>SXGQ01822647.1_pt1 | contig 11147 bp, 6 predicted proteins | sample 3178371 | NCBI WGS metagenome assembly SXGQ01 (sample SAMN11356859, study PRJNA531348) | freshwater metagenome | isolation source: freshwater sample F1-20 | place: China: Fuxian Lake, Yuxi | collected 2017-12-25 | reverse complement strand
CTGAGGAGGAGCATCAGGGTTATTAAGCTGAGGAGGAGCATCAGGGTTATTAAGCTGAGGAGGAGCATCAGGGTTATTAAGCTGAGGAGGAGCATCAGGGTTATTAAGCTGAGGAGGAGCATCAGGCTGAACAACAGGAGCAGCAGGAGCAGCCTTCTCTTCACCTTCACCATTCGTTATTTTTTGAAAATTACCCGGTTGACTACCATAATTTTGTATCGATTTATGGTCCATGCACGATGCAATTAGTTCATTTAATTTAAGAGTAACTGTAATAACTAAGTCATCGCCACTACACATAATACTCGTATTATTTCCACACGAGTCGCTACCGCTACCCATTCCCGAAGAAGAAGAACTCCCCATAGAACCTTTATTAAATAAATTTGAAAGAAAACCAGAAGCAGTTCCAGTTCCTGATCCTGATCCAAACCCTGTTCCAGGTCCAACGCCCGATTTCACCATACTAGTTGATGTTTCAACAGTCGGTTCTTTTTCATCTGGGTCATAACTAGTTTCTGCACTCTCTAAATCAGAAATAAACGTATCTTTTGTCTTACCGTATATCGTAATCATATTTTGATTATTTAATAGGTTAACGGTATCTTTAATAATTTGTTCTGCTTTTGCTGTATCTTCGGCACCCCCATATTGAACTTCAATATCACCACCTCCACCATATTTTTCAAATAAATCATCATCACCTAATTCTCCTATTTTTGCTTGTTCTTGAGATATAATTTCTTTACTTAATTCTTTTTTTCTTTCTAATATATTCGAAACTCCATCTTGCGATAATGCTCGAATCAATAAATCCATGCTTTTTTTAGGGTCGTTTGGTATCAAGTTTAAAGCAAATACTAACTTAGTAGCCGTTCGAATAGGTTGACCTTCGTTGTCAACAAATACCCCTTCTTTCACTTTTTGCTTATATAACCTTTGTATATATTGCATCGCACCTTTTCTATTTATAAGTTGACCTTTGGGAAGAAATTTGTTTTTGAAATCACTATTGATACGTTTCAGCTCGGTCTGAAAGTCTTTTTTTCTATTTTCGGTATTAGAAGCTGCAATTTTTTCCGATGTTTTTTTACAGTCATTCGAATCATTTAGACCATTTTTTTCCATTATTTTTATCAAATCTTTTAAAATATCGTCGGGATTATCTTCTCTAAATTCTTTTATTTTTTTTATAACTTCGCTAAAGTTAGGGGGAACAAAGACTTTTTCTAAAGTCATATATGAGGGAAGACTATACTGTGGTAGTTTATTATCCTTACCTATATCTGCCTTGGTAGAGAATGGAATAATTTTATTAAAAGTGGTTGATATGTTTTCTTTGACGCGACTAACAAAAGGGAGCACGTATCCATTTGGCAATATTGGTATTTTATCATCTTTACATGAAAACACAAATTTCCCATTAAGACCCGTTTTTAGTTTACTATTAAGAGATTCTGATACATTAGTATCATATGGTGTAAAACTATAAGTTTCATTAACATATTTAAACGGAAGAAATTTAATACCGCGCATATTGGTTAAACTAAGAAATTCTTCAGGAGTTAAGTTTAAGTTTTGACTTTCGAATGTGTTTCTTATATCTTTATACGTGTTATAAAAATCATTCATTTCCATTGCCTTATCTGAACCATCTTTATTTAAAGGTTTGCCTGGTTTAAATCCACAAACAATAGCATAAACTATATCATTACCATATACAAATCGGATAGCATCTCCTACACTAATATCTACGGATGATTTGTCATCCATTTCTCGTGTTTCTTCTCCTCCTTCTTGGAGGTGTATTTTATGTATTCTAACTGTCATATCATTTATTCCGTTTCCTGGGGAATAAATATCCATTGGAATCATAAGGTTATAATCTTCAGATTCGAAAAATCCACCACCACCACCTGTTTGGTACTGGACAATTCTAGTTTCGCCTTCACCATCATTACCAGCTGCTTGTGAAATAACTGTTTGTGGACTAGCTATTTGTGGGTCTTGTGGGTCGCGATCATTAGCACCCACTTTATCAGGGACAATACCAGTTACACCAGTGGGGTTACCTTTCGGATCAGTATTTGTTACTAATACACTAGGTGGTTGTCTTGGATTCTTCTTACCCATTTTTGCTATTCTTATAAATTCCTTAATTTTTGCATACTCATCTACAAGCTGTTCGTCGGTTACTGATGATAAACCCGACTTTTGATGTATACGCATAATAGCATTAAGAAAATGTCTTTTAAAAACTTTAATGTTATCGCGTCTGAAAATATCTGAAAAAATTTTAATTTTATTATTTGCATTTTTTACAGCTTCGGTAAGTTCTGACATATTTACTGTTGTAACTTTTGATGTTCCTGCAATAAGTGTACTAGTTTTATTTGCAGCAATGCTAGTTAAGGCTGTCATAGTTTTATAGGTTGATGTATATTTTTCATCTACTTCATCTAGATTTTTCAAGTAGTAGTATATTACTTTTCTGGCGATGTAGTTTAGTTGAGCTATTTTAGAAAAATATTTATCACTTTTTTGATTTACAGCTGTAATCATATCATTGTATTGAAACATGACATCATGCACCTGTATTGGCGTTTTTATATAATTTTTAAGAGTCATATTAAGGTATTCGCAAAAAAAATTCTTATAAAAAATATTTGCCTCTCCGATAGAATCTGGTGGAGAAATATTATCTATTTGAAATTCAAGCTTTATTACGTCTCCTGGAATTTGTTTTATGTCAAAAGGTATATTTATATTTTTAAATACAACACTAAACCATTGATTTTTTTTTAATAACATTATCAAAGAGTCATTGGTATCAATTGTAGCAGTGCTACCTGAACCGGGTCTTCTATTCGGATGCGTTTTTTTTACAACTATTATTTCACCAGTGGATTCATCCTTATCAAGTTTATATTCGTTTAAGTCAAAGTCAAATTGCATATAATATTGATAATTGCCATCAAAGTATCTTTTCTTTTCTTCAATACTCATAAAGTTAGTGTTAGAAACTAAGCCGGGTGTCTCAGGTTTATTGGCACTCTCATCGCTACCAGATTTGGTATAATCAGGTACATCTGTACTATAACGAGTTTTATATACTTGAAACGGAGAACCTTCTTCGCCCGGTTTTATTTCTTTACCAATATAGTCTATATACTTGTCAAGATATTTAGTAGACTTTAGTTTCTTTACAATATTTTCGTGAGTAAAAACTGTTTCGGATTCCGCGAAAGGACCCATCCTTTGGATGCTAGGACTTTTAGGAATAGGAACTTTAACAGTAACAGGATTACCTCTATCATCTAAAACATTTTTACCATTTTTATCTTTAACCTTTTCAACTTTAGTTTTAATCCCCTTATCATCATATTCAAATTTTGACCCTTCTATAATAGCAGTAGTGGTCGCATCAGATATTTTTTCTCTAAGTTGGTTTAATGAACCAAAATATATTCCATCACTTTCTCTACTTGTCTGAGCCTGAAATATTTGAGGAGATATAACACATTCTGTTCCTACAAGATTATCAAAAATATTTTCATCTTTAAAATATAATCGTATATGTATTTTATTGTTACAATAATAGTCAACAGTATCACTGTTTCTAGCATGTTTAAAAAATTTTGTGTTGGCAATACTAGGCATTTGAAGGTTAAATACTAAATCATAAGTATCTATACTACTAGTATCATATACTTTAGTTTCTATATTCTGAAAATCAGTACTCTCTGGTGTAGTAACTCCTTTAAATCTAGTTTCATCAAGTAATCCTGCAAACCACGACTTTTCTTTAAAAAATCTTAGAAATTTTGTTGTCATGAATACTGTTTACAATCTATATAGTAAATATATATTATTTCTATATTTTTAATTTTATGCTTTAATTAATTATTAAACTAAAATAAACATTTTGACTTATATAAAATATATTTAGTATAATAATAATATATCAATACATAAAATAAAAAATGACACAGCAGTGTGATTTTCCAATAAATATAGATACAACCGAAAAACAAGAAAACTGCAACATGTACTGTGACTATAAGTACGAGTACAATGACAGTTCGTGTGTAGTATATAATATGGGACAAATGTTAAGAATAAAATATGACCTAAAATCTGACGGAACAGTTCCACAAGCATTTCTAAATAAAAAAAAGTATAATGTTTCCGACATATACATATTTCAACCATCTATAAATACATATAAAGGAGTAAGAGCAGATATCGAAGTTATAATAACTCACCAAGGCGATAACAAAGAGAAAATGATAGTATCATTACCATTTATAGTAGCAGCCGGTTCATCTTCATCTTCATCATCATCAAATACAAAGTCAGGAGGAATAGTTTTAGACAATATTATTAACGAGTTTACAAAACAGAGTGCAGGAAGGTCGGCAAACCCAAATGAAGGCTACCAGATTAATATAAATAACTTTAATTTGAATAATTTTATACCAAATACCCCTTATTATTTTTTCCGCGTAGATACAGCTTCATGTAAGCAAAGTAATATTGCTTTTGATATGTTAAAAAGCGGACAAATAATAAGTCGAACAGCTGTTGATAAACTAAATGCAGCACTAGGAAAGACTAGACTTCAAAATCAACCTGCCGTAACAAAACAAACATTATACATTAACTCGAATGGACCCAACTTTCAAGGGAGAGCAACAGATGATAAAATATATATAGACTGTCAACCTACTGGAGAAGAGGGAAAAGAACTATATAAACAAACGAAAGATGATATTGGCAGTGAATCGCGAGCACAAGGTATGAAACTAGTTAATTCTTTAATGGAGTCGGGTTCAGTTCAGTTCATTTTAGCAATAGTATTGGGAATTATTGTATTAGCGGTAGGAAAGAGGGCTTTTACAAGGTGATAGTTTACATAATAAACAACATTTACAAAAACAACATCTAGAAATTATATATTTTATATTTTATTACTATGCTAACCAAATAGTAATAAAACGAGTAAAAATGATTACTTTTACATATCCCCACATATCACGACATATCACTAAATTAATTTATGCTTACAGCATCATGCAAATCATTTAAAATAGGAGTAAATGTTTTAGGACCCATAGCAGGACCAGACTGCAAAGGAGCCATACTTTGAACAACTTCCTCTTCTAATGTAACAGGAAACTGGTTAAAAGCGGATAAGTGCTGGCTTTTAAGATTTTCGCTTGGGAGGAATTTAGTCATAGCGAGGGAACCAGTGGACATACTAGAACGCTTAAAGAGGAGATAAATGGCGAAAATTCCGACAAGTGTAACTAAAGGGTGAAGATTTACAGCCATAAAGGCGAATAACCCGATAATAATAACGTACCCGAGTGTTGAGTCCACTATATTCGCTAATGGTTCGGGTGTTTGTATATTAAAAATAATATAAATAACAAAAATAACGAGTAGCAAAAACTGACCGTTCATTAGTTTATTGACAGTATCATTTTTTTTCAACATTTCCGTATATCATAATATTATATTTTTTATTTACCAATTATTTTAGAATAATTTCGAAATAAGTTAAAATTGAAAATGGCTAAATAAAAATATCAATACAAGTAACCAAAGTACTTTATCTTTAAAAAGAAACAAAGCATAGTAAACCAACGAGCATGAGTAAAAAATCGTCTTTGCCCCTTTCAACTATTACTTCGACTGAAAAAAAAAACGGCAATAACGGCAATAGCGACAAGAACTACTCTACGTATTTGGGCGAAAAAGGATACTCCATTTTCAAAGAATGTTTATCAGTAGAAGAACAGCATTTTATAAGAACGGAATTAACCGTAAAACCGTTTATTCCTAAATCACCAATACAACCCAACCCATTTCCTATATATTTAGAATCGCCACTTAAATTGTATATGCCGCGATATTTCGGAATAGAGACATATGGACCGCCGGATAAAATACTTATATATTCTGGAAACAACATTTCGTTAGAATTTAGTGGCGAGCTGCGTCCATATCAAAATGCAATCGTAGATAAATATATAAAACATGTCGGAGAGTGTGGTGGTGGATTGCTAGATGTAGACCCCGGCAAAGGGAAAACAGTGATGGCGTTAAATATTGCGGCGCGTCTAAAAAAGTGTACTCTTGTAATTGTACACAAGTCGTTTCTTCTAAATCAATGGATAGAGCGAATAGAGCAGTTTCTACCTGGCGCGCGTGTTGGTAAAATACAAGGACAGATTTTAGACATTGAAAATAAAGATATTGTAATTGGAATGCTTCAGTCGCTATCAATGAAGGAGTACCCTAAAGATACATTTCGCAACTTCGGTTTGGCAATCTATGATGAATGCTTTCCACGCAATACGCTTGTTCATACATCGCGCGGACCTATGGAAATTGGAACGCTATATGACTTGTGGATTACAAATGGTACAATGCAAAAGTATGTAAGACCAGAGAAGGAAGTAGAGAAACTGGTAGAGGTATTGCCGAAAATTCTCAGCTACAATGAAACTACGCAGCGTTTCGAATGGTCACAAATGACACATGCATGGAAAAAGCAGCGCAAGGAACTACTCAATGTATACTTGATGTGTGGTTCATTCGTTTGCACACCCGAACACAAAATATTGACCGAAACCGGATATAAGTGTGCGAAAGACCTACGTATCGGTGATTATATTCAATGTATGGAGTCTATGAATAATATTTCCGACAAAGCGGATATCGGTATAGTCAATTTATATAAAACGGAAATACATCTAAAAGGCTTACTAACACCAAACGCATTCTTATATACGGAAACATACATACCGCCGGCGACCCCCGAATCCACTAAAATTTTCGGGAATTCAGCCGCGGGATATGACGTATTTGATATCGAGGTAAAAGATAACCACAATTTCGTATTAAAAATCCCAGGAAAGTATATTGGTCCGGTGGTAAGTAATTGTCATCATATGGGGGCGGAGGTATTCTCGAGATGCATGATGAAAGTGAATACAACATATACGCTGGGGTTATCGGGTACGATGGAGCGGAAAGACGGGCTAACGAAAGTGTTTGAGATGTTTATTGGACCTGTGGTGCATAAAGAGAAGACGGAGTCTGAACACAGTGTAGTTGTCAAGGGTATAGTGTACAATGTGGACGACGAGGAGTTCAACGAGACGCAGCATGACTATATGGGTAACCCGAAATTCAGCACAATGATTTCTAAGCTGTGTAACTATAGTCACCGAAGCGAGTTTATTCTGCGCGTATTGGTATCGGAACTGGAGATGAACAGCGAACAACAGTTTATGATATTGGCGCACAACAAGTCGTTGATTACGTATTTACACGATGCGATAGCACATCGAAACATAGCAGGTGGATCGGTTGGGTACTATATTGGCGGAATGAAAGAAGCGGCGCTGAAACAAAGTGAGGGGAAAAAGGTGATAATAGCTACATATGCGATGGCGTCGGAAGGGTTGGATATTAAGACGTTAACGAGTCTGATTTTAGCTTCGCCGAAGACGGATGTGTGTCAGTCGGTGGGGCGAATATTGCGGCAAAAGCATAGTTCTCCGCTTGTGGTTGATATTATAGACGAACACGACATTTTCATGAGCCAGTGGTACAAAAGACGAAAATATTATAAGTCACAGAATTATAAGATTTTGGTGTGTGATAATCACGAATACAATGACGGGCATTGTAAAGATGTTTCGAAATGGAAAGTGTCGTGGGAGCCGAAACCATCTTCCTCTTCGGGTCAAAAAAGTGTAGCACAACAACTTGCGCTTTCTCTTTCGCTTAACCATGCTGTTCCCGTGCCGAAAAATAAGAGCGGCGATGATTTCGAAAAAGAAGAGGAAGAACATGAAAATAAACGTAAAAAAGGGAAAGGGAAATCTGGTTTAGAAAATAAAGGATGCCTTCTTGATGTGTCGGCGTTATTTAACGAGGCTAAATAATGGACTAAATAATGGACTAAATAATGGACTAATAAATTAATCGTGACTATTATAAGGCATAAAAGGAACAGGGTTTGCAAGAGCACTTGTACCGGATGTTAAGCCAAACCCTGGAGTTCTAAACCCTAATGAAAATGGGGTATTGCTCATATATTGCTGATAACCACCAGCCTGTGCTCTTCTTGCCCCCTTTACTTTTCTTGAACGCGAATGTCTTCGCGAGCGTCTATGCTTCATGCGGTATGTAAGACTGCGTTTACGAGCATACCTTTTCGATGAACGAGAGCGTTTATTTTTTCTGCTGCGTTTTCCGCTATTCTTGCGGCGTCTTCCACCGCCAGCCATCATTCTGGCGCCACAAGTGTTGCCACCCGCCATCGCTCTGTTTGCACCACAAGTGCTACCACCCATTTGTTTCTGAACGGAACTAGGCATTCCATTACCGCCAGTTACTTTAAATAATCCTTCGCCGTTTAAAGCGGCAGCGCTTCCTCCTACATGACCAAATGCCGTATTTCCTGAATTTGCAACAGCACCTCTTGTGTCGGTTGTAAAAGCTCCTCCGTGAACATTATTAGGATTCAAAGGTAATGACGTCGAACTCATGAATAAAATAATATGAAGTAATATATATTTATAAAATATTTTATTTTGGCTACATACAAAAATAGAGACATATAAACATATAGATAAGTATTCTGTAAATATTCTATACAACAACAGAAACCGGAACCCATTTCTTAAATTTATAGTTGAAAATACAACGCATTTTTATTATTTTATTTAAATCCACGAATTTATCGATTTGTATATTTTCAAATTCTTCTTCTTCGTCGCTTTCTTCTAAACTATCCAAGTTACTATTTTCTTTAATATTTCTGAATAACTTGTTCATTAAAACACTTGTTTTATAGTCAGGTATATGCGCTATTTCTTTTGAAATAACGTCAAAATTTGTAGTACTGGTTTGGTACAAGTAATAAATATCATTTTGTAAATCTGGTTTTATAAAGAATACCTTGTATATGTCACTCGACATTATTTTTTGTTTTATAGGTTCAGTCGTCGTTGGTGGTTTATCATTGTATTTATTTACATGGACAGTATAAATATCACCATTGTTGTTGCTATTGCTGTTACTTCTATGAGTCACCAAATTATTTGTATCACTTGAACCACTTGGGCTACCAGCACCAGCGCCAGTGTTGTTAAAATGATAAAATTCTGTAAACGGGTGTGATGAAGTTTTATCTTCAAAATACTTGTATTGAATAGAATAAACAGAATAAGGCAACTCCATTGCTTTGTCATAAGCTTCTGTAAAGTCGGTAGTCATAACTGGTAAACCAAAAACAACACCACTACCAAATGCCATATTATAACGCAACTTTGTATCGAATATTTTTTTAATTACATTTAACTTATTATGATAAGTGTATTGAGATATATCATCACCCTTATAATAAAAAACATCTTCTACTGAAAATATTTCACTAGTGCATATATTTTTTTTATCATTAAATTCTTGTCTAGCTTTAGTTTTGAATAATGTTCCATAAAATATTGTACCATATGATAGTACGTCGTCAAATGAAACATGGCGATAAAACATATTCATTATTTTATTCTGGTATCCTACTTCAAGAAAAACACAAATATTTTTTCTGTTTCGATGTGTAAACCATACAAAGTATTTTTTACCCTTTGGAATAATTACATATACATCTGATAAAACTTTCTTATGAGTACTTTTTTCATAAGAAAATTTAACGTTTGAAGGAAAACTTCTCAATATCTCATTCTGTTCGTCAAAAGATAAACTAAACGGGTCTCGTATTTCCCTTTTAGAATTATAAGGATTTCGAGTGTTAAAACTAGTTGTCATGGTGGTTCGCACGGTGAAGCGGTATAATGTATTATAATATATAAATATCTTTAACTATGTTACATATATTATATACCCCTCGATACCCCTCGATATACCTTAATAAGTAGAATATGCAGATGAATAAGAAGACGACATTGATGGCGTACCATAATCGGGTGCAACAGCAGGGTTACTCGTGTTTGTATTGGGCAAATAATTGGGTATATTATTTACTCGCGTAGATATACCATTTGCCCCCACACCTGTCATAATATTATTTTGGGAATAAATACTGTTTGTATCTTCGTTGTTAGGTGGCAGAATGTCTACGTTTGTATTTAAAGCGCTGCTACTAGAGTTATTAGAGTTATTAGAGTTATTAGAAAAATTTAACTCTTTTAAATATTTTTTTAGTTCATCTTTCATACTAGATGAGTTACTACCATGGATGCCTCCCAAATTAATCTTATTGTCTTCGCATACATTTTCTATTCCTACATCTCCCGTGTTTTTAAGCGAGTTATAAATTGTATTATATTTTTCCTGGGGTTTATTTACTAAATCTTTCAACTTTGGAGAAGTTAACATTGTCTTAAAAAATGAATATAAATAATGAAGTAGAAATATCAATAATAATGAAATCATAGTAACTTTTATTATCCAGCTCCACATTTATCTTTATTTTGTTGTATATAATTACCTATATAAGTTTAACCTCGATAAAAACGACAACGCTTCATCTTTTACAAATTTATTTAATTCTGTTTTTTTATTTTCATTATTCGTTATATCAGCAGACGTAATCAACATATAAAAGTCGTATATAGATTCATTTTCCATTTCTATAATAAATTTTATATTTGACTTAATATCATTTTTATATGTTCGAATTGTTTTATATTTTATGTTATGATTATATGGTATTTGATATGAAGCAGTATCATAGCGTTTCATATAAGAACCATCCAGTAATAATTTTAAATTATTATTAACAGTTACTTCCTTAATATGTTTGTCTACTGGATATAACTGAAATAGTCCATTGTTTATCATTTCAAAAATTCCAGAAGAACTATAAATTATAATTTTATTACTTTCGTTTACTAAATATTTTGATATATCAACACTACTTGTCTTGTCTGTCTTTCCCGTCTTATTACCATTTTTTTTATTAGGAATTAAAATATCATTCATTTTATTTATTGAAATATTCGGGAAATAAACTTTTATTGGAGTTGGTCTATCGGTAGAACTATTCGTATTTTTATCTTTTTTGTTACTACTGTTTTGTTTATTATTATTATTATTACTATTTTTAG
>SXGQ01773277.1_pt1 | contig 11147 bp, 9 predicted proteins | sample 3178371 | NCBI WGS metagenome assembly SXGQ01 (sample SAMN11356859, study PRJNA531348) | freshwater metagenome | isolation source: freshwater sample F1-20 | place: China: Fuxian Lake, Yuxi | collected 2017-12-25 | reverse complement strand
TGGGCCATGGCCGAGGCAGGATGGCCACCCGACAAGATAAAGTTCCTGAGCGGCTCCAAGGCGGCGTCCATTCGGTCCATCTCGGCTTCCAGCCGACCTACCAAACGGATGTTCATTGCTGGTAATTTCCATGTCTCCACTTCGGCCTGATTCTCGGCAGCCAAATGCGACCCCATGCTAAAGAGCTCCTCCTGAATTTCTCCCAGGAAGGCACGGTGGGAGCTCAATGCTTCCTGCTCCTTGAGAAGACCAATCCACGCATTAAGTTCGTCCAATGTACCGTAAGCCTCCAGGCGCGGATCCGATTTGGATACCCTGCTGCCACCAAGGAGCGAACTGCTGCCGGAATCACCCGTTTTGGTGTAGATCTTCATGGTCCTGATTTAGGGTAAGAGCATCCGATTCTATGCGGCCATCTTTGAGGCGGACCATACGGTGCGCATGCCTTGCAATATCCTCTTCGTGGGTAACCAGCACAATGGTATTCCCTAATGCATGGATTGATGCAAACATTTCCATGATTTCCACCGAAGTTTTGGAATCCAAATTGCCCGTAGGTTCGTCCGCGAGAATCAAGGAAGGTTTGTTGACGAGCGCCCTTGCCAAGGCTACCCTTTGCCGTTGTCCTCCCGATAGTTCGTTGGGACGGTGCCCTACCCTGTCTTGCAAACCGACCTGCTTAAGGACATCATGCGCCCGCTCTCTACGCTCCAGTTCCGAAACCCCTGCATAGACCAAGGGCAATGCTACATTGTCCAATGCCGTTAGACGGGGTAACAAATTAAAGGTTTGGAATACAAAGCCAATTTCGCGATTCCGAATTTCGGCAAGGCGATTGTCGCTGAGACCCGCAACATCTTGTCCGTTAAGCCAATAAGAGCCAGAGCTTGGGGAGTCCAAACAACCAATCAAGTTCATTAACGTGGACTTGCCTGAGCCGGAGGGGCCCATCAGGGCCACATATTCGTTGCGTTTGATTTGCAAATCGATGCCCCGAAGGGCATAAATGATCTCATCGCCCATGCTGTAAAGGCGTTGTATTCCCTCCAAGGAAATTAGAGCATTGTTGGGTAACATCAATTGGTTTTCTTGACCACCTTGGGCACTCGGAAATAATCCGAATCGGAAGCAGGAGCATTGGCAAGGGCTTCTTGATGCGATATGGTCTGAATAACCCTGTCCTCTCGAGGCGCAAGTCCTTGTTCGTTCATGTACACCAATGGCGCTGTACCCTCGGTAGGAACGGAATCAATAATTCGTGCATATTCGAGAAAACGATTCATATCGGCCAACATGGCGTCGGCTTTGTCCGGATCAAATTCCAAACGAGCCAAATGGGCGATACGTTGCAAGGTTTCGAGATCAACTTTCATGGGCAATCAACTTTCATGGGCAATCAAATCGTGACGGATCAATTCGTAACATTTGTTTTTGAGGGCCTTCTCATCGCCGAGGAAGGTCTCGGGAACCTGGGGCTCCAACAGGTGTACCCGGCATGGACCGGGGCGTAGAAAATGTCGTGGGCATTCGGGCAATATTTTCCATGTATCGGGCAAAGATACGGGCAAGACGGTCGCACCTTGCTGAAGGGCAACCGCAAACGGTGAGGAGCGAAAAGCGGTCATCGCAGGAGCTTGACCCAGGATCCCACCCTCCGGAAAGACCACGACGGCAGACCCGGCTTTCCAAAATTCCTCCACCCTCCGGTAGGCCTTCATCGAGCCCTGGGCACTGGAGCGTGGAATTGCAATATCCATCGTGCGAAAGAAATGACGGAAAAAGGGGAAACGCAACAATTCAGCCTTGGCCACAAAATGCAGGTCCAAAGGCAAGGCCGCCACCAAAATCGGAATATCCAGATAGGAAAAATGATTGGCTACAATCATCAGTTTGGGGCAAGCATCCGGGACCTTCCCTACGGTTTGCACCCGAATTCCAAAAAGCATGGCTATACTCTTGGCCCAGACCACCCTCCAACGCTGCCCCCATCGATAACGCGAAGGGTTGGCCATGGACCAACGAAAAAAAGGATAAGACAAAGCAAAAAACAAGACAAAGTAGGCCAAGCATAAATAGGCCCGAAATCGGTAATATCGAAAAGCAAAAGGTCGCTGACGGTACTGCGCATAAAGCTGAGCGACATCCCGTGCCCGGGAGTGGATTCTGCTGCCCTTGTTCTGTAGCATGTGCGTTAAGGTAAGGCCTAAATTCAGTATTTTGCAGGCATGATCAAAGTCGTCTCCGGGATTCGTTCCACCGGGCAATTGCACCTGGGTAATTACATGGGTGCCTTACGTCAATTTGTAGGCATGCAATCCCGGATGGATTGCTATTTCTTCATTGCGGATTACCACGCCTTGACCACCCACCCCGAGCCCAAGCAAGCGAGGCAACGGGTATATACGGTCTTGGCTGAATACCTGGCCGCAGGTTTAAACCCGGAACAATGCACCCTCTACGTGCAAAGCGATGTGCCCGAAACCGCGGAGCTGTACCTGCTTCTGAACATGCACGCCTATGTTGGGGAATTGGAACGCTGCACCTCCTTCAAAGACAAGGTCCGTTCTCAGCCTGACAATGTCAATGCAGGCTTGCTGACCTACCCCGTTTTGATGGCGGCCGATATTCTTTTGCATAAGGGAGAATCGGTGCCTGTGGGCAAGGACCAGGAACAGAATTTGGAAATGGCCCGAAATTTCGCTCAGCGCTTCAATCATTTTTACCAAACCACCTGCTTCCCCGAACCTCAGCCTTACCGCGATCGAAGTCAAGATCTCGTTAAAGTTCCTGGTTTGGATGGATCCGGCAAAATGGGTAAATCCGAAGGGGCAGGGAATGCCATCTTCCTGGCCGAGGACCCCGCCTCCGTTCGCAAAAAGATCATGCGTGCAGTGACCGACACCGGTCCCACTGTTCCCGGTTCAACTCCTGAAGGAGCGGTGGCCAATTTGTTTCAGCTGTTGGAGATTGTGTCAACCCAAGAAGTCGTTACCCAATTCAGGGAGGCCTATGCCGACTGCAGCATACGGTACGGAGATCTCAAAAAACAATTGGCCGAGGATATGATTCTGTACCTTGCCCCGTTACGCGACAACATTTTGAACCTACAAAGCAAGCCTTCGGAATTGGAGGAAATTCGACGTATGGGCGCGGCCAAAGCCAAAGCCTCCGCCCAAAGAACCTTGCAGGAAGTTAGAAGCCTTATGGGTTTTTAAGTTGGCCTTGAACCGGTATTCATTCGCGGTGAATTAGGATTATCTTCGTTACCAAGTCAAGCTGATTAGAAATGAGTAAACATATTGCCATCGCTGGAAACATCGGGTCCGGTAAAACCACACTCACCGAAATGTTAGCCCAGCATTATGGATGGGAGCCTCATTTTGAAGAGGTCGATCAAAATCCCTACCTCAATGACTTCTACGAAGACATGCAGCGTTGGTCCTTCAACCTGCAAATTTATTTTTTGAATTCCCGCTACAGACAAAACCGTGAAATGTTCGCCAAAGACCATAACACAGTGCAGGACAGAACGATCTACGAGGATGCCAATATTTTTGCCCCCAATCTGCATGCCATGGGGCTTATGAGCAGCAGGGACTTTGATAATTATACGCGACTTTTTGAGGCCATGAGCAGCCACCTGCAGAAACCGGATTTGCTAATCTATCTGCGTGCATCCGTTCCTACCCTGGTTCGTCAAATCCAAAGGCGAGGCCGAGATTTCGAGGATAATATTCGATTGGATTACCTCAAGCGCCTTAACGAACGTTACGAAGCATGGATTGAAGGGTACACCGATGGTAAACTGCTCATTATCCCCGTGGATCAAATCAACTTTGCAGACAAACCCGAAGATTTTGGTCAAATCCTTCTCAAAATCGAGTCCGAATTGGGGGGGCTTTTTTAAACGCCCCAATACCCAACCGATTCCCTTAAACCCGCTCAACTTCGCGCCCAAAAAAACGGGCCTTGCTTGGAGGCAAGACCCGTAGGTGATTTGGACTTTCGAACGGTGACTTAAGGAGCAGGGACCGCTTGCTCGGAGGCTGGCGCCTGTTCAGCGGCAGGCACTTCTTCGGCAGGGGCTTCCATGCCCTCAACCGCTTCGATGGCGGCAGGTTCCGTCATTTCGACCGACTTGACTTTGTCTTTGTCAACCAAGGCTGGAGCCATCACGAGGGCCACCACCGAAATGAGTTTTAACAAAATATTTAACGAAGGCCCGGAGGTGTCCTTGAAAGGATCACCCACCGTATCGCCTACCACCGCTGCTTTGTGCGGATCGGATTTTTTGTAGTAGGTTTTGCCGTTGATCTCGACACCTTCTTCGAACATTTTTTTGGCATTATCCCAAGCGCCGCCGGCGTTGGATTGGAAAATCGCCATCAAAACCCCGGAGACGGTCACACCGGCCAGCATGCCCCCCAATGGCTCGGCGCCAAAAATGAAGCCTACCACAACAGGGACCACAACAGCCAATAAACCTGGCAGAACCATTTCACGAATGGCGGCCTTGGTCGAAATCTCAACACATTTTCCGTACTCAGCAACCCCATCGGCTTGATGGAAAATTGCTTGGTCTTCGGCGGACCAATCCTTAAGCTCTTTGTCCCCGTTACGACGCATGGCGTCCAAGGCGGCCTTAAGGGCTGGGATGGTATTGAATTGACGACGCACTTCTTCGATCATGGACATGGCTGCACGTCCAACGGCACCCATTGCCATCGCCGAGAAGACAAAGGGCAACATGGCTCCAATAAACAAGCATGCGATCACATTGGCCTTGGAGATATCGATGCTTGCAATACCCGCCGAAGACATGTAGGCTCCAAACAAGGCCAAAGCCGTCAAGGCCGCCGATGCAATGGCAAAACCTTTCCCAATTGCGGCGGTTGTGTTCCCTACCGCGTCCAGTTTGTCGGTACGCTGACGAACTTCTTTGGGGAGTTCACTCATTTCGGCAATACCTCCGGCGTTATCCGAAATAGGGCCGTAAGCATCCACCGCCAATTGAATACCGGTATTGGCCAACATCCCCACGGCAGCAATAGCGATCCCGTACAAACCCCCAAAATGAAAGGCCCCGATAATGCTGGCCGCAATCAACAAAATAGGAATAGCGGTGGACATCATTCCCACCCCAAGGCCAGCAATAATATTGGTCGCAGCTCCCGTAGAGGACTGACGTACGATGGACAAGACAGGCTTCTTCCCGGTTCCGGTATAGTATTCGGTGATAAGTCCCACGAGTACGCCGGCAACCAAACCAATAATGGTTGCATAAAAAATACCCATCGCGGTATAGTGATTGCCACGCTCTGGATCAGCCCAAGCGTACAAGGGATCTTTGAACCACCATTCGGCGGGCAGCATCCACGTTATAATAAAATATGAGGCCACAATCATGAGCCCTGACGAGAGAAATTCCCCCATGTTCAGAGCCTTTTGGGGATCACCCCCTTCGCGGGTTTTCACAAAAAAGGTCCCCAGGATGGACATGAGGATACCGGTACCGGCAAGGACCAAAGGCAGCAGAACCCCGGACAAACCGTCAAACTGATCAGCAAAGCCACCGGTCATAAAGGCGGCACCCAAGACCATGGTCCCCACAATGGAGCCTACATACGATTCAAAAAGGTCGGCTCCCATACCGGCCACATCACCGACATTATCACCGACATTGTCGGCAATGGTTGCCGGGTTCAAAGGATGATCCTCCGGGATTCCGGCTTCGACTTTACCCACCAGGTCGGCACCAACATCGGCTGCCTTGGTATAAATACCACCACCAACGCGGGCAAAGAGGGCAATCGACGAAGCACCAAACGAAAAACCGGTGATCACCGTAATCACCTTATTCACCGAAGCCTGGTCACCTACCCCGAATTGCCCCGCAAAAAAGATAAAACAAAGACTCAAGCCCAAAACCCCCAGACCTACAACGCCCATACCCATCACGGAACCGCCCGCAAAGGCAATTTCGAGGGCTTTGGACAAGCCGGTACGTGCAGCATTGGCCGTCCGTACATTGGCTTTGGTGGCCACCTGCATTCCGATAAAACCGGCCAAGCCCGAACACAGCGCACCCACCATGAAGGCAAAGCCAACCAGCGGTGAAGAGGTCTCTGCAGGACTGGTCAGTGCCAACAAAACGGCAACGCAGGCCACAAAAACGGCAAGAATCTTGTACTCGGCCTTGAGGAAGGCCATCGCGCCTTCGGCAATATGGCCGGCAATTTTGCGCATTTTGGCATCACCCGGATCTTGGGCAGCCACCCATGATGACTTCCAAAAGGTGAACAGAAGTCCGGCAACCCCACAAAGAGGCACCAAGTAAAGAAGGGTTTGTGTACTCATAACGTTTTTTTAGAAAAGCAGGCGCAAAGATAGGCCCGTGATTGGCCATTCAAGCCTCCCAGATCTTGCCGGGGTTTAGAAGACCCTGCGGGTCAAAGACGGCCTTGATGCCCTTCATGAGCTGAATTTGAACGGGGTCCAGGACCAAGGCCATGTACCTCTTCTGGGACCAGCCAATTCCATGTTCACCGGATACCGTGCCTCCCAATCGGTGCACCTCTTCAAATAGTTCCTCGATCATGATGGGCAAGGTTTGGTTCCAGTATCGGTCGAGGTGTTGCTCCTTAAGCAAATTCACATGAATATTCCCATCACCGGCATGCCCATAACAAACCGATCGAACGTCGTATTTACGACATAAGGCTTTGACCTTGAGCATTAAAGAAGGCAACGCGGACATGGGGACCACCGTGTCTTCCTCCTTATAGGTGGAATGAGCCCGGACGGCATGACCGATTTGCCGACGCAGTCGCCACAAGATCTCCTTGGTATCCGCTTGATCAGCCAATCGTATATCGCCGGCGCCTTCTTGTTCCAAAATTTCGGATAAACGTTCCGCGAGCGGGTACAGCTGATCCAAACTGTCTCCGTCCAGCTCAATAAGCAATTCCGCAACCACATCGGAAGGAAATGGCATGTTGATTCCAAGAAATTTTGCAGACATCTCCAAAGCCTCTTTTTCCATGAACTCCACTGCCGATGGCCGTATCCCCGCAAGTTGTATAGCCGAAACGGCCCTGCAAGCTGACTCCAAATCATAGAATGGCGCTGAAAGCAGTAAATCAGCCCCTGGAGCGGGGATCAACCTCAGAACTGCTTGGGTAATCACCCCCAGGGTACCCTCGCTGCCCACCATCAACTGTGTGAGGTGATACCCTGTGGCGTATTTGGTCACGTTGGCCCCTGTCCAAATCAAGGAACCGTCCATCAAGGCAACCTGCAGGTTCAAAACATAGTCTCTGGTGGTCCCGTATTTGAAGGCATGCGGTCCACCTGCGGACTCCGCCAGGTTCCCACCCAAGGTGCATGTTCCCCTGGACGAAGGGTCGGGGGGGTAATACAGACCAAATTCCGCTACCGACTCCTGGAGCACTTGGGTAATCACCCCCGGTTCCACGGTAACCTGCAAGTTGGCCGTATCAATATGCAGAATTCGGTTTAAACGATCCGTGCTCAGGACCAAGCCACCCTTTACCGGCAATGCACCTCCGCTTAAGCCTGTTCCACCCCCTCGACAAGTCACCGGAACCTTGTACCGGTTACACAAGGCTAAAATTCGGGCTGTGTCCTCCGCGCTACCCGGAAAGACCACCAAATCAGGTTCGAAACAATAATCGTCGGTCTCATCCCTGCCGAATTCTTCCAAATCGTTTAATCGAACGGCATCCGATGGCAGGAATGCAAGGATTTCATCCAAAAAAGACGTTGTCAAAGCCATGGGCCTAAGTTATTGAATTAATTTTGCGCTTCGATAAACCTAGCCTTTTTACCAAAGTCAAGAACCCCCTGCTGATGGCCGAAATAATCCGAATGCCCAAAATGAGTGATACGATGACCGAAGGGGTTATCGTCGCTTGGAACAAAAAAGTTGGCGACCCTGTCAAATCCGGCGATATCCTCGCGGAAGTTGAAACCGACAAGGCCACCATGGAATTGGAAAATTATGTCAAAGGCACGCTGCTTCACATCGGTGTTGAGCAAGGCCAAGCCGTTCCGGTGGATGCCATCATTGCCATCGTTGGGAAAGAAGGCGAGGACATTTCCTCTTTGTTGTCAAACCCGGGGCCAATTAACCCCTCCATTGCCCAACCTGAAGCACCATCGAATCCTGAACCCAGCGTACCTGTTGCCTCGACCGATATGCATCAAGGTTCGACCGATGACCATCGTGTTAAGGCCTCCCCACTTGCCAAAAAAATGGCAGCAGATCTCGGACTTTCATTGTCTCAAATCCAGGGGTCGGGGGACCATGGCCGAATCGTGCGTCGCGATATTGAGAATTACCAAGGATCTGCAGTTTCCGTGACCCCACCAGCATCGGGGTTGGGAACGAGCATGGATTTGAGTGCTTACCTGAACAGGGCAGCGGGTCAAGGCGAATCCTTCAAGGATCTGCCCTTATCCCAAATGCGTAAAACCATTGCAAGAAGGCTTTCCGAATCCAAAAATGCGGCGCCTCACTTCTACCTCACCATGGAAATTGACATGGACCAGGCGGTAGAAGCCAGGGCCCGGTTGAATCAAAACTCACCGGTCAAAATTTCGGTCAACGATTTGGTAATCAAGGCGGCTGCGATGGCCTTGCGGCAACATCCCGTGGTCAATTCCTCCTGGCTTGGCGATCGCATCCGACAAAACGATCATATCCACATTGGAGTGGCTATGGCCCTGCCCGAAGGACTTGTCGTGCCGGTCCTGCGCTTTGCCGACCAAAAGAATTTGGTTCAATTGGCCAGCCAATCCAAGGACTTTGCCGCCAAGGCCCGAGAAAAGAAGCTCCAACCTCAAGATTGGGAAGGTAATACCTTTACAATTAGCAATTTGGGGATGTTTGGTATCGAGGCTTTCACCGCCATCATCAATCCACCGGATGCCTGCATCATGGCTGTTGGTGCAGTTCGCGAATGCCCTGTGGTACGAAACGGACAATTGGGAATCGGACAACGCATGACCGTAACATTATCTTGTGACCATCGGGTAGTGGACGGCGCAACCGGTGCCGCCTTCCTCCAAAGCTTCGCGTTGATGCTCCGCGATCCAGTTTCGATGTTGCTCTAAGTCTTCGATGCTTCTCTAAGTCTTCGATGTTGCTCTAATCCTTTTTTACCTGATTTTCTTGGGTTTCTGAGCTTGCCCTCCACCGATGATTTTGAGGACATCGCTGTAGAGCGGTTCATCGTAAACGGCTTCCATAAAATTTCCTTGTTGATCAAATACATAGAGGGAAGGTACATGCATGTCCCCGAAGGCCTTGTAGAAGGAACCCTCCCGATCCGCGGCCAAATAGGTATGCGGCTTGTCCGTCAGACCAAAGGCCTTCATGAAATTCCAGGCCTGGTCCTCATCGAAGCGGGTTACCCATAACCACCCCACCCGAATTTCTTTGCCACGTAATTTTATTTGGGTTCCCTTAGGCTTCTCTCCAACGGTCGCAGCCAAGCGCCTGCAATGGGAACAATCCGGATTGAAATAAGATACCACTAAATATTGCCCTTTGAATTGATGCCTGGTCACTACCCCGCTACGGCCAATCAGAGGAAATTCAAAAACAGGGACCTTGGTTAAGGTTTCCTCGGTCAGCGATGGCTTGGAGAACCACCACCAAACCAGGGAAGCCAACAGACAGACGGAAGCGGTGATGAGCGCAAGGCGAAACAATCGGGTAATTTCCATGGCAACTTTGGGGATTTGGCCCAAATTTACCTGAAGAAAGGTCTTGGTTATCTTTGACCCCTTCCATGAACAAGAACGTACCTCGCCGAACCTTTGCGATTATTTCCCACCCAGACGCCGGGAAAACAACCTTGACTGAAAAGTTCTTGCTTTTTGGTGGGGCCATTCAAACGGCCGGGGCTGTTAAGTCCAATAAAATACGCAAAACTGCTACTTCCGATTTCATGGAAATCGAAAAGCAAAGGGGTATATCGGTATCCACCTCCGTGATGGGATTTGAATACGGCGGATGCAGGGTGAATATTTTGGATACTCCTGGTCACAAGGATTTCGCAGAAGATACCTACCGCACACTCACCGCGGTGGACTCGGTAATTCTGGTGGTGGACGCCGCCAAAGGAGTCGAGGAACAAACCGAGAATTTGATGAGGGTATGCCGAATGCGTGCGACACCGGTCATCGTTTTGATCAACAAGATGGACCGCGAAGGCTTGGACCCCTTTGACCTGCTGGACGAACTCGAAAACAAATTAGGTTTGACTCCTTGCCCACTCAGTTGGCCCATTGGTCAAGGCGATCGTTTCAAAGGCGTCTATAACAAGCATCGCAAACACCTGGACCTTTTTTCGGCTTCCAAGACCAGCATCGCCTCGGATATACGCAGCTTCGATGACCTTAACGATCAGCGAATTGACGACTTGCTCGGTCCATTGGCCCGCAAACTCCGTGAAGACCTGGATTTGTTGGAAGTGTATGGAGACTTTCGACAAGAAGCCTACCTCCAGGCAGCGCAAGCACCGATTTTCTTCGGATCTGCCTTGAATAATTTTGGTATTCGGGAACTTCTGGACACCTTTGTGCAGATAGCCCCTGAACCCGGACCTCGTGAAACTCGAACAGGGATCATCGAAACCCAACATCCCAAGTTAACGGGGTTTGTTTTCAAAATCCACGCCAACCTGGATCCCAATCATCGGGATCGCATCGCCTTTATGCGAATTTGTTCCGGAAAATTTGAACGTAACAAATTTTATCACCATGTCCGTTTGGACAAAAAAATCCGATTCTCCGCCCCACTCCTTTTTCAAGCGAGCGATCGCAACACCGTTGATGAGGCCTGGCCGGGAGATGTGGTGGGCCTCTACGATACCGGGAATTTCAAAATTGGTGACAGCCTAACCGAAGGAGAACACTTGTTTTTTAAGGGAATTCCTGCCTTTTCCCCGGAGCTCTTTCGCAGGGTCGAAAACCTCGATCCTTTCAAGGCCAAACAATTCGAAAAAGGCCTAAGGCAATTGACCGATGAAGGGGTGGCTCAACTCTTTGTGCAACAACCGGGGAATCGCAAGATCATCGGAACCGTAGGGGAACTGCAATTTGATGTGATTCAATTCAGG
>SXGQ01676704.1_pt1 | contig 11147 bp, 5 predicted proteins | sample 3178371 | NCBI WGS metagenome assembly SXGQ01 (sample SAMN11356859, study PRJNA531348) | freshwater metagenome | isolation source: freshwater sample F1-20 | place: China: Fuxian Lake, Yuxi | collected 2017-12-25 | reverse complement strand
GAATCTTTCTTAAACTGCTCAAACGTAGGCATCATGTATTCCTGCCCACGCGCTGCGGCTTCTTCAGCCATTGACGCTACGTAGTAACGGTATCCGCGCTCAGTCTGCCCTAGTTTTGTCTGTCGCAATTCATCAAGGGCAGACGCAAAGTTCTCAAACCTCCTGTCCTGCCGCCCCTGTGCTTCTTTAATAGCTTCACGTGCTTTTGGCCCACCGATCTTGACCTTAGCCTTAATCCGCTCAATCTCAGTATCACGCTGAGTAACTGTTTGCAGCGTCGTGTCGTAGCGTTGTTGTGCTGCGGCAAGCTGTTCTTCGTTGGCTTCAGGCTGCGCAGTAAGCGCGTCAAGTGCTGCTTTAGCTTCTTGGGATTGCTTGACAGCAACATCACGCTCTTTCTGGAGCTTGGCTATGCGCAGCGCGTCGTCACCACGTACTAGTAGTTCCTCGGCAGGTACGCCAAGATCTTCAACACGCGGCTCAGGCTGATTCCGTTTAAGTGCATTTAGCTCGTTGATGCGTACCTGCGTGGCAAACGCTTCCATGCCATCAGGTGTAAACGTATTGTCTGGCGTTACAAGCTGTTTATTTTCTGCAAGATAGCCTTTCAGCTTCTCACGCTCTTGTGCAATACGATCTTCAATCTGATCAAGTGATTGAAGCTTTAGTAACTTCTTTACAAGCGGTGACAATTCGCCTTTACTAACAGCGTCAGTGTACTGGGTGCGTTCTTCAGGTTTAGTTAGCCCCAATGCACGAAGGCTTACAGGGCTATTAAGCGAACGCTCGACACGCTGGAGCGCAATGTCTTCAGTTTCTGCTGTGCCCATCATGAGCTTGGCTAGCTGTTTAACATCACGACGCGCTTGATCTTCCGCAGCGCGAGCTTCTTCTACACGCAGTTTCTCTTGGCGTTCAGCCATGCGTCCTTCAAGTGTCTCTGCTGTCTTGGCAGGGGGCAGCTCTGCTTGATAACCAGTGTCAACTTCTTCTGCTGTACGTTCTGCACGTCTGGTTGCTTCAGGGTATGCAAACCCTGCTGGCGTTTCCATAAACAATTCTTCGCCGCCAACCTGCGGAGCTTGGGCTTCAAGACGCGTACGCTCAGCGCGTAGCGTTTTAATTTTCTGCGCAAGCTCCCCAGCCTTTTGACTTTCGCCAAGCTCGGCTTGCTTTTGCATGTTCTTGAGCAGCTTAGCTTCTTCAGCCTGTAGTGCCTTGAGCGCTTCCATTGGATCAGGCACAGCGTTGATAGCTGCAAGCTGTTCTTCAATTTGTTTACGTCCTTGGATTAATGGCGATAGTTGCTGGCTCATTGCCGCAACAGCATCCACGTCACCTGTTTGCGTAGCCTGTGCAATTTGTTTTTGATAATCTTCTACGGCACGTGTCACACGTGCGTAGTCTTGTTGTAACTCTTGGATTTCTTGGGTGCGATCCACTTGCGGTGGGGGAGCCTGCATCTGCGGTCCTGTCACAGCAGCTTCAGCTAAATCTAAGGCTCGTTGGTCCGCAGCAAACAGAGGTACTCCAGCTTCTTCAGCGCGACGTTGGCGGTCTGCAAGCTCTTGTTCTTGAACACTCCGCGCTTGCTCTTCCTGCCGCCTACGTGCAACTTCCTGCTTTATTTTTGCCTCAGCCCGTGCCTGTTCACTGCCACGTTCAAAGTATCGGCCCACTGGGGATATAGCCCCGCCCAGCACTGCACCACCAATAAAACTATCTACGTACTCACGACGTGCGTCAGCATCGGCAATCTTCAGGCCAGCTTGTAGGCGCTCAATAAACTGCTGGCCTGTTTCTGTAACACCTTCAATCCCGGCAGTACGTGCACCTGTCGCAGCGTAGTCTGCAAGGACACGCTTATATCCTTGCTTGGCTATTTCTTTAGCTTCGGCTTCTGTAAGTTCTTTACCAACGGACTTAAATAAGTTACGGACAAGTGGCAGCGCACGGAAACTAACAACATCAAGCGCAGCTTGCGGCACAGCAGCAATAAAGGCAGTTGCCCCACTGGTCTGCTCTAGCCCCGCGTTGGGGTCAATACGTTTGACTTCTTCAAGCTGCCTTGCAAGGTTTGACCCTGTAAACTGCCCAGCAGAAGTAAGTCCTGCGGCTGCGCCAGCGGCTAATGTGCCAAGCGTTAATCCCCCAACAACAGGAGCGGCAGCGGCAGCTGCGGGTATCGCCAAAGTACCGGCGGCGGCAGCAATTGGTGCAGCCATATAAGGAAGCGACCCACCAAGTAATTCACCGACTTTTGTAGGAAAAGCTTCAAAATACCCTTTCTGTGTGGGCCTGTAGATACGCTCGCTTTCAGCCTCGCGCTCTGCCCGATATTTCTCTGCTTCAGGCAAACTCATCAAACCTAGTTTACCTGCCGTAAGTGCAGTTTCACCTTTAAGCGATTCAAACCCTGCTTTAGCGCTGCCTTTTAACGCCGACAAAAAACCTTCAGGTTCTTTTTCTTTTTCTGGGGCTTTTGAAAGGCTTTGAATAAGCGCTGCGCGGTATGCCTCATCTTTACTTAATGCGCGGGGGGAAGAAACTTCAAATGTTCCCCGCCCCGGAATCGTAACGTCATAAATTGGCATTGCTAGTTACTCACTGTTTACGTTCACTAACAGTTACATCCGAAGGCGCTTTCATTGCACCTGATCCAAAAGTTGCAAGAAACACAGCCTGATTGCCGCCAAATTTTGCTTTTTCACTACTTGACATTTCGTTCCAAACTTTTAACAACTGCGCCGTATTGTTTTCGCCTTTTGTTAAAAACTTATCAAGCGCTTCATTAAATGACATTTTTCCGTCTTTGGCGATTGCTTCAATTACCCGCAGAGTTTCAGGAGGACGGCTTGCAACCCAACGTTTAGTATTGTCGTCCATCTTAGCAAGATCGACTTGCGCTTTAATCTTAGCGTTTGTTAGTTTTTCATTGAGTTGACGATCTAACGCGCCTTCGCTCACTTTGGTAGCTCGCTCTGCTGCACCTTCTTTTTCCCGTGATTCAATCTGCGCACGTATTCTGTCCATCTCAGCTCTAAGTGTTTCTTGGAATTGGTTCTCTTTCATAACCGCATCAAGATCACCACGCATTTCAGCGCGATCTGCGCGGGCTGCACTAGCTTTGAGTGCTGCCATATCCATTTCAAACTTACGCTCTGCTTCTTTTTGCCCAGCAAAAAACTGAGATCCTGCTTGTGCGGCGGCACCTAGCGCACGTTTTCGAGGTGCTGCCCCGTATGCGGTTAACATACTTGCAAGTCCGGCAAGACCAGACTGTTCTTTAGCTTTTTCTTGTGCAGCTCTCATTTCTTCAACTTGCGTACGTATTTCATCGCCTGCTTTTCCAGATAAACCAAGATCTTTCATTATTGCATTACGCGCTGCAAGACGTTGTCGTAGTTTTGCTTCGTCCGTAAGTCCTGGCGATGCAGAAAGTTCTTGTTGCTGTTGATTTTGTTGCTGTTGTTGTTCTGCCGTTCGTTGAAGTTGTTCAAGCAGCCCCGCACTAGCTGGATTAGATTGCACTGTTGGAAAATCAATCGCAGTAGCCGTGGGTTCTCCCATCGCAGAAGGGGGTGTTTGAGCAAGCTCGGGCTGTTGCTGGCGTCTTTGACGTGTAGCGGCTGGACTCCCTCTGTCTAACCCAAGAGATGCAGCGTCGCCAACAGAAGAAGCGCGTTGTGCAGCGGCAGGAGCAGCGGCAGGAGCTTGTGTTTGAAGAGCCTTACGTTGGGCTAAATAATTTTTTCCAGCTTGAACATCTCGTTCAAGCGCTACTAACTTACCAAGCGCAGCGGGATTGGTAATAATGCCCGACTCAAGCCCACTTTTTATACGCGCAAGTTCTTGCTCATCTTCTTTAAACTTTTGCTCATCAAAATCTACATTACCACCTAAACGCTCGTTACGCCCAAAAAGGTCAAAATATTCTGTGCGTTTGTATCGCGGGGGCATAACAAAACCTTGAGATTGATAACGCTCAACACGCCCACCATCTTCAAAAGCAACAATACCCCCATTAGCAAACCCTCGCTCCATGTTGGGCGCTGGTAAGGACGCAACGCCTTGCATTTGCGGAGGTGGGGCTGGAGGACGAAAAGTTTGTTCAATGCCTTGTTTAACAGTAGGTTGCTGCTGCGGGTTTTGTTGCATTGCAGCGGACTGTTGGGCATCTTGCTCCATCTTTTTTCGGCGTTGCAGTTCCCCCAGCGCAATGTAAGGCGGCACCTCGGGGTTGGTTCCGTTGGCATACTGCATAACAACCTGAAGGGGCATCCCCTTCAAACGCTCAGAAATTTGAACGAGATTAAGCATTTTTATTTAGCCTTATTAATTTGGGCCTTGATTAGGATCACCAAAAGAAATATCTCCAAGACCCCCACCGCTGGTGCTACTCGTGCCACCAAAAATACTTGAAAGATCAACCCCAGAGAATAGATTACTTATATCAAAACCAGCGTTCTTAAGGTTTGCGGCAATACCTGCTAGTGCAGCCGCATTTTGCATGGCACTTTGACCTTGTTCGTAGTATTTACTTGTGGCAACCGGGAGATTTGATAACAAGCCTTTACGTAAATTAAGCATTTCCATTGGGTATTTATACTGCTCACGTTCAAATTCTGCTCTGTCTCTGTCGATAGCAGCTTGGCGAGTAGCTTGTTCTTTCTCGCCCATACCATATTGTGCTTGGAGGCGCGAAAGATCCGCAGCCTGAGTAGCTGTACCAAGTGCTGACTGTTGTCCGGCCAAAGCAAGCTGTAGCTGACGATCTTTTTCAAACTGAGCTTGAGCATTTTCAAAAGCTTTTTGTTGCCCTGCACCATAGATATCACCAAGCTGTGTGGCAAGGTTGCGACTAAGTTCTGCTTCTTGAATTGCCTGACGTGACCCACCAAACGAACCAGCTTTTGCCATACGAGCGGCATTTTGCATCCGAGTAATATCTGCCTGCCTACGAGCTTCACGCAACTGTGGGTCAACAACACCAGACATGAATGGCGACATGTATTTAGGTAGCCCTGTATTGGGATCAATGTTTTTAGGATCAAACATTCCTGTGGAATCTGTTGCAATCCCACTTAAAGTTGTTTTAGCATCTCCAAACCCGCTAGGCTGGCTTAGAGTATTTATGCCGGTTAACGCAGTGTTTTGTGGGTCAGTAAAATCTGCCGATAAAGGTTTGTCGTATGAAGTGTAAGGAATATTTGCAAAAGCCTCACCTTCTTGCAGTAACCGTTCAACATAAGGACCAGCCCAAGAAGATAACGTTTGTGTTTGTGTACTGTCTGCATCACTACCCCCCGTTGATCCTGTAGATACGCTAGGAGTGAAGTTAACAAGCGTCCCTCCAATTTGGCGTGTTTGATACGGGGATTTGAATAAAGGATCGGTGTTGACTGTTGGAGCCATTGTTGCCCCAGTTGTTGTAACAGCACCACCAGAATCAAAGCGCATGTACGGTATTGCACCAATTCCTGATGTGTATTGCGATCTTGCGCGTTTCATAATTACCTCGGTATAAATTTAGATGGGTTGATTTGCTTGCCCTGTTTTGAATTGCCTGTACGAGCACGGCGAATGCGGTCCATCATTGCGTATAAAACTTTAGCGCCTGCATTTGAATTGCCATTACCCAAATGACTAACTACATCGGCAGGGATCACAAACTCACCATCACTTAGCGCAGCGGGCCTGCTGTTATCAATACTGGCTGGCACTTGATCTGCCATACCATCTGAATGTCCGTCAAGATATCGTGGGGGTAATGAAGTTCTACCACCTTTAGCCAAACTCATCAAGCCCCCTTCAGCTTTACCAGCACCAGCATAATTTTCAGGGGGTACATACGAAATAGGCCCAAACCGCTGAAAGTAAGGGTCTGTAAAATAGTCATAGTCTTCAGGTGGAGGGGTGTATGTACGCGTTGCCATAAACTTTTCTCTAAGGTTAGGACTATACCCTGCGCCTCCACCGCTGTTAGCGTTTCTAAATAAACTACTAAACGCCCCCGGAAGAGCTAGTAACCCTACTTTAACTTCACACTGCCCTGTTGTTGGGTTTAACACATACCCATTAGGACATGTAGTTGCTTTAGGAGTTTCACACAACCCCGTGTCTAAATTACGTACCTGACCTTCTGGGCATTCAGTTTCTTCAGACCTATCGTCATCGGCAACGCATAAACCATTTACATCATGAAATCCAGGGGCACATTCAGTTGTAGCAGGGGGTTCAGCAACAACAGGTGGTTCAGCAACAATGGTTTTAGTAACAATGGGTTCACAACCAAAACCTGTATCAATTTGTCCGGGTGGGCATTCTCTAGGAGCTGTAACTTCGATTCTGTCTGTAGGTTTAGTAATTTCTACACACTGCTCTAGAGTTTCATCAAACCCCAGACCGTCAACAGCGCATGATTCTCTAGTAGCCTTAACTTGACTTGTATCTGTAGGTTTAGTAATTTCTACACACTGCTCTAGAGTTTCATCAAACCCCAGACCGTCAACAGCGCATGATTCTCTAGTAGCCTTAACTTGACTTGTATCTGTAGGTGGTTCTGGTGGACCAACAGGGGGTTCAGCAACAACAGGTGGTTCAGCAACAATGGTTTTAGTAACAATGGGTTCACAACCAAAACCTGTATCAATTTGTCCGGGTGGGCATTCTCTAGGAGCTGTAACTTCGAGTCTGTCTGTAGGTGGTTCTGATGTAACTACCGTATTATCTTTTATTTGCGTCTCTTCTTCACCGTCAAAATACCCAGGAATAAGTTCTCCTAAATCCGTTTCATCAAATTTTGTTCCGGGTATTTTTTCTTTAGCTAACGCTCCACCAATAAAAGCTACACCAGAATTAATAAGCACATCCTGAGCGTCGCCACCTGCAAGTGCTGTAGTAACACCTGTGGATATGCTGTTAGTTACCCCTCTAGTAATGGAATCAAAAGCTTTCGTACTAAGATCTATGTCTAGTGCGCTAATTACGCTATCAGTTACATTTTTCGCTATGTCACCAATAATTGGCCCCGCAACTGCATTAAACGCAGTGCCTCCCACCGTAGCTAAAGCTGCTTTAGCAGGGTCTCCACCCAAAAGTTCGGCTGTTCCGGCATTAACCACAGAAGCTACTGCTGTTTTAGCTACTGTTACTTCTGCTCCAGAAAGCCCTAATTGAGAAACAATTTGATTAGTGATTGACTCGGTAAGAGGTTTAGTTATTAGGCTCGTTGGGTTTGAAATAACGCTGGCAACCTCACCAACAGTTAAGTTTGATGTTAGAGAACCAAGCCCTGCTTCAGCTCCTCCTACTGAAGCCGCAGCTTTAGCACCTTCACCTAACGCTGCCAGCCCACCTAGTTCACCCGCACCCGCCGTTCCTAAACCAGCTAACGCTCCCGCCTCTAAACCCGCAATCCCTGCGCCACCAAGAGCGATTCCAGACTCTGCGGCTAGTAGGGCAGCTTCACCGCCCCCCAGTGCAGCCAACCCACCACCAAGCGTCAACGGCAGTGTAAGAATTGCTAACGCTGGAAGTATTTCATCTAAATCACTTGAACTCTCGCCTCGGGTTGTGACTCGCGGTTTTCCTTCAGGGGTAAAACTCAGTTTAGTTCTAGTGTAATCAGGACCAGCGCCATATTCCCCAAGCGTACCGTCAAACCTGACAGGCGCACCTGTATCTTTATTGTAGTAGCCTTCACGGCCTACTACTACGTCTGCGGTATACCTACCATTACCAACATCTTTAATAGTTTTAATTTCTTCAGGGGATAAAGCACGGTAGCCACCCGAAACAAGAAAACCGTTTTCATCTGTTGCAAAATCAGCCGTTGGAGTAGCCCATCGATACCCAGTAACTGTTGGAGTATACGTACCAGTATAATAATCGTATTCGTAATCGCCATAAATTGGTTGCCTAACAACAGGCTGATTTTTATCAGGCGTAGTTATTTTTCCATAACCCAGCTTGTTCAGGTCGGTAAGCCCTGTCTGGTTGTAAAAGTTTTCTGCCATAACGTGCAAAAAACCTTCAGGACCATAACCTGGGCCACTTCTTTTTCCTGATTTTGTAGTCCAAGCACCGCCAGAAGAATTGGGTAAATCTACAACCCCAGCAAGTTGTTTTGATAAGTTTTGTATAGGGTCTGAAGATGTAGTCATCACACCACCCCTGAAACAAATGTCACGGTGACAATAACCGAAGGTATTGCTGGTCTAGTCGGTGATGTGCCTGCGCTATAAGCTTCAATTCGTGCGCTGGTATTTGATGACCGCCACATAAGCTGGACATAATCATTTGCAACAAGATCAAGAAGTAAATTTACTGTTCCTACCGTGTGATATGGATCTCCTGCGCCTTTACGCTGTGACAAACCAAACCTTGTATTTGACTGGTCAACATCAGTACCATTAACACGAAACCAAATATCAATATCTTGCGGTGCGGTGTCATCATTAGATAACTGCGCACTAAATTGCACGTTGTAAACACCACTTTGCGCTACTGTGATCTGGCTACTATTTTGAACCGATACACCGTTGCTAAGCGAAAATGAATTTAATGTAACGGCATAAGCAGTGGTTGTGCTTGCTGCCGACTGGTCTGTTGTGTCGTAAAAATTACCGTAAGGCAATTGAAGATATTGCCCACCATCAGATCCAAAAAGCGAAAGTAAATTTTTATTAAGTTGATTAAAGTACAGCCGTAAGACGTTATTAAACTGTTCCTGATAGCCAGACTGATACTCCCTAGGCGCAAGAGGTAGGTTTGGAACCGCAGGTTGTCTGAGGAAAGTCATCGCTGCCCATCAATATTGACATCAATTCGTGGTGCACCAAGCTGCCACGTTACCCCCAACCCATCAGACTGAGCTTTCATAATCATTTGGCGACCGCGTATGCGGGTGTATATGATGTTTGTAAACTGTTCAATTACTGCGGTTGATGTGCGTGTAACACCTTTACTTGCGGTTTGGTTAAATCCAGACCCCGAACCATTCATACCGTAAAGCGTCATCGTAAGCTGCGGGGAAGCCGCAGTAGAACCTTGGAAAGTTACATCAGGCAACATGCGCCATACAAATCCAAAGTTCTGCCCGTCTTCAATATCAAATTCGGCAGACTCAATATAAGCAACAATTGGCTCCAGTGTGCCTGTCGTACCGTCATCAACCCCTAATTCGTGACTGACTAGATTGTAGCTGTAAGTCGCTGCTTGTGGGTAGTCCCGTAACCCTGAGTCAATCCAAGCCGTGCGCCCAAGTGAGCCGTAATACCAAACATCTTCTAAATAGTTATACACCACATAAGAGTCAACGACTGTTGAACCAGCGGAACAGTAAAACCACCATACTTCATTGAAACCTTCATTAGTGCCAGCAAACACTTGTTGGTTTTGAGCAATATTAATATTGCTAAAGACATGCCTGCGAAGATCACAACGCAACGTTTGCACCCGACCGTCGTACACGTAAAACTTATCTACCCCCATCCAGTACACCCGCCCAGAGGCAACAGCTTTAGCGTTTTGCCCAACAATTGAAATATTGTCCCCAAGAAGTTGAGCAGTCCAAATATCGGGTGCGCCAACGTATTGCAAAGAATAAAGCGCAGAATCTGTCCAAACTACAATTTCCTGACGTGTTTGCAGTGCAGTAACAATTTCAGAACCGTTTGACAGGCGTATAGACCCCGCCTGACTTGTAGCCGAAGGTACCCAGTCAACCACAGATTCCTGATCTGACCAACGAATAAGCATGGGATCAAGCATTCCCGATAAGTATTCATTCGTACCAAAGCACAACACAAACCGATAGATGTCAGACACCACAATATAATTTTGTATTACCGGGACACCTGACGCACCTATCATAGTGACAACATTTACCCCTCGGCTGGAGAACCCCGAAGTCACATCCCAGTAATACAGCCCGCCCCCACGAGGGCCAAACACAAGATCTTCACCAAAGTTTTGAGAAGACCAAATACGCAGTGCATCTTCGCTTGTAGCACTTAATCCCCAAGTACCAGAACCCCAAGTACCAGAACCCCAACCTACAAGTGGGCCTTGAATTGCAGGGCCAGTATTAATTTGATAAGACGCTAAGACAGCCGAGCCGCCATAAGACCCCGCAGCAAGCACAGAAGGAGTTGTGATAGAAAAGGTATTAGCAGTTAGGTATGTGATTTGAAACTGCGCGTTAAGTATGGAAGCATACGTTCCTGTAGCCCCGCTAAAAGTTACAAAATCCCCATTCAGCGCACCGTGTGAGTTAGCTGTGATCGTTACGGTCGTTGTGCCGTTTGCTGTGAATGGGTCTGTACCTAGCGCATAAGTGTTGATGTAATACTCAGCGGTGACTGTGCCGCCACCTGTGGCTACTGATGTTGCATTTGTAACTACGGTGATGATGTAATTATTTGCATCGGTTATTGACGTGATGACATGACGAGTATTTAACTCATCCGCAGGTACTCCACCAACAGCCGTTGCACCTGTGAAATAAACTAAATCCCCAGCTTGCGCACCATGCGCGGTATCTGCAACCGAGACTTTATTTTCTGTACCAGCAGTGATATTGGTTGTAAATGGGTTTGTTAATGAGGCTGTGTAATTGCGCTGTCTTATGGGGGTGATGTCAATATACTGCCCACCACGCTCAACGTAGAATTTTAGGTTAGTACCCAGCGCCATGAGGTTTTCAAACCCCAGCGTCACCCAATTCCAAAGATTACGGCAAACACCTAAAAACGAATTAACTGAAATACGTTGCCAGCCACCAATCTTCTCAGGCGTACCTTGACGAAACCGCACCTTGTCGGAGATATACCAACCGTTCTCGTTTGTATATCGAGTGTTTTCTTTGTTGACCCCGCTTTTTAGGAGTAATTTTTTTAGTGGCATTACACACCCCGAAGATACAACGCTTTTTCAGCTTGGCGGCGACGCACCAATCCGGGCAATACTTTGCCCCCGCCCATAGTCCACATCATAAACGCTTCCGCTGCGCCTTCATAGTCGGTGCGGTTGTTCTTTATTCTTATCGAAGAACGCTGGTAATTCCCGACTCCAGTGTTGAACGCAAAACTGACCACAGCGTCGAAGCTTGACTGACGGCCAATAAGATTAGGAGACATTCTAAG
>SXGQ01628614.1_pt1 | contig 11147 bp, 9 predicted proteins | sample 3178371 | NCBI WGS metagenome assembly SXGQ01 (sample SAMN11356859, study PRJNA531348) | freshwater metagenome | isolation source: freshwater sample F1-20 | place: China: Fuxian Lake, Yuxi | collected 2017-12-25 | reverse complement strand
TTCGACGAGATCCTCCGCGTGATCGACTCGCTGCAACTGACCGCGAAGTTCAAGGTGGCGACGCCCGCCAACTGGACGGACGGACAGGACGTGATCATCGGTGCGGCCGTGTCCGACGAGGAGGCCAAGTCGCTCTTCCCGCAGGGTTGGAAGACGGTGAAGCCGTACCTGCGCGTGCTGCCCCAGCCGAACAAGTGACAGCCTCACGGGGCACCTGTGTGACCCCCGCTGCCGCGAAGCTCCGTGTGAGCGGTGCGCAGTGATGGCACACTCGACGCGATGAATTCCCCCGTGACGAACGTCGCCGCCAGCGCCGTCAAGCTCTCCAAGATCTACGGTTCCGGCGACAGCGAGGTGCGCGCCCTCGACAACGTCTCGGTCGACTTCGCCACCGGCGAGTTCACCGCGATCATGGGCCCCAGCGGCTCCGGCAAGTCCACGCTGATGCACTGCATCGCGGGTCTAGACGAGCTCACCAGTGGGTCGGCATTCATCGACGGGGAGGACCTCTCCAAGATGAACGACAAGGAACTGACCACGCTGCGCCGGGAAAGGATCGGTTTCATCTTCCAGGCGTTCAACCTGGTGCCCACCCTCACCGCGGAGGAGAACATCCTCCTGCCGCTGCTCCTCGGCAACACCGCGCCGAACCAGGAGTGGGTGGACCGAGTCATCGAGACCGTGCACCTGCGCAACAGGCTGACACACCGCCCGAGCGAGCTCTCCGGCGGACAGCAGCAGCGCTTGGCCGTGGCACGCGCGCTCGCCTCGGAGCCGCACATCATCTTCGCGGACGAGCCCACCGGAAACCTCGACTCCACCACGGGCACCGAGATCCTCACGTTCATGCGCAAGGCCGTGGACGAGCTGGGCCAGACGATCGTGATGGTCACGCACGACCCCGTGGCCGCCAGCTACGCGGACCGCATCGTCTTCCTCGCGGACGGCCACGTGGTGGACGAGATGCGCGACCCCACACCGGAGCGCGTGCTCGACCGGATGAAGAACCTCGGGAACTGACCCGTGTTCCGCCGCGTCATCCTGAAGGGGATCCTCGGCCGCAAGGCCAGGCTGTTCATCACCTCCATCGCCGTCATCCTCGGCACCGCCTTCCTCAGCGGCACCTCGGTGTTCTCCGCCACGCTGAACCGCACGTTCGACAACCTCTTCCAGGACGTGTTCAAGAACATCGACGGGTACGTCCGCTCCACCGAGGTCGTGGAGGGCGAGTTCGGCCTGCAGGAGCGCACGCGCATCCCGCTGGAGACGGTCGACAAGGTGCGCAGCGTCCCCGGCGTCGCCGACGTGTCCCCCGACATCCAGGCGTTCGCGCGAATCATCGCGAAGGACGGCAAGCCGCTCGGCTCCGAGGGCAACGGCCCGCCCACGTTCGGCTCCGTCGGCGAGGACTTCAAGGGCGCGCTGTGGACAGTGGTCGACGGCAGGTTCCCCGCCGGGCCGAAGGAGGTCGCCCTCGACGAGGCCTCCGCGAAGAACGGCGGCTACGTGGTCGGTGACACCGTGAAGGTGGTCGCACAGTCCGGCAGCCGCGAGTTCACCCTTGCCGGCATCGCCAGTTACGGCGACGTCCGCTCCCCCGGCGGCGCCACGTTCGCCCTGTTCGACGTGGACACCGCCGCCGAGTTCCTGGGCAAGCCCGGGTTCGTGGACGCGATCCTCGTGGTGGGTGACGGCTCCCGCACCGACGAGCAGCTGGCCGACGACATCGACGCGATCTTCGACCCCGCACAGAAGATTGAGACGCTCACCGGCGCCGAGATCACCCAGGAGACGCAGGACGACATCGGCCAGGCGCTCTCGTTCTTCGGCATCATCCTCTCAACCTTCTCCTACATCGCCCTCGGCGTGGGCTCGTTCGTGATCTACAACGTGTTCTCGATCAGCGCCGCCCAGCGCCAGCGGGAGAACGCGCTCCTGCGCGCCGTCGGCGCGAGCCGCAGGCAGATCTCGCGCGCGATGCTCACCGAGTCCGTGGTGGTCGGACTCGTCGGGTCCGTGCTCGGCATGGTCGGCGGCATCGGGCTGTCCAGCGGCCTTACGGCACTGCTGAAGGGCCTCGGCATCGACATCCCGAGCAGCGGCCTGGTCGTCACGGCGGCTGCCGTGGTCAACACGATCGTCGTCGGCGTCATCGTGACCGTGTCGTCGGCATGGCTGCCCGCACGGCGGGCCGGCAAGGTGCCGCCCCTCGCCGCGATGCGCTCCACCGCCGTCGAGGTGGCCCAGGTGGGCCGCACGCGGACCTGGATCGGTCTCGGCTCCGTCGCCCTCGGCCTCGGCGTGATCGGCGCAGTGATCGGCGGGCTCGGCACCTCGTGGCTGGGGCTCGGGATCCTCTTCGTCTTCGGCGGCACGATCGTGCTCGGTCCCGTCATCGCCCCGCCGGTCGGCCGCGTGCTCGGCACGCCCGCGGCGAGGCTGCGCGGCATCACGGGCGTCATGGCCCGCCAGAACAGCGTCCGCAACCCGAAGCGCACGGCGCGCACGGCCAGCCCCGTGCTGATCGGCGTGGCGCTGGTGACGGCGGTGTCGGCCCTGGCCGCCAGCATCAAGGGCCAGATCAACGACATCTTCACGGAGCAGTTCAAGGGCGACTTCGCGATAAGCGTGCAGTCACAGGGTTTCGGCGGCCTCAGCCCGTCGCTCGCCGAGGGACTGAACGGGATCGAGGGCGTGGAGAGCGCCACGGGCATAGGCACCCTTCTCGTGAAGATCGACGGCAAGGGACGACAGCTCACCGTGGTCACACCCGCCACGATCGAGGGCAACTACGACATCGGCCTCATCGACGCGGAGTACTCGGACCTGGACGCGGAGGGGATCTTCGTCGCGCAGGACTGGTCGGAGCGCAACGACAAGCCCGTGGGCTCGACCATCACGGTGACCCTCGCCGACTCGACGGAGCGCACCCTCACGGTGCGCGGTCTCTACGAGCACGATGACCTGGCCGGGAACCGCGTGGTCAGCCGCGAGATGTTCACGGGCGCGAGCGTGCAGTCGTTCGACTTCGGCGTCTACGTGAAGAAGACCGAGAGTGCCGACGCCGCCACGGTCCGTGCGGCGCTGCAGAAGGCGGTGGACGACTACGGCCAGGGCAAGCTGCTGTCGAAGCAGGAGTACATCGACGAGCAGGCGGGCAGCGTGAACCAGTTGCTCGGGCTCATCTACGGCCTGCTGCTCCTCTCGGTCGTCATCGCGATCGTCGGCATCATCATCACCCTGCTGCTCTCTGTGTTCGAGCGCCAGCGCGAGATCGGCCTGCTGCGGGCGGTCGGCATGACGAAGGGCCAGGTGCGCACCACCGTCCGCTGGGAGAGCGTCATCACCTCCCTTTTCGGCGCGGTCATGGGAATCGTGCTCGGCATCGGCCTGGGGTGGACCATCGTGTTCGCGCTCCGCGACCAGGGCCTGACATCGTTCCAGGTCCCGGTGGGCACCACGGTGTTCATCATGGCAATGTCGTTCGTGGTGGGCGTGCTCGCCGCGGTCTACCCCGCATGGCGCGCCACCAAGGTGAACGTGCTCGAGTCCCTCGTCACCACCTGATGGCGATCCAGCCCGGTTCCGTCGGCGAGGACGTGATCGCGTTCCTCCGGGAGTACCACCTTGCCTCGCTCACCACGATGCGCGCCGACGGCTCGCCACACGTGGTGCCGGTGGGCTTCAGCTACGACGACACCACCCGAACCGTGCGCATCATCACCTTCGCCTCGTCGCAGAAGTACCGCAACGCCCTGCGCGGCGGGCGTGCCGCGGTGTCCCAGGTGGACGGCGGGCGGTGGCTGACCCTCGAGGGAACCGTGAGCGGCACGGACGACCCGGCCCGCGTGGCACTCGCTGTCGAGGGTTACGCGGCGCGCTACCGCCAGCCCGGCGAGCGCACGGACCGCGTGGCGGTGGAGATCGCCGTCGACCGCATCCTCGGCCGCGCGTGACCAGCCGGCGCTAACTGGCGTCGCGGTGGCGCAGCACGTCGGCAACGAACGTGCTGCCGGCAGGGTGCGGGTCGGTCGCACGGGCGACCGGGTCGGAGGAGTCCACTTCCGGCCAGGGTTCGCAACCCACCTGGCACCCGGGGCACCAGTAGAGCAACCGTGCCATCTCGCCGTGGGTGTTCAGCCGGATGACGTCGCCGCAACGCGGGCAGCGCTGCCCGTTGCGCCCGTACACGGCGAGGCCGCCCGGCACGTCGGGCGCGGTGACGCGCACGGGCGACTGCAGGTTGGCGCGCATGAGCCCGGCAGCGGTGAGCACGAGATCGAGGCACGTGGACTGCGGGATGTTGCCGACCTTCGCCCACGGGTGGATGCCGCACGACCACAGCACCTCGCACCGATACACGTTGCCGATGCCGCTCATCACGCGCTGGTCGAGGAGGGCCTCTGCGATGGTGGTGGCAGGACGGTCGTAGTGGTGGAGACGCGCCGCGCACTCGTGCAGATCGGAGGCAGGGTCGCACAGGTCGGGGCCGCGGCGGCCGGCACGCGGGTGACGGTTCTGGTCGGCCTCGCGCCACGTCTCCACGACTGGTGCGTTGAAGCACACGGCGATCCACTCCGCCGTGGTGATGACCGCACGCGCCTGGTGGCGCCGCTTGCGCCACTTCTCGCCGGGTCGGTACAGGTGCCACGAACCCGTCATGCGCATGTGCGTGTGGAGCACGATGCCGTCGTCGAAGACGATCTCCAGGTGCTTGCCGTGGCTCTCCACGCGCTCAACCGCCGCGCCTGCGGCCGGCGACGGGCCCACGAGCCGGGGCGCCTCGAAACGGGTGATCGTGTGGCCGACTAGCGCGGTGCGCAGCGCTGCCGCCGCCCTGTAGATCGTGTCACCCTCTGGCACGACCCAAAGTTACTTCAGGGAAGCTGGCCCACTGAGGCAAGCGCGAGACGGATGAGACGGTCGTGACCGCTCGTCATCTCGCGGATGACTTCCGCACTGACCGCCTGCGCCGGGGTGAACCACGCGAGGTCGAGTGCCTGCTGCGTGGGGTGGCACTCTCCCGTGACAGGGACCACGAACGCCAGGCTGACCGCGTGGTGACGGGGGTCGTAGAAGCCCGACACCGAGGGGTCCTGGAAGTACTCGACCACGGTGAACGGCGACGGCTCCGGTGGCAGGCGGGGGAACGCCATCGGTCCCAGGTCCTTCTCCAGGTGGCGCATGAGGGCATCGCGGATGCGCTCGTTCAGCATGACGCGGCCGGAGACCACCATGCGGCTGATGGTGCCGTCGGCGGCCTGGCGCAGGAGCATGCCCACGTGCGTCACGGTGCCGTCCGGGTCAGTGCGCACGGGCACGGCGTCCACGTAGACGAGCGGCACCTGGTTGCGGACGGCCTGCAGATCCTCTGGGTTCAGCCAGGCGTGCTGGGTGTCCGTCTGCTCGCTCATCAGGAGAAAACTACTACCGACGCGGCCCGGCGCGGTGTCCCGTGGGAGGCCCGCACCGCGCCGGTGGTACCTTTCGGGTCGACCCGACAGACCGACCCGAGGGGGCAGACATGGGCATCAAAATCGCAAAGTTCAGGGACGTGGCAAACGGCCTGCAGGCAGGGCAGTTCGCCGTGGGTGACCACGCCGAGGTCACCTCGCTGAACGACCTGGACCCCACGTACAAGCAACTGCTCGACAAGCCGATCGCGTGCACGATGGCGGTCATGGGGGGAGACGGCCGCCCGAACCTCACCCCGATGTGGTTCGACTACAAGGACGACAAGGTCCTCGTGAACGTCGCGCAGCACCGCAAGAAGACCTCGTGGATCCGCCGCACACCGAGGATCACGATCCTCCTCATGAACCCCGAGAACATGTACCACTGGATCAGTCTCAAGGTAACCGTGGAGCGCGAGATCCTCGAGGATGACCCGAAGGAAGGTGCGTGGGTCACCGAGCAGCTGAACGGAATCTGGAAGAAGTACATCGGCCAGGGCGTGGAGTACGGGCTGCGCGACCCCTCCATCAACGAGCGCCGCGTCCTCTTCGTCTGCAAGGTCGACAAGATCGCCACGTTCGGCCAGCCGTAGCCCCTCGATGCGCGTCTGCATCGTCGGCGGCTCGATAGGCGGCCTGACCGCCGCCCTCGTGCTCGGGCACATGGGCCACGACGCCGAGGTGTTCGAGCGGTCCCCTCGCGAGCTCGCCCAGCGCGGTGCCGGGATAGGCCTGCTTCCCGAGACGTCGCGCTACCTCACCGACGTGGCCGGCCTCCCGCTGGACACCATCAGCATCGCCACCTCCCGCATCCGTTACCTGGCGCGTGACGGCAGCATCGTCCACGACGAGGCGCACGGGTACCGGTTCACCAGCTGGAACACGGTGTACCGGAGCCTGCTGGGGTGCCTCGACCCGAACAGGTACCACCTCGGCCACGAGATGACCGGGTGGACCGACGGCGACGGCGGCGTGACAGTCTCGTTCGCCAACGGTGCACGGCACCGTGCAGACCTGCTGGTGTGCGCCGACGGAGTCGCATCGGCCTCGCGCGAGCGGATGCACCCCGGCATCGAGCCGCGTTACGCCGGGTACGTCGCATGGCGCGGGATGGTGCGCGAGTCCGAACTTGACAGCGAGGTGCTGACCCGGCTCGGCGATGCGATCACCTACCACGTGTACGCGAACAGTCACATCCTCGTGTACCCGATCCCCGGCCCGGGCGGCGAGACCGCCCCGGGGGAAAGGTCGATGAACTTCGTGTGGTACCGCAACTACCTCGACGGAGGTGATCTCACGGACCTGATGACGGACAGAGAGGGCACCGTGCGCGAGGTGTCCCTGCCTCCCGGCACCGTCGACGGTGTCCACGTCGCCGAGATGAGGTCGCACGCCGCGGCGCGCCTGCCCGCGGCCGTCGCGGCCGTCGCGTGCGGGTCCGCAGAGCCGTTCGTCCAGGTCGTGTACGACCTGGACATCCCCTCCATGGTCGACGGACGTGCCTGCCTGCTGGGCGACGCAGCCTTTCTCGGCCGCCCGCACGCCGCCGCCGGCACCGCGAAGGCAGCCGACGACGCGTGGGCCCTCGGCACCGCGCTCTCGAGGCACCACAACGTGGAGGATGCGCTGCGCGACTACGAGTCGTCCCAGGTCACCGTCGGCCGCGGGCTCATCGAGAGGACTGAGCGCATCGGGCGAAGGTCACAGACGGACAACTCGTGGGTCCCCGGCGACCCTGACCTCATCTTCGGTCTGAGGGGACCGGGCACATGACCGCCGCAGCGCGCATGGCGGATGCTGCCTCCGCGCTCCTCGCCTCATTGACAGCGGCCGAGCGCGCGGTGTGCCACTGGCCGTTCCCCTCCGAGGAGGAGAGGCAGCTGTGGTTCTACACGCCCACGGACCACGGTGGGATCGTGACGGGCAGTCTCGATCCTGCCCGGCAGCGCCTTGTGATGCGTCTTCTCGACAGCGGACTGAGCCGTGCGGCATACGTGACGGCATCGACAGTCATGGGCCTGGAGAACGTCCTCGACCAGCTCGAGGAATTCACCGCATCCTGGGGATGGCCCCGCGGGCGGGACCCCCAGCGTTACTTCCTGCGCATCTTCGGTGAGCCCGGGTCGGACGCATGGGGATGGCGCTTCGGCGGCCACCACGTGTCCGTCAACCACACCGTGGTGAACGGCGAGGTCATGTCGGGCACACCTCTCTTCCTCGGCGCTGACCCCGCGTCGTCTCCCCTGCTCGGCGGGCAGATGCTTCGCCCTCTCGGGGCGTGCGAGGACATCGCGAGGGACCTCCTCCGGTCGCTCGACAGCGCACAAACAGCCACAGCGGTCGTGTCGGCGGTGCCGCCGGTGGACCTGGTCGGGGCCAACCGGTCCCGACTCTCTGATGGCGACGGGCCGCTCCCGCTGGCACTGGTCTGGCGCAACGAGTTCACTGGCGAGCTGGGGCAGCTCGTCAGCGCCATCCAGCAGAACGAGGAGGAGAGGATCGGGCTCACTGCCGGTCACATCGATGCAGTGCGCTACCGGGGGGAACCCGCCGGACTTCCTGCTTCGGCGATGACAGGGAGCCAGAGATCCGACCTGCGGGCGCTGATCGGAACGTACGTCGACCGCCTGCCCGACGATGTTGCTTCTGCAGTGCACGACAGGGTCGGCGCATCGTTCGACCGAGTCCACTTTGCGTGGGCAGGGAGCAACGAGAGGGGCCGACCCCACTACTACAGGCTCCAGGGCCCCCGGTTCCTCGCCGAGTACGACAACACCACGCGGGACGGCAACCACGTCCACACCGTGCTGCGCGACCCCGTGAACGACTTCGGGCGCGACACCCTCGCGGTGCACAGGCGCGACGCCCACTGACGCATCGCGCGGTTCACCACTCGACGGAGACGTACTTCGTCTCGCAGAACTCGAGGAGGCCCTCGTGGGCACCCTCGCGTCCGATGCCCGACTGCTTCACCCCGCCGAACGGTGCCGCAGGGTCGCTGACGAGGCCGCGGTTCAGGCCCACCATGCCGGTCTCGAGCACCCCGGCGATGCGCATGCCCCTAGCGAGGTCACGGGTGTAGACGTAGCTGACCAGCCCGTGGTCCACCGCGTTGAACTGGGGCAACGACGACTCGATGTCGTCGACGGTGACGATCGGTGCGACCGGGCCGAAGATCTCCTCGGCGAGGACCGGGTTGTCGGGGGCCACGTTCCCGAGCACTGTCGCCGAGTGGCCGTGCATCGGGGACGGCGTGACCGTGCCGCCGCACAGCACCTCCGCACCGGCGGCGACGGCACGCTCGACCAGCCCGGCGACCCTGGCCTGCTGCGCCGCGGAGACGAGAGGCCCGAGTGTCGTCCCGTCCGCCAGACCGTCGCCGAGCACGAGGGCGGACATCCGCGCCGTGAACTTGTCCGTGAACTCCGCGGCGACCGCCCGGTGCACGAAGAACCTGTTGGCCGCGGTGCAGGCCGCGCCGCCGTTGCGCATCTTCGCGATCATCGCCCCGTCCACCGCGGCGTCGATGTCCGCGTCGTCGCACACGACGAACGGTGCGTTGCCGCCCAGCTCCATGCTGCAGTTGATGATCCGCGCGGCCGCCTGCCGCAGCAGCAAGGACCCCACGCGCGTGCTGCCGGTGAACGACAGCTTGCGGATCCTCCCGGAGCCCAGCATCGCCTCCACTGCCTCGCCGGGCGGCACCGGCGTGACCACGCGCACCACGTCCTCCGGGAGACCGGCACGGCGCAGCACGTCGGCAACCGCGTATGCAGTGAGCGGGGTCTCCCCCGCCGCCTTCAGCACCACTGTGCACCCTGCCGCGAGCGCCGGGCCGATCTTGCGGGTTGCCATGGCCGCGGGGAAGTTCCACGGGGTGATGCACAGGGCCGGGCCGACCGGCTCCCGGGTGACCGCCAGCCAGTTCGTGCCGTTCGGGGCGCGGCGAAGGTCGCCGTCGATGCGCACCGCCTCCTCGCTGAACCAGCGGAAGAACTCGGCCGCGTACGCCACCTCGGCGCGGGCGTCCGCCAGGACCTTTCCGTTCTCGCGCACGATCAGGCGCGCGAGGTCCTCCTGCTCGGCGATCATCAACTCGAACGCGCGGCGCAGCACCTCGCCGCGGGCGCGGGGGGCAGTGGCGCGCCACACGGGGAACGCGGCCGCGACAGCCTCCACGGCATCCATGCACTCGGCCACGCTGTGGTTCGGCGCAGTGCCCACCGTCTCGCCGGTTGCGGGGTTCACGATCTTGATCTCAGGCATGCGGACAGTTTCCCACTGCCTGGCAACCGCGCCCGCACAACAGTTCCGGCACCAGTCCGGGCTTGCGCCCGCACAACAGTTCCGGCACCAGTCCGGGCTTGCGCCCGCACAACAGTTCCGGCACCAGTCCGGGCTTGCGCCCGCACAACGAAAAGGGCCCGGGCTTGCGCCCGGGCCCTTCCACCGACTTGGGGGTCGAGTTATGCGCCGCCGTTCAGCTTGGCGAGCTGGGCCTGCGCCTTGGTAAGGGCAGCGCCGGTGAGCGGCGTGTACCCGGCAGCGGCCGCGTTCTTCGGTGCACACTGGTTGATGAAGTAGCTGAAGAAGCGCTTCACCAGTGCCATGTCCGAGCTCGCGGCAGAGCTCGCAAGGCCGTAGGAGATTGCGTTGATCGGGTATGCCTCGGTGGAGGTGTACGCGTAGTCCTGGGTCACCAGGCCCTCGGTGCCGACGGATGCACCCTCGAACCATGCTGCCGAGGTGGTCGGCGACGGCGACACGTAGCGACCGCCCGGGTTCTTCACGGCCGCCGCCTTCACACCGCGCTCCTCCAGGTAGGAGAGCTCGGCGTACGTGATCGCACCGTTGTTGTCACGCACGTAGTTCGCCAGACCCTCGTTGCCCCTTGCCGACTGGAACGAGCCATCGGTCGGGATGGTGCCGGGGAAGGCCGTCGCGAAGGTGTCGCTGGTGGGCTTCGTCCAGATTGACGGGAACGACTTGTTCAGGTAGTTGGCGAAGTTGTTGGTCGTGCCGGAGCCGTCGCTGCGGCTTACCACGCGGATCGCGAGGTCGGGGAAGGTGATGGTCTCGCCGTCCTTGATGGTCTCCACTGCGAGCACGCCGATGGCATTTCTGCCCACATTGACGGCGTACGAGGTGTTCGCCGTGTACGCCGTGGACTTGGTGAACACCTTCGTGTACTTCTGGTTGACCACCGAGGCGGTGGCGCCGCCGAGAGTGGCCGCCGAGATGGACACCTTGGCGTTCTTGTACTTGGCCGCAGCGGCCTTCGTCATCGTCACGGAGAACTGAACGTTCGAGGCCACCTTCTTTGCGGTCACGGTGACGCCGAGCTTGGCGACCGTCAGCTTCTTGGCTGTCGTGGTGGCCTTGTTCTCGGCGAGGATCGCCGGGTCGTTCCACTTCGTGATCTGGCCGGCGAAGATCTTCGCCACTGTCTCGCCCGACAGGCGCACCTGCGCGTTCGCGGGGCTCAGGCCGTCGATGCGGTAGCCGACGGCGATGGCACCGCCGACGAGCGGGACGTACACGAGGTTCGCGGGAGCGCCGCTCGAGTATGCGGACTCCGAGCCGCCGAACTTGTATGTGCCGTTCGCGAAGCCGGTCTTGCCCGCGGACGAACCGACCGACGCGTAGGTCACCGTGTCGGAGCCGGTGTTGAACGCCGTGTTGCGGTTGTACTGC
>SXGQ01467216.1_pt1 | contig 11148 bp, 10 predicted proteins | sample 3178371 | NCBI WGS metagenome assembly SXGQ01 (sample SAMN11356859, study PRJNA531348) | freshwater metagenome | isolation source: freshwater sample F1-20 | place: China: Fuxian Lake, Yuxi | collected 2017-12-25 | reverse complement strand
GAAGCCGATCAAGAGCAGCAGGAAGGCCCACGTCTCCAACGACATCCCCCACAGGTTGACCGCCGCGAACGGCGAGTTCGGCAACTGGCCGAGTTGGGCGAGGGCCAGGAGGTTGAACGTGTGCACCGGGTTCGCAGCCGTCTTGATGGCGGCCACGGCGTCGGCCGTGGCGGCCGCGTCGAGACCGGGGGCGATCACGTGGGCCGCCTGGAGCTGATCCGGCGAGAGCATCCGCAGGTCGCTCGTGACATAGAGCATCAGGACGGCGAGCAGCATCAGCACGCTGCCGAGCAGCGTGGAGAGGAAGAACTTGATCGCCGCATCCTCGCGCCGCGGCCCGCCCAAGATGCCGATCAGGAAGTACATCGGCAGGAGCATCACCTCCCAGAAAACGTAGAACAGGAAGAAGTCGAGCGACACGAAGACGCCGAGCATGCCCGTCACGAGCAGCAGGAAGAGCACGTGGTAGGCCTTCACGTGCTTCGTGACCGGCCAACTGGCGGCCGCCGCGAGCATCGACAGGAACGTGGTCAGCACGACAAGCGGCATGCTGATCCCATCGACGCCGAGGAGGTACTCGATGTTGAAGGCCGGGATCCAGGGCTGCTTCACGATTCCCTGCATCGCCGCTTCGCCGACCACGAACTGACCGGCCCCGGTGGCCCCGAAGAGCGTCGGCCAGGCCATCCACAACGAGAGCACGAACACGACCGCCGTGGTGAGCAGCGTGATCCACCGGATCGCCTCCTCGCGGGCCTTGGGGATGATCGGCAGCGCCAGCAAGGCCGCCACCACGGCGGGCAGGAAGACGATCGCCGAGAGGGGCCAGAGGGCGGGCTGGGCGAGGGAGTCGGCGGGAGGCATGGCGGGGATCCGTTCGGGTTCCGGGGTCGGGTTCGAGTCGGGTACTGATTTCGTCCGCCGGCGTCAGCCGGCGAGCGAGGACTTGAAGAGCATCGTGGCGAGGACGAACAGGGCCACCGTGCCCACGGCGATGAACATCACGTACTGCCGCAGGCGGCCGGTCTGAAGCCGTTTGAGCTCGAGCCCCGCGTTCCAGGTCGCGTTGGCGGTGGCATTGACCAGACCGTCGACGAGCGTGCGGTCGATCCAGGCGTCGACGCCGGCGAGTTGCCTCGCGCCCCAGGCCAGGGCATTGATCAGTCCGTCGATCAGCCCCTTGTCGATCCAGCTGGCCAGTTGCGCGATGCCGTGGGTCGGCATCACGAACAGGGCGTGGTAGATCTCGTCGAAGTACCAGCGATGGGCGAGGAACGTGTAGATCGGCCGGAAGATGGCGGCCACCACGTCGGGAGAGATGATCCGCCTGAGGTACATCGCGGCGGCCAGCAGGACGCCGGCCAGGGCGGTGGCAAAGGCCGTCAGCGTCGCGGTGACATGGATCGCCCCCTCGTGGCTCTTGTATTCGGCGGGAATCGTCACGCCCGCCGCGGCGAACCCCTCCACGGTGCCGGCGGGGCGGGCCTGTTCCAGCAGGTTCGCGATCCCGAAGCCTCCCGGCAGCGTCCAGCCGGCCACGACGGCCAGTACGGCGAGCACGATCAGCGGCGTGACCATCACCGAGGGCGACTCGTGGGCGTGCTCGGCGACGTGATGGTCGCGGGGCTTGCCGGCGAACGTCATGAACCAGAGCCGGAACATGTAGAACGAAGTGAGGAAGGCGCCACCGGCCACGGCCAGGAACAGGATCGAGTGCCGTGGGTTCGCCTGCGAGAACGAGAGCGCCTGCGCGAGGATCGCGTCTTTCGAGTAGTAGCCCGAGAAGCCGATCACGAACGGGATGCCCGCCCCGATGATCGCCAGGCAGCCGACAAGCATCGTGGCGGCCGTCGAGGGCATGACCTTCGCGAGGCCGCCCATCTTCCGCATGTCGTTGGTGTGGCAGGCGTGGATCACCGACCCCGAGCAGAGGAACAGGAGGCTCTTGAAGAAGGCGTGGGTCACGAGGTGGAACAGGCCGGCCACCCAGCCGCCCACGCCGAGCGCGAGCATCATGTAGCCGAGCTGGCTGACCGTCGAGTAGGCGAGCACCCGCTTGATGTCGTTGGCGACCAGCGCGATCGTCGCCGCGATGAACAGCGTGATCGCGCCGCAGTAGGCGATCACGAGCAGCACGTCGGGCGTGAGCACGGGGAAGAACCGGCCCACGAGGTAGACGCCGGCGGCGACCATCGTCGCCGAGTGCACGAGGGCCGAGACGGGCGTCGGCCCCTCCATGGCGTCGGGGAGCCAGACGAAGAGCGGGAACTGGGCGCTCTTCCCCACACAGCCGCAGAAGATGCCAAGACCGGCGATGAACAGCAGCCAGCTTCCCAGGCCGCCCGCCCGCCAGCCGTCCACTCGCGCGGCGATCTCGCTGGCCGCGTCGGCCGGGCTGGCCGCATGCTCGGCGGCGATCTCCGCCACTTGCTCCGCCGCGGCGAACTTCACCATGCCGTCGGGCACCTGGAGCGCGTGCCCCATCGCGGCCGGCCGCACGAGGCTGAACAACCCGGGACGGGTCACCGCGGCGCCATCGGGGCCGGGAGCCGTCGAGTCGGCGAACTGCAGCGTGCCGAGCGCGCCCCACAGGGCCATCAGGCCGATCAACATGCCGAAGTCGCCCACGCGGTTGACGATGAACGCCTTGTTGGCGGCGTTCGAGGCGGACTTCCGCTCGTAGTAGAAGCCGATCAGGAACCAGGAGCAGATGCCCACCAGTTCCCAGAACACGAACACCATCGCCAGGTTGCCGGCGATGACGATGCCGAGCATCGAGAAGCAGAACAACGACAGGGCCTGGAAGAACCGGGGAAACCGCCCGGGCCGGTGGAGGTGGCGGCCGTCGGCGAGCGTCACCTCGTGGTCGGTCACGTCGTGCAGTTCATCGTGCATGTAGCCCGAGGCGTAGACGTGGATGCAGGTGGCGATGAACGTCACCACCACGAACATCAGCACGGTCAGCGCGTCGATGTACCAGCCGATGGAGAGCCTGAGCCGGCCTCCCTCGTAGAGCGTGTACCAGTCGCCCGAGTAGGCGACGGGCTCGGCGGCATGGACCGATCCGTGGGTGTCGTGGCCGGCCGCATCGGCATGGTCGCCGGCATGGGCCGCCCCGTGGTCGCCGCCGTGGTGGGCCGCCGTCACCGGGTGTGCCCCGAGCCAGGTCACGAACGCGGCGAGCGAGAGCACGAGCGACGTGACGATCGCCGCGGTCGCCACCCAGGCGGCGTTGCGGCCGTGCGGCCCCATCCGCGGCCCGAAGAACAGGATCGCCACGAACGAGACCAGGGGCGCGAGCCAGGCCAGGCCAAGCAGCATCGGTAGTTGAGCGGCGAGATCCATGGCGGGAGGCGTCCGGTCAGCCCTTGAGGTCGTCGGCGCGGTCGACGTCGACGGTGGCGTGGTTGTTGTAGAAGTTGAGCGTGATCGCCAGCGCGACGGCGGCCTCGGCGGCGGCCAGGAGGATCACGAACAGGGCGATGATCTGCCCGTCGAGTCCCAGGCCCCGGGCTCCCTCGCCCTGCAGGTAGGGCGAGGCGAAGGCGACGAAGTTCACGTTGGCGCCATTGAGCACCAGCTCGATGCCCATCAGCACGCCCAGGGCATTCCGCTTCACGGCCATGCAGACGACGCCGGCGGTGAACAGGATCGCGCCCACGACGAGGTAGTGGGCCACGCTGACGGGCGCCGTCAACAGGCTGGCGAGGAGCGGCACCGCCGCGAACTGGCCGATACACCCGCTCATGATCCGCCTCCCGCGAGGACCGACTTCGCCCGGCCCGCCCGGCGGCCGATGGCCGCATGCTCCGCCACCGAGGCGGGCGGCTCGACCGACGCGGCCACCTCGATCGCCCGCGGCGTCTTCCGCCGCTTCGCGCGGGCGAGGTAGGCCGCCCCCACGAGCACAACGAGCAGGTGGACCGACACGATCTCGAAGGGCAGCAGGTAGCCGCTGCGGACGGCGCGAGCCGGCCCGCCCGCCGCCGGCTCGTCGACCCGCACGCCGAGCAGGGCCATACCCATGGGCGTCGCGGCCGGCGCTTCCACCCGCCCCGCGGCCGGTTGCCGCCACGCCGGCACCGACAGGGCCGACTGCAGCAGGACGCCCAGCAGGGCCGCGCCCACGACGCCCGCCAGCACCCGGTCGCCCGTCGTCGTCCTGATCGACACGAACGGCGCCTGGGCCGTGAGCATGACGCCGAAGACGAGCAGCACGAGCGTGCCGCCCACGTAGATCATGAGCTGCATCGCCCCCACGAACTCGGCACCGGCGAGGAAGAACAGGCCGGCCGTCGCCCCCAGCGAGAGCACGAGGTACAGGGCCATCCGCACGACGTTGTCGGCGAGCACGACCGCGATCGCACAGCCGCAGGCGACGGCCGCGAAGAGCAGGAAGAAGAACGAGTGCCAGTTGAGCGTTGCCAACGGCAGCGTGGCCGGCACGAACTCCGCGAGGATGCCGATCATCGGGCCACCTCGGCGACCTTCGCCGCGGCATCGGCCGACCGCGAGACAGCCTTGCCGCCCGGCCCCTCGAGCCATCCCTCCCGGATCTCACCGGCCGGCCGGGAGAGGCCCGGGACGATGCCTCCAGGCAGCGCGAGCTGCCAGAGCATCACGCCGGCGAACATCGCGGCCGCCAGCGGGGTGCAGTACTTCAGGCAGGTGATCATCACCTGGTCGATCCGCAGCCGCGGCAGCGTCCAGCGGACCCACATCATCACGAGTACGCCCAACGTCGCCTTGCCGAGCAGGTTGAACATGCCGAGCAGTCGCACGAAGTACCCGGCCGTGTCGCCCGTGCCGGACGAGAGCCCGAGCAGTTTGGCCACCGGAATCGGACCGTTCCAGCCGCCCAGGAAAAGGATGGCCGCCAGGCCGCTCACGAGGAACATGGAGCCGTACTCGGCCATGAAGAAGTAGCTCCACCGCAGGCCGGAATATTCGGTGTGAAAGCCGGCCACGAGTTCGCTTTCCGCCTCGGCCAGGTCGAATGGGGCCCGGTTGACGCTCGCCACGGCGCAGGTCACGTAGATCCAGAAGACGACGAACGTGAACGGGTCGTGGAACAGGAACCAGTTGGTGAGCCAGCCCGCCTGCTTCTCGGCGATCGTCACCAGGTCCATGCTGCCGGCGAGCATCACCGGCACCACCACGCACATCCCCAGCGGCACCTCGTAACTGACGACCTGGGCCGCCTCCCGCATCGCCCCGAAAAGCGACCACTTGGAGGCCGAGGCGTAGCCCGCGAGGATCACGCCGAAGACTTCGAGGCCGAGCACCGCGATCACGAAGAACACGCCCACGTTGAGCCGCTGGCCGACGAAGTCGAAGGCGAACGGCAGGGCGATGAAGGCACAGAACGAGGCGCAGAAACTGACGTACGGAGCGAGCCGAAATAGCATGCCGTCGGCCCCCTCGGGCATGAGATCCTCCTTGGCGAGGAGTTTGATGCCGTCGGCGAGGGACTGCAGCCAGCCGAACCGGCCACCGGTGCGGGTGGGGCCCAACCGGTCCTGGATCCGGGCGGCGATCTTCCGCTCGGCCCAGATGAACACGAGCGCGCCGCCGGCGATCACGTTGAGGATCAGGACCGCGGCCAGGACGGCCGTGATCGTCCAGGCCAGCCACCCGGAAAGCCCGACCGAGTTGATCAGGAAGTCAGCCATCGGGCGGCGTCGCGGGGCACCTGTGCGGCACGGGCGAAAAGCGGGTTTTCCCGGGCGGGAACCCACTTCGTGAAAAATCGCACGAAGTTTGCCCGATGGCCGGGCAAACCACAAGTGGCGCGGCCCGAAAGGCCGGGAAAGACCACCACCGCGGCTACTGCCCGGCGGCCCGCCCGAGGTGGCGGTCGAGCCACTCGAACGCCTCCTTTTGCATCGCCCGGTCGAACTTGTGCCCGCCCGGGTGGAAACCGCAGCGGTACGACTCGCGCCCGCCGGCCCGCTCGAACGACTCGCGCATGATGCGATCCGCCCGCTGCATCTCGGTCAGCGTGAACAGCGGGTCCTCCGTGCAGTTGAGGACGAGCGTCGCCGCGGGCGCCCGCAGGGCGAGAACTTCGGGGAAGTCGAGGTCCCGCGGCAGGCCCGGCACGTAGGCCATCCAGGTGTGGATGAACGACTTGTCGAGCACCAGGTCCCGCCAGGTGGTCATGAAGCCCACGGGCACGGCACACCGGATCCGGTCGTCGAGGCCGCCGAGAAACACCGACCGCAAGCCGCCCACGGAGAGGCCGCAGCAGCCGACCCGCGTGGCATCCACGTCGGGCCGGCCGCAGAGCACGTCGAGAGCCCGCTGATCTTCGACGACGAACACGCCCGGCCAGGTCGTGCCGGCGCTGAACAGGCTCTTGGCCACGACATGCTCGTGCTGTCCCGCGAACTCGTTGTAGGCCCCGACGGCCGCCCGGTCGCCGATCTCCGGGTCGGTCGCCTGCATGCGGATCTGCGCGGGCACGTCCGCGGCCCGCACGCGGCGGCTGCCGAACAGGAAGGCATCGTGCACGAGGACGGCGTAGCCGCGCCCGGCGAGTTCATTGGCCCAGGCCGCGCCCTCGTACAACCGTTCCCGATGCGCGACGAGGACCTCTGGTTCGGGCTCCTCGACGCGGGCGATCTTCCGCCAGCCGAGGAACTTGTTGCCGCCGTGATCGTGGAGTGCCAGCACCGCCGGCAGCCGGCCCTGCGCACCGGCCGGCTTGAGAAACACGGCCTCCGTCCGTGGCCCACAGGGCAACTGCCAGGAAAGCCGCTCGACGTGCAGCCCGTCGAACTCGAACGTGGCCTCCACACGCACCTCCGGGCGGCCGCCGAGATCGACGGGCATCATCAGTTCCCGCACCCGCTCCCGCCCGGCCTTCCGCCAGGCGTCCACACCGTCCCAATCACCCGCGCGGATTGAGAGCCGCCCAGGCCGCTCCCCGAGCACCCGCCCGGCCACCCAGGGCCCGTACGCCCCGAGCATGTTTTCCCGTGTCGCCGGCTCCGCGGCCACCGCGGAGGCGACGACACTGACGACGACACCCACGACCAATGCGGCACGCATCATCACCACCCTCCTTTGTCCCTTGTCGATCGCCGGGCCGCGGCACTCGCTGCGGATCGGCCATGCCACCGCACCGGACGGGACAGGCGAGCGGGTCGGCGTGAGGATCGCGAGCGTGTCAGCGAGCGAACTCATGCCGCCCGCGAGCCGGGTTGGGCGAGCGGCCTCACCCGCACCAGCCGCGGCCTAGCGGTCGATCTCGCCCATCACGATGTCGAGGCTGCCCACGATCGCGGGCACGTCGGCGATGAGGCAGCCACGACACAACTCCGGCGCGACCGACAGGTTCGAGAACGAACTCGACCGGGCCCGCACCCGCCACGGGATGGCGGAGCCGTCGCTGACCAGGTAGAAGCCCATCTGCCCCTTGGGCGCCTCGGTCTCGAGGTAGGCGTCCCCGGCCGGGATCTTTTCGGTGAGTTTGAGCGGTTCGCCGATCGTGCCCTTGCAGGCCGAGTAGCGGTCGATCGCCTGCCGCACGAGGTCCATCGACTGCACCACCTCGAGCATCCGCACGAAGAACCGGTGCCAGCAATCGCCGAGCACGGCATCGGCGGGCACGGGGGGATATTCGTGGTCGCGGGGATAGTGGCCGTCCTTCATCACGGCGACCTCGAAGGCGTAGCCGTCGTACATGCCGGTGTAGATCGCCTCGCCGTCCCGCCGCATGTCCTGGTCGACGCCGCTGCCGCGAAGCACCGGGCCGGAGCAGCCGTAGTCGATCGCCATGGCCGGTGTCAGGAGCCCGATCCCCGCGGTCCGCTTGACGAAGATCGCGTTCGTCGTCAGCAGGGCGTGATACTCCTTGATGATCGGCTCGAACTGGTCGAGGAACGCCTCGCACTTCGCCAGCCAGCCCGGCGGGAGGTCGGCCGTCAGGCCGCCCACGGTGATGTAGCTGTAGGTGAGCCGGGCGCCGCAGGCCTCCTCGAAGAGGTCGAGGATCTTCTCCCGCTCGCGGAAGGCGTAGAGGAACGGGCTGAACGTGCCGAGGTCGAGGCCGTAGGCGCCCATGCCCACGAGGTGGCTGGCGACGCGGCCGAGTTCGCAGATCAGGACGCGGAGATGCCGGGCCTTCTCGCTGACCTCGTACTTCATCAGCTTCTCGACCGCCAGGGCCCAGCCGAGGTTCATGTTCATCGCGGCCAGATAGTCCATCCGGTCCGTGTACGGGATCCACTGCCGGGCGGTGAGGTTCTCGCCGATCTTCTCGGCGCAGCGGTGGAGGTAGCCGATGTGCGGCTCGACCTCCGATACCACCTCGCCGTCGGTCCGCAGCACGAGCCGGAGCACGCCGTGGGTACTGGGATGCTGCGGCCCCATGTTGACGAGCATCTCGTCGGTGCGGACGTCGAACTCGATGATCCTCGGATCGTCGTCGAGCAGTTGGGCCATGGCTACCTTCCCCTGATGCCGTGGTAATCGAGCGGCTGTTCGTAGTCCTTGCGGAGCGGATACCCTTCCCAGTCCTCCGGGCAGAGGATCCGCCGCAGGTCCGGATGGCCCGCGAACGTGACGCCCGAGAGATCGAAGACCTCCCGCTCGTGCCAGTCGGCGGTCCGCCACACGCCGGTCACGCTGGGGATCTCCGGGAGTTGACCCGGCACGTCGCCGCGCCACCTGGGTAGTCGGCACTTGAGCACGAGGCTCGCCCGCGAGGCTGTGCTCCAGAGGTGATAGACCATCTCGAGGTGCGGTTGCCACGCGACCTTGGCGGCCTTCTTCGGGTCAGGCTCGAACCAGTCGACCGCCGTGATGCACTCCAGCGAGTCGAACCGCACGGGACTCTTCGCCTTGAGCCAGTGACAGACGTCGGCGATCCGCTCCGGGGCGACGTCGATCCACGGATCGACCGCCTCCAGGTTCTGGCCGACCACCGCGCCCGGCAGGGCGTCCGACAACTGCTCGAGAAAGGAAGGTCCGCGCATGGCCGGCACTTTCGATACGGGGAGACAGATCAGGCCGCGGCGCGTTCCGACGACACGGCCCGCACCCAGTCGAGGTCACCGCGACACCAGACGTAGGCGAAACCGACGAGGAGGATGGCGAAGAACGCGGCCATGTCGACGACCGCCGTCCTCGCCAGAAGCGTGCCGGCCTTCGCGACCGACCACTCGCCACGGGCCTGAGCCGGCGTCTTCGAGCCACGGGCGGCCTCGATGGCCCGCGCCTCGGCGAGCGTCGGCTGGAAGAGGGGCCCGGCCTCGGCCGGGATCGCGGGCTGCGCCACGCCCAGTTCGCGAAACAGGCCTGCGGCGGCGGGTGTCAGGCCACCGTCGGCGGTCGCCGTCGCCAGGGCCGGATCGGCGAGCTGCGTGGCCTTGCCGAACACCGTCGCCCACGGAAAGAACAGGGCCACCTCGACGTCGAAGATGATGAAAAGCAAGGCAACCACGTAAAAACGCAGGTCGAACTGCACGAAGCTCGAGCCGATGGTCGGCTCACCGCACTCGTAGACCTCGAGTTTCTCGGTGTTGGGCGCCCGCGGGCGGACCAACCAGCCGACGATGAGGTTCACGGCCAGGAAGGCCGCCCCCACCGCGACGAACAGGGCGACGTAGCCGGCGATCAGGACGGGATGCATGCGGATGCTCGCGGGGCTACTGGTTCGGGCCGCCGTGGACGGGATCGACGATCACCTTCGAGGCCGCCACCGCCGTGGGATTGAGCGTGGAACGGCCCCAGGCCACGTCCACCGGCAGCCGGGCGTAGTCGACGATCGTGCCATCGCGGCTGTAGCAGGACAGGTCGAGCGTGGAGCCCATGAAGATGCAGTCCACCGGGCAGGGCTCGACGCACAAGGCGCAGAACATGCACTTCGAATAGTCGATGGCGAACCCGCTGACGCGAAAACCCTTGCCGTTCTCGACCCGCTCCTTGCCGATGTAGATGCAGTCGACCGGACAGGCCTTCGCGCACTGGTCGCAGGCGATGCAGGTCGTGAGATCGTAGCGGTGGAAACCTCGGTACCGGGCTGCCACCGGCGCCGGCAGTTCGGGATACTCGAAGTGCTCGGTGAACGTCCGCCGCTTCCGGTCGTACGTGCTGCCGAAGACCCGCAGCGTGACCAACATGCCCTCGATCACCGTCCAGACGGCGGTGAACAGGTTGCGAAACCAGACGTTCATGGAGGTTCCTGGCGGGGCCCGTCGACGCAGGGCAATCACGTCGCCGGCGAGGCCAGTATAGGGAGGCACCCGGGTCCAACAAGCCTCCGCGGCGGCGGTCGACAACGCGGAAGACGGCGGCCGATCGGCCACGAAAAAACGGGAGTGTCCGACTGTGCCGCACGGTTTCACGACCAAAGCGCAGACGCGGTTCCGCGGCCGCAGCATGCATTTTTTGACGTTTAGGCCCGTGATTTGCTTGACGATGGTTCGCGAATCTTTTATTTTTGGGAGGTTTGCAGAAGGCCGGTCGGCTGTCAGCACCGCCAAGGAATGGGCCATGCTGGTTTTGTCGCGGAAAAAAGACGAAAGCATCGTCATCAACAACGACATCACGATCGTCGTTGTGGAAATCCGTGGCGACAAGGTGCGACTGGGCGTCGAGGCGCCGAAGGACGTGCCCGTGCATCGCCGCGAGGTGTTCGAGGCGATCGCCAGGGGCGAACCGTCCGATCTTCCGGCCGTGACGTCGTCCGAGGAACGGTCGGAACCGATCGATCCGGCCACTCCCTGAGCCGCGTCCTGAAAGTTTCACGGTTGTCGCCACCGCGGCACGACGGTTCCCCTTTCGTGGCCGTGCGTGCGCCGGTAGTCTATTTTGTCGTCGTATGCTGGTGACGTCGCCCAGCCGGCATCTCCGGCCCCATCGTCTAGAGGCCTAGGACACGGGCCTTTCAAGCCTGTAACCGGGGTTCGAATCCCCGTGGGGTCATTTCGCGACGCGGCATCGGACGACCTGGAGGGAACCCGATGTCCGGCATCTACGACGCGGTCCTGCTCGTCTCCTTCGGCGGGCCCGACCTCCCGGTCTACTGGGGCAACCGCAACTGGCATCCCTTCCTCGCCGACACGCTCCGGGAGATGGCGGATGCGGGGATCCGCCGCGTCGCGGCGTTCGTGACCAGTGCGTTCAGCAGCTACTCCGGGT
>SXGQ01397734.1_pt1 | contig 11148 bp, 8 predicted proteins | sample 3178371 | NCBI WGS metagenome assembly SXGQ01 (sample SAMN11356859, study PRJNA531348) | freshwater metagenome | isolation source: freshwater sample F1-20 | place: China: Fuxian Lake, Yuxi | collected 2017-12-25 | reverse complement strand
TGCTCAAGATGATGCAAGCCACGGTTCGGCGTGCCTGAGGGCACTTTCGAGCGGTGGCCACGCATGACTTCAAGTCTGAAAACAACGGGATTCAACAAGGCATGACAGACAAGCAAACATTCGACTACATCGTCGTCGGCTCCGGATCGGCAGGGGGGCAACTGGCCGCGCGCCTGACCGAAAGCGGCCAGTACCAAGTGCTGATGCTGGAGGGGGGCGCCAGCCACAAGAACGACTTGATGGTCAGCATGCCCGCAGGCTGGGGGGCCATGACCTACAGCAAAAAGCACTCTTGGGGCCACATGACCGAGCCCGAGCGCTGGGCCGGGGGACGCCGCCTGATGATGCCGCGTGGCAAGGTGTTGGGCGGTTCATCGTCCATTAACGGCATGATTTACATCCGGGGCCACCGCCACGACTACGCCGACTGGGTAGCTGCTGGGGCCGAGGGCTGGGGCTGGAACAACCTGCTGCCCTACTTTGTGCGCACAGAAGACCAGCAACGCATTCGCAACAAATACCACGGGCAGGGTGGCCCTCTGCATGCCGCCGACCTGCCCTCGGTTCACCCCATCACGCACGCCATGATTGCTGCGGCGCAGCAAGCTGGGCTGGAGCATGTGGATGACTTCAACGACGGCACGGCCCGTGGGGTGGGCACTTTGCAGGTCAATGTGCGCCAAGGCAAACGCTCGTCCATCGCGGTCAATGCCATCGAACCCGCCATGAAGCGGGGCAATCTGAAAGTTATCACCCAAGCCATGGTGTTGCGCATCACCACCGAGCAGGGGCGCGCCACCGGGGTCGAGTACCGCGTGGGCGACGGGCCTGTGCAATGGGCTTCTGCCCGCAGCGAAGTCTTGCTGTGTGCTGGGGCCATCCATTCGCCGCAACTCTTGATGATTTCGGGCATGGGGCCTGCAGCGCACCTGCACGACCAAGGCGTTGCCGTGGTGGCCGACCTGCCCGGCGTGGGGGCTAATTTGCAAGACCATTGCTGCGTGCCGATGTCTTGGCGTTTGCGCCGTGGGGTTGCCAGCATGAACTCCAAGTTTCAGGGCATGGGCCTGGTGGGCTCGGTGCTGCGCTACCTGCTCACGCGACAAGGCCCCATGACCAGTCCCCCGGCCGAATTTGGCGGTTACCTGAAAACCGACCCGTCCCTGCCCTACAACGATGTGCAGGTGTTTGGCCTGCCCGTGACCGGCGACCCGGATGCGCATGCCGACAAAACCCGCGCGCCCACGCCGGACCGTTTTGACGGGCTGACTCTGGCACCTTATCAGGTGCGGCCGTTTTCTCGGGGCTCTATTCGATTGCGGTTGCCCGATATCAATGTCCACCCCGTGCTGAGGATGAACTATCTGGACGACGAACGCGATCGCCGGGCCTTGCTGTGGGCGCTGCGTTTTTTGCGCGATATGGCCCAAAAGCCTGCGCTGGCCGAACTGATCGACGCGGAGTGTCGCCCGGGCCTTGATGTGCAAACCGATGATGAGTGGCTCAGCTGGATGGCCCCGCACCTGACAACGGGTTATCACCCTGTGGGCACTTGCCGCATGGGCCGGGCCGATGACGCCATGGCCGTGGTCACGCCGGACTTGAAAGTGCGCGGTGTGCAAGGGCTGCGCGTGATCGATGCTTCGGTCATGCCCAATGTGATTTGTGGCAACACCAACGCCACCGCCGTGGTCATTGGCGACAAAGGGGCTGACCTGGTCTTGGGCCAAGCCTTGCTGAACCCCATCGACGACTGAAGGCGCAAGGCTTTAAACCACACCGATCGGGGGCTCCATGCTGAATGATATGAATGCCGTGTCTGCCCAACTGGAGGCTTGGCTCATGGCGCAGGGCGATCAAGGCGTTCAAGTCAAAAATTTGCAAAGCGCCTCTGGGGGGTATTCCAACATCACTTTGTTGGGCGAACTGCATCGGCCCGATCAGCCGCAAGCCCAGGGCATCGTGGTGCGCATTCAGCCCAAAGGGGCTGCTGTTTTCCCAGACTGCGATGTACAGGCCCAATACCGCACCATGCAACTGTTGAAGGGGTCCGGCCTGCCGGTGCCGCCGCTTTTGGGCTTGGAAATGGATGCCGACGTGTTGGGCGTGCCATTTTTCATCATGGGTCGCCTGCCGGGGCAGGTGCCCAACGAAAACCCGCTGTATCACTTAGAGGGCTGGTTTCACGATTTGCCGCCTGATCAATTGCGCCAGCACTGGTTTGCCGGGGTCGATGGCATGGCCGCACTGGCCCGGCTGGATTGGCGCGCGCTGGGTTTTTCATTCCTCATGCCCGCCCCGGGCGAGTCTGCGCTGGCCCGCCAACTCGGTGATTACCGCGACATGCTGCACTGGAGCGAAGGCTTGTCGGGGCGGCATTACCCCTTGCTCTGGCGTTGCCTGCAATGGCTGGAGGCCCATGCGCCCCGCCACGAGGCAGTCAGCCTGAGTTGGGGCGATGCCAAGCTGGGCAACTGTGTGTTCAAAGACGGCCAACTGAGCGGCATGCTCGACTGGGAGCGCCCGGCGCTGGCCAACCCGGTGGACGATTTGTCTTGGTGGCTCATGCTGGATGAATCGCTGTGCACAGGCTATGGCGTGCCGCGCTTGACGGGCCTGCCCTCGCGCGAGGAAACCGTGGCCCATTGGGAACTTGCCAGCGGCTTCAGTGCGCAAGACCTGCCTTATTACGACGTGTTTTCAGCGTGGCGTTTTGCCATCGTCATGACGCGCATCGGGCACATATTTACCCAGCGCGGCTGGGTGCCCCCAGAGGCCGAAATGGACCTGAGCAACGGGGGCAGCCGCCTGGTGGAGTTGCTGGCCGAGCGCCATCATTTTTAAGGAACAAAATCATGAGCAGTATCGGACCTCTGGTTCATGCGGATGAATACTTCAACCACCAAATTGTGGAGACCCATGCCAGCGTCCAGCAAAGTGACTACAACTGGACCGAAAAAGTGTGCGGCATGGTGGCCCGGCGTGACGGCAGTTTGTCCATGGGATTTGGTTTTGGCAAATACGTTAACCGCAACGTGGTGGATGCCTATGGCGGCGTCTCGCAGGGGCTGGAGCAATGGACCTTGCGCGCCAGTCGGGCGCTGAACAGCGATGTCAACAGCCTGAATGTGGGGCCCATGCGTTACGAAATCATCGAGCCCCTGCAACAAGTTCGGGTGGTGTTGGAGGCCAACGAACACCAACCCATTGCCTACGACCTGATGTTGGAGGGCCTGCTGCCCTGTGTGACCGAAGAGCGCGAAGATCGCCGCACCCTGACGGGTTATCGCCACAGCGCCAACCAGATCCGTTACCACCAGATGGGGGTGGCGCGTGGCTGGATCGAGGTGGCGGGCATGCGCCACACGGTCACGCCAGACGAATGGTTCATGACGCGTGACCACTCTTGGGGGGTACGCCCCAGTGTGGGCGTGCCCATGACCGACTTGCAACCCGACCCGGTGGATGCGCACGCGCCCAAAATCTTGGCGGTCTGGAACCCGCTGCTGTTTCGCAAGCCGGATGGCAGCCACTACGGTTTTCACCAGTATTACCTGCTGTATGCGGGCGAAGGCTGGCAGCACGAAAAAGTGCAGGGTGGTTTCGAATTTGCCGATGGGCGTCGGCAGGGCTTGCGTCGCCTCGACCCCCGGCTGCAGTTCGACCCGCGTAACAAACGCTTGCTGGGCGGCCAAGTGGGGTTCACCTTGCCGGACGGCAGCCAGCGCGAGTTTCAGGTGAAAGTGCTGGGCAACACGGGTTTTCATTTGGGGGCGGGCTTGTACCACGGGCTCGATGGCCACTACCACGGCGAATGGCGTGGCCCCTTGTGGGTCGAGGGTGATTACTGCGCCGATTGTTCAACGCCCGAAGCCGTCGCCCGCCTGAACCAATTCAGGGACGCCCTGATAGAGGTGCACGACCCCGTGACTGGGGCCACGGGTTGGGGCAATTGCCAAACTTGGGTGGACGGCGATTGGCCCGAATTTGGGCTGCCCGCCGGGCAGCCCAACCCTGCTTAAAAGGCCGTCAATGAAAACATCCGCCTATGGTTGGCGCAGCCATTACACGCTGCTGGTGCTGTTGTTTGTCTACACCATGAGCTTCATTGACCGGCAGATCATGGGCATCCTGATCCAACCGATCAAAGAGGAGTTTCAGGTCTCGGACACCGCCATGGGTTTGCTGAGTGGCTTGACCTTTGCGCTGTTTTACGGCGTGCTGGCCATTCCGTTCGGGCGCTATGCTGACCGGGCCAACCGGCGCAATTTTGTGGCTTATTGCTGCGCGGCCTGGAGCGCCATGACAGCCCTTTGCGGCATGGCCACCGGTTATTGGAGCCTGGCGCTGGCGCGAGTGGGCGTTGCCGTAGGTGAGGCCGGGGGCACCGCGCCCTCTTTGTCCATGATTGCCGACCATTACCCGCCCGAGCAACGGGGCCGTGCTATGGGTGTTTATTGGTTGGGGCCGCAGTTGGGCATTTTGTTTGGCTTGACGCTGGGGGGCTGGATCGCCCAGCACCACGGCTGGCGTGCCGCCTTTTTGTGGATGGCGGCCCCCGGTATTTTGGCCGCCTTGATGCTGCGCTACACCGCAGTGGAACCCCGTCGTGGCCTCTGGGACGGCGAAACCCCGCCGGTCAGTGGTCCCGTTGAATCACTTGGCGTCATTGTTCGCAGCCTGTGGGCATCCAAAGTGTTCATGCGCATCGGACTGGCGGGCCTGCTGATGGGCTTTACCGGCTACGGCATTGGCATCTGGACCCCTTCGTTTTTGGTGCGCTCGCACGGCATGAGTTTGCAAGGCGCAGGGGCGGTCATGGGCTTGTTGGGCGGCACTGCAGCGGCCTTGGGTGCACTGCTTGGGGGCTGGCTTTGCGACACGCTGGCCAAACGCGACCCGCGTTGGCGCATCGGCGTGCCGCTGCTGGGGTGTCTGCTGTCACTGCCCACCGGGCTGGGCTTTTACCTCATGCCCGCCGGGGATGTCTGGCACTTGGGCAGTCTGGCCATGCCCGCCGCAGTGGGTTGGTACCTTCTGTTCGGGGTCACAGCCGTTTGGTGGGTGGCCCCGGTTTATGCGGTCTTGTCCGAGCTGATTGCACCGCACCGCCGCGCCACGGCTTTGTCCATTTTCAGTTTGGGCCTGACCATGGTGGGCGGTGGTTTGGGGCCCCTGCTGGTAGGTTTGCTCAGCGATGCCCTGACCCCGTGGATGGGCACTGAAGCCCTGCGCATGTCGCTGGCCATCACCACCGGCAGTTGTTTTGCGCTGGGCATTGCCGCTTTTGCTTGGGCCATCAAGGCGTATGCGGACGAACGGCTGGGTGAACAAGGCTGAAGCGGCGGTGGCACCCCATCGTCTGACCGGACGATGCACCAGAAGCCATGGTGTCCAAAATGACATGCTCACGCCAAGTCAATGGCTGTTGCCGTGCCCGTGGCGATAGTCTTGGTCAGGGCCATTGCCGCTGACCACGGCCCGTTTTACCGACCAGGATTCATTTCATGACCCAAGCCGCTCACGGATGGCGCAGCCACTACACCTTGTTTTTGCTGCTGTTTGTTTACACCATGAGTTTCATCGACCGGCAGATCATGGGCATTCTGATGGAGCCGATCAAGCAGGAGTTTGATGTCTCGGACACCGCCATGGGCGCACTCAGCGGGCTCACGTTTGCGCTGTTTTACAGCGCCCTGGCCATTCCGTTCGGGCGTTTTGCCGACCGCACCAACCGGCGCAACTTTGTGGCCTATTGCTGCGCCGCCTGGAGCGCCATGACGGCTTTGTGTGGCATGGCCGTGGGGTTTTGGTCGCTGGCGCTGGCCCGCGTCGGCGTGGCGGTGGGTGAGGCCGGGGGCGGGCCGCCCTCTATTTCCATGATTGCCGACCACTATCCGCCGCAACAACGTGGCCGGGCCATGGGGGTCTATTTGCTGGGCCCGCAGTTGGGCATTCTGCTGGGCTTGACCACGGGCGGCTGGATTGCGCAGCACTACGGCTGGCGTTCGGCCTTTATATGGATGGCTTTGCCGGGTCTGTTGGCTGCATTTTTGCTGCGCTTTTCGGGGGTTGAGCCTCGCCGTGGCCATTGGCAGACGGACGCCACCCGGCAAGAGACACCACCGCCAGTCGAGCCCATCGTCAGCATGGTGCGCGACCTGTGGTCTTCGGCTTCCTTCAAACGCATCACCTTGGGGGCCATTTTGATGGGCTTTGCCGGGTATGGCATTGGCATCTGGACACCCGCGTTTTTGGTGCGGTCGCATGGCATGACCTTGCAAGGTGCGGGCATTGTGATGGGCTTGCTGGGTGGATTTGCTGCAGCCTTGGGCTCCTTGTTCAGTGGTTGGTTGTGTGACCGATTGACTCGGCGCGATGTGCGCTGGCGCTTGGGCGTGCCAGCGCTGGGTTGTTTGCTGGCCTTGCCCTTGGGTGTGGCGTTTTTTCTGATGCCTGCGGGCCAGAATTGGCAAGTCGGCACCCTGTTAATCCCGCATGCCATTGGCTTTTATTTGCTTTTCGGCTTCACCGCCGTTTGGTGGGCTGCGCCGGTGTATGCGTCCATGTCTGATTTGATCGCTCCACACCGCCGCGCCTCGGGACTGGCCGTGTTCAATTTGGGTTTGATCATGTTTGGCGGCGGCATCGGTCCTGTGGCCATCGGTTTGTTGAGTGATTATTTGGTTCCGGTGTTTGGTAACGAAGCGCTGCGCTGGTCCTTAGCGGCCAGCACGGGCATTTGCTTTGCCATCGGCACTTGTTACTTCTTGTGGGCCGTTAAGCCCTACGGCCAGGAGCAACCTCTTGCCGACAAACGCGACCTTTGAAGTCTGTTCAAAGCTTGATTGAAGCCTGTTTGAAGCATGAAGACTGAAAACCTGCCCGTGCCCACCCGGCCCGGGTACATCTTGGCCATGCTCACGCTGATGTCGGCCCTGGCCTTTATGGACCGACAAATCCTGTCGGTAGTCATTCAGCCAGTCAAGCAGGAGTTTGGTTTGTCCGACCTGCAAATCGGCTTGGTCACTGGCCTGGGTTTTGCGCTGACCTTTGGCGTGCTGGGGGTGCCTTTGGGCCGCTTGGCCGACCGCCGTGAACGCCGCAGCCTGATTGCGTTTTGCCGGGGTTTGGGCGGTGTACTGGGTTTGATGGGCGGCGCGTCGGTGGGTTTTTTGTCGCTCATGTTCAGCCGGGCCGGGGGGGCGGTCAGCGACGCCGGGGGCACGCCCGCCTCCATGTCCATGTTGGCCGACATCTATCCAGCGGCCCAGCGCGCGCGGGCCATGAGCGTGCTGGGTGCCGGGGCCAGTTTGGGGGCCTTGATGGCGTTGGTGCTGGGCTCGTGGCTGGCGCAACACCATGGTTGGCGCTTCACCTTGGCCGTGATTGGTACGGCATCCTTGCTGTTGGCACTGGTGTTGCGATGGACGGTGCGCGAACCGGTTCGCAGTGGGCTCGGTTCTGCGGGGTATGCAAGCTCGCAGAGCGCTGATTCAGTGTCCCTGCATGTCGCAGACTTACAAACAGCGCCGAGTGGGGCAGACATACAGACAGCCCCGCGTGGGGCTGTGGCCGCCATTTGGGCCGAGCCCTTTACCCGCTGGTCCATTCTGGGGGCTGCTTTGGCTTTGCTTTCGGCCTATTCGTTCGGCACCTGGAACAACGCCTTGATGGTCCGCCACCATGGCTTGAGCTTGCAGCACGCGGGCTGGATTTCTGGCGGTGCAGCCTTGATGTCGCTGGCCGGTGGGTTGATGGCCGGGGCCCTGACCGACCGTCTGGTGCGGCGTGACCTGCGCTGGCAGATGAGGGTGCCGGTGCTGGGCCTGGGCCTGGCCCTGGTGTTTGGCGTGGCCTATTTGTTGTTGCCCTCGGGGGCTTTGGTGCCAGCGTCTGTATTGGTGTGGATTTTTTCGTTTTTTCTGCCCTGGTGGGCGGCCCCCACTTATGCCGCCATGAGCCTGGTGGTGCCCAGCCACCGCCGCGCCACGGCCAATGCCATGGTGCTGCTGGCGGGGGCCATTGTGGGCAATGGCATGGGGGCCATTTTGACGGGCTGGTTCAGTGACCTGTTGAGCACACGCTTTGGCGACGACGGTTTGCGCTACGCCCTGCTGGGCATGTCCAGCATGATGCTGCCAGCCATGTTTGCCTTTGGCCGCGCCATGCGGGCCTACCCCACGGCTTACCGCAAAGCCAGCCAAACCCAAGCCAAACCACATTCAGTTTAGCCCGATCAACCCGCATCAGATCAACCCCAGAGCCACGCGCCATGAACTCTCAAATGCACCCCTTGCAACCCCCAGACGCCTTGCAGTGGAAGATGATTTATTTGGCCCGGCGCAACCCGGCGCTGGCCGAGGGCGACTTTGCCCAAGCCTGGCGCGAGCATTCGGCGCTGGGGCGGCAATGCCGCAATGTGCAAGACAAAGTGCTGGGCGTGACCCAGTGCACCCGAATCATGGGCGGCAGCCCGAGCGGTGCCAACACCGATTACGACGGCGTGAATCTGCTGCAACTGCGCGATCTGGGGGTGGCCTCCGACATCTGGAACGACCCCGAAACACGCGCCATCATGCGACCCGATGAACCCCGCGTGTTTGACCGTTATGTGCGCGACTTCACCCTGGTGGCGCACGAACAAGTGTTGACCGATATGCCACCCGGCGATGCCGTGTTGGTCGGCTTCATGCGCCGTTTGCCCGGGCTGGCGCAGGTCGAATTTGTAGAAGGTTTGTCCAAGCTGCCTACCCCTTGGCCACAAACTGGCCGCGTGGTCTTGAACGTGGTTGAGCCTGAGCGCCCGTTGGGTTACGACTTTGATGCGATTATTGAATGGTGGTTCAAGGATGCCGAAGCCCTAGGGCACGCTTCAATGCCAAGCGACTTGCCCACGACAGTGGCTTTGTCGATGGGGCATTTGTGCGACATGGACGCCACCGTGTTGATGGCCACCCAAGTCACACACCGTCGCCCTTAAGTCTCTTAAGGCCCTTAACTTACTTAGCCCTGTGCGCGAACCAAGTCGGCTTTGATCGAGCGGGCTGCACGCGCAAACAAGATCACCGCAGGCAGGTTCAGCACCAGCACACACACCATGGCCCAGCGCACCGACTCGTTGCCATAAGAGGTCGCAAAGTAGTCACTCAGCACCCCCGCCAGCGCCGGGCCCACACCCACGCCCACCAGGTTCAGCAACACCACCAAGGTCGACATAGAGGTGCCCCGCATGCGCACCTGAACCAGACTTTGCGTCAGGGCATAGGTTGGGCCATTCAGGCCCGCCACCAAAGAGGCAAACAGTGCCAGCGAAACCGCTGCGCCCCAAACCGTGGGCATGAGGGAGACCGCTGTGCCGCTGACGGCAATGACCGCAGCGGCCACGGCCATCATGCGGGGTTGGTTGCGCATGTCCAGCGAGCCTTGCCGGTCGGCCAGCCAGCCAAACAACAGCGTGCCCAAAGCACCAAAACCGCCCATGCAAAGCCCGGTGATCAGGCCCACATTTTCAAGGCTCTGGCCATGGCTGCGCACCAACAAAGAGCCAATCCAAGACATCATGGCCGACGACGAAGCGGTGACCAAAATCGAGGCTGCCATCAGGTAAACCAGTGATGACTGGCCGCGCATGAAGCGCAAGGTTTCACCCAAGGACGGGGCCGGGGCGTTGGCCGGGCTCAGGCCATCGCTGGCCCCACGCTTGGGTTCGCGCACCAGCAAAAGCATCAGCAAGGCCAGCAGCACGCCGGGCACGGCCACCAAATAAAAGCCCATTCTCCAGCCGTATTGGCTGGCCACCATGGCCCCCACCATAAAGCCCGAGGCCATGCCCAAAGGCACGCCCAAAAAGAACACCGCCACCGCCGTGGCACGCCGTTGGCTGGGGTACAGGTCTGAAATGATCGACACCGAACAAGGCTGGCCCCCGGCATCGGCCGCGCCAATGCCCACCCGAGTCCACACCAAAGCCGCAAAGCTGTTGGCCGACCCGGCCAGGGCCACCAGCGCACTCCATGCCGCCAACAACCCGACCAACAAATTGCGCCGGTTACCCCGGTCGGCCAACCAGCCGAACGGAATGCCCGCCAGCGCAAAAGCGGCGGCATAGCTCAGGCCCGAAAGCAAACCCAGTTGCGCATCGGTCAGGCTGAACTCTTGCTTAAGGGGCTCCAAAATCACCACCATCAGCGCCCGGTCAAAAAACTGCACGGTGGCAGCCAGCGTGAGAATCAGCAGGGCAATGCCCGGTGCCGAACCCAAGCCCGTTGCCGGGGTGTCTGCTGGGGTGTTGGCCTCAGTGGGGGAGGGTGTTTTGGAGGTCATGGTGTGGCCCTCAAGGTTTTAGGCGGCTGGGGCGCTTGCCGACTCGGCAGGCTGGGTGTAAGCCACGGCCCCACGCGGCACATAAATTCCCTCGCATTGCTCCAAGAACTCGTGTTTTTTGGCGCGCGGGTTATAGAACTGCTTGTACCAAATGCGCACCTTCATGAAAGGGCCATCGCTGGGAATGAACAGGCCATTCAGGCAAGGGGCTTTGTTCATCCAAACCTCAAAATCTTGCGCAAAAGCCAGACGGCTCGACTCTTGGTACTGGCGTGCCGCCACCAAGTCGGCGGTGGTTACTTTGGCGTTGCCTGCAGGCGATTTGACAATCAATGAGTGCCAAACCTTGATGGAACCGTCGTCGATGGGCGTGTGCATGATCAACAACACCGTCTCAAACATGCCGGTCAGGTAAGAAATCAAAACGCCTGGGCCGTGGTAAGTGGTGTCGGTGTGCAAAACAGCGCCGGAGCCGTCGGCCGCCGTCAGGGTCCGATGACCGCCGCACTGGCGTTGTGTGACGGTGTGGCCCTTGAACTCGTTTTCGTAGCGGTCCACGGTGGAGCCATGGATCGGCCCCAGGTGACCGTAGTCGCAAATGTTGTCAATCACTTCCTGGGGATGCTGGTTCAGCACACCCAGATGGTCCCAATGGCCGCGCACCCAAGAGCTGTCGTCCCACTGCGGCAAACTGGGGTGCGCCCATTCGGGGTCGCCACCCTCGGGGTCATGCCAGACCCAGACGGCGCCCAGGCTCTCCACCACGGTCCAGCTCTTCACGCAGGCGGCCGCAGGAATGGGGCCGGTGTGGTACGGAATGTC
>SXGQ01687367.1_pt1 | contig 11149 bp, 14 predicted proteins | sample 3178371 | NCBI WGS metagenome assembly SXGQ01 (sample SAMN11356859, study PRJNA531348) | freshwater metagenome | isolation source: freshwater sample F1-20 | place: China: Fuxian Lake, Yuxi | collected 2017-12-25 | reverse complement strand
CCGAAGTCCTTGGCCTTCGTGTCGAGGGAGATCTCGACAGTCTCGCCCGGGAGCACGTCGGGCACGAAGACGACCCTGCCGTCCTCCAGCCTGGTGAGACCGTCACCGCCGGCGACGAGCTTGTCGATCCTGACGATGAGGCCTTCGTTCACTGCTCCAGCGTAGGGCGGGGCGGTCGGGCCCGTGCGGCCATTGGATAGGGTGAACCGCGTGACGCCGCCGATCCAGATATCGCCCTCTGTTCTCCCCGCAGATTTCTCGAAGCTCGGTGACGAGGTGAGGGCGCTGGAGGAGGCCGGTGTCGACCTGATCCAGTGGGACGTGATGGACGGCCAGTTCGTGCCGAACCTCACCTTCGGCCCGGACGTGATCGCGTCGGCGCGCAAGCACACCTCGCTCCCCTTCGAGGCCCACCTGATGGTCCTCACCCCCGACGTGATGGCGGCCCGCTACGTGGAGGCCGGCTGCAGCCGTCTCATCGTGCACGCCGAGGCCTGCACCCATCTGCACCGCACCTGCGAGAACATCCGCTCCATGGGCGCCACGGCGGCGGTCGCGCTGAACCCGCACACCCCGGCGTCGGTCGTGGAGCACGTGCTCGACCTCATCGACATGGTCCTCGTGATGACGGTGAACCCCGGTTTCGGCGGGCAGGCCTACATCCAGACGATGGAGCCGAAGATCCGCGAGGTGCGCGACATGATCACCGCGCGCGGCCTCGGCGACAAGGTGAACGTGGAGGTGGACGGCGGCATCGGCCCCTCCACCATCGCCGGCGCGGCGGCCGCGGGGGCGAACGTGCTCATCGCCGGCAGCGCGCTCTACCGCGACCCGGAGGGCCTGAAGCACGCGGTCGACGACCTGCGTGCCCGCGCCACGGCCGCATTCAGCGCCTAGCACTCACGGCGTCAGCCCGGGTGACGGGAATTCCTCCGGCGACCGAAGGCCACAGAGACCGCTCCGGCACCGACCATCGCCAGGGCCAGCAGCACGATCAAAATCGTGTTGCGCAGACCGGCCAGCGGAATGGCCTTCACTGCCTTCACGACAGCGACCGGGACGATGTCCACCTCGGCGGCTGCGACTGCAACGGTCGTCGTGGTGGGCGGCACCGTGGTCGTGGTGGGCGGCACCGTGGTCGTGGTGGGCGCCGCAACAGAGAACGTCAACGGCATGTCGACTGATGCGGATGCGATGGTGCTCCTTCCGATCGCATTCGTCGCGAGCAGCTTCACCGTGTACGTGGAACCTGCGGAGAGCGACGACAGATCGAACTCGAGCTTGCCGCCGGCGCCGACCGTGGCGTTCACTGTGGACCATGTGGCCCCGTTGTCCATCGAGTACTTGTAGCCGATGATCGGCGAACCACCGTCGTCTGCAGGGATGTCGAAGGACACCTTGGCGGTCGTGGACGACCTGGGCGTCCCGGCAGGGTTCCGCGGCGGACCGGGCGGCGCCATCTGGACGATGTTCTGGACGCACGCCCCGCCGGTACCGATCGTGAGCGAACGATTCTTGGTGTAGGTCGCAGGAGATCCCACGGAGTCAATGAACTTCGTGGAGGTTCCGCTGATGATCGGGCACAGCGACCCTCCGGCCGAAAGGACCGTGTTCACGCACAGCTCCGGCCCCTTGCCCATGTAGTCGAGCGACACAGTCGCCGACGTGATGTTCCCTCCGGTCACACCTGTGAACGCGAAGTTGAACGTGGGCCGCGACCCGGACGTGCCGACGTCCACACCGGTCATGTCGTACGAGGTTCCGATGGTGATGGGCTTGTTGGTCCACCCGGCAACCGGGTTTCCGAGAGGGTCACGGACCGTCAGGGTGATGCCGGACGCCGTGCCGGTGCCCGCCACGGACTTCAGCTTCACCAGGGTCCACTCGTCCACGCCCCGGGTGGTGGAACAGGCATACCGCGGCGCGAAGGACGACGGCTGGAGCGTGACCACTGGGTTGCCGGTGCACGACGGGCTGCCGGTCACGGTGTCGAACAGCGCGATCTTTCCCGGGTCGGTGTTGTACCAGACGCACGCCGGGTTGTTGGGGTCAGCCCTCAGCGCGTACGTGTAGGTGTCACCCGATCGGGGTTGATTGTTGAATCCCGAACATGCCGCTTCGGTTGCGTAATCAAAGCAGTAGAAGTACTGCGTGTTCTGGAGCACCCTCTGAAGGAACGCCCGACCGTTAGTGGCCTCGAATCTTCCGTACTGGCCTGAATATTGGTTGCTCGCCGCAGAAGAAGACCAGTCTGTGATGCTGTGGGGGTTCACCCACCCTGCTCCGGTTCGTTTCGCACCGGTGAGATCAAGGCAGCCGTTCCACATGCACACGCCGTTGATGGTGCCGGCGGTGTTCATGTGCGCAACGGGCGAGATGGTCTGGGAGGACCACGAGAGACTGGCGTACGAGACGGGCCACGAGCCTGCACACGGCGCGAGGTTCGACGACTCGAAACAGTGCAAGGTGGTGTCTGTCGATGCGAAGACCTTGTCACCGAGAGGGTACACGTGGGCCCTGGTGGTGTACCCGCTCCCGGTGGTGCCGGCCAGGGACACGGGGGAACCGACGCAGGCGGCATTGGTGGACGGGTCGAAGCAGAGCAACTTGTTGTTGGCGGTCTCGATACCGAACAGGCGGCCACCCACACCTTCCGCATTGGACAGGAACTGGTACGCGTTCACGTTCGTGGCGGTGCTCAGGGCGACGAAGCCGCAGTTCGTGGGCGGAGCGGTGGTCACGTCGATGCACAGAACACCCGGTTTGCTGCTGCTCACCTGGCTGGTGAACGCGTACACCTTCCCGGTGGTGGTGAGTGCCCACCCGCCGGACCTGTTCCCCGCCATGTAACCGGAGAACCTCGAGTATGCGGCACCCGAGGTGAGTGTGGCGTTGAACCCGGGGCACAGTGTCCCGGTCGTGCGCAACAGGCAGTTGAGCGCGACGTACGACGACTGGTGGTGGAATATGTTGAGCACGTAGTTCTCGTAGAAGAACACGTCCCAACCGTCGCCGCCCGTCGATGCGGCGAACGTGTCAGACGGGATGGCGGCCACCGTCTCCGACGAGAAAATCTGCGACCCCGCGACGATCGGCCCCGCCGCGAGTGCTGCCTTCGTGGCGCGGACATCCGTGACCGTCGACGCCGGGGATGGCTCCGATGACACCCACGACGTGCCGTTGTTGGTGGAGTACTCCACCGACCAGCCCTCAGGTGCCGTCACACCGCCGGACTGGTACACGAATCCCGGGTCAAGGCCGACGCGCAGCTCGCGGTTTCCGGTGCCTTCCTTCAGGAGGCTGCTCGCACCGACCTTCACGGTGGTCCCCTGGTCGACCGTTGATCCATCACGCAACAGGGTGCCCGCAACACTGAGGTTGAACTCAACACCAGGGTTGTTCACCGCGGCCGAGACCCCCGAGACAGTTGCGGCGCAGACAAGTGCACCCACCGCCACGACCGAGGCGGAGAACCACCGGAGCCCCCTGCGGGAGGACCGTCGAGACGCAGGAGCTTTTGTCGTCACGGGAAAATACTACCTATGTCCCGTCGCGAGACTCACGAATGCCGCAATCCGGATTGCGTTATGAATGATACGGAAATTCGGGCTTTGCTGACGTCACGACACGGGCGACAGCTCAGAGCCTCGTTCCGCGTCGCACCCACACGAGCGCGACCAGCCCCACGAGCACGAGCGCACCCGGCAGCACCAGTGCCGCGAACAGCCGCACGGGGTCACCCAGGAAGTTCGAGAACACGCCCGACTCGATCCCGGTGCCGTCCAGGTTGATCGTGCGCGCCGACTCCTCGAACGACGGGCACTCGACGCCTCCGTCGATCACCTCGTTGCCGCCGAACAGGTCGGCCGAGTCGCGGATGGTGGACGACAGCCTCTGCGACACAGGGTCGAGGCGCGCACCGACGATGTAGGTGGTGCCCACGTCGAGGAACTTCACGTCGGCGCCGTAGCGGATCTCCACGGATGCACCTGCGGCATACCCCTCCAGGGAGCCGGCCCGCACCTGCGAGACCTCGAAAGTGGCCGACACCGGGTCGATCACAGTCACGATGCCCACAAAAACCGCCTGTGCGGCCGGCGGTCCGGCGCACCCCTCGGGGACTGTGGTCACCGCCGACGGGAGCGTGGTGGTGGTCGACGTCGTGGTGGTGGAAGTGGACGAGGTCGACGTCGTCGTGAGCGCGGGGTCGACCGTGGTCGTGGTGCTGGTCTCGGCGGTCACGACGACCGCCGGCGCAGTCACCATCAACAACGCAACAGCCGCACCGAGGATGGTTCCCATGGTCCGGCCGCGCATCAGTTCAACGCTAGCCACCGTCCGCGCCGTAGGTTGGGCGCATGGGACTGGACCCGACACGCAAGAGAGTGCCCCGGCGGACCGACATCTGGTTCGTGGCCGCCGCGATCACCGCGGCAGCACTGCTCGTGGTGTGGGGCTTCCTCGGGTGACTTTCCGGCGCGGTTGACACGGCAATGGACATCTGGGACGGCCTCTACGGCCCGGTCGAGGTGCGGCGCATGCAGCCCTACGAGACGGTGAAGGACTACGTGTGCCCCGGGTGCAACCGCGACATCCCCGCGGGCACCGGCAACACGGTCACCATCCCGCGGGACGCACCGGACCTGCGCAGGCACTGGCACCATGTTTGTTGGCAACGGCGTGGCCGTTGACGACTAGAACGCGTCCTCCAGCACCTCGAGACGAGTGCCCGTCACGGCGGCCACGTCGAACCGGACTCGCAGGCCCTTCTCCCCGAGTGTGCGCACGAAGACATGCCCGGCGCGCCTCACTCGTTGCTGCTTCAGCGGCGTCATCGCCTCCCACGGCGACCCCCACGCACCTGTCGCTCTCGCCTTCACCTCGCACACCACGACCAGCCGGCCGCGGCGGGCGACGACGTCGAGCTCCCCGCCGCGCATCGTCCAGTTCCTGGCAACGATGTCAAAACCCTGCCTGGCGTACCAGCGGGCCACGAGGTCCTCGGCCCAGCGCGCACGCGCTAGTCGTGACGTTCCATCTCGCCCGTGTCGAGGAGCGTGTCGTCCGGGAGTTCCTCCACGTTCACGTCCTTGAAGCTCAGCACCCTCACCGTCGGGATGAACCGGGTCTTGCGGTACATGTCCCACACCCATGCGTCTGTCATCACCACTTCGATCAGCGGCCGCGCGCTGTCACCGGTGATGGACACCTTGACGTCGTTGGCCAGGTAGAAACGGCGTTCGGTCTCCACGGCGTACCTGAACATGCTCACGACGTCCTGGTACTCCTGGGCGAGTTTGTACTCGCGGTCAGCCTCGAAGTTCTCGAGATCGTCGGAGTTCATGGGTTCGTGCCGGCGCATGCCGGCGCAGTCCTTATGACTCGCGCTTCTCGCGGATCTTCGCGGCCTTGCCGACGCGATCACGGAGGTAGTACAGCTTGGCGCGACGGACGTCGCCCTTGCGGAGAACCTCGATCCTGGCCACTGACGGGCTGTGCACGGGGAACGTGCGCTCCACGCCGACGCCGTAGCTGACCTTGCGCACCGTGTAGGTCTCGGCGATGCCGGAGCCCTGGATCGCGGTGATGTTGCCCTGGAAGATCTGGATGCGCTCTTTGCCCGACTCGACCACGCGCACGTGCACCTTGACCTCGTCGCCGGGGCCGAACGCGGGGATGTCGTCGCGCATGTTCTGGTTGTCAACGATGTCGGTGGTCTTCATGGTGGGTTCCTAGCGGCTCGAATGTGTGCGTCCGCGGCCTACGGGGCCTCATCGGCGAACAGTGAAGGATACGAGACATCCTCTGCCCCTTCCAACAGGGTCTTTTCCTTCTCTGACAGCCCCCCGCGGGCCCTGATCAGGTCCGGGCGGCGCAGGACGGTGCGGCGCAGTGCCTGCACGAACCGCCACTTCTCGATGCGCCCGTGGTCCCCCCCGCGCAGCACCTCGGGCACCTCCCAACCGCGGAACTCGGCCGGCCGCGTCCACTGTGGCTCCTCGAGGAGGCCCGCGGCGCCGAAGGACTCGGTGACGGGCGAGACGGCGTTGCCCATCACACCGGGGATGAGTCTCGTCACTGCCTCGATGACCATGCACGCAGCGACCTCGCCTCCTGCGAGCACGACATCGCCCACGGAGATCTCGTGGTCCACCAGATGCTCGCGCACCCGGTGGTCGACCCCCTCGTAGCGGCCACACAGCAGACTGAACCCGCCGGCACCCGCGAGCTTCTGCGCGATCGCCTGGGTGAACGGCTCGCCGCCGGGGCCGAGAAGGATGAGCGGTCGCGGCGGGTCCGCGGCCTCGACCGCGGCGAAGATCGGCTCGGGGCGCATGAGCATGCCTGCACCGCCGCCGAACGGCGAGTCATCGACCGTGCGGTGGACATCGGTGGCGTGGTCGCGGATGTCATGGCACCGCAGGTCAACCTGGCCGTTCTCCCTCGCACGGCCGAGCAGGCTCTGCGAGCAGAAGCCGTCCACCACCCCCGGGAACAGCGTGAAGACGTCGATGCGCACGATGCGAACCTACCGAACTCAGTCGGCCAGATCGAAGAGACCCTCGGGAGGGTCGATCACGGTGACGCCGCCCTCGCACGACACCACGAACGGGGCGGGCACGAGCGCGCCGGACTCCAGTTCCAGCAGGTCATGGGCGGGGTTCTGCAGCACCGCCACGCACCTGCCGACCTCTGATCCACCGACCGTGACCACTCGCGAACCGACGAGCTCGTGGACCCACACTGCGCCGGGATCAGCGACGGGCTCGGCGTAGAGCACCTTGTTGGTGAGCCGTTCCACCTCGCTGCGGTCATCAACCCCGGCAAAGTGCACGACGAATCGTTCCTTCTCGGGCCGGGAAGTGGTGATCTCCAGCCGGCGGGGGCCCTCGGGGGTGTCCACGAACAGCACGGAGCCGGGTTCGTGGCGAAGTGCCACGTCAGAGGTGAGGCTGATGTACGTGTCCCCGCGGACCCCGTGGGGCCTGCCGATGCGGCCGACCTCGAGGAGCCCGGGCGGAGGGGTCATCGACGCGGTCAGGCGTCGACGAAGTCGACGTCGACGTCGACGTCATCGTTCACCGCGGCGGCGCGCACGACGGTGCGGATGCTCTGGGCGGTGCGGCCACGGCGGCCGATGACGCGGCCGAGGTCACCGGGGCCCACGCGGACCTCCAGTTTGACCTTGTCCCCGCGGCCGGTGCTGGACGAGACGGAGACTGCGTCGGCGTCGTCCACGATGCTGCGCACGATGTGCTCCAGCACTGCCGTTGCGGTGGGGGCCTCAAGCTCGTTCGAGTCGAAATCAGACACGGCGGGTTACTTCGACTTCGCGGCCGCGAACTGGGCCCAGGCGCCGCTGATTTCGAGCAGCTTCTTCACGCGCTCGGTCGGCTGGGCGCCCTTCAGCAGCCAGGCAACGGCCTTGTCGTTGTCGATCTTCAGCGTGGAGGGCTCGGTGCGGGGGTTGTACTGGCCGAGGATCTCGATGAAACGGCCGTCACGTGCGCGGCGGGAGTCGGCCGCGATCACGCGGTACTGCGGTTGCTTGGTCTTGCCGACTCGGGTGAGGCGCAATTTGACTGCCATGTGCGATGTTCTCCTGAAAGGGACCCGTTCTGGGACTAGGTAAGGCTAGCGGTGAGGTTTGCCCCTCCCCAACGGGGCAGGACGGCGTTTTCAGCGCCCGAACGGCGGGAACCCCGGGGGTGTCCCCGGCCCGCCCGGCCCGCCGGGCATGCCCGGGAAGCCACCCTGGCCCCCGAGGAGATCGCCCAGTTCGCGCATGGCCTGACGCTTGTTCACCTTGCCGGGCTTGCTCTTCGACTTGCCCTTGCCGCCGGCGGGCCCAGCAAGCGCACCCATCCGCTTCATCATCTTCTGCATCTCGGCGAACTGCTTTATCAGCCTGTTCACGTCCGCTACCTCGGTGCCGCTGCCCCTCGCGATGCGGGTGCGGCGGCTGCCGTTGATGATCTCGGGCCGCGCACGCTCCTCCTTCGTCATGGAGCGGATGATCGCCTCGGTGACCTTCACCTGGTCGTCGCCGATCTCTGCGTTCTTCATCTCCTTCGGCATCCCCGGGAGCATGCCGACGAGCCCGGAGATCGGGCCCATCTTCTTCACCTGCTGCAGCTGCTCGAGGAAGTCCTCGAGCGTGAACTGGCCCTCCAGGAGGCGCTCTGCTGCCTTCTCGGCCTCCTCCTTCTCGAAGACCTGCTCGGCCTGTTCGATGAGGGAGAGCACGTCGCCCATGCCGAGGATGCGCCCGGCCATGCGGTCCGGGTGGAACTGCTCGAAGGCGTCGATGCGCTCGCCCGTCGCGGCGAACGCGATGGGCCTGCCGATGACGCTCTTCACGGAGAGCGCCGCGCCGCCGCGTGCGTCACCGTCCAGCTTGGACAGAAACACTCCGTCGATCGACAGTCGGTCGTGGAACGCCTCCGCGGTGGACACCGCGTCCTGGCCGATCATCGCGTCGATGACGAGGAACGTGTAGTCGGGGCTGACCGCCGCGGAGATGTCAGCGACCTGGCGCATCATCTCCTCGTCGATCGCGAGGCGACCGGCGGTGTCGACGATGAGCACGTCCTTGCCGAGGCGCTTCGCCTCCTCCAGGCCGCGGCGAGCGGTGGCAACCGGGTCACCCGGCTCGCTGAAGACCGGCACGCCGACCTGGCCGGCGAGGGTGCGGAGTTGCTCTACGGCGGCGGGTCGCTGCAGGTCTGCGCCCACGAGAAGCGGCTGGCGGCCCTGGGACTTGAACCAGCGGGCGAGCTTGGCGGCGCTGGTGGTCTTGCCGGAACCCTGGAGGCCGGCCATGAGGACCACGGTCGGCGGCTGGCTGGCGTAGGTGATCTTCAGGGTCTCGCCGCCGAGCATGGCGACGAGCTGCTGGTTGACGATCTTGACGACCTGCTGACTGGCGTCGAGTGCCTGGGATTCGGTGGCCCCGATTGCCTCCTCGCGGATGCGCGCGACGACCTCGCGCACGACCGAGACGTTGACGTCCGCCTCGAGCAGCGCGGTGCGGATCTCGGCGAGGATCTCGTCGACATCCGCCTCGGTCAGGCGGCCCTTGCCGCGGATCTTCTTGACGACCCCCTGGAGGCGGTCACTCAGCGAATCGAACACGGAGTCAGGCTACCGAGGGGCGTGGGGCCTAGCCGATGGAACTGACGGCACTGACTTTTCCGCTGTCCACGGCCACGTTGACTCGGTTGTCCACCCAGTCCGTGGTGACCATCAGGCTCTCCCCGTCCCGCTCGACGACGCGCATCGTCCATCCGTTCCCGGCGGCCACCTTCGCCGCCTCGTCCTCGTCGAGACCGACAAGCTGCTGTGCCTCCTCCGTCCGCACGACGACTGCGGGTTCCTGCGCGCCGGTTGACCCGCTGCCCGACCCGGACGAGCCGGAGCCGGGCGACCCCGGCACCACCGCCATGTCGTCAGTCGACGGAACCGGGGGCGAGACGTACTCGTCGCGCACCGCGAGCACCTGCACGCTCTCGCCGGCGGTGCCCGTGAACGTGTAGGCCGGAAGCAGCATCTGTCGTCCCGAAGCCGTCCAGTAGGGCATCAACGACGTGCGGACCTTCTCGAGCATCACCTTGGTGACCGTGCCGGGGGATCCCCCGCCCGTCCCGGGGGATGCGAGATCGCGCGCTGCGGCCGTCGAGGACCACCCGTAGGGCATCGCCGCGTACATCCCCGAGTTCAGACGCTCGACTGCCTGCTCGATCGTGATGACGCGGTACGCGTCAGCCTCCGACGCCTCGAAGACCTGGCCACCCGCGAAGGTCATCACCCCGTCCTCGCCGAACCCGAAGTACCAGGACACACCAGTCGCCTCGCCGTCCAGCATCCACTCGGCACTCACCGACACGGAGTACTCGTCGGAGCTGACGAGGTACTTCAGGGTGCCGTCGCTGTCGTGCCCGAGCTTTGCCATGATCGCCTCGACGCGCGCGCGGGCCCCCGCGGCGGTGGGCAGGTTCTTCGCGGGCGGAACCGTCACGGGCGACGGCACGCACCCCGGCCCGCCGGGAGCGGAGTCCTTCGAAGAGCCGAGATCGGCGGGTTCGCATGGTGAAGTGCTCACGTCGCGCGTGCCACCTGATGCCACGTGGAAGTTCCACCAACGCGCGTTCTCGTCCCCGTACGAGGACAGGGCGGCGTCACCGACCGTGAGCACGTACGAACCGTTGGCGTCCTTCGTGACCTTGCCCCTCATGCCGAGCGCGGCGGCCACCTTCCGAGTTGCCGCCTCTGCATCGCCGGGGGCCCCGAAGCGCCACGCACGGAACTCCCCCGAGGTGTCGATGCCCGGGTCTGCGAGGAGACCATCTGTCGCGGTGTACTCGACGTTGGCGGGGGCGATCATGGCGGCGGAGTCCCCCGCCATCTCGCCCGAGGAGGAGCGCGACGCGTTCGGGGCGCCAGAGAGGTCGAGGGTCTCGGCCCCCGGCGAACCGCACGAGGCGAGCACGAGGGTCAATGCTGCGACAGCGACAGGAAGTCTGGACATGGTCATTCGGACCTCTTTCATACCGTTCTGTGACGCCGGGGAGCGCGCGGAAAGTTCCCTACCCGAAGATGGCAGAGACGTACCCGGCCGGGTCGAACACGACGAGGTCGGCGGCGGTCTCCCCGAGGCCCACCAGCTTCACGGGGATCCCCAGCTCGGTCTCGATGGCGAACACGATGCCGCCCTTGGCGGAACCGTCGAGCTTGGTGAGGACCACACCCGTCACATCGGTCGCGGCGGCGAACTCGCGGGCCTGGGAGAGGCCGTTCTGGCCGGTGGTGGCGTCGATGACGAGGAGCACCTCGTTCACGGTGCCCTCGGCCTTCTCGGCCACGCGGCGCACCTTCTTGAGTTCCTCCATCAGGTTCGACTTGTTCTGCAGGCGGCCCGCCGTGTCGCCGAGCACCAGGTCCACCCCACGTGCGGACGCTGCCTGGATGCCGTCGAAGATCACCGATGCGGGGTCCCCCCCTTCGCTGCCGCGCACGAACTCCGCACCGCAACGTTCTGCCCAGGTCTGCAGCTGCTCGGCCGCTGCGGCGCGGACGGTGTCACCTGCGGCCATCAGCACGGTGCGGCCCGCGGCCTGCTGCGCGGTCCCGACCTGGCCGATCGGCGGGG
>SXGQ01439168.1_pt1 | contig 11150 bp, 9 predicted proteins | sample 3178371 | NCBI WGS metagenome assembly SXGQ01 (sample SAMN11356859, study PRJNA531348) | freshwater metagenome | isolation source: freshwater sample F1-20 | place: China: Fuxian Lake, Yuxi | collected 2017-12-25 | reverse complement strand
GAGCTGGCGATGAACAAGGTGGTACCCACTGGTGGGGTGTAAAGGCCAATGGCTAAGTTGACCACCATCATGATGCCCAGTTGCACCGTGTCCATGCCAATCGCTTGCGCCAAAGGCAGGAACACGGGGGTCAGCAGCAGCACGGCAGCGGGCAGGTCGATGAACATGCCCAAGAACAACATCATGGCGTTCATCAGTGCGATGACGAGCCACTTTTCGTTCACGTTTTGCTGCACCCACTGCACGATGAGTTGCGGCATCTGGTCAAAGGTCAGTAACCAACCAATGGCCGCTGACGCCATGATGACCATCAGCACCACACCCGTTGCCAAACCGGCCTCCATGATGGCGTGGTGCAAGCGTTTGATTGACAAGTCGCGGTAAATCACCAGCGACACCAAGCCAGCAAAGAGCGTGGACAACACCGCCACCTCGGTCGGTGTGGCGATGCCGAAACGCAAAAATACGATGATCAATATCGGCAATGCAACGGCTGGAATCGAATACACCAAGTTGCGCCGAAACTCTGCACGATCCGTCGGTGCACTCTCGCGCGGAAGGTTGTCGCGCTTGCCCACATACCAGCAAGCCGCCATGAAACCACCGCACAAAATCAGGCCCGGCAAGATGCCTGCGTAAAACAAAGCCCCGATCGACTCGTTCGCACTCATGGCATACAAAATCATGGGGATTGAGGGCGGGATGATGATGTCAATGGTGGCCGCAGACGCCAGCGAAGCCGCCGAAAACGGCATGGGATAACCCAGCCTGCGGTGCCAGGGCATGACCAAGGAGCCAATGGCCGACGCATCGGCCACCGCCGAGCCCGACACGCCACCGAACAAAGTCGATGACAGCACGCTCACCTGAGCAGGCCCACCGTGCCAACGACCGACCAAAACCGTCAAGGTGCCCACAATGGCCTGGCCGAGTTTGCCCCCCATCATGAGCGAACCCGTGAGCATGAAAAACGGGATGGCGATCAATGGAAAACTCTGCACCTGCGCCACCATTTGCTGCACCAGCAGGTCAAACGGCACCCGGTCGCTGCTGACCGCTGCGGCCAGTGCCGCCAACAAAATGGCGTGGGCAATGGGCATGGCCAATGTGGCCGCACCCAAAAATACAATCAAAATCAACAAGGTCATGGTGCTTATCCTTGGGCGGCTTGCGCCCCTGGTTCTGAATCGTCCCGCACCACTCGCACGCCACGCCAAGCTCTGAAGGCGGATTGCAGCGCCAGCAGCGCCAGCATGGCCATGCCCACCATCAAACAACCGTAAGTCACCGATGTGGGGATAAGAAGAATCGGGGTTTTCTCGTCATGCACAATTTCAAGCATGTTCCAAGTGGCGCGCACCAACACCGCGTACAACACGGCAACTGCGCTCCAGGACACGATGGCAATCAGGCGTTTGGCCGCAGGCTTGACCGACTCCACCAGAAACACCGTCGCGATGTGCGAGCCTTTTTCGGCGGCCAGCACCACACCGGACATGACCAACCAAGGGAACAACAACTCGGGAATCTCGTTGGCCCATTGCAAGCTGGTGCCACTGGCATAACGAAGCAAGGTGTTGGCCGTCAAGATCAAGAAAATCAAAACCATGGTCACCCACAGCACAAAGCTGCAGATGACCACGATCCCGCGTTCAAGCGGATTGCGCTCGACAATGACTGAGGTCATGAATGGATCTCCTGAATGACGCACTTCGGTGGCCGGCACCGCAGCGGGTCATGAACATGGCTTAAGCGAAATGCAAACAGTCGCCTATTCAGCTTACGCGTTCAGCACCCCTGTTTCGCGTGTTTGATCACGCAGAACAGGGCACTGAACAGTGGCGCTGAATATTCGCTGCCGATTATTTGGCGCGCGCAGCGGCCACAACTTTCTTCACAAACGGGCCAATCGGGCTGGCTTCCCACTTGGCCACCACGGGGGCGGTGGCCTTTTCAAATGGCGCTTGGTCCACTTTGTCGATTTGCACGCCCTTGGCCTTGAGTTCGGCAAACATCTTGTCATCGGCCTCTTGTGCCAGTTTGCGTTGCAGCGCAGTGGCTTCGTTGGCGGCGTCCTGAACGATCTTTTTATCGCCATCAGACAACTTATCCCAAGCACGCTTGCCGATCAAGAACGGGGTCATCTCGTACTTGTGGCCGGTCAGGGAGATGTACTTTTGGACTTCGTACAACTTGCCTGCTTGCACGTTGACCAACGGGTTTTCTTGCCCGTCCACCACCCCTTGTTGCAGCGCCACATACAGCTCGGACCACTTGATCTGCTGGGCTTCAGCGCCCACGCTTTGCATGATGTCCACGGTCACCGAATCCGGTGGGGTGCGCATTTTCAGGCCCTTCAAGTCATCGGGCTTGAGCAGGGGGCGCTTGTTGTTGCTCATGTGGCGGATGCCGTTGTCCCAGTAGCCCAAAACAATCAGGCCTTTTTCGGCCGATTTTTGGGCCAACTCTTTGCCTGCGGGGCCATCCATCACCTTCCAAGCCTGGGCTTGGCTAGAGAACAGGAAAGGCATGCCAAAAGCGGCGTACTCGGGCACGGCATTGGCCAGTGCGCCCTGTGAGTTGGCCGACATGTCGAGCGCCCCAGTGCGCAGGGCGGTGACCATGGCGGCGTCGTCACCCAACTGGGAGGCTGGGGCCACGGTCACTTCGATGCGGCCATTGCTCTTGGCCTTGGCCGCTTCGGCAAACTTCAAGGATGCGGTGTGGCGCGGATTGTCAATGGCGGTGCCATGGCCCAGCGTGAGCTTGACCGCCTGCGCTTGGGCCGCCGAAGTGGCCACCAGCAAAGACGCTACCAACAGACTACGACGAAAGTGATTGAAATTTCTCATGATGTCTCCTTAGTTGAAATAAACCACGGCCCTGCCGTGGGGGTGGGTGAAATCGAAATCAGTGAATCAACATGCCGCCATTCACGTCCAGCGTCACGCCGGTGCAGTACTTGGACAAGTCGCTGGCCAAGAACACCACGCAGCCGGCCACATCCTTGGGCTCGCCAATGCGGGCCAGGGGAATACCGTCCAGAATGCCTTGGCGCTTGTCTTCAGGGATCTTTCCCTTGTTGATGTCGGTGGCAATCAGGCCCGGGGTCACGCAATTCACGCGGACGTTGTTGCCGCCGTATTCGCGGGCCATGGCACGCGCCAGACCCAACACGCCCGCTTTGGCGGCCGAGTAATGCGGCCCCCCCAAAATACCGCCGCCGCGTTGTGCCGAGACCGATGAGATGCACACAATGGAACCGCTGTTTTGCGCCACCATGGTGGGCAGCACGGCCTGTGAGGCGTACAGGGTGCCGCGCAAACTCACGTCCAGAATCCGGTCGTAGTCATCGCCGGTGATGTCCAAAAACTTGGCCGGCTGGGTGATGCCGGCGTTGTTCACCAAAATGTCGATGCGGCCGTATCGGGCTTTGATTTGAGCCACAGCGGCTTCGCAAGACGCTTTGTCGGTCACGTTGGCCACCAGGCCCAGGTGGCCAGCACCCAGCCGATCGGCAGCGGCCTGCGGTTGGGTCATTTCCAGATCCAAAATCACGATCGTGGCGCCTTGCTCAGCCATCATGGTGGCCGTGGCAAAGCCCAAACCATTCAGGCCTGCGCCGCCGGTAATGACCGCAACTTTGTTTTTTAACAGCATGTTTGTCTCCTTGGATTGACGGACGAGTGGTGATGAATGCCGCGATTCTCCAGAGCTTGGAGCTTGAAGACAAACGACATAATCTCACCCATGCTTTAATTTCATTCATGCTGCGATGCAGCATGAATGCGCCAAACCGTCTTGACATCGCTCGCATGTGGCCCGGCTGTCCAGACCCCACAAAAGCAGGCCGGCCCTGCGCCATCACGGGGATGCCGCAGGGTTGATGGGCCTGCACGGAAGCTCATAAACGGCCCAAAAATCTCACGGGACGCTCGGCCTCTACGTGGTCCGACAAGATGGCCCTGAACCTCGCCACATGCGGGGTCTTGAGGTGCTCGTCAAACGCTTGCCGGGAGGTGTAAACCTCATAAAACACCACGCCATTTGTGCCCTCGCCGGTGCGCAGCACATCGAACTGCAGGCACCCGGCTTCGTCTGCCACGGAATGGCGGGCGTCGTCGAACGCGTGGGTCAAAAAAGAATCCATCCAACCTTCTTTGATCACAAATTCGGCGATCACCACAAAGGCATCGGGCGCTTGGGCGGCATTCAAATCCGTCATGACCGAGCCCCCCCCGTCAAGTGGCTTTGCAGGCCAGGGTGCGGGTGTATTCCTTGCGGAACTCGACCACATCCAAGTTGTCCACCAGTTCAACGTCCGAGAAACTCACCGCCGTGTCTTTAGCGACGGGTTTCACCAGCTTCACCTTGTGTGCCAAGCCAATCGGCAAGGCATCCAGGGCCAGGCTCTTGTGGGCCGGAATGGCATTGGCCCAAACCGCAAAACCGCCTTCACCGTCCAACATTTCGCCCGCTTTCAAGTCGGTCTTGGCCGTGGCCACTGCGTCTGCGCGGAATTCTTTCGAGCAACCCGTGGCCTCGCCCCGCAACACCGCAGACAACACGCTGACGCTGGTTTCCAAACCAATCAGGTGAAACGGCCGCCACATCGAGGCGTACCAACCCGATTTGTCGGTCAATAACCCGTATTGTTTGAAGCAGGCCCGCGTGTATTCATCGGGCGCTTTGAAGGTCACGAACATGCCGTAACGGATGTTGTTGAACACCTCGCGACCATCGGGCTCTTGGCTGGCGGCGATGTCGATCAGGCCACTGCGCGCCAAGCGGCCACCGTCTGCCGCAGGCTTGAACACGTTGGCCAGGTCGTGCAGACCGGACGGCAAAAATGCCAAACCTGCATCGGGGCAATCCAGTCCGGTGCCGTTGGCCACCGCTGCCATTTCAATGGCCGCCTTGGTGCCGTCGGTGAACGAGTTGTACATCTGCGCGTTGAAATCTCCAGCCTTGACCTCGGCCTCGGTCCAACCAAAATAGCCCCAAACGGTGTCGGGGGTGGAATAACGGTAACGGGGCTCAAAGTTCATGCCCTTGCCTGCAGCGGTCAGCTCAAAACCGCAAGAGCGAACCCAGTCAATCAACTCGCACATGAAGGCAGGTTGGTCACCATAGGCCATGGAATAAACCACCCCCTTGGCCTTGGCCCGTGCGGCCAACAAGCCGCCGCACATCACATCGGCCTCGACGTTGACCATGACCACATGCTTGCCGTGGTCGATGGCTTGCAAGGCATGGCGCACACCAAAGATCGGGTGGCCTGTGGCCTCGATGATGCACTCAATGCCCTCAAACTCGGCCAAGGCCGCCGAATTGTCAACAATGCAGGTTTTGCCGGTTTTATAAGCTTCGCCCAGCGTTTTGGCACTGTATTGGTCTTCTTCCCAGCCCACGCGGTGGAGCGATTCGCGGGCTTTGGCCACGTTCAAATCGGCAACACCCACAACGTGATACCCCTTGATGTGCTTGGCTTGCGCCAGCATCATGGAACCAAATTTACCGGCCCCGATGATGCCCACACGGATGGGGCCTGACTCTGCGGCGCGCTTTTGGAGCAATGTTGCCAAGTTCATGGAGAATGATTTCCTTCAATGTTCAGTGGTTGTTCAAGTTTGAATCAAAAAATAAAAATACAGAGATGAAAACTCAATGATTAATAAAGTTTTCTTCACAACATAATCATTTGATATTTCAATTATAATGTAGTATTTTTATTTAAATAAATACCCTTATTAACTTGGATATTCATTAAATAATTAATTCAACGAGGACAATATTAAGTGCCCCATTTACCCCTGTCCATTGACTTAAATTCTCTTTATATTTAGAAAAACTTAAGTGTCGGTCGGCGCATTTCACACAAGTCAATGGCACGAGGCATTGGCCTGTTGTTGGTGTCGTTCGGTCCCTGCTGCATGCAACTTTGGATTGACATCGATCCAGTTGCACTCAATAATGGTTCATTAAAATTACAATAAATATTTAAATGCTATATTAATGAGCCAAAATTATGGTCAAGCCTGTTTCACGTTCCTATTCCCAATACAGCCTGAATGCGCTTGAGCTGCTGGGACAGCTGGTGCGCGAAGCGCGTTTGAGCAAAGCCATGACCACCACCGATCTGGCGCTCCGTGCAGGCATCTCGCGGGCCTTGTTGCAACGCATTGAGCGAGGGGACCCGGGTTGCGCCATCGGCATGGTGTTTGAAGTCGCTGCCATCTGCGGCGTCCCTCTTTTTGATCTGGAGTCGCGTCAGCTCAGCAATCACTTGGGGCTACATCGCGAAAAAATGGCCCTGCTGCCCAAAGCCGTCCGAGCCCGCAACCAGGTCGTGAAAGATGATTTCTAAAGTCGAACCCCCGCATTCAGAAGCCTATGTCTGGGTCTGGCTTCCGGATGCTACCCACCCTGTGGTGGCAGGTTTGCTTTCCAAACAAGGGCAACAATTGTTGTTCAACTACGGCCGCAGTTATCTGGCACGGAAGAATGCCATCGCACTGTATGCGCCAGAGCTGCCCCTGCGCAGCGGGGCTATCCCACTGATTCCGGGTTTGAGCATGCCCAACTGCATTCGGGACGCGTCGCCCGATGCTTGGGGGCGTCGCGTGCTGATCAATCACAAATTGGGTGTGAAAGGGGCGGCAGCGGCAGACACCGAACTGGATGAATTGTCTTATCTGCTGGAATCGGGTTCAGACCGAATTGGTGCACTGGATTTTCAGCGCTCACCCACGCACTACGAACCCAGGCGCGCAACGCAAGCCACGCTGGGTGATTTGATGGCCGCGGCTGACAAAGTCGAGCGCGGTGTCCCCCTTTCGCCTGAACTGGATCAGGCCTTGCTGCACGGATCTTCCTTGGGCGGTGCGCGGCCCAAGGTTTTGCTTGAGGATGGTGAACGAAAATTGATCGCCAAATTTTCTGCGATCAACGACCTCTACAGCGTGGTCAAAGCTGAATTCATCGCCATGCGGCTGGCCCAAAAAGTCGGATTGCAGGTCGCGCCAGTTCAATTGAAAGAAGTTTTGGGCAAAGATGTGTTGTTGATTGAGCGTTTTGATCGCGTCCGGCATGGGCAACATTGGCACAGGCGGGCCATGGTGTCAGCACTGACCTTGTTTGAGCTAGATGAAATGATGGCGGCCTATGCCAGTTACGAAAAGCTGGCGGAGATCATTCGGCATCGTTTCAAAGACCCGAAAGCCAGCTTGCGGGAATTGTTCGCACGGATGGTCTTCAACATTTTGTGTGGCAACACCGACGATCACGCCCGCAACCATGCGGCCTTTTGGGATGGCCAACGGCTGGAACTTACACCCGCCTACGACATTTGTCCGCAATCTCGCTCGGGCCAGCAAGCCTCGCAAGCCATGCTGGTTCACGGCGCGCAACGCAGCAGTCAAGTAGCGACTTGCATTGCTGCAGCCGCTTCTTTTTTATTGGCCCAAGAGGAAGCGATTGCCATCGTCAATCATCAGCTCAGGGTGATGCTTGACGAATGGCAAACCGTTTGTGACGAAGCGAGCTTGAGCGAGCTTGATCGCGCCCTGTTTTGGCGACGCCAGTTCTTGAATCCCTTTGCATTTCTCAACGCACACGAGGGGGTTCTTGCACCACCGTTGCCATGATGCCCGCTTAAACAGCCACAGTCGAAACGCGCTCGTGTTGCCAGTTTTCCCGTTCTTGCCGCAGCCATTCCAAAAATAACTGCACTTTGGCCTTGCGCAGGTGGTCAAAGGGGCAGACCACCCATTGGGTTGTGAGTTTGAACTGCGGTGGGTTGCGCACGGGGCAAACCAACTGGCCGTCGCGCAGCTCGCGCCACATCATCAAGTCGCTTTCCAGGGCCACGCCCAAGCCATCTGCGGCGGCGTCAATAGCCATGTGGCTTCGGTCAAACAGCAAGCGGCTCAAGTCGGCAAACGAGGCCACTCCGGCTGCAGAAAACCAAGGCGTCCATTGCAGCTGCGATTTGACGGAGTAAATCAGGCGGTGTTGCAAGAGATCGGCCGCCTCTAGGCTGTGGGCCGGGGCATAGCCGGGCGAACACACCGGCAAAAATGTTTCCTCGGCCAAACCTTCTACAAAGACCCCCGGCCAGTGTCCCTCCCCGTGGCGAATCTCCACATCGACCGCCTCGCGACTGAAGTCGGTGGGTTCTGTGGTGGCGTTCAGGCGCAATTCGACATCGGGGTTGGCGTCCAAAAAGCTCTGTAAACGTGGTAACAACCACTTGCTGCCCAGGGTGGGCGTGGTGCGCACGGTGAGTGCGGCGCGCGAGCGAAAGCCCCGAATCCGTTGGGTGGCCTCCGTAATGCGCTGCACATCCTCGGCAATCATCTCGAAATAACGTTCCCCCGCCTCGGTCAAGGCCACCCCACGACCGGCTTTTTTGAGCAAGGTGGTGCCCAAATGCAACTCCAACGCGTGAATTTGCTGGCTCACAGCTGAAGGGGTGACATACAACTCGGCGGCGGCCTTGGTCAGGCTGCAGCAACGCGCAACGACATCAAAAACGGCAATGGCTCTTAAAGGGAGTGTCATGTCTCAGCCAAGTGAGTTAATCCAAGGGTTTGGATGGGTGTTTTAAATAAGAGGTGATTTATGAACAGTCGCCCATTCAAATGTCAAAGGACTTTAATTCATTCGAATTCTGAGAATAAGCAGGCGTGACTTTATCCCCAATGCATGATTTTTCGCCCCAATTCACAATGGCGATAAACTCCCTTTCGATTTAAATTCATTCATGTTGCGGTGCAACGGTTCAATTTCATTCAACTCCCATGATCCCTCCATTGAGTGCTTTGCAAGCCTTTGAAGCCATTGCCCGGCGCAAAAGTTTTTCGCTGGCGGCCACCGAACTGCACCTGACCCCCTCAGCCGTCAGCCACCAGGTGGCCAAGCTGGAAAGTCTTTTGAACGTGCGCTTGTTCGAGCGATCCGCCAGAGGGGTGGAGTTGACCCCCAACGGGCAGCAATACCTGCAGCGCGTGGCCAGCGCGTTGGGCGCCATCAATGCCGCCACCGAAGACTTGCGCCACGGCGTGCAAGACACCTTGTATGTGCACTCCAGCCCCAGTTTTGCCAGTCTGTGGCTGATGCCGCGCATTGGGCGTTTTGCCCAACTGCATCCCAACATCTCGCTGATGCTGTCGGCCTCGCACGTTCACTCCGACTTTCAGCTCGGGCAGATGGACATCGACATTCGCTATGGCCTGCCCAACTGGCCGCACCTGGAGGTAGAGCCGGTTTTTTCAGAAAAGATCATGCCCTTGGCCAGTCCAGAGTTCATTCGCCAACACGGTTTGCACACCCCCGCCGACTTGTTGCGGGTGCCCCTGATCCAGTCCAGCGTGAGCGTGGTGCAATGGCCCGAATGGTTTGCGCGCTTTGCAGGCGATGAGCGTCCCGAGCGCATGGGCCTGCGCTTTGACCGCGCCATGATGAGCCTAGATGCCGCTGTGCAAAGCCTGGGCGTGGCACTGGAAAGCAGCAGCATTGGCGGCTCTTTGGTGGCCAGTGGCCGCTTGCAACCCGTCTTTGAAGAACACATGAGCATGGAGGTGCAGGCCCACTTCATGGTCTACCCGGCACGCCATGCCTCGCGCCCTGAAGTGCGCAGCTTTATGGCCTGGATACGCGAAGAGGCCCGGCCCGCTCGGCCCTGAAAGACTCTCAACGACTCGCAGCGACCCTGATCGGCCCAGAATGGCCCTGAAGGGTGACAGGTTCCGCGCTATGGATGAAGTTGCTTCATCCAAGCATGAGTTTTCTTCGCTTGTCTTCATGTGCCAGCCCCGCAAAAATCGCGGCCAAAGCCCTTGCAACAACCCCCAACTGGCCGTTTTTGTCGCCGTACCCACGCCCCCATGAGCTCACACCCCCAGCAAACGATGGCCCATGCCATTCGGTTTTTGTCCATCGACGCCATCACCCGCGCCCAAGAAGGGCACCAAGGCGTGCCGCTGGGCATGGCCGAAATTGCCACCGCCTTGTACACCCGCCACCTCAAGTTCAACCCCGCAGAGCCCACCTGGTGGGACCGCGACCGGGTGGTGCTGTCCAACGGGCACGGCTCCATGTTGCTGTATTCGTTGCTGCACCTGACCGGGTATGCGGGTTTTCCGATTGAAGAAATTGAACGTTTTCGCGAACTGGGTTCGCACTGCGAAGGCCACCCCGAACGCAACCCGGCGCTGGGCATCGAAGTCACCACCGGCCCGCTGGGCCAAGGCATTGCCAACGCTTTTGGCATGGCGGTGGCCGAGGCTTATCTGAACGCCCGATTTGGCAAAACCCTGGTGAACCACCACACCTATGCCTTTGTGGGCGATGGCTGTCTGCAAGAGGGGGTTGGGCAAGAAATGATCTCGCTGGCCGGCCACTTGCAACTGGGCAAACTGGTGCTGTTGTGGGACGACAACCAAATCACAGACGACGGCAGCACCGACTTGTCGATCAGCGAAAACGTGGCCGAGCGTTTTCGGGTGGCCGGCTGGCATGTGGTGGAGTTGGATGGGCACGATATCGAGGCGGTATCGGCTGCGCTGGAAGCCGCCCGCACCGACCCGCGTCCCTCGATGCTGGCGTGTCGCACCGTGATCGCCAAAGGCATTGCCCGGCTGCAAGGGCAACGCGGTGGCCACTCAGGCCGCTTGTTTGAGGCCGATGCACAGGCCGCACGCGAATTGCTGCAATGGCCGCATGCCCCTTTCGAGGTGCCGACCGATGTTTTGCAAGCCTGGCGTGCAGCCGGGCAACGCAGCCAAAACGAGCACAGTGCTTGGCAAGCACGCGTGAACGCCCTGCCAGCAGCGCAGCGCCAAGAGTTTGAACGGGTGATGCGGGGCGAATTGCCCGAGGGCTGGCAACAGGTGTTGCTGGACTACAAAGCGCGCGCACAACAAGCCCAAGTGGTGCCCAGCGGCATCTTTATTTCAGCCGAAATCAACGACTTGCTGACCCCGCTGCTGCCCGAGCGCATGGTGGCCTGTGCCGACCTGGAAGCCCCCACCAGCCACAAACGCGGCCTGACCGCCTTTACGGCGCAAGACCCCAGTGGCGCTTATGTGCACTGCGGCGTGCGCGAACATGTGATGGCGGCCATGGCCAACGGCATGGCCGCGCATGGT
>SXGQ01757426.1_pt1 | contig 11151 bp, 9 predicted proteins | sample 3178371 | NCBI WGS metagenome assembly SXGQ01 (sample SAMN11356859, study PRJNA531348) | freshwater metagenome | isolation source: freshwater sample F1-20 | place: China: Fuxian Lake, Yuxi | collected 2017-12-25 | reverse complement strand
TGCCGCAGCCGCTCGGGCCCAGCAGTGACAGAAACTCGCCTCGTCGAACATCGAGCGACACCCGGTCGAGCACGGGTGTGCTACCGAACTGCTTGGAGACGTCGATGATTTCTACTGCTGATGAAGCTGCCATCTCAGGGGTTCCCCGCTTGATGCTGATCCTTCGTTCGGTGCAAGCGCCGCTTACGCCGCCTTGACCGTATTCCAGACCTCGACCCAGATATCCATGCGGACTGGTAGATTGAAGGGCACCCGCTTGACGCCACGCTCGGCGATATCGAAGCCCACCTTGCGGCGGTACTCGGCCGAGTAGCCTTCCGCAACCTCCTGCGAGGTGGACGGGTACTCGGTTACCTCGGTGAGCTTGCGACCGAAATCGCGCGACAGCATGGCGTTGATCAGCTTGTGGGTATCGGGCGCCGCCTTGCTGTCCTTGGGAATGAAGGCCGACTGCGTCCAGGTGGGCAGTCCCTCCTTGGGCCAGTTGTTGGCCGCCTTCACGCCCTGCTTCTCGAGGGCTGAGCGCATCGCGATCCAGGCATACATGCAGTACACCTCGCCTGAGGCGATGAGGTTGACCGCCTCGGCGAACTTGGTCCACATAGTGCGAACGTTTTTCTTGCGGTCGATGAGCCACTTGCCCACTTCACGCACCTGTCTTTCGCCCATGGCGAGCGGATCGGCGATGCCCATCGCAAGCGCCCCGGTATAGATCATGCCGTGAGCGTCATCGCGCCAGGCAATGCGGCCCTTGTACTTGTCCGAAAAAAGCACGTTCCACGACTGGGTAAGTGGGTCATCGGGCGCAATCTTGGAGGCGTCATAGACGACCGACTCGAAGCCCCAGACCACCGGCAGCGTGTAGGTTTTACCGTCACGCGTGATGACCTCATCCTTGTGCGTGGGCATGAGTTTGGCCGCGTTGGGAATGGCGCCGAGGTTGAGGGCGAGGATTTTTTCCTGACCGGCGCGCTCGCCCATGGCCGGGCCGCGCACGAAGTTGGTGAGCGTGATCATCATGTCGTACTGCGAGGTGCCGCCGGGCGCCATGAGTTTGGCGAGCGAGTCGGTGGGCGAGACGTAGGGCAGGTTGTCCACCTTGAGCCCACCGGTTTGCTCGGCAATGATCGGCCGTGTGGCATCAGGGATGAACACATTGGGCATGACCGCACGAATGGCTGCGGCCTGCGCGAACACGGAAGGCGGCAGGCCCGCCGCGATCGCCGTGGAGGCGAGCGTGCCGGCTTTCAGCAGTTCGCGTCGCGCGGGAAGTACCAGGCCAGAGGAGTCGGTTCCGGGTTTCCTGTCCATGTCCATTCCTTTTTCAGTGCGGTGAGGCGTTGAGTAAAACGAGCATCGTGCTTAGGAAGAAAGCTTGCTGTCGCCGCGCCGGCTCACGATAAAGCCCGCGAGTGAGCTCAGGACGGTGAGACCCACCACCACGACGGCCATGGCGGGGAGTTCGGGACTGAGCTCCTCGACGATCAGAACGTAGAACTGAACCGGTATCGTACGCTCCGAACCCACCGTGAAGATGGTTCGGATGAACTCGTCGAAGGACAGGCTGAAGGCAAAGAGCGCGGTGGCGATCAGACCAGGCCTCACGATGGGAAAAACGATTTCGCAAAAGACCTGCCACTCACGTGCCCCCAGGTCCATGGCTGATTCCTCGAGGGAGCGGTCAAACTTGTGCAGGCGCGGATAGAGCGTGAGAAAGGCGAAGGGCAGCACCCAGTTGACGTGGGCGACCAGTACGGTGGTAAAGAGCGAGGGTCGAACGCCCAGATAGCCGAAGAAGATGAGCAGCACGATGCCGCCGATGATGCCCGGGATGATGATGGGCGTGATGATGAGATAGAGCACCAGCCGCTTGGCGCGGAATTCGTGCCGGAAGGCCATGGCCAGTAACAGCGCCAGTGCCGTGGCAATGACCGCAGCCACCACGCCTACATAGATGCTGTTGCCCAGGGATGAGAGCAGTTGGGTATTGCCGAGCAGCGACTCGTACCACTTGGTCGTGAACCCTTTCCAGGGCAGGCCCGTGGTGCGCGAGTCGTTGAACGACAGCGCAACGATCATCAGGAGCGGGCCGTACAAGAACGCGAAAAAGGCCCCCGCGTAGATCCAGAGCGCCACGCGGTAGCCGTCCCAGCGGCGCAGCTTTGCCGAAGGGGGCCTTGCGTGCGCAGGCGACACCGGGGGCGGGGGGGCGCCGGTGGGCGTCCCGGTTCCGGCGGGCGGCATCCGGGCGTCCATCATGCGCCCCCGGTGAAGACCTGCTCGATTTTCATCTTCCGACCGAGCAGAACAAAGAGCAGCAGGGTGATCAGCACCAGTGCCACGGCGAGCGCCGAGCCAAAGGCCCAGTCGTTGTTGCCGAGGAACTGGCTGGCGATGACGTTGCCGTAGAGGATGCCCTTGGGGCCGCCCAGCAATTGCGGCGTGACGTAAGCGCTCAGGGTCAGCAGGAACACCATGATGCAGCCTGACACGACCCCTGGCCAGCTCAGGGGCAGCATCACGCGCCAGAAGATCGAAAAGGGACGCGCGCCCAGATCGGATGCCGCCTCGATCAGACGCTTGTCGATGCGCTCGATCGAGAGATAAATGGGTAGCGTCATGAAGAGCGTGTAGACGTAGACCAGCCCGACCAGCACCGCCCCTTCGTTGTAGAGCAGGCCGTCAATCGGGGTGTCGATGACGCCCATGCCGATCAGCAGGGAGTTGAGCACGCCATTGCGCCCGAGAATGGGGAGCCATACAAAGGCCCGCACCACGTAGCTGGCCCAGAAGGGTAAAAAGAGCAGCAGCAAAAGCACGATTTTGAGCGCGCCGCGTCCGCGGGAAATGAAGTAAGCAATGGGATAGGACAGCAGCAACGACAGCAAGGTGACCTCGAGGCTGATGCGCAGCGTCTTGATCAGCTGGCCGCTGTAGAGCGGCGACTGAAAAAGCTTCAGATAATTCTTGAAAGTGAAGTCGGGCTTTGTGCCGAAATAGCCTGATGACCAGAAGGACACTGCGACCATGAAGGCCACGGGAACGATCATGAAGAGGAACAGCCACAAGACCCCAGGCGCGAGCAGCCACGCTGGCCGGCCAATCGGCTTGACCGTGACCGGTTGACCCATGGCTGTGCCTGCGTTCACGCGCGCGCCGCACCCGCCGCGGCGCGCAGCGCCCGGGTTTCTTCGAGATTGACCTGCAGGCTTAGCGCATCGATGGCCACGCCATAGTCGCGACGGGCCGAATCGAGGCTGACCTTACCGTCACGAACGTCGGCGAGCACCCGTTCGGGCTCGCGCTCGAGCGGGTTGCCATAGCCGCCCCCGCCAGTCATGACAAAGCGCACACGCTGGCCGGGCGCGAGCTTGCGGTAAACACCATGCTCGACTGCCTGCCCGTCGAGCCACAGGCCGCCGCCCCGGCCGGTTTCACCGCCACAGCGTCCGTAGGCGGGCATGACCCCCGATTCGACGCGACCGCTGATGCGTACCGAGCTTTCAACGAAATGAGCTTCAGGCATACCGCCATCGAGGATTTCGAATTCGAGTTCCTGCCCCAGGCCGCCGCGGTTGTAACCGGGGCCGCCTGAGTCGGCGACGAACTCCTTGCGCACATAGCGCACACGGGCCTCGTTCTCGATGACCTCAACGGGAATGTTTCTCGTGTTGTAAGGAAAGCAAAGCGTGGAGTAGCCGTCAAAGCGGGCGCTCGCACCGAAGCCGCCCGTATGCTGGGCGATTGACATGAAGGAGCGACCGTCGCGGTGCTTGCCGTGGAGGTAGACCTCGTTGGCGGGTGAGCCCCCATTGGCGGCCAGCACGCGCTCGGGCATGACCCGCTCGAGTGCCCCGAACACGATTTCGGGGAACAGATGCGCGATCATGGTCCGGCCCCAGGTGGCGGCAGGCGGCTTAGCGTTGATCACCGAGCCCTCGGGCGCGATGATGCGGATGGGCTTGAGCCCGCCGTCGTTGTTCGGGACGCCCGGATCGAGGGCCAGCTTGATGGGATAAGAAGAATAGGAGCGCACGATGTTGATCGTGCAGTTGATGGCCGCGGTGACCTGCGGCGATGAGCCCGTGTAGTCGATGATGATTTCGTCGCCGGCGACGGTGACCGCAGCCTTGACGCGAATGGGCTCCTTGACACCCGGGATCGGCGGCAGCGTGACATCGTTGCGGTAGGTGCCATCGGGCAGTTCGGCGATGCGTGCCCGCAGGCTTCGTTCGGTCCGGCCGATGACCTCCTCGGCCAGCGCTTCCAGACTGTCGAGCTGGTATTCGGCCATCAGCGTTTCGAGCCCGCGCGTGCAGACATTGAGCGAGACCAATTGGGCGCGAAGATCGCCGAGAATTTTTTCGGGGACCCGGGTGTTGGCCCGGATGAATTCGAAGATGGTGTCGTTCAGTTTGCCCGCGTCGTAGAGCTTGATGATCGGGATCTTCAGACCCTCCTCGAACAGATCCTTCGACTCGAGGGTGGACATGCGGCCGCCCATGTCGAGGTGATGAACGATGCACAAGGTGTAGGCAACGATGTGGCCGTCGCGAAATATGGGGGCAGCCACCGACACGTCGATGAGGTGACCACTGGCCACCCAGGGGTCGTTGGTGATGATGACATCGCCGGGCTTGAGCGATTCGGCCGGAAAGCGCCCGAGGAAGTTGCGCATCACCTCGGGCACGATGCCGAGAAACCCGGCCGTGGTGACGGTGCTGTGCGACAGCATGCGGGCGTTCTTGTCGAAGAGCGCGCAGCAGAAGTCGTGATATTCCTTGACCGACGGCGTGTAGGCCGTACGCATCAGGCCGGTGGCGGCCTCGTCGACGATGGAGATGAGACGGTTCCAGAGAATCTGGATTGAAACGGGGTCGAGTTTCACAATCGTTCCTCAGGTGGCCCGGGCCTGCCCGGCTGCTCGGGTGGCGACAGCGCCGCTGGCGGCCAGCGTGATGACCAGACAGCCTGAGCGGTCGACTTCGAGCTGATCACCCGGTCCGATGACCGTGGTGGATACACGTTCTTCGATGATTGCGGGGCCTTCGACGACTTGCCCCGGTTGCAGATGATCGCGCTCGTAGACAGCGGTATCGATGAAGCCGCCAGCCTGCGCATAGTGAACGGGCCGCCAGCCCTTGGCAGTCGCCGGGTGCGCCGGCACCGCAGGCTCGATTCGCGGCGCGGGCGCCAGCTGGCGCGCCAGCACCCGGATGCTGGCCAGCTCGATCGGGCTGTCGTCGTCGATCTTGCCGTAGAACTCATGGTAGGCGGCTACAAAGCGTTGCTGCCAGAGCCCCCGTACATCGTCGCCCAGGCAGCTGTCGCCCGCGTCGATTTCCAGTGAGTAGTCCTGGCCGGCGTAGCGCAGATCGACCGTGCGTTCGATGACGGCCTGCGCGGGCTCGGGAAGTTGCGAGCGGGCGTCTTGCTCGATGGCAACGAAATCCCGCTCGATGGTCTGCAGATCAAGGGCGCCGACCAGCCGGCGTACCGCCCGACTGCGCTCGAAGGCGATCGGCGCGGCGAGCAGGCCCAGCGAGGACATCACTCCCGAAAACGGCGGCACGACCACCCGCGGGCAGCCCAGCTTGCGCGCCAGGCTCACTGCGTGAATGGGGCCGGCGCCGCCGAAGGCAAAAAGGGTGAGTTCGGACGGAGCCAGGGCTTTTTCGGCAACATACATGCGCGCGGCCGAGGCCATGGTTTCGTTGACGATTTCGTGGATGCCCGAGGCGGCGCGTGTGAGATCGAGCTGCGCGGGCCTGCCGATGCGTTCGGCGATGGCCGCGCGTGCGGCCTCTAGGTCAAGCGTCATCTCGCCGCCCAGGAAGTAGGCCGGGTCAAGATAGCCCAGTGCCAGATCAGCGTCGGTGTCGGTGGGTTCGGTGCCGCCGCGGCCATAGCTGACCGGCCCGGGTTCGGAGCCTGCGCTGTCGGGCCCCACCTGCAAGAGCCCCAGCGCGTTAACGCGCGCGATACTGCCGCCGCCCGAGCCGATCTCGAGCAGATCGTAGACGGAGACGGCCACTGGCAGACCGCTGCCCGCCTTGAAGCGGTGCACGCGGTCGACCTCGAATTCGCGGGTGCGCGAAGCGCGCCCGTTGCTGACCACGCAGAGCTTGGCCGTGGTGCCCCCCATATCGAAGGCAAGGATGCGGTCAAGCCCCGAGAGCTTGGCAAAAAATGCAGCGGCTTCGACACCTGCTGCGGGGCCGGACTCGACGATCTGTACGGGTACCCGCTTGGCGGTGTCGACAGTGGCGGTTCCGCCGTTGGACAGCATGATGAGCAGACGCCGGGCGTAGCCACGCTGCGCGAGTTGGGCGCTCAGCCGGTCGAGATAGCCCTCGACCACCGACTTGACATAGGCATCGACCACGGCGGTGGAGGTGCGCTCGTACTCCTTGGGCTCGGGATGAACCTCGTGCGAGAGCGAAATCATGACGCCGGGCATCTCTTCCCGAAGAATTTGTGCAGCGCGCAGTTCGTGCACCGGGTTTCGATAGGCGTGCAGAAAGGCGATAGCCACAGCCGTGACACCCTCAGCTTGCAACTGCTTGGCGGCTGCGCGCACCTGGCCCTCATCGAGCGGCTTCTGCACCCCGCCGTCGGCCAGCACTCGCTCACTCACGGCGTGTCGCAGGGATCGCGGCACGATGGGCTCGGGCAAGCGGATGAACATGTCGAAGAGGTCGTAGCGTACTTCGCGCGCCATCTCGAGCACGTCGCGAAAGCCCTCGGTAGTGATGAGCCCGGTGCGCGCGCCCTTGCGCTCGAGAATGACGTTGGTGACCAGCGTGGTGGCGTGGATGACTTCAGTGGCTGTTGCCAAGAGTCCCGGCAGCTGTCGCTCCAGGCGCTCAAGCCCCGCAATGACCCCTTCCTCGGGCGCTCGCGGGGTGGTGAGGGTCTTGTCGATGACCACCGTGCCGCGCTCATCATCCACGACCGTGAAGTCGGTGAAAGTGCCGCCGATGTCGATCCCGATACGGTAGGACGCCACGCCTGCTCCTGTCGGCTCGCCCCCTCGCCTGGGTGGCGTGAGCCCTTAACTTGTCCGGACAGCTTCCGGCTCACGATAGGGCCTAAGCTCGGACGCTGTCAAGCACGGCAAGACCAGACCAGATGAAAGCGGGGATATCGAAATCGTCCGGCTTGCGAGGCCGTTGCATCTCAGGACGCGCAGGCTTGACGCTTTCGGAGTTCCGGCGCTACTCTGCACTCGTCCAGTCAGGTCAGCGACGGGTGCGAGCCTTCGCAGCGTCCGCCTTGACCGGTCAGGTTATCCGTCGCCCCTCACTCTCATCGGAAGCGGTCATGCCAGCGAGCACTCCCCCGGTTTCAGCGCAGTTTCTCGCAGAACTGTCCGGTTTTCCTGCCGCAACGCTGTATGAGGCGCTCGGCAAGTGCGGGGGCATGGGACCTGACATTCGGGCCATGCTGCCGCGGCCGCGCCTCTGCGGCCCGGCCTACACGATTCGAATCCTGGGCTGCGAAACGGCTGCGGTGCTCTGGGCGGTCGAGCAGGCACCGGTGGGCTCGGTCCTGGTCATCGACACGGGCGACTCAGGTATTTCGCCGGTGTGGGGCGGCACGTCCACGCTCGCCTCCAGCCTTCGCGGCCTCGCCGGGGTGGTCACCAATGGCCTGGTGCGAGACCTTGATGAAATACAGGCGCTCGGGTTTCCGGTTTACGCCACCGGCGTGTCGGTGCTGGGCACGCTCAAAAACCATGCCGGCTGGCCGGGTGAACCGGTGACGGTCGGCGGCGTGATCGTGCGCGCCGGCGACCTCGTTGTCGGTGACTCCGACGGCGTGGTCGTGGTACCCGCTGAGCGGGTCGACGAGGTGTTGATCAAGGCGCGCCAGCAACGGGCCAAGGAAGAGGCGCGCGATGCGCGCATTCGGGCGGGTGAGCCCATTTCAGTGGTGGTGGGCCTGCGCGCCTGATCCAGCACGGCAAGCGAAACCTCAAAGGGCGACATGGGTCAGACGATCAGCGAAAAAATTCTTTCCCGGGTATGCGGGCGTCCGGTGCAGGCGGGCGAGCTCGTGTTTCCCGAGCCAGACCTGATCACGACCCACGACTGGTATGTGGTCAATTTCGCCAAGGTGCTCGACGAGTTAGGCGTTGATCGTTTGCATGCGCCCGATAAACTTCTCATCTCCACCGACCATGAGCCTTTGGCCACCAGCCCCCTCGCTGCGCAGCGCCAGCGCCAGGTGCGGCAGGTGGTTGAGCGCTTCGGCATCCGGCACTTCTATGACGTCGGTCGGGGCGGGCACGGTCATGTCTTCCCAATGGAACTGGGCTACATCCGGCCGGGCATGCTGGTCATTGCCTACGACATCCATGTCACCAACTATGGCGCGCTGGGTTGCCTCGGCATTCCGGTGGTAACCGAGATCACCGAGGTGCTGGCCTGTGGCTCGGTCTGGCTCAAGGTGCCGCACACGGTGCGCGTCAATCTCAAGGGCCGGCTGGGTCGGGGCATCATGATGCGCGACGTCGCGCAGCGGCTCATTGCCGAGCTCAACGTCGATGAGGTCGACTATGGCGTGGTCGAGTTCGGCGGACCGGCGCTCACCGACATCAGCTTTGCCGGCCGTCAGGTGCTCTGCAACACGCCGATCGAGATCGGCGCCAAGTCCGCGCTCATCGAGCCCGACCAGCAGACCGCCGATTACCTCGCCTCGCGCGTCAAGGGGCCGCTCGATCTGGTTCGTAGCGACCCCGATGCGCGCTTTCACCGCGTGATCGACTTTGATCTCGGCCTCGCCGAGCCACAGGTTGCGGTGCCGCCCACGCCCGACAAGGTGGTGGGGGTGTCGCAGGTCAGCGGCAAGCGCATTCACCATGCCTTCATCGGCTCCTGCGCCGCCGCCAGTTTTGAAGACCTCGAAGTGGCGGCTGCGGTCCTGCGCAATCGTCGCGTTCACCCCGATGTGCGCTTTTTCGTGACACCGGGTACCCAGCAGGTGCTGTCTCAGGCCGAGGCTGCGGGCCTCATGAAGGTTTTCGTCGATGCGGGCGCGGCCATTACCTCGCCCGGATGCGGGGTCTGCGCCGGTGGCAAGATCGGCGGCATGGCCGATGATGAGGTATCGATCAACACTGGAACCCGAAACGACTACGGTCGTCTGGGCGCCGCCAAATCCGAAATCTATCTGGCCAGCGCCGCCACCGTGGCTGCCTCAGCCGTGGCCGGGCAGATTGTCGACCCGAGGGAGTTTCTGCAGTGAACTGGATCTATCGCGGTCGCTGCTGGAAATTCGGCGACAACATCGGCATTGACGGCGATATGATGCCGCTCGAATTCGCACTCAAGCGCGAACTCGATCCCGCCGTGCTCGGGCCTTTCCTCATGAGCGGCATCGACCCCGATTTCCACAAGAAAGTAAAACCGGGCGATCTCCTCGTGGCCGGCAAGCGCTTCGGGCAGGGCAACCCGCACATTCAGGGCTTCATCGGCATCCGCGCCAATGGTCTGGGGCTGGTGGCCGAGTCCATCCCCCGGGGCAGCTTTCGTAACGCGGTCAACGCCGGGGTGTCGTTCCTGTCCGGCTGCCTGGATGTGACGCAATCGGTTGAAACCGGTGACGAACTCGAGGTCGACTTCGAGCACGGCAGCTTTCGCAACCTCACGCGCGATCTGCGGCTGAACTTTCAGCCGCTCGATCGGCAATTGCTCGACATCATCGCGATTGGCGGCTGGCGTGCCCACCTCGAGCGCCGCGTGGCGGGCATGACCGCACTTCGGCCGCGCGTGTCATGACAGCGCCGGCACACCGGCCTCGCCGCTCGCTGGGCGGCCTGCTGGTGGTGCCGGCCATGCTTTGGCTTGCGGTCTTTGCGATCGGCCCGCTCATCTTCTTTGCCGCGGTCTCCTTCTGGACGGCATCCGTCTTTGGCCTGTCGTCCGATCTCAGCCTCGGCAGCTATGCCTCGCTGATCAACGAGCCCGTGTACGCCCGCATCCTGTGGCAGACGCTGCGCATCGCGCTCATCACCACCGTGCTGGCGCTGCTCGTGTCCTACCCCCTGGCCATGTTCATCGCCCGGCTCAAGGGATATCGCCGATCGCTGGCGGTCATTCTGCTGTTTCTCCCCTTCTGGACGAGTTATGTCGTGCGGACCTTCGTGTGGCTCCCCATGCTGGGCCGGACGGGTCTGGTCAACCAGGCGCTCATGGCCCTGGGGCTGATCGACAAGCCGCTCGATGGCCTGCTCTACAACGAGGGCGCGGTTTACGTGGGGCTGGTCTACGTCTACACGCTCTACATGACCCTGCCCATCTACCTGTCGCTCGAAAAGATCGACCCGGCCCTGATCGAGGCGGCATCCGATCTGGGCGCCTCGCCGCTGCAGACCTTCCGGCGCGTCATCTTTCCGCTGTCCTTGCCCGGCGTGTGGTCGGGTTGCACCATGGTGTTTCTGTTGTCATGCGGTGCCTATGTCACGCCTCAGTTGCTGGGCGGGCCTTCAGGCCAGATGTTCGGCAACATCATCGCGAGCCAGTTTCTCAATGCTAACAACTGGCCGCTGGGTGCCGCGCTCTCGGTGGTGCTGATGGCGGTAGTGCTGGGCTGTCTCTACATCGCCAGCCGCCGCTTCGGGCTGCAGCGTCTCTTCATGGGTGAGCGGGCATGAAGCGCTTCGGTTGGATGCTGCGCGGCTATGTCGGTTTCTTTTTTGCGTTTTTGTATGCGCCCATTTTGGTTCTGATCATCCTCTCCTTCAACGACTCGGAGATGATGGGCTTTCCCTTCAAGGGGTTTACGCTGCGTTGGTACGCTCAGGTGTTCGAGGGCGGCGCGCTGGTTCGCGCGCTGGCCAACAGTTTTGGCGTGGGCTTTGCCTCGGCGTTTCTTGCAACCGCCATAGCGCTCATGGCGGCCTTGGGTTTGCGTCATCATTTTCCCGGGCGCGCTCTGGTGGTGCCAGCGTTTCTGTTGCCCATCATTACGCCGGGTATCGTGTCGGGGGTAATGCTGCTGGTGTTTCTCGGACTGACGGGACTGCCCTATGGCCTGTGGACCGGCGCGCTGATTGCCCACGTCACCTGGGTGCCGCCTTTTGCTTTTCTCACGCTCTACCCCAGGCTGCACAAGTTTGACCGGTCCATCGAAGAGGCGGCGATGGAT
>SXGQ01640141.1_pt1 | contig 11151 bp, 20 predicted proteins | sample 3178371 | NCBI WGS metagenome assembly SXGQ01 (sample SAMN11356859, study PRJNA531348) | freshwater metagenome | isolation source: freshwater sample F1-20 | place: China: Fuxian Lake, Yuxi | collected 2017-12-25 | reverse complement strand
TCTTGAAGAAATTATTAATTTGGGGATGACGGCAAAGAAGTGGTATCAAGATATGAACTCAAAAATAATGGATGCCATGAATGAATCCGATGGTTGTTTGTTTCTTATTCTTCTCGGTATTTTTGCATCATTTAGTAGACTATCGGATAACTTTAAATTAGCATCACAAGTTTATACTGGAATTAAAAGAGACTTATCTAATCCTGAAACAGAAAGAGAATTACTCTCTATGATTAAATTACCGAGCACAGAAGTTTACAAACGAATAAAAGAAAAGAATGAGTTTAAGAACTTAGCAACTGTTCAGGGTTTTATCAAAGGAAATAAAAGCGTCCCAACAGTTTTACCAAACATATTGAGAACATTGAAACTATACAAAGAAAAAAATTATAGTTTCCAAAAACAAGACGTTGCAAAAGAAATAGGTAAACACATTAAATCAACGACTGGAGAGTTACTAGACACGAAGGTTATATCATCAGAAAAGATATTATCATTTTGTCTAAACCTTATCGATCCATCGTTCAAAACAGAAAGTGGTTGGATGCCAGTCACAATGGATATTTGGATGGCAACATTCTTCTATCCAGAATTGGAAACAAAAGAAAAGAGAAAATTACTCGCAAAGAATGCGAACTATGTTTATCTGGCGAAACTAACACATGAACTTGCATCAAAATATAATATGGAACCATTAGAAATGCAAGCAATCATTTGGGTTGGCAAGATACGAAAAGTAAAGGGAGACAATTACCTTTCAACATTCGACCAGGCAATTCAACACAACATGGACAAGTTTAATATAAAGATAGATGAACTGAAAGAATCTGGTAAAGTGTTTGAAGAAATAGTAAGTCTTATCGGTGGTAAGGCATTCTCATAAAAACAAACCCCTCGAAAACGAGGGGTTTTTTATTAGAAGATGTCTTGTTTCAAATCACTTGTAATTATATTCAAAAATTCAACACCCTTAACCGTTAATGAACAATCATTAAATCTTATCCTATTTTTAATACCCATTACTATATCATAATCATATTTACGCCTATCTTTAATTTTATATAATTTAAGCAATACCCAATCTATCTTTTCCAAAACATCTTCTTTTTGTTCTTGTTGACTATACGGCGTATATTCTGTATAATTCAAATCGGACACATCATCTATTTCTAAACTTGCCCAAAACGATTCTAACATTGTTATCCCATGAATACTTTTGTAACAGAAGCACCATCAGTTGTTCTATCAGCTTCAACAGTAAATGTAAATTCAGAACCACTATTACATTTGAAAGCAATTTCATTGTAAACGAAATCTGAATCCATTGGTTTTAATCCAACTGAACCCTTGTAATCAGAAAGACAGAAGATTGTTATGTTATAGTATGTTGCAATCTCACCAGACTTGCCGGCACTTGGAGTTATTTTCAAACCAATTATCGGGATTGTTTTTGCGGAGTTGAAATAATTGACCATATTTTTTGTATGATTATCTTCATACTTATCGCGTGAACCGTATTTGATAATAACTTTACCGTTGTATTTTATTAGGGGAACATCTATTGCACCACCAAAAATTGCCTCTGCATTTATTTGTGTTGCAAACTTTACCAAATTTGTTATAGCTTCTTTTGTATTTCTCTTGTTAGTTTTTTTCAAATAATCTTCTATCATTTTATGTAACATGGAAATTGCAATGAAGTTTGCATTTGACATCAACATATTTTTAAGTTCTTTTCGTGTGAATGTCAATGGCTTTGTTCCATAGAATAAAAGTTTACACTTTGACTTTTTATTTATTGTATCACCGGATTTTTCCTTTGCACTTTTTACTTTCTTTATGATAAACTCTATTTCTTGCATCTTATTTTTGTAATCTTTATTATTTGTTTGTATAGATTCAAACCTTAATCTAAAAAAGTTTTTGTTTGAATATTCCGATACAATCTTTTGAAAGTCCGTAAATGTAGTATTATACTTATTTACATTGTTATTGAATCTCGAATACCAATTTAATATCTTATCTCTAAAGCAAACACTTACATGGATTGGTACATCTTCACTTGCTTCGGTTATTGGTTTACCGGATGAATTAAAATATTCTACAATTTCTTCATCAAATGCCTGTAAAACATCCTCCGCATCTTCTTCTAATTCTTTCACTTCAACTTGAGCATCGGTAACATATTCACTTGATGATGCAAACACATCAGTCAATTCATCTTTGGCACCCTTAACCCATTCTGTAAAATCCGTTACATATTCTTTTGCCTTATTTATTACTGCAGATCCTGCATCACTAACTTTCGATACCGCAGATTTGAATAAATCCATAACTCCTTCATTTACTTGTTCTGAAACAGATTCACTTGATAATTCAGATGCTCCACCAAACTTATCTATGAATAGAGTTGTAACCTTTCCAACTCTACCTTCAAGTGCCTTCAAACTTATACAGGCCATTATGGTTTTACCATCACTTAATTTAATAAGAGACTCTGAATCTGATTTCATTCCTTTAAGTAAATCGCCTTGAAATGCATCTTTAACTTTACCAGGACCCCAAAATAAAACAACGTCTGCTGTGAATGTCTTACTCTTTTCATTATATTTAGATACAGACTTTAACTTCGCATAGAACTGTGTTATGTTTGCATGAATGAATCCAGATGCCGGTTTACCATTATATAAATCTTTTAATGTTGGTGCACCCGGATCAATTGTTCCTGCAATAACAATTTTCTTAAAAGTATCAAATGCCCTTTCATCATTTCGTATTTTTTTAAGAACTTTTAACAACCATTCTTTTCCACTGGTATCCCAATCATACGGTTTTCCAAGTAGAGTAATAATATCTTCTGCAGTTGGATTACTCTTTGAAGATACTGCAAAAATTAGTGGTATAGTTTCAAATACCTTTGTTTTGTTCGATAAATTTTTCCAAGACTGTTCTATAAATCTTTCATTTGCAGTAATCTTAACTTGTGTAGGTGCCTCACTTATCCGTGTTTCTCTTAATGTCTTTCTCACAGATTTAATTATTCTTGTTTTATTTTTCAATAGTCTATTGAAATTTTCCATGTTAAACTACTCCGAGTATTTTACCGAACTTTGTTGTATATTTTATACGGTCTTGTAAGCCATTTGTTCCACCATTTATTCTTTTTGTCAATTCAAGTATTACTTGTTCTGATAAACCTTTATCGGATATTGTATTCAATTTATTTTTATGAAAGAACCATGATGCTGAAAGTAAGGGGTATTTTTTAGCTACCAAATCCGGTTCAAGTATAATGTTTTCATTTACAAATTTATCAAATAGTGTGTAATTACTTTTTCCAGTTAATTGAATATACCCTCTGCCTCTAAATTTCCAACCTTCAGCAGTCCCCTCTGCACCATTACCCATCCTGTCTGCATAAACTCTTGATGCAATACGTTCTGGATTTCTAGCGTATGCTTCGGCAAGACCTGGCTGTTTGAAATATTTTGGAAATGTTGATATTAAACCTTTTGATGAATAGTTTAGATTTTCAGATATAAACTTAAAGTTACCACTTTCGTGTGCACATTGTCCTAGGAAGTGTGATAATCTTGTTGAGGTATTTATCTCGAAGGTATCTATGACAGACTGTATTTCACCGTAAACACTATCTGGTATCTGCCCTTTTAGTTTAGAAATATCCATATCACTTACTCCTTATTAGCAAAAAATTCTGTTACATGAAGTTTTGCCCAATCCTCCGGTGAGTTCTTCCAAGGATCCTTTCTCAACTTTTGTAGCATAACTGCAACATCTTCTGATTTAGCATCCTTTTCATTTACACTAAAAAATTCCCATTCGTGATGAACGGCGTTTGTATAACGTGGATTGTTAGCAAGTCTGTTAGTCAATACTTCTTCTTTTGCTTTAGGTGAAAGTTCTATACCAAGATCCTGAAACACATCTTCTTTCAGAAGAAGTTTTTTGAATATATCTTGTAATCGTCTACCTTCATTTACCAAATCTTCCATATCAATCTCCTGTCCAATGTGAAACTGTGATAGGAACTACTATTACATCTTGTTTAATATCCTGATTGTAAACGGCAATCGGTGTACCTGGACGATAATCTGTATTATAGTTATCCAACATTTCACAAATATTTTTTGCAATTTTACGGGCATCCATTTTTAAGGGTTCTATATTATCTACTTGTGACTTAAATGCAAACGTCATTGTCATAGATGTTTTACTTGCACGAAGTGATGTAAAACCAGTATCATCATTGTCTACATTTATTAGAGTTAATATCGGATGATTTATTTTGTAGTGTGCATCCAATTTAGATGATTTAGTTGTTTTAGGATTAACCATTGGATCTTCTTCTAAAAGTTTTTCTTTGAAGTTATCCTGAAGGTGTCTTCCTTCGTTTATTAAATCTTTCATAATTAAATCCTTTTAATCTATAATATTATCACATATAAATATCAATCAGAACTAAAATAAACAGAAATCGCCAGACATAATCCGGCGATTTCGTAACTCTATTAACATATGGTTATTGAGATTATTCTACCACAACCCATTTGACACCATCAAACCAAAGCGTTCTTGATTGATTTGGCGAAATAGTATAATCAAGTGCAGTATCTGTTCCCCAATCTATATTTTTAATCGTAACAGTATTTGCAGTTGAGCCGTTAAAGATTGTGACGAGCTGACCAGCACTTGCACCCGTAGGGGAAACAATGTTGTAGTCCACTGCAACACGACTGACAACCCATCTTGCATTTGCAGGAAGAGTTGCGGGTGCGACTGTGTAAACTGTGACACTACTTGTTTTGTGATGTGGATTAACTTCCCATGAAATACCATTTGTTCCGCGGGTGGCATAGGAGCCGATTGGAGCGGTTTCACCGCCTTCGAGAGCAAATACATTGATTGCTCCTTTTTTGACATTGCGTGATGTAACCGTTGAGTCCACCAAAAATTTGGCAGTATCTGCAACAATTGAACGAGCAGAATTGGTAGCAAATGCAGATGTTGATGCGAAGTTAGCATGGTCTGCATCAAAAGCGAATACCGATGTATCTGCATCAAAAGCATGAGCAGCATCACGAGCAAAGATACTCGTATCTGATTTAGCAGAATGAGCGGCAGTTGAAGCATAAGTTGCTAAATCCGCAAGAGTTGCCTTACCAGCTGCACGAGCAGTATCTGCAAACTTCGATGTGTTTGAATGATTACTTACTCTCGTTGAGTCTGCATAATTTGATGTGAGTGAACTGTTTGCAGTTATCGAGTGAGCAGAAATCTTAGCACTATCAGCAAGTTTTGCCTTATCTGATGTTTCTGAATGTTTTGCCTCGGCAGCATCAAGTGCATAAGTTGAAAGTAAAGCATACGGAACTGTTCTGATTTGTAGTCTACCAAGTGTCACACCGTTCACATAAGCATAAACAAATAATTTCTTACCGTAGTTATCAATCAAGATATTGTCTGCAACATTCTCAATAAGGTAATTGATAATACCATTATTGATTTCAATATTAACATTCTCACGATACCAAAGAGCGGCAGTATTCAATCTCGATACTTCATCGAAAGTGCTGTCTGCAATGTAAACTGAAAACTTCGAGTTAATATCTGTTCCGGCAGGAGCGTGTGCTTGATACTGAATGTTTGTTCCTGCAAATGCATTCACTGCAATCAAAGTAAAGATTGCCAAAATAACTTGTCTCATTTTTTCCTCATTGTTTAATTAAAAATAACTTTTGTTGAATATCCTTGTTTGTCCCATGTTGTAATTCTGATGTAGAACACACCACGATTTGGCAATGTAATTGTATTTGAAGCACCGTTCATTGTTTCGGTTACTACTCTACCATAGACATCGGTTACTTGTATTGACGAGATACCGTCAATACCGAATGATACTACACCGTCTCTTGTTGGATTTGGGTAAGCTAACAATCCAACATTATTTGTTTCTTCTACGGATAACGCCACCCTTTTTGGAATACGAATACCCACATGAAACTTGTCCTTATATCCAGCAACTACTTGACCGAGAGTTGCATTACCGTTACCACCACTTACTATTGATTTAAGTAAATATGGTTTTGTGTCTCCTGCAACTACTGTTGTAACTGCAATAAGCATAGCAATGATATAATTCATTGACATAACTCCTTAAATAAAACTATTAAAACTTTTGTATATGTTGTTCTCTCAATGCCTTATTGATGTCAAGATATACTGTATCTTTCTTTGGTTTTTCTTTCTTGCAACAAGAATGATCCTTTTTCATTTTCTTCGGTTTCACTTCATCTGCGATAAATGTATATGTTGCGAAAACAAAGCTAACTGTAATCATTAGTATTTTCATAATAATTCTCCTATAAATTACATTACTAATATATCAAATTTATTGATTAGATCAAAATAAAAATTAACCCATTGGGTTGGCATCACGGATTTTTTGTTTAATCCACCCATATACTTTTTCATCATGTGCATTCACTTTCCACTCTTTAACCGTTCTGGTATCCATTTCGTGAAGGCCAAACGGTCTAACGTCTGATACTTTAGCAACATGACCCGTCTCAAATTCAATATGCCAAGCCACCTTTTCTACACCATCAAAGTCATCACCGGCTTCTGTGGAGAATGTTGGTTGTCCAAATGCTTTAATCAAATGTCTGAACTCACATTCCATAACGCCAACTTGTGGTGCCAATCTGACCACAATATCTTTTCCCATTCTGTGTTTAGGATAATTCATAATTTTACCTTCTATTTTTGTAATCTGTTTCGTAAAAACCTTGAACTTTGAGAATTGGTTTACTACTTGAAAATGTTTCTAACTTATTCAACTTTGATTTTTTTCCACACACACATTTTTCTGGAACAGAATTTGTGAGTGGAACAAAATATTCTTCAATCTTGCCACATTTATCACATTCAAAATCATAGGTTGGCATAAGATACTCCTCCATGAAATAAAAAGTTAATAAACATTTGTATAAAATATATTCCGATTGCTAATGGCAATCCTAAAATAAATGTTAGTGTGATTACAATAACAGCATAAAATAAATAGGCGAATGGTGTGACTATTCCCACCCATAAAAACTCAAAGAATTTTTGCATAATAAAACCTTTTGTATATTAAAACTTTACAACTTTGTTTACAAGATATGTATAATCAACATTGTTAATGTTAATAGTCCCTTTCAAAACGGGTAAATCCATATCTGTTAAACCCTTCTTAAAAAACCGTGTAAGAACATCTTTTATAGTAGGCATAATCATAAGTGAAAATTCATCAACATTTAATCTATATTTTTTTTTAAAAAATATCTGTTCTTCAAATATAATTTCAAATAGCTCATCTTTTAATGAATCATTTAATTCTATGATGTCCATGATAGTTCTCGTATCAAAATTCATAATATAAACTATTCCTATTAGAAAAATCAAAAAAGTTATCTGATGTTAGATATGAATATGAAATTGATTTTATTTCATCCATGGTTAAATCATTTTCTTTATAGTTTTCTAAATCTTTTTCTGTAATGTATAGATACGTTCCGTTTGAAGAATAAAATCTCCAACCATCTACAAAAATAAAATTCATTATATCACCAATTAAACTATTGAAGTTTCTTCATCAGAATCTTGATCATCCTTATCGAAATCATCATATTCTTCTTCAAAATCAAAATCATCAAAGCCATCGAAATCTTCATCGGATTCATCATCATAATAATCTTCGTCTTCATCATAGTCTTCTTCTTCAACATCATCCCATTGCTTATTATCCATTTCATCCTCCATATCGTTATCCATATCGTTATCCATATCTTCGTCTCCAATAAAGTATTTGATATAACCATGAATTGCATCAATATAATTTTCAGCAATAGACAATTTGTATTGAACCCAATCTTCAAGTTGCATTTCACGGTTCATCATTTTATACAATTGATTTGATTTTTCCATGATAGCAAGTAATTGTGCTTTTGCCATTTCAGTTTCATCTTCAAACTGATTGTGGGATTCTTTTAATTTATTTCTATAATCGAACAAACGTGATTCTGTAATGCGAACTATTTTTTTAGCAACTGCTTTCTTTTTTGAATTGCCTGTTAATACCGATGAAGTATTTATAGCTTCGTGTAAATCTTTTCTTAAACTATTAATCTTTTTTTTCTGTTTTACTTCTCTCAAAACATTAACAGTTTCTTCAATTATCATTTTCTTTATAGGTTTCATTATACTCTCCAATACCGTTTAGGCATATACAAATATACAAAAATTATTTCAAATTAAAAAGCAAATTATTCTTCATCCATAATATCTTTCATGCCACCAAAAAGATAATCTAATTCATCCCATTCTTCATCTTTGGAAACAAAATCACTTTGACCGACTCTTGTATCTAAATCAATAAATGAATCTAAAAAAGCATCTTTATTTGGGGATATGTATGATTTTCTTTTCATAAGTGGTTCAACAGTTGCAACAAACATTTCTTTTTCAGCATCAGTTGTTGGTTGTGTTAATTTATTTTTCAAACGAAATGTATCTTTTGGAGAATACTGCGTAACACGATGTCCGAATACATCTTCTTTCATCATGTCCATGATATGCTTAGCTTCTTCTATTTCTTTATACATTTTCCTTCTCTTTTTTCTACCAGCACAATGTGCCTTCTGACTAAATCCCTTTGGTCTGGAACAGTTTATAGATTTCTTATACTTGTTAGACCACTTTTCTAATATATTTTGTATTTGGGTTTCCATATAAATAAATATCAAATTCTTTGTATTGCATCATAAATTTGTGAAGATATTGGATGCGGTAAGGTATCTTTGGTAAACCAATTAAAATCTTCATGTTCCCAATCTATTTTAACAAAGAAACGTTTTTTTACTCTATACAGAAATAAAAAATACATCCTATCATCAGCAAAGTATCTATCTATGCATGTTAATTTCGTATCAAATGAGATGCCATGAGTAGTTTCTTCAAAGAACTCTCTACGTGCACAATCTTCCATTGACTCTAAATTGTTTACATGAACTTCACCGGATGGAACAGACCAATATCCTCCCAAGTAATGTGCCTTTGAATTTCTTTTTGTTAAAAGAAATTCACCGGAATCCGTCATTACGAGAATACCAGCCGCTCCTGGTTTATGTATTTGTGAAAGTTGTTCAGGTGATATGTGATTTATATTAGGCATCTTTGTTCAATGATTGAGGGTATTTACCATTTTTTATTCTATTGTATATCATAATAAGTTCTACCTCCACCATATCATCAAGATGTTTTTTACCAACAATTTGTTGGCACCATGACATAAATTTTTTATCACCATCCCAAGATACACCCATCTTATCCGCAATCTTATGTATATCCTTCGGTATCATCTATTATACGGGAACATATCATTTAATTTCTGTTTTCTTTTATTACAGCCACAATCTTCTTTACCAATAGTTTTAGCAACTGCCTCTGCAACTTTGTTCAAACCAACGGCATTAGTAATCTTTGCAATAGTATCACCAAGACCTTTTGACTCTTGATTTTCGTTTAGTTTTGTTTGTTCATTCATAGTAACCACCTTTAATTATTTTTATTTTAATGTAATTAAATAACGAAGTTTATTAAATTCTGCTAACATTTCATCACGGATATTAAGTAAGTCTGTATCTGTCTGTCCATTAAGAACATTGTCTAAATTCAAAAGATACCCTACTGTTTCATCTATAAATGCCATAATATCCTTTTCATTTCTATTGTATAGTTTGAATGGTAATGCTGGAACTCTACCATATTTACCCATAAGAACTTCAACGAAATTATCAATTAACCCATCCATTACACTATATGTTCCACCATATGCCTGATGACGAGCATATGATTTAGTTTGCCAATGAAAGAAACGAAGTTGTGTTTGAATAGCTACGAGTGTGCTTGCTATTTCATGCATAGTATTCTCCAAAATTAAATATCATATTCCGAATATAAATATGTATTTAATTCTGTTTATTATTATTTTTCCAGAAAGAATATATCCCCTTGTCTAATTCATAGTCATCCCAAATGAATTGTTTTCTAATTGGTTGTGACTTTGCCCAATCCCACATAAGTTTTAATCCTTCATCAAGAAGTGTCTTATCTTGATAATCCAGTAATCGAACCGATTTGTCCCACGTTGGATGTGCATATTTTACCTCATGTCTTGGTTCAAAATTAATTCTTTTGCAATAACCAGTAACAGAACAAAGAACATCATTAGCAAAGTTAATGGTCTGTTCATGTGTTCCACCGAGATTTATTATCTCTTTTGAAGCACGTTTATCAACCGCAGCTTTCCAAAGTGGTTCAAGGCAATCATCTATGTAGCTGAATGAACGAACTTGATTACCGTCTCCATATATCGTCATTGGATTGTTGTTTAGTATCTGATACATCCATATACCCAACACATTTCTATACTTATCCCAAATGTTTTGTTTAACACCATAAACATTGTGCGGTCTTATTATACACCAATCCAATTCATGTTGTTCACCTGCAATCTGTATGTCTTGTTCACATGCAAACTTTGCAACACCATATGGATCTATTGGTGTGGGTTGATGTGTTTCATCAAATGGTGGCGTTCCATGACCATATACTGCCATGGTTGATGTGAATATCAACCTTTTTATATCATGTTTAATACAGTTGTTTACGATGTTAGCAGTTGCCAATAGATTATTCTCATAGTTGAAACAACGAATAAATGGTGACAATCCTTCAGCTGCATACGCGGCCATGTGATATACATAGGTTGGTTTATGTTTATTAAATATATCATCTATATCTTTTCTATTAACACAATCTACTTTATAGAATGTGGCTTTATCATTTACGTTCTCAATGTAACCACCGGATAAGTTATCCACAATAACAACATTGTATTCTGGTTTATTTTCTATTATCCAATCAGCCATTCTTGAACCTATTAAACCGGCACCACCGGTAATCAATACAGTTTCTTTATTCATATCGTATTCCTTGAATTACATTTCCTTTTGGTGAATGAGAGTTTTCTTTTGTTCTGAATGGATTGAAACCCCATTTGTATTTGAATGTTTCGGCGGCATCCCTTTC
>SXGQ01596972.1_pt1 | contig 11152 bp, 12 predicted proteins | sample 3178371 | NCBI WGS metagenome assembly SXGQ01 (sample SAMN11356859, study PRJNA531348) | freshwater metagenome | isolation source: freshwater sample F1-20 | place: China: Fuxian Lake, Yuxi | collected 2017-12-25 | reverse complement strand
GCACTGAAAGCCGCCGAGTGCCTGATTTACACCGACGTAGATGGCGTATACACCACCGACCCGCGCGTGGTGCCGCAAGCCAGACGCCTGCACACTGTCAGTTTTGAAGAGATGCTCGAGATGGCCTCTCTTGGCAGCAAGGTGTTGCAAATCCGGTCGGTGGAATTCGCGGGCAAATACAAAGTGCCACTGCGGGTGTTGTCCAGCTTTACCCCGTGGGACATCGATATCAACGAGGAGGCCAAGTCGGGCACCCTGATCACTTTTGAGGAAGACGAACAAATGGAACAAGCCATCGTATCTGGCATCGCTTTCACCCGTGACGAAGCCAAAATCTCCATCATTGGCGTGCCAGACAAACCCGGCATTGCCCACAAAATTTTGGGTACCGTGGCGGATGCCAATATTGAAGTAGACATGATCATCCAAAACATCAGCAAGGGTGGCCTCACCGATTTCAGCTTTACCGTCAACCGCAACGATCACGCCCGCGCCATGACACTGCTGAAAGAAAAAGTGCTGGCCGATTTGGGCCACCCCGAAGTGCTGGGCGACAACCAAATTTGCAAAGTCTCCATCGTAGGTATTGGCATGCGCAGCCATGTGGGCGTGGCCAGCAAAATGTTTGCAAGTCTCAGCGCCGAAGGCATCAATATCCAAATGATTTCCACCAGCGAAATCAAAACTTCGGTGGTTATTGATGAAAAATACCTCGAATTGGCAGTGAGATCACTGCACAAAGCGTTTGATCTGGAACAGAATCAGGCATAATTTCATCCACTGGAAACGTGACCGAGTGGCCGAAGGTGCTCCCCTGCTAAGGGAGTATGGGGTGTTGAGCCTCATCAAGGGTTCGAATCCCTTCGTTTCCGCCAAACCCAATAACCACGGGGCTTACAGCCCGGTTATAAATTAAAAATGGCTCCCAATCGGGGGCCATTTTTTTGCTCTACAATCAAATCCGCGCAATTTCCGCGCACCTAGCTTCAGAGGGGAAATTGAAAAACAGTCTTCCGCGCAAATTAAGGGAGTATGGATTACGCGGATTTGCAACACAATTCCACATACTTGATTGGGCATGAATATGGCGGCTATCCGGGAAACAAACGAAGGTACTTGGCGAGTTGAGATTCGCAAGCGTGGCTTTAAATCGGTTTCTCAAACTTTTAAGAAACGTGGGGATGCCGTTCGTTGGGCAACGCTAACTGAAGGCGACATGGTTACCGGTCGGCACCTAGACATCCAAAAAGAAAATAAGACCTTAACCGTTGGCGACCTATTCCAGCGTTACCTTGATGAGATGCCAAGTAGCCTTAAAGCGCCTGAGCAACAGGCAATCAAGGTCAGTTCCCTTTTGCGCACATGCCCATTCATGTCTAGAAGGTTAGATCAAATTCGCCCCGCAGACATTCAGGACTGGCGCGACAGCCGACTCAACGTTGTAGCCAAAGGAACCGTCAATCGTGAGATGAACACCCTCAGTGGGGTTTTTAGCTATGCGATGGAGGAGTGGCGTGTACAACTTCCAGCAAACCCAGTGCGGCAGGTCAAACGACCCCCCAACGCTGATGTGAAGCGCGACCGGCGCTGGGAGCAGTCTGAGATCAATGCGATATTGAAGGCCGTGGATTTCGACCCCAACCAAAAACCAACGCGCCTGAGAACTTATGCGGGATGGGCGATCGCTCTGTGCATTGAGACCGCAATGCGCAAGGGTGAAATTCTAAAAATCAAAGCAAAGGACTATCGCCGAGACGGCAAGTACTTACAGTTGTTCGATACAAAAAATGGGGAAGACCGTAAAGTGCCACTCAGCACCAAGGCCATTGCCATGCTGGACGTATTGGTAAATGGTCTTAATCCGACCGACAAAATATTTCCACTGTCGAGTAGCTGGCTGGGCCAATGCTTTGATCAGGCTAAAAAGGATGCAGGTCTGGGTGACGAAGATTTGCGGCTCCATGATGGACGCCATGAGGCGGCGACGCGCCTTAGTGAGAAGTTAAGTAATGTGCTGGAGTTAAGCGCCGTGACTGGGCACAAGTCACTGCAATCATTGAAGAGGTACTACAACCCTAAACCCGCCGATCTTGCTGCAAAGCTAGGTTAACGCCGACGCCACACAGCTTGGGGTTTGAAAGTCACTCGACAATTTTCAAGCCACTTCAATACATCGCTCTCGAGCCAAACCAATTTGCTGGAGCCCGGAATAACAATTCGAGGCGGTAATGACTCGGGTTTGCGGCTGAGGTCGCTTTTGATTGAGGGGACCTTGCGATGAATCACTGCTGATAATTCATGTACGGTGAGTGTTTTGATTGGCGCGGATTCATTCATTTATTTTTTTTCTCATTACAACGTGAAGGGGCAACTTTCTCGAGTGTCGAAAATCGATGTCCGTTAGCGCATTGATACCGACGTTTAACTTCAGTTTTTGCTTCGTCTGAACGAGTTTGTTTAACCTCAGTCCAAGTTTTACATTCTGGGCAAGCCATAGCCATGCTTATTTCCTTTCTGCGCTGCAGTTCGCAAGCCACGTTAAAACATCCTCTTCACGCCACAAGACTTTGCGACTTCCCGGTATACGCACGCGAGGTGGCAATGTATGAGGCCGACGTGTGACGTCAACTTCAACTGTGCGTTTGGTTTTATGAAGCAGCTTTGCCATGTATGTAATGTCAACAAGTTTGGGTTCCATCATTCGATTTCCTTGCAGTAATAGGGCGTAACAAAGCCATCTGCTTTTAATGGCAATCCGGGTGACCAACTGATCGGTCGCGACATAATTTCAATTACTTGATCTAAGCCTGTAGCTGCCTCAATAACAATTTCGTCGTGAATAGTCATTACCTGTTGGTAGCCTGCGCTGTCAAGGGCCAACATGGCCTCGCACAGGCAGTCTCTTGCAATGGCTTGGGTAATGTTTTCAACGAGCTTGCCACCATACGTTCCAACGCGTCCCCATTGTTTTGTTTTTGGATCGACGCCTTCGTACGTAATTGACCCGGCACGCGCAACGGTAAAGTTGTCGCGCACCAAATCTTCACTTTCTATATTGGGTTTGACAAAGGCCAGTCGCCTGCCACTGGGAAGTTTGATAAACAGAAAACCTGATTCGTATACAAACTCAATCCCGTAATCAAGACTCTGAGTTGTGCGCTCAATCAATGCCAACTTAGCTGCAGTTTCAACGGCATACCAAAGTTTGACGATTTCTTTGTTGGCTGAACGCCATGCGTTTTTGATGGGTTCAAGCTCATCTTCGGTCAAACCATTTTCCAAAGCCCCCATTGTTTTAAGCGCATTAACTCCGCCGCCATAGCCCAATGCAAGTTCGGCAACTTTGCCTCTTTGGCGAAACGGGGATTTTTTATCAACACTACCCGGCGGTAGCCCAAACATTTGTTCTGCACTTGATTCATAAATTCGACCATGGGTATTAAAAACATCCATACGCCATTGACAATTTGCAAGCCAAGCAATGACCCTTGCCTCAATTGAATTGAAATCGGCGACTACAAAGGGGCCCGTGAACGCTGTGCGGATGAGTTGACTTAAAGTCTCTTGAACGCTGCCAAAGAGCATTTCAATCGTAGGCATATCAGATGCTTTGACCAATTGACGTGCAGCATCTAAATCTTTTAATTTATTTTGCGGTAGATTTTGAATTTGAACGAGTTGACTGGCATATCGACCTGTGCGATTAGCGCCATAGAAACGCATTAATCCCCTGATCCGCCCATCGCTGCACACTGCTCGACGCATGGCATCATATTTACTAGTGCTGGTTTTTGAGAGGCTTTGGCGAAGTTCGAGCACTTCTTTAACAACACCATTGGTTGTTGTTTTAATAATTTTCGGAATTGATTTTTTAGTTAAATCGGTAACTTCTTGTTCAGCCTGCTGTAGCCACAGCAACAGTTGGTTGCGGCTGTTGGGGTTATCCAAGCCTGTCAATTCAATTGCCTGTTTGATTTGCTTGTCTTTAATTTGGATGCCCATTAATATTGCGGCATCAACAAAATCACGGTCGATAGAAATCCCGTACGTATTCATCTGTTGATCCAGAACCCAAAGTTTTTGTTCATTTTTTGGGAACTCAAAACGACTTATACGTTTTGCAATAAATCGTTCAGCATCAACATCCCGTTTACAGTAATCTTTTAACTCCTGCCACTTCATGGGCGCGTGGGTTGGCATGTTTCGCGTTCGCCCCCCATTACCTTTTGTAGGAGAGCAGGGCATACAAAAGAAATTTATAAGAGGCCAACCATTTCCTTTTTGCTGATTGGCTGTTAAGCCAATGACACGCCCGACTTCAGCCAAGCTATTTGGCAGGCCAAGATAAAGTGCGTGGACTGCGGTACATCTCCACTGGGCTGGGTCCAGTTTTATGGTGAAGTGAGCGTTGATGCAAACTATTTCAAACTGAGCGTTGAAAGCTGTTTTTATAACGTGGGGGTTGGTCAAGTCAGAAAAGACAGCTTTGGGCAAAGTCTCACCGCTTGCAATATCGACAACTTCGCATTCGTCATCGTCGTAGGCATAGCCAAACAGCAGAATCTCAAAATCTTTTGCGTCGGCATAGGCATACACGCCGCATTTTTTTAAATCAGCGGACGAAAATGTTTCAATATCAATGCGAAGTGTTTTCAATTTAATCCAAAAAAGAAAGTTCAACCGCGTCCTTGAACGCTTGCCAGTCGCCGCGACGATATTCCCAAAAATCGATATGCTCTGGATACATCACAACAAATGCACGGGCTAAGTCAGGGGCGTGGTGGTTGCCAATTTTGTAAAGTGATCCGCGCTCTTGGATAACCGATTCATGCACTAAGTTTTCAACCAAGGTACGGGCGCTGTAATGGCTGCGCCCTCGCGCAATAACCTGTAAGGTTTGACGCTCGAACTCAGACATTACATGCCAGTTCACCAAAAACCAATCAGCACCTGTGGTTTTAAAGAAGTTTGGATGTTGCACAATGAAGGCCAACACGGTTTCCATGTTTAGGTCAGAAAATCTTCATTGACTGCAGTGAAATCCGCTTCGGCTGCGGGTTTGCCAGCTAGGCGTTCACCATCAGAAATTTTTTGGACGTTGTTTAATCCGCAGCCAACACCGTTGTTGCCGCCAACTGAAAACGGATACAACGAGACTGATACATGCGCGTAGCAACCTGAGTAGACTTCTGCTGGATCAATAATCTTGTTGAGTGAAACATCAACAACGCCGGGTGCTTGATTGCTGTTTGCGTTAATAAAGTAATGGTTCTTGTATTCCGGTGCTTCGCGTTCTTCGTCGCCATCGCGCAGTGGGGTTTTAAGCGCTTTTGGAACTTTGCCGCCCCACTTACTGCTTTTTCCAGTTTCAGTTGCAGCCTCAACTGCCTTTTTAATTTTCTCAATGGTTACGGTATCCGACTTTGGAATCAGCAAGCAAACAGAGTATTTGGGTGTGTCTGTTGCTCGGGATGCGTAGGGTTCAAAAAGATGCGCGTAACTTAAACGCACCCGACCAGTTACTACTTTTGCTGCGGTTGGTTTATTCATGTGATTACTCCAAATGTGAAAAATCTGCGGATGCAGGGATGAACTCTTGACGTTTGTCTTCAATTCGAACAAGAGCGGGTTTGCCCGGCGCTTTGGTAATGTGACCATCGAGCACCTGAACAAATTTCTGTTTGCCAACGGTTTTTTCTATTTGCGTTAGCGCATTAAGCGAAGTTGTAAAAATTAAATCGCGCTCAATGCCTGCCTTTAATAGCGCATCAGCAGCAGCGATTTCATCTATGTATTTGCGCGTACTGCGCGACTCAACAAGTTTGTACCCGGGCCATTTGTATCCGTCTAAGGCTTTGCTGATTGCATGCTCTTGCACATCATTGACCCAACTCTTTAGGTTTTCAGATTTATCAAGGATGGCGGCTATTGATTCATCATCCAAAGTTTCTGGTTGCGCAAAATCAAATCTTGCAAGTTCTAAGTTTTGCTGAGCGCGTGCCGCACACTGAGCTTTACCGCGACACCAACGGCAATGGTCACCGGGTTGAAATACGCCTTGACCATTCCACGCTAGTGCAGCCGCAGGTGCAACCACGTTCTCGGCCCAGTCCATCAATACATCTGGTGTTGTTTCCTCAATAGAGATATGGTCGAGCCTTGGTTGAAAAATAATTGAAACTATTTTTGTGATTTCGTAAATATGCGCAAACATTTCGTGCGCACCCACTGCATACAAGCGCGGTTGCGGATTTTGAATTGCGTAGACTTTTACTCCAACGCCAAATTTAAGATCGATAACATAAATTACACCACCGGACACAATAATTACATCGGCAGTACCAAACCCCCGTGGAACATACTTTGAAAAATCAACTTTGCGTTCAAGAAGAACAATTGTGTTTGGGTCTTTGGCCTTGCATTTTTCAATCAACGCTATGACATAGTCGACGTACTTTTGTACGTGTGCATGAAATGCCGGTGTATCAAACTGTAGAAAGTCAATTGTTATAGGCTCTCTTTTAAGTTGAAGATATTTTGCAATGTGGTCTTCGGCAACAGCGTGTGCAGCCGAACCTTCCTGCGCAAAGATAGACGATGGCGGCTCTGGGAACTGCTCCTCGTACCGTGGGGCGCGAGTGCAGTTGAGCCACCGTTCGGCTGAAGACGCGCTTAATTTGGCGTGTTCTGTCATTTTTTAGTCTCCAAAGATGCAATTGCTGCGTTTAAATCGTCGCTGTCGTGATTGCCCAAAACAGTTAAGCGAATAACTTGGGCAGATCGGTCCTGCGTTGATCGATAGTTACCCGCGCCAAGAAGGCGCTCGGCCATTGATGTGACTGCTGATTGCACGCGGTCGGCTTTTAATCCGCCAAGTGGAAACTGCAATTCATCTCCAAAATCGGCTGCTTCAATACGTTGGCGAATTTGAAGGTGCGAGTAATCTTGGTTTGGTGCGCGTTTTTTACTGGTGAAACGCTTGCCAAAGGCGTCATATACCGTGAACTCGCACTTTGTTTTTTCCAAGATCGAGACTGCACGTTCAACTGTTGTCTGAATCAGTTTTTGTTGCTGAGGGGTAGTCACGCTGAAACCACCTGTCTTTCAGCTTTGCGTTTTGCTGCATACCAAGCCCAACTAAGCCGTGCGATTTGCTCAGGATTGGTCTGTATGAAGGCAGCTACTTGTTGCGCTGGCGTGAGGTCTTCTGTAGGTGTAATTGCTTCACCGCGAAAACGAACACCGTTGTTTTGGTCGACGATCGTGAGGGTAGTGCTCATAGCGCACCTGCCTTGCTGATAATCGATTGAAAGTGTTCTGAGGAAAGGTTTTTGAGTGTGTCAACGCCGAACTCTTTGAGCAAGGTTTTGACTTGAACCGATTTGCCGTTTTTGCTCAACTCGGTTAAAACTGCACGAACCTGTTCTAACGATGGCGCGGCTATGTTTGCTGCAGGCTGAGGCGTTGGGGTTGTTTTTGTCTGTGATGCTTGAATTAGGGCGGTTGCCTCTTCAAGTGTTTGCGGATGAAAAGTAATCGTATATTGCATTGACTGGGCTCCTGTTTGCTTGGTGATTGGCTGGAAGGCATTTGCCCACCCGGCCCCTGATCGACAGTTAACATAAGCAATATCAACTTATGTTGACGGTTCGATGAGAGATTGTAAGACTTACTTGAAACAGAAATCAATACACTACCCCTAGTGTTTTAAATTTAATTTTGAATACTAAGGACGTAAAAAAACCCCGGGTGATTAGTCCGGGGTTGGATCGACTGGATTAATTACGTGAATTTGCGGGTAACCGTCGTCTGTGCTGGTTCTTCTCGAACTTCTTTGGGGATGACGAAGTCCGCAATAGTTGAGGCGGTTTGGTCGTGACCGGAGGCAATTTTCACGGTTACTCCAAGGGTATGTGCGCTCTGAATGTACCCTTTGAGTTCGTCATTGAGCTTGGTTAAATCCAAATTTTTATCTAAAAGGTAAAGCAGAACCATTTTTTTAGATGTGCGGTTACGGATGCGGTCGACAAGAATCAACTCACCCATTTTTTCTTTAATCTTCAGCTTTAACAGCGTAAGTGACGAAGTTCGTATTGTTGATAAAAACTGAATAGCTGTGTTTCCGTCAAAGTAACCGACAGCTTGTTTGATTTCACCGCAAGGTATCTGCTGACTAAAAAATGTATCGGGGTCCAAAATTCCGTGGTCATCCTCAAGACTGTATTTCACAACTTCCCAAAACCTCGAAGTCTTCTTTTGGTAGTCGTCATACTCGGTCAGTTCGCCCGACAGTCTTGCTTTTTCAGCTTCAGTATTTATAAATAAATTTTGCTTTTCAGAAAACACAACAACGTCTTCAACACAGCGTGGTCTTCTGGCAATTAAGTGGTTTACTACGCCAGAATCGACCATGTCCTTAATTCTTGTTTGCCCATCTGGTACTGCATTTTTGTTTTCATTGGCAGTTTTATGCTTCACGCTGTTGCTAGTCACATCGCCAACCGAGGCTTTTGCCGCAACCCCATCTAGTTTCACGGTCACGTTTTTAGATTTAACAGATGCATTTTGTGGGTGAAATAATTTATCGCGTAAATCAAAGATTTTTTCTGGGTTGTCGTACCACTCGGTGAGGATTGGGTCGGGTGGGGTGTTGTAGAGGGCTTCCTGCAGAGCCTCGTGCTGATTCTGCATCTGCTCAATATCTTCTTCGCTCAAGTCCCATTCTGGCTCTAGATCGTATGTTCCGTCTTGATGTATGGCGATACCTCTTGAGGCGGGAATCTCATCGAGCATGAACCAAGCCATGGTTTCCCATTTACGTGATCCGCTTTTCTCGGACAGGTCGGCCATGATTGCAAGCTGTTTTGCCGTAGGCGTGGTTCGTTTGCTGGAAAGGTTGCTCTCCCATTGAGAAGCAAGTGGCTCTGATAGCGGTTTTTCAAGATTTAATTGCTTTGATATTTCAATAACAAATTCTTTTTGGGTCATGCCAAGGCGTTTACGCACGCTCTTGATCTTCCCGTGGAGATTGTTAAATTTCATAGCACTGCCTTTTTATGTGACATAAGGTAGCTTAAGTGTAAACAATAGTGACGTCAAGTGCAATTGTAACTAAAAATGTTGCGTACGTTTGGCTAATTAACTATAGTTGACGGATGGAATTGATCGAAATTTTGAGAAAACTGGGTGGTCCGACTCAAATTAGCCGCCGTTTCAACATAACGCCGCAGGCAATCAGTGGTTGGGCGCACAAGGGGCGGGTCCCACCTGCAAGAGTACCGGCAATGGTTGCGCTGTCTCAAGATTTAGGACTCGATTTCGGACCTGAGTTGTTTTATCCATTGGTGGATTGGTCTGCCCTGAGATGAAACAAATCAAAGTCAGTTTATCGATGGACCAGATGGAGGCGTTGGCTGAGGGTGAAACCTTCGTTATCAAGCAGCCTGATTTGCACATAACGATTCACGCTGACTCGGACGCTGTCGACATATTTCGCCAGCATGTCCAAACATCCCTGCTCAACCTGCAACCTGCTTCCCAGTTGAAACATTAAGCCGAGCCGCACGGCGTTTGCGGTGTAAATGGAAGTTTTTATGAGTGTTGCACGCGCTGAATACATGCGCGATTTGGTTGCCGATGCCCAAGTCGTGTCTACAAACAAAGAAATCATCTCTGCCATTGTCTTGAATGACGCACTAAATGGAATTCGTAAAGCAATGCTTGATCTTGCGGAGACGAATCGACAAATCGCTGATGAGTTGGGGGCAATTGCTGAAGCTGCCAAGTCGACATGACGCCGCGCCCATCCGTATTACCGATTGAGTTCGGTGGCGTACCTGTCGATTTACAAAGTATAAATCGCTGGGTTTTGTGGCGCTATGTTTTTGAAAAAGGTGATTGGAAAAAAGTACCGTTTAAAACAGACGGTCAACGCGCCTCATCAACTAACGCGCAGTCATGGTCAACCTTCATGGATGTGTGGGATGCGTATCTTGTTGCCGATTACGACGGCATAGGCATCATCATTGTTGAAGATGACTTTGATGGCATTGATCTTGATGATTGCCGCGACCCGCTAACTGGTGAATTGAGTGAGTTGGCACAGCGCGCGCTTGATGAGATCGAGGGCTACGCTGAAGTGTCACCTTCGGCCACCGGCATCAAATTATTTAGCCGTACCAATTTAGTCAGCAGCATTACCAATCACGACAAGGGTATTGAGCTTTATAAAGATGGACGATATTTCACAGTGACAGGTCACCGGTTAAACGGTCACGACGCATTACCTGTGATTGAGCAAGACATTGGCTGGCTTATTGCTGAGACTGAGCAGGATCAGCATGCAAAATTTGAAGGCACGTCAAGCGAAGTTGCCTTGGCAAATTACAAACCGGTATTGATTGATTGGGACTTGCAGCGAGTCGTTGATGAAGTACTGACGCACTTGGACCCAAACTGTGGCTATCACGATTGGTTAAGGATAGGGAGCGCCTTACACCACCAAGGCGAGGGCAGTCCTGACTGGCTTACTGCATGGGATGCATGGTCAGAGCCGGGTAAAAAATATGCTCAAGGTATTTGTGCTGACAAGTGGAAGACGTTTAACAAAGTTGGCTCAAGCGGTAAGGGCGTTGCTACTTTAGGAATTTTGCTCAAACTCACAAAAGATGAACGTGAGAGAGCACAAATTCTCGCCCAAAAAAAAGCAGTTGACCAAGCCAAGGTTCATATTAGCGGTTGCAGTGACGATCAAGTCCTGCGTACTTCAATTGCAGACGCAATACGCAATGATAAAAATTTAGATAAAAACACACGTGAAATCCTGGTGGGTGTGTGGAATGCAAAGCACAAGGAAATTACAGGAGCACGGCTGCAAACAAAGAATGTGCGTGAGTTACTGGGTGTTAATGCAAAAGTCGTTCAGCATAAAACCAATGCTCCAAATTGGGCTAAACCTTGGGTGTATGTAACAGACGTCAATAAATTTTTTAACTTAGAGAGCAAGCAAGAGGTCTCGTCTGCTGGATTTAAGCGAATGTTCAACCGATTTATGCCGGTGAACTTTATGGGTATTCGTGAGCAGGCCGATATCGTGGCTACTGAAGACTGGGGAATGCCAACTGTTGCTCACCGTGCGTATATGCCAAACGTG
>SXGQ01476429.1_pt1 | contig 11152 bp, 7 predicted proteins | sample 3178371 | NCBI WGS metagenome assembly SXGQ01 (sample SAMN11356859, study PRJNA531348) | freshwater metagenome | isolation source: freshwater sample F1-20 | place: China: Fuxian Lake, Yuxi | collected 2017-12-25 | reverse complement strand
GGGGCGCTCGTCGATGAGCAAAACGACCACACAGACCTCGGGGTGGTTGGTGGTGATGGCGTTGCAGATCTGCTTGAGAATCGTCGTTTTTCCCGTTCGGGGTGGAGCGACGATCAGGCCGCGTGTTCCTTTCCCGATCGGGGTGACAAGATCGATGATCCGCTGTTCGAGCAGGTCGGGCGAGGTTTCCAGACGGAATTTCTCGATGGGATCGATCGTCGTCAGGTTCTCGAACCGGATGGCATGGATGAACTCTTGGTAGGTTCGTCCATTGACCTTCAGGACCTCCCTGAGCTGTGGGCTGTTCCCTTTGTGAGGAGGGTTGACGGTGCACTCGATATGGCACCCCTCGCGGAGACCCAGCCTCTTAATGGAGTCCGGAGTCAGGAAGACATCCGAAGGCTTCGGGGCGTAGTGTCCCTTGGCTGATCGGAGAAAACCGAAGCCCTTCTCCGAGATCTCGAGGTATCCCTCGTGGACGATGGGTTGCCCATCGGGTCCCAGTTGGGGACCCGCGGGCCGCTGGGCCCCCGGTCCGCCGACGGGCCTCTGGCCAGTTTGAGGGGGCTGGGGTCGTTGAGGTGCCGGCGCGTTTCCTTGTGGGAGATTAGGGATGCTAGAAGGGGAAACGGGAGCAGGTCTTGGGGCTGCAGCCGGACGGGGTGCCGGAGCTCCCTGGGGAGGCTTGCTCTGGAATCCTGGGATCGCCGTCATCGGACGTGGGGCGGGTGTTGCTGCAGCCGGACGTCGGGAACTGGTGGTCGGCGCTGCACCGATGGCCCCCGGGGACCAGTCCGTGTTCTTGGGTTCGGGTGCCGGGGAAGGCACGCTGGAATTGCTCATGCTAACGATTCGATTGTTGGTCCATGAAATGACTGAACCCAGGAAATGCGGCAGACACTACCGGCCGCGGGAATTTCGAACTTGGGGAAGCAACCCTGAATCCACTCAAACCACAGGGTTGTCAGACTTTGGACACTGGCAAACTAGGTATCCTGGTGAAAAAGCGCAACATTTTGTCCGTGCATTGTCGGTAACGGTTCGGATCGTGAGGGTGCTCGGATGCTCAAACTTCCCAACGTAGAGCGGATCCGGCAGGCTGGACGGTCTAGTTCATGTCCGATCTGTTCACAGCCGCGGAGGTTCTGCGCCGGGAAACAAGTACTGGGACGTTCGGCGCTCCAGTTCATTGGGTCTACCGCCCTCTGGTCTACGCGTGGCGGGTCCATATGGCCTATCAGGAACGGTTTGGAATCGGTCCCAAACGAGTGGTCTTTGTCGGAATGAACCCTGGACCCTTCGGCATGGTTCAGACGGGAATACCCTTCGGCGAAATTGCGGCCGTCCGGGATTGGCTTGGGCTTGTCGATGCAGTCGAGATCCCCCCTGTGCAGCACCCGAAGAGGCCGATCGAAGGGTTTGCCTGCCGGCGGTCCGAGGTGAGTGGGCGGCGGCTCTGGGGTTTGTTTGCCGACCGGTTCGGCGATGCCGATTCCTTCTTCGAGGAACATTACGTCCTGAACTACTGTCCGCTGTCGTTCCTGTCCGAATCCGGCGCCAATATTACGCCGGACCATCTGCCCGCTGCGGAACGTGAACCCTTGGAAGCCGCCTGTGATCGTCACTTGAGGGCGGTGATCGAGGCGTTGGGTCCGACGTGGGTCATTGGAATCGGTGGATTCGCGGCAGAGCGGGCACGCCGGGTTGTCGGCGGATCAGAATTTCCCCGCATTGGACAGGTTCTGCACCCCAGTCCTGCCAGCCCAGCGGCAAATCGTGGATGGGCCGAGGCAGCGACCCGACAGCTGGAAACCCTGGGTATTTGGTGACGAACGGATCTTCCATCATCTCCGCCACCGCTGCATTCCCGGCATGGTATCGTAGGCGCCACGCGATCTGTCAGGGTGCCGTCCAGTGGATCGGTCTGGTGTTGTGTTGGGTGCTGCCGCTTTTCTCGGTACAGGGATTATCCCGACCCAACCTGATTGTGATCCTGGCGGATGACCACGGCATCGGCGATGCCTCCGCCTATCGAAAGGCCGATGTGCATACGCCCAGCCTCGAACGTTTGGCGTCACAAGGCATGCGGTTCACCCGGATGCGGGCGAACGCCACCGTATGTTCGCCGTCGAGGGCGGCCTTGCTGACCGGAAAGTATCCCGATCGAGTTGGGGTGCCCGGAGTCATCCGGACCCGACCCGAGGATTCTTGGGGATGGTTCGATCCCCGCGCGGCTACCCTGCCGGATCTGTTGCGACGATCCGGATACCACACGGCCTTGGTGGGTAAATGGCACCTAGGGTTGGAATCTCCCAACACACCGAACGAGCGGGGCTTCGAGTTCTTCCATGGGTTCCTCGGCGACATGATGGACAGCTACACGACCCACGAGCGCGAGGGGCACAACTATCTGCGCCACAATGCCCGGCCGATCACTCCCACGGGGCATGCAACCGACCTCTTCACGGATTGGGCGGTCGAATACCTCGAGGAACATGCCTCAAGGAGACGGCAACCCTTCTTTCTCATGCTGGCCTACACGGCCCCGCATTTCCCGATCGAGCCTCCTGAGGAGTGGCTGACCCGTGTCCGGAAGCGCGACCCCTCCCTCAACGACACCCGGGCCCGGAATGTGGCCCTTGTCGAACATCTCGACCACGGCATCGGGCGATTCCTGGATCGCTTGGAGGCACTGGGGCTGGGGCGGGATACCGTGGTGGTGTTCACGTCCGACAACGGCGGCTCCCTGCCACATGGACAGAGCAACGCCCCGTGGCGGGATGGCAAGCAGAGTCATTATGATGGCGGTCTTCGGGTGCCGTTCCTGGTCCGCTGGCCCCGTGTGATTCCACCCTCCTGCACAAGCGACTATCCGGGACTGATCTTCGACATTTTCCCGACCTTCCTGCAGTTGGCTGGGGTGGAATCTCCACCGGGCTTGGATGCGGTCAGCCTCGTTCCGATCCTGAAAGGCGAGCCCATTGCTGATGGAGGGCGCGATCTCTATTTCGTTCGCCGCGAAGGGGGGCCCCATGGCGGCAACAGCTACGACGCCATGATCCGAGGGGACTGGAAGCTGTTGAGAAACGATCCCTACAGTCCCTTCGAGCTGTATGACCTCCGTTCCGACCCGGGCGAGACGCGGAATGTGGCCAGCCAGCATCCTGATCGGGTCCGTGAACTCTCCGAAGCGCTCCGGGAGCATGTCCGGCGTGGAGGTCGGGTCCCGTGGCAACCACCGAAAGATTCCGGCCCGCGGTGAAGTGCTCGGGGCCGGTTGACTCTGTCACGGTGACTCACAGTCGTGGGGACGGTCCCGTGTCTCGATGCCAGCGGATCGTGCGGTCCAGGGCTCCTGTGAGCCGTTGGACAAATGCGTCCGGGTGGAAGAACGCATGGCGTCGCTTGGCGGCCTGCCCCATGGCGATGCAACGCTGTGGATCACTGATGAGCTCCCGGAGGGCTGAGGCGAAGGCTTCCGGTGTTCGGTTCTGGACCTTGGTGCCGGTTTCTCCAGGCCAGAGCCACTCGTCAACGGCTCCACCGTCGAAGGCAACGATGGGCTTTCCGTAGGCAAGCGCCTCTACTCCGATCAATCCAAACGGTTCGGGGCGCAGGACCGGGAACAAGATGACCGAGGCCCGCGCATACCAGGAGGCCAACTCGGTCGGCAGGATTTCGCCGGTGAACGTCACCCGTGATGTCACGCCCAGATCCCCGGCCAACTGCTCCAGCGCAGCCCTCTGGGGCCCATCGCCCGCCACCACCAGACGGCAGGGCAGATCGTGCAGCTGGGCAACGGCGCGGATCGCGAGATCAATGCCCTTCGACTTCACCATCCGCCCGGGGACCAGCAGCAGGCCGGGTTCGGTCGGGATCGAGGCATCGGCAGGTGGGGGTTCCGCACAGAGCGGAACGAGGTCCAACCGATCCGCCGGGAATCCATTCTCCTCGAGCCCCCGTTGCATGAACCGGGAGGCGACCTGGACCCGAGACCGTGGGAGTTTCCAGGCCAGCATCCGGGAGTCGATGCTCCGCCATCGCCGCCAGTTATTGATGGGGTGTTTGCCGCCGCAACCCATCACATGGTGCCACAGCAGACAGGACCATCCATGCGGGCGATGACAGGGCTCCCAGTCTCGGGAACACCGGTCCCCTCCCGAGCAGAAGATGCTCTGGTCGTGATAGAAGCTCGCGAGGGGAAACCGCTCCGACAGGCCCGGGAGCGAGGGCATGACCTTGATCGAATGGCAGTAGAGGACGTCGGGCTGGAACGTTTCCACGGCCTTCTCACGGGCGACCTGGCGCTCCGGCATGGGCAGGGCCTCGCGAACCCGGAACACAGGACACTCCACCAGAGAGGGATGCTCGTCATGGTAGGCCAAGGCCACATCGTGTCCGGCTTTCCCCAGCCAGGAGCAAGTCTCGACGACCATGCGGTTCAGTCCCCCGGTGTGGGGACTGGCGCTGTCGCTGATGAACAGGATCCGCAAGGCACCGAGGGTTCCGACGGTGAAAGGAGGTGTCAATCGGGGCTTTGCTTTCGGCATATCGCCATGACCGGACCGCGGTTGTCCGACCCACTCAGGCAGTTTGTCGACCCGATGGGTGGTCCCCTGAGTTTCCGGTTTCCTCCGGGTCGATGAGGCTTAGACTGACCTTCCCGTTGGAATCCTGTCATGCCTGAGGCCAGCAACATCGTGGATCTTCGGAAGCTTCTGGCCGAGCGCTTTGGGGCAGCGGTCCGACCCCGGAAGGCGATCGCGCCTGCGGCCATCCCCACGGGAATCCCGGCCCTGGATTCCGTCCTGGAGGGTGGTTGGCCGAAGGGTGGGGTTTCCGAACTGGTCGGGCATGGCATCGGCTCGGGTGTTGTTCAGGTCCTGCATGCTTGGATCCGTCAGACCGCCTGGGAAGGGCAGTTCCTCGCCGTGGTGGATGCCGGGGACAGCCTCGATGTAGATGCCCTGGAACCTCAGATGCTCGCGCGGATCCTCTGGGTGCGGGCAAGAAGTGCGGACGAGGCCCTCCGCGCTGCAGATCTCCTGCTGCGGGATCGGAACTTCCCCCGTGTCGTGGTCGATCTGAAGCCCTGTCCAGCCAAGGCTCTGGGGCGGATCTCCGGCAGCATCTGGCATCGGTTCCGTCGGCTGACGGAACATCATGGGACCACGGCGGTCGTCCTGACGCCCTTTCCCCTGGTTTCCGGCGCTGCATGCCGGGTTCAGGTCTCGGCGGATCCGGAGTTGGATCGGATTTACTCGGGTCCGGATGCCGTTCTGGAGTCCCTGCGGTTTGAGTTGGTGCGGTCGGGTGTTCTGCAGGTGGGGCAGGATCGGCAGATGGCCGGGTGAAGGAGTCGACCGACATGATACCCCTCTTCGCTGTCCTCTATCTCCCGGAGTTCCCGCTCCAGTCGATCCTGCGTCATCAACCCGATCTGTGGGATCGGTCCATCGCCCTGGTGGATCCCTCCCATCGGGTGGCCCGCGTGATCGGAGCCACGCCCGGGGCGCGGGCTGTTGGGGTGGTCGAAGGCCTGGTGACACCCCAGGCGTTGGCCCGCTGCCGGGAGTTGGTGCTCCGACCGCGATCGATCTACAGCGAATCCTCCACGATGGATGCGATCGTGCAGGTGGCCTTTGGTTTCTCACCCGCCATCGAGGATACGGCTCCGGGTCTCTTGACCCTCGATCTGCGAGCCCTTCCCGGACTGGCCGAGGCATCCCAACGCCGTATCTGGGCGGAGCGGCTGAAGGTGGCCATCGATGCATTGGGGCTCCGATCCCGTGTGGGAGTGGGCCCCACGCCGAACGTGGCCCGGTTGGCGGCGCTTTGGTCCGAGGACGTCTTCGTGGTGGGGGACGCCACCGGGTTCGTCTCAACGCTGCCCGTAGCCGCGCTGGAACCGACCCCCCATGTGGTCGAGATCCTGGGGCAGTGGGGGGTGCGGACCGTAGGGGAGTTCCTCGCGTTGGGACGGGCGGAATTGGCAGACCGGCTGGGGCTCGAGGCCCTGGCGCTGTTCGCATCGGCGTCGACGACGTCGGTGCGTCCGGTGCGTCCGGTGCGTCCTCCGGAACGCTTCGAGGAGGCATGGGAATTCGATCCGGCCGTCGAGACGCTGGAACCGTTGTTGTTCCTGTGCCGTCGCTTCACCGATTCCTTTGCCCAGCGACTCGAGCCGTTGGGGTTGGCGGCGGAGCATTTGGTTCTGCGGCTGCGACTCGAGTCGGGACAGGACCACCGAAAACGCCTCCGTCTTCCGGAGCCCGCCCGACGCTCCGAGGCCCTGTTCCAGTGCCTGCAGACATATCTCGAGAGTCTCAGGACGGAGGCGTCGGTGGTGGGTGTGGACCTTTCCCTGGAACCCACCCGGCCGCGGCAGCGGCAGTTCAGTCTGTTCGAGGCGGCAGTCCGGGATCCCCACCAGTTCCAGGAGACCCTCGCCCGGTTGAGCGCCCTCGTGGGGAGCGACCGGGTAGGCAGTCCCATGCGGGAGGATTCCCATCGGACAGATGCCTTCCGGCTGGTCAGTCCGGATTTCGAGAATGCCCCGACCGCGGAGTCCCGTTCCGGACGATGGCTGCAGGCCCCCACTCCAATGCGACGTCTTCGTCCACCGTCCCCGGCGCGTGTGGAGATCCGGGTCCTCGACGCATCCTCGACGACCTCAATCAACGCCCCCGATTTCGCCTCGCGGCTCAGCCCGGATCGTGTGTCGACCCTGTTGTCGCCCATATTCCGCAAGGAGGGGGGCTATCCGATTCCGGCTCCGGGTCCCACCGTTTCCAGGACACCCGTACCCGGTCTTAATTCCGAATCCCAGACTCCCCGGCCTGTCTTCGTCTCCAGCCCTGTGGCCTCGGGACGGATCCGTCGTTTCCAAGGTCCGGTGAGGCGCTCGGGACACTGGTGGGAGGCCCAGGCATGGTCGGAGGAGGCGTGGCAGGTCGAGACCGACCTGGGTCAGATCCTCAGTCTGGTTTGTCGCGAGGGCCAATGGACGGTCGACGCCGTGGCCGACTGAGGTGGTAGGAGTTACGATGCACCCCCGCCCCCCTTGCTACGAGCGGACCTGTCCCCACCCGCTTCCTCGCCACCTTCGCCTGCCGTCCGCATGAGCTACGTCGAACTCCATGCGCGCAGTGCGTTCAGCTTCTTCCGGGGCGGGTCGTTACCGGATGTGCTGGTCGCGGAGGCAGCCCGTCTCGGGATCCCTGCGGTGGCGATGACGGACCGCATGGGGATCCAGGGCGTGCCTCGATTTCACAGGGCCGGCCGCGAGGCAGGCGTCCGCGGCATCGTCGGGGCCGAACTCGCGATGGAGGACGGCAGCGTCCTCCCGGTGCTGGTCGAGAACCGGACGGGGTACCAGAACCTGTGCCGATGCCTTACCCAGGCCCATCTCCGGTCTGCGAAGGGGATAGGCACTGTGCGTTGGGAGGAGCTTCCGGAATTCGCCATCGGACTGGTCGCCCTGACCGGTGATGACGAAGGGCCGCTTCGACGGGCACTGCTGGGAGCCCGCGACGCGGCTTCCGGCGGGGAACAGGCAGTGCAGATCCTCAACCGACTGACCGCGGCCTTTGGTTCCTCCGGCGTCTTCGTCGAGATCCAGCGACACCACCTCCCGGGTGAGTCCCGGTGGAACCACATCCTCATCGACTTGGCCCGCAGCTGTCGTCTGCCGTTGATCGCAACCCAGGCGGTGACCCATGCCACCCCGGAGGAGCGGCCGGTGGTCGATGTCTTCACCTGCCTTCGCCATCACGTCACGCTGGATGCCGCGGGTGTCCGGTTGAGCCCCAACGCCGAGCGTCATCTCAAGGGAGCAGAGGCCATGGGAGCCCTGTTCGCCGATCTCCCCGAGGCGGTCGCTCATACGGTGGATCTGGCGGCACGCCTGCGGTTCGAGCTGACGGATCTCGGCTACGAATTCCCGCGGTTCCCAGTCGGCCCGGGGGAGACCATGGAAGGGGTACTCGAAGACTGGGCGTATCGAGGTGCACGGCAACGCTACGGCGGCCGGATCCCGGACAAGGTCGAACGGCTGCTCACCAAGGAGTTGGACCTCATTCACCGGCTGGGATTCGACGGCTACTTCCTCATCGTCGCGGATCTGGTCCGCTACTGTCGGGACCGTGGCATCCTGGCCCAGGGACGGGGCAGTGCCGCGAACAGTGCGGTCTGCTTCTGCCTCGGCATCACCGCCGTGGACCCGGTGCGGTTCGACGTGCTGTTCGAGCGTTTCCTGAGCGAATCCCGCAAGGGCTGGCCCGACATCGACATCGACCTGCCCAGCGGGGACCAGCGGGAACAGGTCATTCAGGAGGTCTACCGGCGTTATGGACCCCATGGCGCAGCCATGACCGGGACAATCATCACCTACCGCGGACGCAACACCGCCCGCGAACTCGGGAAGGTCCTGGGTCTGCCAATGGATGTGGTGGATCGGTTCAATGCCCTGTTCTCGGGGGGCGATTTTCCGCACACGCTCGAGTTCGAGGCCCAGCTGGAGAAGGCGGGCCTGCCCGCCTCCCATCCGCGGGTTCCTGCCTTCGCGGCGTTGTACCGCCGGATCAGCGGACTGCCCCGGCATCTCGGCCAGCACTCGGGGGGTATGATCATTGCCCGCGATACACTGAACCAGCTGGTGCCCCTCGAGAACGCCTCGATGCCGGGTCGGGTCGTGGCTCAGTGGGACAAGGACGACTGCGAGGATCTGGGCATCATCAAGATTGATCTGCTGGGCTTGGGAATGATGGCGGCGCTGCAGGACACGGTCGCGCTGTGTGCCCAGAGGGGGCATCCCGTCGATCTCGCCCGGCTCCCAGAGAACGATCCTACGACGTTCGAGCTGATGCGGCGGGCGGATACCATCGGTGTCTTTCAGATCGAGAGCCGGGCCCAGATGGCGACGCTGCCTCGGATGCGGCCGGAGCGGTTCTACGACCTCGTCATCGAGATCGCGATCATCCGACCGGGTCCAATCGAGGGAGGTCTGGCCCATCCGTATCTGGCCCGACGCAATGGGGAGGAGCCGATCACATACTTCGGCGGGGACGAACGGCTGAAGCCGATCCTGGGCCGGACACTCGGAGTTCCTCTGTTTCAGGAGCAGATGCTGGCCATGGCGATGGTGATGGCGGACTTCAGTGGGTCCGAGGCCGAGGAGCTGCGTCGGGCCCTCAGCTTCCATCGGTCGAACGACAAGATGTCCCGGGCCACCGCCAAGCTCCGGGCGGCCATGGACCGTTCCGGAGTGGATCCCGGGGTGGCCGAGCAGATCGTCGACGCCGTCGGATCCTTCGCCCTCTACGGGTTCCCGGAATCCCATGCGATCAGCTTCGCCCATCTCGCCTACGCCAGTGCCTACCTCAAGACCCACCGGGCACCGGAGTTCTACTGCGCGCTCCTGAACAACCAGCCAATGGGCTTCTATTCGCCGGCCACGCTGGTCCGTGACGCCCGGAAGCATGGTGTCCCGGTCCGGCCAGTCAGCATCCGGGACTCGGATTGGGCCTGTGGGGTCGAGGCGGACGGGGGGCTGCGGCTGGGATTTCGGCAGGTGCAGGGGCTCCGTCACGAGGTGGTGCTCCGTCTGGTGGCGGAACGGGCCTGCGAGCCGTTCCGTTCCCTGAACGATCTCCGTCGTCGGGTCCCGCTCCGAGCCGAGGAACTCCGTCAGCTGGCTGCCCTCGGGGCTTTGAATGACCTGGCCCCACATCGGCGCGCGGCGTTGTGGGAGGTGGAACGACGGCGCGGGGACGACCTGTTGGAGTCCACTGGTGGATCCTCCGCAGGGGAACGTCCGGTGCCACTGGCTCCCATGACCCCGATGGAGCGCATGGGGGCCGACTATTCCGGGATGCGGCTCACGACAGGTCCCCACCCGATGGCGTTGATCCGGGATCGGTTCCCGGATCTTTGGCGGGCTGAGGAGCTTTCGTCGGCACGGGACCGGGAAAGGGTCTGGGTTGGGGGCCAGGTCATCTGTCGACAGCGTCCCGGGACGGCGAAGGGGGTCTGTTTTGTCAGCCTGGAGGACGAGACCGGCATCACCAACGTCATCGTCTCTCCCACCCAGTTCGAGGCGGAGCGTCTGACCGTCACCCAGGAGCCATTCCTCGCGGTGCTGGGGGAGGTTCAGCGACGCGGGGTCACGGTCCACGTGAAGGCCCTGAGGATCGAGCGTCTGGAGACCGCTCCGATGGCGTCCCCAGCCTCGCATGACTTTGGCTGAGGGCTGGGTTAATCCCTCACGAATCCCGTCTTTGAAATCCCCACCACGGCTGCTACATCCTGCAGACCGTGATCGGTTCTTCCCAAGGTCTCCTGGTGGCCGCCAGCCTCGTGGCTGTCCTGTTCCTCGTTGGATGTGGCGGCGATTCCTCGTCCCATGCCGACGACCATTCCGAGGGTAGCCACGGGCATACGGCCAAGTATGGCGGCAAGCTGGTGGAATTGGGCCGGCATGAGGCCAATCTCGAGTTCGTCTTCGTGCCCACCGAAGGGCGTCTGACCGCCTACGCCCTGGACGCCCACGCAGAGAATTTCGTCCGGCTGCCGATCGAGGGGATCACGGCACAGGTCACGGTGAACGGGGCGGAGCAGACCTTGGTCCTGCGACCGATGGGGAATTCTGCGACCGGTGAGAAGCCGGGAGACACCTCCCAGTTTCAAGGCACGTCGGATGGATTGAAGTCCGCCACCCGCATTGAAGTCCTGGTGAAGGAGCTTCCGTTCAAGTCCAAGCAGTTCCGGGACATCCGGACGACACTTCCCTGATGAAAACGTTCTCTGTCGCCGCACTTCTCGCCGTCGCGGGTCTCTCATCCACCGTGGCCCAGCAGCCCCCGCGTGGGGAACCGATCAAGCCGCTGGCACCGAAAGGCCAGCCGATCAAGCCGGTCGAAGCAGGTGCCTCTGCGAAGAGTCCTTCGACCAACACCCCGGCCCCGGGTGCCGAGGCGAAGGCAGACGGCCAGCTCGTCGTCGGCTTCGACAAGCTCAGCAGCTTCAAATACGACGTGCCGGATGAGAATCCCGACAGTCCGTTCGCTAAGGGCAAGGATCCGGACACCCAGATTCCCGAGACCATCAAGGCCTTCAGCGGCAAGCGGGTGTCCCTCAAGGGCTTCATGCTGCC
>SXGQ01644665.1_pt1 | contig 11154 bp, 9 predicted proteins | sample 3178371 | NCBI WGS metagenome assembly SXGQ01 (sample SAMN11356859, study PRJNA531348) | freshwater metagenome | isolation source: freshwater sample F1-20 | place: China: Fuxian Lake, Yuxi | collected 2017-12-25 | reverse complement strand
GGCGCTGTCCGGAGACCCAACCAGAGGTGGTAATTTCTATTGTTTCGACTTTGTTAAGTTATTAATGTCGTCAATATGATCACAATGTCTTGGAAGATATATCAACATTTCCTCAGGGATATCGTCAACTGTTGCCGACCCTTCTTATAACGGGGACATGTATGATCGTATCATGAAGAAAAAACCGTCTCAAGAAGAGACAAGAACGTTCGTCAGAAAATTGTCATCCGCAGTGTATTATATCCACTCACTGAATATCGCCCATAGAGATATCAAACCTGACAACATCCTCGTAAACAATGACTACTCTACGGTTGTTCTCTCGGATTTTGGATTTTCGACAAATATCTCTACGAAACCTACCGACCTGTGTGGTACCATGAGTTATCTTTCACCAGAAGCATATCGCGCAGTGCAAAATAGGGATTTTTCGGGTAATCTAGATTGGAAAAAGTGCGATGTGTTTTCGCTCGGTGTAACTTTTTACACGATATGCGAATTCATGAAGCTGGTGATCAGGGAGGATAGAAAACCCGAGAACTTAGAGCAGCATGACATAGATCAAAGAATAGATTCTATGACATGCGACAGAAGTCTTAAAGACCTGCTCAAGAAAATGCTGGCCGTCGACCCAAGTCAACGTATTTCTATGGACGAAGTCAACAAACACCCATATTTGCAATGATTATTTTGATAAATATGTAATATCAAAACAACGCATACCATCAAATCATTTGAAAAACATTTTTGGATGTGCGACCAGAACGGCTGCTGCAAAACACACCAGACCGAACGTCACATGGACCGTGTGAGGAAGGCAGGAATTCGTGACCAAGGATGCCACGGCGCAATGTGCAGAATGTGTAAAAAGACCCCAGAATACTGCATTCACGGCCAGAAATGCGACCAATAGATTCTTCAGCATCATTGTATACACCAGTATAATATTTATTTCTTGGGCCAATCGCACGCGTTTTTAGAGGAATTCCACACGAGGCCAGCTGGGCAGTTCATCTTCACACCAGCGTTGTAAAAGAACGGTTCTCCATCAACGCCTGTGATTCCAGGTGAAGGGGTAGGAGTCGGCTTTGGGGGTGTAGGCTTTGGGGGTGTAGGCTTTGGGGGCGTAGGCTTTGGGGGCGTAGGCTTTGGGGGCGTAGGCTTTGGGGGTGTAGGTTTGGGAGGTGTGGGTTCGGGAGGAGTGGGTTCGGGGGGTGTAGGTTCAGGGGGTGTAGGTTCAGGAGGTGTAGGTTTACCGCCGCCCCCGCCATGGGTGAGATTATCGTGAATGACTTTCATCAGAGATCTGGGATGGTCGTAAGGATGGTCCGCGGAATCTTCCCATACGAGAATACCGCCCAGACCCTTTGCGTGGACATATTCGCATTTCAGTTTCACCGACCTAGGTTCATCGTAGGAGTTGAGCACACGTTTCTTGGGATCATACGAGTACGCCGCATTCGCAACGGGATCCCAGAGTTCCTTGGAGCCAGGGAGGGGAAGAAACTTGTAATCTACACTGCCATTATCCCAAGTTTTATCGGTTGACCCTCCTGTATAAGGTTTACCAAGTCCATCTGTTCCGCCGAACCCTCTGGAGTAAAACGCCACGCCTATGAAAATCTTCTTGGGTTCTACTCCGAGTTTGAGCATAGTCTCTGCCGCCACTTCCGCTGAGTATGGAACAATGGGTGACTCGGACAAATTGGTGTGGTGCCCCGAAGCAGGGCCGCCTTGACCCCAAGAACCGTCCATGAAGTCGTAAGTCATCACGTGCACTTCGTCGAGAAGTTCGCTGACCTTTTTCACTGGGAATTTCAGTTTCTCTGGCGCTGCAACAGTGCACAGAGATAGCTTGAACCCTGGCAATTTTTTGCGGAGAAGTTTTAGCAATTCCATAAAGTTTACGGCATCGTCTTTGCTCGCGACATTCCCCCCGAGGCCATAGTTAACACCGTCGTCGGACAGGTATTCCCAATCCAGAGAGATACCGCTGAACAGACCAGGGTAGCGATTCATGATTCCTGCCAGAGACGTTACGAACCTCTCGCGGTTCTCAGCGGTTTTAATAGCGGGAGAAAAATTACCGCTCCAGCTCCACCCACCTACCGAAGCGTGCATATTGAACTTGTGCCCCTGCTTTTTCAGCTTGAGGAACTGGCCAAGCTGTCCCAGTTGATCGGGAGGGGAATCCCAAGCGTTCTGAGGGGCAACGCCTTCGCCTGGTCCGTTGAAAGGCATCTGATAGTCAGACCATTCATCGCCTGAAAAAACACGACCAGTGGCATCCACATTGAAGAAAGCGTATGCGATGTCTGTGAGCTTGTCAATCGGGAGATTCTTCGGGTAAAATTTCCTGTCGTAGCAAGCCCATGAGGTATGGTAATATATTGCCTGTTTTCCTGTGGGGCTCGTGAAATATGGTGCCGGGGTTGCTAGTGCCATTGTTGATAATGTATTTACATTTAATTTATTCCATTATTTTACGGCTATATTACTCAACTGTGACACTTTTGGCAAGCATTGGTGGTCTATCTACGTTGCGACCCAATTTAACTGCTACATGATAAGACAAAAGCTGCATGGGTATTATATGGTTGATAGGGGAAAGAATTTTGCAGATGAATGGGACACGGATCACCGACAGATTATGGCGTTCTTTGATTTCAATATGCTGTTCGGTGATGACAAATACTTTGGCTCCGCGAGACAGAACCTCATCAATATTGCTCATCAGCTTGTCCAGACAACTGTGGTCTGCCAGGGTGACGATCACGGGCACGGGTTTATTTAGTAGCGCGAGCGGGCCATGCTTTAGTTCGCCTGCCGAAATTCCTTCCGCGTGGATGTACGATATTTCCTTGAGTTTGAGTGCTCCCTCGTACGCGATCGGTGAGTGAAGTCCTCTCCCGAGGAACAGTGCCGAATTGCAATCATATATCTCATTCGCCCATTGTTTCATCGCATCGTCAACCAGGCACAGTGTTCGTTCTACTTCCTCTGGGACATATTTCAGCATTCCCATATCTACCTTTCCTGCCAGAACATTTGCTAATGCATAAAGACCTACCAGCTGGGATGTAAATGCTTTTGTAGAAGCCACGGATACTTCAGGCCCGCATTGTGTGATGAATTTGAGAATACTCTCTCGTGCGATTGTGCTTCGAGGAGAATTGCAAATTGTGAGAGTGTATAGCATCCCCGCCTGCTTGGCCTTTTTCAAGGCCGTTAGTGTATCTGCGGTCTCTCCGGATTGGGTAACGGTGACCACAAGCGTGTTGGCGTGAACATTTCTCGGCTCGTATTCACTTGCAATGTAAACATCGCATCTCATATGCGAGATTGTCTCGATCCAATTCTTAGCAATAAGACCTGCATTGTAACTTGTGCCACACGCCAAAATGATTACATCACTTACCTTCTTGAGTATAACCTCGGAATCTTCGCCAAAAATTCCATGAGTAGTCTTGATATTTTCAATCGTTCTCTTGATACTTACCGGTTGTTCATAAATTTCCTTGAGCATGTGATGTTCGAACTTACCAAGAGATGTACTGTTTTCTAGAATATCGTTTTTTTCATATACCACGGCGATGCTCTTATTATTTTCATCAAACAAAAACACCTTACCGTCATACATGTATCCAGTAGTCCCATCCTCAATATACATAATCTCACGTGCGAGAGTCATCGCAATCGGGTCGGACGCAACGCACAAAGATTCGTCATGATTGACGCCAATGACCAGAGGACTTTTATGTTTAGCAATGACCAAAACATCCGGGTTCTTATTGCAGATCACTGCGATGGCATACGAGCCATGTAGTTGTTTCACGGCACATCTTGTAGCTTTGAACAAGTCGCCCTCGTAAAACGAGTGGATCAAATGAACGATCGCCTCGGTATCCGTTTGACTCTCAAATACAAAACCTTTCCCAATAAGATGGGTGCGAATATCTTGGTAATTTTCGATGATTCCATTGTGAACGACTGCGATATGTGTGTCATTTTGAACGGAAAAGTGTGGGTGTGCATTTATCACACTTGGAATACCAGTTGTACTCCATCTAGAGTGAGCAATCGCCACGCTCGACTCTATCCCTCCTGATTTATTACGGAGATCGCTGATGCCGTCGATACTTCTGATTCTTTTCAGACTGTCGTTATCATGAAATGCCACGCCACATGAATCATACCCTCTGTACTCGAGCTTCTCAATTGCGTCGATGGAGATCGTGACCGCAGAAGAATTTGAAACAATGCCAAAGATGCCACACATTGTGTAATTATTAAAATAGATGTCCTGTGGCTCTCTTATATACATATTCGCGTCAATATGGTGATTGTCGTTTTTACACATTAAAGAAAGTAATCTCAATCTTGATATTGTTTAATTACGTGTTACGAACCCCGGATACGCGAACATAATCAACACTCATCGCTGTAGGAAAAATATCATTCTGTGGAACTCCAGACCAGTTTGTTCCGATCGGTACATTTAAAATCAAATAAAACGGGCTGTTTGCATATGGGGCAAGAGGGTCGTTTTCTTCCGGGCATTTGCCATACCAAGCTCCCACATCAGTAGTTCCGATAAGTTTGTCGTCGACATAATACGAGATCGATTCGGCAGACCATTCAATAGCATACACAACATATTCATCACAAAACCTATCATAATTTTCACCAGCCTCGAAACCATTTTTATGATACGTATCACCTTTAGTAACCCAAGAACCCGAGTATACCTTGGTGCACCTAATCGTCTCAAAAATATCAATCTCCGCGTTGCATTTGTTTACCACGGGTAGCATCCAAAACGCATTGACAACCCCTGGTCCTCGAGAGACTCGGAGGCGAGACTCGATCCGAATGGAAGACCACGTAGAGTTATCTACAACCATCCCCGGGTTCCAATGCCCTCCAGTCCTGTTAGTGTTAATCCGCGCCGATGTGTAATATGTTTGGTCATAGTTTGATTTTTTCTTGTCGTACTGCACTCCTTTGGGGTTATTCGCAATGATACTCAATGTGCCATTATACACATCAACCGTGGTGGGATCATCTATGTAATGTTGCAACTCTCCCCGCACCGTGTAATAATCAGTCACGTCAGGTTGGACGTACCATTTAGACCGATCGATTTCGTCACCATCGAACTCGTCCCACCACATGGCCTCAAATCCTTGTTTGGGATAAAAGGGGGGTTGCTCATACAAATAAGAACCAGAAGAAACGCCGGTCTTGGGTCTAGGTGAGTAGGGCGGCCTAGGTGGTCTGGGTGGTGGACTCGGCGGTTTCGGCGATGATGATGCGCTGCCTGCGTTTTTGCTCAACAGAATTCCCGCAGCCGTGGCGCCGCCCGCAACAATGCATAACGCTATGCAAGAAAAAACGATACAATATTTCTTTTTATTGTTTTTTTTAGTATTTTCGACGATCCGGTTGTTATATGGAAAATCTTCGATAGCATTGCCAGCGTTGTTTTCAATGTCTACGGACACGAATTGGGCAGACATTTTTAAATACATTTTACTGGAACTAATTTGTATAAGTAATTAATTACAATAGTCATTTGACCCAGGAGTAGGGTAGGGCAGAAGTCATTTGACCAAGGTAATGACATAAAGATATAATGACAGCGAGATACACCAAAATCACAAAATTAAACAAAATTAATATGGGAGACACGAAGATGCTCACATACATACTGTCTAATATTTTTGCAATTGGAGGCGCTTTGCTGATTCTAGCACCAGCCATTGCGGGTTATGTATTGAAATGGAACATAGGAGTTACGACCATATGGGGGATAAGTGGCTATGGTATATTCGTATTCTCCTTCTTCCTCTTACAAGTATTGTTCTCCGAGCTCAATCTGCGCCGACTGCGTAAATGGGTCGCTCTCCGCCCAGACGGATGGAAAGATATCCGAGTCGCCGTCATCATCGCTGGATATCGCGAAGATGAATATATGTTTCAGAAGTGTCTCGAGTCAGTTCGTGATTCGGACTATGGAAATGTCGCCCGGTTGATTTGCGTCATCGATGGGGATGAGCCTGCCGACATGAAGATGACCGAGGTATACCAACGGGTATATAACGACAACGTTAAAACACCGGGGGTGGTGTTGTGCGAGACAGACCATAAGGACGGAGCCGTAATCCACCCCGACTTCTCCCGCGACATATGTGTGGCACAGCCTCACCGTGGTAAACGCGAGTGTTTGTATACCGGATTTCAACTGGCCGCTATGGATCCCAGCATTCACGCAGTCGTGCTCATTGACAGTGACACGGTCCTTGAGAAGGATGCCATTATGGAAGTAGTATACCCCCTCGCGTGCGACCCTATGGTCCAAGCTGTGGCAGGCGAATGCAAGATTTGGAACACAGACACCCTGTTGTCTATGCTTGTTCACTGGAGGTACTGGTCCGCCTTCAACGTCGAACGCGGTGCGCAGTCATTTTGGCGGACCGTTCAATGTGTAGGAGGACCTCTCGGAGCATACACCATGGACATCATCAAGGAGATCAAGGACCCGTGGATTACCCAAAAGTTTTTGGGGCAGAAGTGCACGTATGGCGATGACCGGCGCTTGACCAACGAAGTCCTGATGGCAGGTAAGAAGATCGTTTATACCCCCCGGGCAGTTGGTTGGAGCGACAGCCCTACAAAGGTTATGAGATACCTCGTCCAACAGACACGGTGGAGCAAATCCTTTTGCCGGGAGATTTGGTGGACTCTTGGTTGCGCGTGGCGTCATAACATCTGGCTGGCGTTTGAGTGTATGTACCAAATCACATATTTCTTCCTGGTCATCTATCTTTTTTCTCGCCTGGCGGTTCAAGCAGACCCGAGGGCTCAAACAGCGACTGTCATCGTCAGCACAGCTGTGGCATTGATTAAGTGCGCATACTTTGCGATTCGTGCGAAAGATGTCCGGGCATTCTTTTTCGTGCTGTACACATATGTTTACTTTTTCGTCATGGTCCCGGCGAGGATCACCGCAATGTTTACGATGTATGATGTCAGCTGGGGCACTCGCGGAGGAGATGAAACGCCGACGATTTGGTCTCGTATTTGGTTGTGGATGAAGCAATTCTTGGTGATGTACACCTGGTGGGCACTCGTGATTGCCGCAGGCGCATATAGCATTTATAATAATTGGTACTTCCAATGGGATTCTCTGGCATATCGGTTTGCTCTGGTTGGAATCTCGTCATATATCCTTTTTACCACAATTATGCTAACCGCTTACTTTGTTGGAAAATGGACGACGTGGAACTATACCAAGCTACAGAAAACCCTCAACCAAGATAAACTTACCCCTGCATCTGCTGTTTGATAGGTGTTTAGCGTTTGCTTTGAAATGTACCATAAGCCAAATGAAATAAAAAATGTATACATGTAATAACATGAGAATCCCCGCTATATTTACCGGAATTGGTGCGATTATAGTCATCGCGGCGATAATATGGTTGGTCAGTAAATACAAAAAGGAGACATTCATAGCACAACGTAATGGGAAATGTCCCAGAGGAACTCTACTCAAATACCGCACACGGAACGGTAAGAGAATACCTGTGTGCATTGCTAAAAAACAATATAATTGGGGTAAACACGACGCATCTGTGGAATCACAATATCCTTACTGGGGGTGGGGTCCACACGAAGGGTTGAGATGCAAGAACAATGACAACACTGGGTGCAATACGGCTTGGCGGGATGGTAGATTATACATCAAAAAATGATAATTAAAAATGTCTGCAAATTCTTTGTCAATATGTATGTCATTTTGACAAAGAATTTATACCACCGACCTCACGTATAATACTGGTGAAAAATTAATATCGTAAAATTAGAATGAAGATAGTTATCAGGGGACACATCAGGAACTCTTTTACGACCGGCGAGTTGTATACGCTACTCAAGTATTTATCCGAAAAATACGACACCCAGATTTACATCCACACGTGGAACAAGAAACAAAACAACATTTCGTGGCGGGCGATTGAAAACGACCCCACGGAAATAACTAACGACACCATCAAAACGTATTTCAAAGACCTGTTCAAGTTTGTCCATGGAATAATCATCGAAGATGATGCGGATATTGAGCTATACGGGAATTTAGATGGAAAATTGGCATCCAGCAAAACCAATATCCTTGGCTGGAAGCGGTACGTTTGGGGGAATTACCGAGTAATCAAGCACGTCTATGATACAAGTGATGATAAAGACGAATTTTTATTGAATATCCGCTTCGACTTATTCACAAATTCGTTTGTGTTCCTACATGATGAAATAATAAAGTTCATTGATGCTAATTATGGAATTTCTCATACGACTAATGTGTTTATGAGAGAAGGATATTACTGCGGTGTGGATAATATAATAATAGGAAGCGTAAAAACTCAGTTCACCCTTGTATCAACAATACACCTACATCTTGACGACATTCTGAATGAAAACCCCGAGTTGAAACACCCAGAGTTTGTCTTTCTAATCGCAAATGATATGATATGCTTTATATCAACAAAAAATAAATTTAAGTACATGTAAATATCGTTTAGTAAAAAAATATGCCATACAAGAAATGTCCATGTGGAACACGACCGCTATATAACGTGCCAGAGGAAAAGAGACCGATATGTTGCAAGGATTGTAAGACCGACGAGATGATCAATGTCATATCCAAGAAATGTCCATGTGGAAACTGTGTGATGTATAACATGCCTGGAGAAAACGTTGGGATTTGCTGTTCTAAATGCAAGACCGATGACATGATCAACGTCGTTCACAAGAGATGTCAGTGTGGAAACTACGTGGTGTATAACGTGCCCGGTGAAACAAAAGGAATATGTTGTAAAGGATGCAAGACCGATGACATGGTCGACGTCGTATCCAAAAAATGTCCATGTGGAAACTATGCGATGTATAACATACCCGGAGAAACAAAGAGGATGTACTGTTCTAAATGCAAGACCGACGAGATGATCAATGTTGCGAGCAAGATATGCCCCGGATACAATGATCCATGTCCCGTGAGAACATACATCACCAATGGGTACAAGTATTGCATGTCGTGCGACCCGAATGATGCTAGACGAAAATTGTTCAAACGGTTCGAGGAGGCATTCTTCAATTACGTTAAAGACAAACTCGATGTTCACCAACGGGAGTTTAGAATATCGTTCGATCCAAACGAAACATCCAAGAAATTTGCTCGTCTGGACGGTATTGTGTTCGGTGATGGTGTAATTGTGTGTCTGGAGGTCGATGAAAATGGACATCATGAGTATGAATGTGACGAGCATCGCATGCATCTCGTGACGGCGGAGTTGCTTCAGAAGTATCCTGAACATGCGGTATCGTGGGTCCGCATGAATCCTACGGTCAATGCGAAAAGTCAGTGGAGCAAGACTTCGAAAGTAATTCGAGAAAAACGTTTCGAAGATGTTGTTGCGAACGTGAAAGAAATTTTGAAAACACGCGATACTCGTGTAGTGTATATCGGATTTTAAAAAAACTTCAAATTGTGTGTCGTTTGACCCTGAATCAAGTGTTGCCATAAATACCCCCACATATTACCAATGATGTAAAATTAAAAATGTCTCTAAACGACTTCATAACAGAGTTCCTCGCAAACGACCACTTCTGGTTTTCAAAATCTTCAGAACAAGATACATATTTGACAGAAAAGTATGGACATCTTCTAGACAAACCAGATAGTGATAATCACTTACATCTCACGATTCTGTACGACCAACTCCCAAGACATGTATTCAGGAATTCTCAAAGTCACATGATCGCACATTTTCTGCATTTGGCTCTGCTGCACTATGACCACGTGTGTCTTGATACTCTTACAGACGTGGAATGGTGTTTTACCCATCTCCCTCTTCGTCACCAGGGGAACCCTGAATGGATACATCGTGTTGCACAGAAGGCGTGGGAACGCATCACTCCTGACTGTCATCCATTCTTGTACCGGTTCCTGAAGGCAACATACGAGCGCTGCCCGGTTGCTAACCAGTCACAGTTCATCAAGACGACATATGCGGATACCATTTTCTCGGCAGCAACACACCGGGACACCCTGGATTTCATCCCGCCAGATGCTGTTATCCCAGTCGATCTTGGAAATTCCGTGGTAAAAGCGGTGCGAAAAGCACTCGACGTACATCGCCCAACAAAGCTATTACTGAGTATTTCTGGTGGATCAGATTCGATGACAGCATTCCACATTGTCAGTGGACTACAGAGCTTGTATCAATACGAGCTAGAAGTAGTGATGATCAATTATACAAACCGGAAGAGTGCATATGCGGAGGAGGAGTTCGTCACCGACTGGGTGAACTCACTTGGATATCCGTTGCACGTGCGGCGAATTGAGGAAATCAAGAGACAGAAGTGCGTAGAAACTGATATGAGAACCACGTATGAGAAATACACCAGACAAGTTCGATTTGCCACATACAAAACAATCGCCAGCGATGCCCTGGTTGTGATGGGGCATAATAGAGGAGATTGTCTGGAGAACATCCTACAAAATATTGGAAATTGTCACAAGTACGACAATTTGTCTGGTATGGATACGCTCGTCTTCCAGGACGGTATTTCCTTTTTCAGGCCACTTCTGGACATTTCAAAGGAAGACATTGTGGAATATGCCGAGATGCATCAAATCCCGTTCCTTCCCAACTCAACTCCCGCTCACTTTCACAGGGGGAAGATCAGGAATAGGGTGGTTCCTGTGTTGGATTCGTGGAACAACTTGTTTATCCCCGGGCTGTTTCATGCCAAGGATACCATGTCTCAAATGCATAACGTGGTTGAGATGAGCGTTGCGATGGTTGCTGATAAATTTGAAAATGACATAGGCTGTCTGGATGTTTCGTATCTGAAAATGGGCGAATACTTCTGGAAATTGTGCCTGAAGAAGCTATTTCCGGCGGAAAAGATGAGCAACAAGATGTTCACGTCTCTCATGGAGCTGTTCACCCGGGCTCCCCAAGACACCCGGTTTGAGGTGAATAAGAATCTGAGACTACATATGACCATCGCCGGTACTATAACAACACTCCGTTTCTACCACGCTAACATGTCAACATCGCAATAACCCAAGTATATCGTCATGTATAACAACTT
>SXGQ01286170.1_pt1 | contig 11154 bp, 10 predicted proteins | sample 3178371 | NCBI WGS metagenome assembly SXGQ01 (sample SAMN11356859, study PRJNA531348) | freshwater metagenome | isolation source: freshwater sample F1-20 | place: China: Fuxian Lake, Yuxi | collected 2017-12-25 | reverse complement strand
CTGCGTTCTGCCCGCCGTCGCAAGCAGTTCAGCAAGCGCTGATCTGGGCTTGCGCCCGAAAGCCGCTGTGGTCGTGGGGCCAGGCGGCTTTTTTAATGGCTGCGCTTTAAATGCCTGCGATCGACCCATTCCAAATGGCCTCGGGTCCCTGTGGTTGATTAATTTACTGTACTATTACTTTTTTCCCGATTTTCCAAGGAACTCGTCATGAGCGCAGTGGCCCAAGAAATCCCCACCGACCTGCCCGAACCCCTGGTCTTCACCGACGCAGCCGCGTCCAAGGTGGCCGAATTGATCGCCGAAGAGGGCAACCCCGAGTTGAAGCTGCGCGTGTTTGTGCAGGGCGGGGGGTGTTCAGGTTTTCAGTATGGGTTTACCTTCGATGAAATCGTCAATGAAGACGACACCACCATGACCAAAAATGGCGTGTCTCTCCTGATCGACGCGATGAGTTACCAGTATCTGACCGGAGCCGAGATCGACTACAAAAACGACTTGGAAGGCGCCCAGTTTGTCATCAAGAACCCCAACGCCACCAGCACCTGCGGGTGCGGTTCGAGCTTTTCGGTTTGATTTGACTGCCTGCGACACCGTGCTGGCAGCATGATCCAGGGGCCGCTTTTGCGGCCTCTTTTTTTGGGGTCAGCGTGTCGCTGGGTAGAGCGCTCCAAGCACGCGAGCAGCGCGCGCGCCGGTCACTTCCACTCGACTGGCCGGCTGCCGCTCAAACCAGCACCAGGCCAGCCACGCAAACGCGCTGGCCTCGACCTGCATGGCGGGCAATCCGCGGGCATCCGTGGGCTGTACGCGCACTTGTGGTAACCGCGCTTGCAACTGATGCATCAATTGGCCATTGAGCGCTCCACCGCCGCACACCAACAGCTCTTGCGCGCGGGGCAGATACCGCAGCAGGTGGTCCGCACAGACCGAAGCGGTCAGTGCAGTGAGCGTGGCCTGCACATCTTGCGGTCGCAGCTGCTGAGCCTGGCCTGCCAGCTTGGATGCCAGCCACTGCGGGTGAAACAGGTCGCGGCCTGTGCTTTTGGGAGGCGCCTGGGTGAAAAATGGCTCGTCGAGCATTCGGTTCAAAAGATCGGGCAGCACCTCTCCGCTGGCCGCCCAGCATCCGCCGGCGTCGAAAGCCTGGTCGGTGTGGCGTTGGCACCAGTGATCCATCAGGGCATTGCCCGGCCCGCAGTCAAAACCCGTGACTGGCCCTGTAGAGGGCAGCAGGGTCAGGTTGCTGATGCCGCCGATGTTGAGGACACCCATCTCGAGACCCGACCTGGCCCACAGTGCGGCGTGAAAGCCCGGCACCAGCGGAGCGCCCTGGCCGCCGGCAGCCAGATCGGCCGTGCGGAAGTCGGCCACCACATCCAGACCGGTCAGCTCGGCAAGCAGGGCCGGGTTGTTGAGCTGCCAGGTGTACCCCGGCCCCGAAAAGCTTTGAGGCCGGTGGCGCACGGTTTGCCCGTGAGCGCCAATCGCTGCAACGTCATGCCGCCCAATGCCTTGCTCGCTGGCCTGGGCGAGCAAGTCTTGTACGGTCAGGGCGTAAAGGCGAGCCAGCGCATTGGCCGCCAAGGCCGCCCGGTGCAATTCATCGTCTCCGGGGCTGTTGAGTGCCAGGAGTTCCTGCTTGAGCTCTTCGGGCATCTTCCGGCTGGCCTGTGCCAGCACCCTTGGAGCCGCTGAAAAGTCAGCCAGCACCGCATCGACCCCATCGAGGGACGTGCCCGACATCAGGCCCACGAAAAGGTGCGCGCTCATGGCTTGAGCGGCCAAGCCCACTTACTGAGCGAGCGTTTGCTGCAAGGTGGCAGCAGCACTGAGCTGCTGTCGCATCAGGCTGGCCGATTGACGGAAGGCCGGCAGCGCTGAGGCTGCAATGGCGCTGCCCGTGCTGCCTTTGCGTGCGATCTGAGCCGGGTTTTGGTGAACGCCGTTGATGCGAAATTCAAAATGCAAATGGGGTCCGGTGGCCCATCCCGTGGAGCCCACGCCGCCCAGATGTTGTCCTTGACTGACCCGCTGCCCGCGGCTGACAGCGACGCTGCTCAGGTGGGCATAGACCGTGGTGTGGCCCTTGCCGTGGTCAATGAAAACCACATTTCCGTAGCCGTTTTGTAAGCCGGCGAACTCCACGCGACCGTCAGCAACGGCCCGCACCGGCGTGCCGGGAGGAGCGGCGTAGTCCACGCCTTTGTGGGCCTGCATGCGATTGAGCAGAGAGTTCATGCGCATCGAAAAACCGCTGGTCAAGGTGCCCGATTCCAGCGGCAACAGATAGCCCCTGACCAAGCTCTTACCATCCAAGCTGTAATACGCGCCGCCGCCGGCTTTGGCCTGACCCTGGGCCGGATGGCCTTCGTGGCGGAACCACATGGCTTGTTGGGCTCGGCCCGCGTGGACGATTTCTGCAGCCAAAATTCGCCCTGCGCGAAGCGGCTCGCCGTCTGCCTCCAGCACTTCGTAGTACACGCTGAAGCGGTCGCCCTTGTTGACAGCGTTTGAAAAATCAATCTCGCTGGAAAAGATATTGGTCAACTGTTCGGCCAGAGCCTGACCCAGACCTGCTTTTTCAAAGGAAGACTCCAGCGACTTGTTGATGGCCCCGCTGGCCAACCGGGTCGACCGGCTGTACGCGGCTGTCTCGACCCGGGAGAAAAAACCGTTGCCCTGGCGCTCGACCACCAGGCGCTTGAAAAAGTTTTGGTCACCGGTGGCCCAGCGCACCGACAGCTTGACCAGTTGCTGGTCGTCGTTGGCTTCGGCGGTCACGGTGCGCGCGCCACCGCGCAAGACATGGTCGCGGCTGAGCTCGTCTTTGCGCAGGAAGGCCGCTGCCTGAGGGTCATTGATACTCAGCCGTGCCAGCAAGCTGTCTGCTGTGTCGGTGCTGCGCGTCACTTCTGTGCGGTAAAGGTTGAAACGATGGCCCAGCAGTACCTCGGTTTGCTGCGGCACTGACAGCGGCTGCACGGATTCAACCACCGTCCGGACCGGCTGTTCGGCCGGGTCTGGCAACTGCGGCGCCACGCCAAAAGCCGTCACCCCAGTGCCCAGCAGCAACGCCGCCAGGCCGCCCATCACCCGACGGGGGTGGCGGTCCAGCGCGTTCAAGGCGTTGGCAATCAACTGGAGCACGATCTGCGATTTCAACTCGGGGTTCCGATGGCTTAAAGCTCTTAGTGTCTTCAGTCGGCAGCGTAAGCCTGGGTTGGTCACCCTACAATGGACCCGCGCCGCTAAGTCGTAAAAGGACTGAGCATTATAGGGGCCTGGCGGATTTTGCCTACCCCCTGCGCGTCTGCTTGAAAACCCTTATGAATCAAGAACTTTCTCCTGTTCAGGCTGTTTCTGACGCGGCCCGTCATGCCCTGGCCGTGACCCTGCGCGGCTGCGAGGAGCTCATTCCCCAGTCTGACTGGGTGCGCAAGCTGGCCCGCGCCGAGCAGACGGGCCAGCCGCTGCGCATCAAGCTCGGGCTCGATCCCACCGCGCCTGACATCCACCTGGGCCACACCGTGGTGCTCAACAAGATGCGGCAACTGCAGGACTTGGGCCACCAGGTGATTTTTCTCATTGGCGACTTCACCAGCCTGATTGGCGATCCTTCGGGGCGCAATACCACCCGCCCACCCCTGACTTCTGAGCAGATCAAGCTCAATGCGCAAACCTATTACAAGCAAGCCAGCTTGGTGCTCGATCCCAGCAAAACAGAGATTCGATACAACAGTGAGTGGTCGCTTCCCTTGGGTGCCATGGGCATGATCCAGTTGGCTTCGCGTTACACCGTGGCGCGCATGATGGAGCGCAATGACTTTCACGACCGATTCAAAGCGGGCACCCCCATTTCGGTGCACGAGTTCCTTTACCCGCTGATGCAGGTCTATGACTCGGTGGCTTTGAAATCCGACCTCGAGCTAGGTGGCACCGATCAGAAATTCACTTTGCTGATGGGGCGGCACCTGCAGGCCGAGTACGGTCAGGAGCCCCAGTGCATCCTGACCATGCCGTTGCTCGAAGGCCTGGATGGCGTGGACAAGATGTCCAAGTCCAAGAACAACTACATAGGGATCACCGAAGAGGCCAACACCATGTTTGCCAAGGTGCTGTCGATTTCCGACACCCTGATGTGGCGCTGGTACACCCTGCTGTCGTTCAAGTCGATGGCCGAGATCGAGGCGCTGAAAAAAGAGGTTGAAGGTGGGCGCAACCCCAAAGACGCCAAGGTCATGCTGGCCAAGGAGATCACGACCCGCTTTCACAGCGCCGCTGCCGCCCAGGCGGCCGAGCAGGATTTCATCAACCGCAGCAAGGGTGGAATTCCAGACGAGATTGCCGAAGTCAGGCTGTCGGGTGCGCCGATGGGCATAGCCGCACTCCTCAAGGCCGCCGGTCTTGCACCCTCGAGCAGCGAAGCCTATCGCCTGATTGAAGGCGGCGGCGTGCGCATCGACGGCGCGGTGGTCGCTGACAAGGGGCTCAAGATTGAGGCGGGCACCTGCGTTTTGCAGGTGGGCAAGCGCAAGTTTGCCCGCGTCACGCTCGGCTGACCGCTGATTGAGCCTTGGGCCAGCGTGTGATGCTGTGCCGTGGCGGGTCGTTAACATGCGGTGATGACTGACGCATCGCTTTGGTTCACTCCCCGGCGCCTGCTCATGGTGTCCGTGGCGGTGGCCCTGGTTACCATCACACTGAAAACCTGGGCGTGGTGGCTCACCGGCTCGGTGGGCCTGCTCTCCGATGCCATCGAATCGCTGGTCAACCTGGCCAGCGCAGTGTTTGGCCTGACCATGGTCACGATTGCCGAGCGTCCGGCTGATGAGGAGCACCCCTACGGACATCACAAGGCCGAGTATTTCTCCTCGGGCTTTGAGGGAACCCTGATCATTGCGGCGGCGCTGGGCATTTTCTGGACCGCCGGTCATCAACTGCTCGATCCGCAGCCTCTGGAGTCGGTGGGGCTGGGCTTGGGCCTGTCTGTGCTCAGCTCAGGCCTAAACGGTCTGCTGGCCTGGGTGATGCTTCGCTCGGCCCGTAGGCACCGCTCGATGGCGCTGCAGGCCGATGCCCGTCACTTGGTGACCGATGTTTGGACGTCCGCTGGCGTGGTGCTGGGCATTGCCTTGGTTGGCGTCACCGGCTGGCTTTGGCTAGACGCCTTGGTGGCCATGGGGGTGGCGCTCAATATTCTCAGGGAGGGGGTGCATCTGATCAAGCAGTCTTCAGAGGGTCTGATGGACGGGTCGCTCGAGCCCGAGGTGCGCCAGACCATAGACCAGGTGCTTGAGGGCTTCGCGCACACGAGGGGCGAAGCGGTGATCATCCGCTTTGACCATGTCAACACGCGCAAGGCCGGCCAGCGCCGATTTGTGGACCTGCACATGCACATGCCCGCCAGCTGGACCCTGGGCCGGGCCGCGGCGCTGCGCACCAGCGTGGAGCAGGCCCTCATGAGTGCGGTGCCCGGCCTGCGCGCAACCATACAGCTGCTGCCCAGTGACGTCGAGGCCCACTTCGACGATCCCAGAGACCTCTTGTGACGCGCCTTTAAGCGCAGGGCCTTCAGTTGTCGATGGCGTTTCGGTTGGCCTCGATCACGGCAGGCATTTGTGCGGGACCGAGTTGCAGGTGGATCAGGCGGGCCACCAGATCGGACTGCTCCTGTTCAGCCAGAGTCCAGAAGCGCAGTCGGCTGGATCGTGAGGCCGGATCGATGTACTGAACCTGTTTGCGGATCTCGAAATGCAGGTGCGGGCCGGTTGAAAAGCCTGTCGATCCAACCAGACCGATTTCCTCACCGCGGCGCACCTGAACGCCGGGCCGGATATCTGCCGAGTAAGCCGACAGGTGGGCGTAATAGGTCTGATGCCCATCGCCGTGGTCGACGATGATCAGATTGCCATAGCCGCCGTTGAAGCCTGAGTGAATGACCTCGCCGTCGGCCACTGCCACCACCGGGGTGCCCGTTGGGGCAGCAAAGTCGATGCCGATGTGTTGGCCCCTGACCCGGAACGTGCGAATGGCCATTTGTGGCTTCTTGGATTTGCGCGACACGACTGCCACGCGCCGGCGGACCGTGGTCACGCTCGGCCCCACGCCGCGTGAGATGCGTGCGTTTTGAACCGGTGACTGCCAAAGCAGGCGCTCGTACTCGATCCCCTGGAGGCTGAAATACGCGCCCGGAACGCCTTTTCGTTCCAGCCAAATGGCCGCCTCGACCCGCCTGGAAGTGGCCGACTCGATCAACTCGATCGCGTAAATTTTTTCACCGCTGCCGTCTGTATCCGGGCTCAGTGTGAGGCGCAAATGATGTGCGGGCGGTTCGATCTTCAGTGAGCTGATCATGAGCTTGGCGATCAAATCCACTTCCCATTGCAGCTGCAAGACGATTTCCTGCAAATCCACGCCGTCGGCGCGCAGACTCGCTGTGGAGATTTGGCGCAATTTTTGCGCCTCGAAGTCCAGATGCCATCGCGTTTGCAAGAGGGCGTCTTCGCTTGCGGCCTTGGAGTAAATCACTGCGTCGATACCAGGCTGTGAGCGCGCGGGTGTCAGCACAGCCATGGTGTTGCGCACCAGCGGACGCGTCACTGCGGCGGCGTAGTGACGACAGGGCAACCACTGCACGGCGGCAAGATTCATGGGCTGATCTTCACCGCCGAGGCTCGCCTGCATCTGCAGCCGAGCCCCGATCTGCGCCATCGTTTCCGGATCCGCGCATCCGGCCTCCAGCACCGTCTCGTGCCCAGATGCCAGCGTGGCCGCTGGGGGCGAGCGCAACTGCTGCTCGATGACCCGGTTGCGTTGCCCTGCTTTTTTGACCTGCTTGCCCTTCTGCGCTTTGCTACCCACTTCGGCTTTTTGAGGCGTTTTGACCGCCGTGCCACCGTGGACCTGGCCGTTGACCGTTAGACCGATCAACACGCTGAGCAGCAGGGGCAAACGGAACTTCATGGGCTGTGTTCGGGAAAATGCCTTGGGGCTTCGGTTCAGAAGGGCTGCACTGAATGCGAAAAAGTGCGGCCCCGGCGCGCTTGGAAGGCGGTTGACCGGCCAGCGACGCTCATGGGAAAAAGCCCGATGATAAGGCCTGTTGAGCAAACCCCAGGCAAATACCAGGCCGCCTTGGGTGACCGGTGGCTCCTTGCGCATTTGTCGCTGCACCGCACTGAAGGCACCGCAGGACCGGTTGATCCATGCGAGCGCCTTCACTGACATCGAACACCGCGGCATGAACCTGCTTGGCTATATCTAAGCGAGCGGGCAATTGCTTTTTGAATCAGGGCAGGCTGTGGGGGCGCGGCGATGTTCGTGCCACTCGGTGGTGCCTTATCATTCGGGCCTTTCCAAAAGCGGCATTTAGGCCGGCAAGACCTGTCTGGGTTTTGTCGGCCTGCCATTTTCTCGGATTCGATGATGCCTCTTTCACGTTGTATTTCCCTGGCCGTGGCGTTTAGCGCCGCATTTTTCCTGGGTCAGGCCAGCGCGCAGACCCAGTCGGGCGCGAGCAAACCGGTGCCCGCCTCCAACACTGCCGCGGTTGGCAACTCCAACCCTCTGCTTGAACAGTTTGGGTTGACAGCGGTGGAGTGTCCGTCTTTTTCCAAATTGGCGGCCGATTACCAGAACCGGTTTTCCAGTCCCATGAAGGCCTGGGCCGGCCAGCACCTGGCTGCGCTGGGGGCAAAGAAAGTGGTTTATCCGTTTTCCGGCGCCGACGTGGTCACGGCCATGGCTTTGTTTCCTGCGGTTGAGCATTTGGTGATGGTCGCGGATCAATGGCCGGAGTATTCGGGCAGCCGGCCCGGGACGGGCGCCCAGGCCGCCAAAGAGTGCGAAACCATGTCGCACTTTGCGCGCTACGGCTATTTCAGGACCAACGATCTGGAGGGAAAGAATTCGGTCAAGCCAAGATTCATCAAGCTGATGATGTACAGCATCGCTTTGAGCGATGCCAAGGTCAGTCGCATCGATTATTTGGTTCTGGGTGCCGATGGCGCCGCTGCAGTCCATTCGGCTTTGCCAGCAGTCAAGCCCGACGGGCTGCGGTTTACGGTCAGTCTTGCAGGCGGACGCGAGGTCAAGATCGACTATGTCCGCATGGACCTGTCCAACAATGGCCTGCAGCCCGGTAAGCCCTTTCATGCCTTCAAGAAGTCTCAAATGGATGGGGCGGTCTTGATCAAGTCGGCCTCCCACTTGCTCCAGAAATCCTACTTTTCAGCGTTGGCAGACATCATCGTCGAGGGGTCAGGACACCTCGTCCAGGACGAAACCGGTTTGGACATCGAGCTTTTCCGGCGGGCGTTCGAGATTCGCAGTTATGGCAAATTCAACGCTCCCCATCCGCTCTGGCATGACAGCGCGTCTGGTCGGCGGCTGAGCAGGTACTTCCAAGAGCAGTCGGCCATGGAGCCGCTGCCATTTACCATCGGCTACGAAAAAAAGAGCGGCTCTGTCTTGCTGGTCGGCAAGCGCAAGCGTTCTTGAGCGGGCTCGGGGTGGCTGTCAGTGCGCGGTGCGCAACAGCGCCCGGCCTGGGTGCCTGGCTGGGGCCTTGCCGTAGGGGTTTTTAAATCCCAGGCCGGCCAGGATTTCGATTTCGCGCGCTTCCATGGCCTGAGCCTGCAACAGACCCGTCTCGTGGTCCCAGCCCTGGGCGTGCAAGGTGCCATGCACCAGCAGGTGGGCGTAATGCGCGGCCAGGGTCTTGCCTTGTTCCCGAGCTTGTTTGGCCACCAGGGGTGCGCACAAGACCAGATCTGCCAGAACCCGGGGCGCTGACGCATAGTTGAAGGTCAGCACATTGGTCGGTCCGTCTTTGCGGCGATAGCCCTCGTTGAGTGTGCGACCTTCTTGTTCATCGACGATGCGCACCGTTATCTCGGCATCGCCAGTGAGCGCATGCCGTATGCATCGGGTGACGAAGTGTCTTGCCAGGACAAGGCGGTGCCGGCGGGCGTTGGCAATGTCGCCAAACTGCAGTGAAAGACTCAGTTGCTTGAGGGCCATGGCTTTTATTTTCCCTTGGCCGATGCGCGCTCGCGTGCGCTCATGCCCTGGCTGTCGTAGGCATCGACGATGCGCGCGACCAAAGGATGGCGCACCACGTCGGCGCTGGTCAGACGTGTGATGGCAATGCCCGCGACCCGTTTGAGAACGCGCTCGGCGTCGATCAAGCCGCTGAGTTGACTCGTGGGCAGATCGATCTGGCTGACGTCGCCATTGACCACTGCCTTGCTGCCAAAGCCGATCCGGGTGAGAAACATCTTCATTTGCTCCGGCGTGGTGTTTTGCGCTTCATCCAAAATCACAAATGAGTGGTTGAGCGTGCGCCCGCGCATGAAGGCCCGTGGAGCCACTTCAATTTGCTGTCGCTCCAAGGCTTTTTGAACCCGGTCAAAGCCCATCAGTTCGTACAGCGCGTCATACAAGGGGCGCAAGTAGGGGTCGACCTTTTGCGACAGGTCTCCAGGCAAAAAGCCCAGTCGCTCGCCAGCCTCCACTGCGGGTCGGGTCAGCACGATGCGCTGGACCGCATTGCGCTCGAGGGCATCGACCGCACAGGCCACGGCCAGGGAGGTTTTGCCGGTGCCCGCCGGTCCGATGCCGAAGGTGATGTCGTGCTCGGCGATGTTGAGGAGGTAGGTCGCCTGATTGTTGGTGCGCGGGCGCAGATCGCTGCGGCGCGTGCTCAGGACGGGAGTGCCGTCCTCGTCGTTCTGCAAGGCCATGTCGCCGGCGAGCATGAGTTGCACCTGCTCAGGCGGGATCGGGCGACTGGCCATCTCGTAGAGGGCTTGGAGCACTTGCAAGGCCTGCTCGGCCTTGGCCTTCGGGCCTTCAATCTTGAACTGCTCGAAACGGTGCGCGATGCGCACGCCCAATGCGGCCTCGACGCTGCGAAGGTGAGCGTCTGTCGGACCGCACAGATGGCCCATGCGGGTGTTGTTGGGCGGCGTGAAGGTGTGACGCAGGATCAATTGCAGGGTCTTTCTAAGGGAGGTCCGAACGGTCCGCCTGCCGGTGATTGTCCGTCCTTTGCGCACCGTCTGTGCGTTTCTAGGGCGCGCTGGCGTGTGGCCCTGCGTCTTTTTGGGACCCACACTGATAAGATTTGCGCATGATCGGACGCCTGACGGGCCTGCTGGCCGAAAAGAACCCTCCTGAGGTCTTGCTCGATTGCCAGGGCGTAGGCTACGAAGTACTGGTGCCCATGAGCACCTTCTACAACTTGCCTGCAGTGGGCCAGAAGGTCAGCTTGCTGACTCACTTTGTGGTGCGCGAGGATGCACAGATCCTGTTCGGATTTGGCAGCCCTGAGGAGCGCGTGGCCTTTCGTCAGCTCATCAAGATATCGGGCGTGGGCCCGCGCACTGCGATGGGCGTGCTCAGTGGCATGAGCGTTCAGGATCTGGCCCAGGCGGTCACCGTTCAGGACTCTGGCCGGCTCACCAAGATACCTGGAATTGGTAAAAAGACGGCTGAGCGCCTGCTGCTCGAACTCAAGGGCAAGCTCGGTGCCGATGTGGGTGCGGTGATTGCGCCTTTGGGCGACGTCCAGAAAGACATCATGCAAGCACTCATCGCCCTGGGTTACAGCGACAAGGAGGCCTCGCTGGCGCTCAAGCCCTTGCCCGCAGATGTTGGCGTGAGCGAGGGCATCAAGCTGGCGCTCAAGGCCCTGGCCAAGTAAGCTTGTGCCATGAGCATACAGACTGACGATTTCGAGCCTGATCCCGGGCGTATGGTTTCACAGGCGCCGGTTTCTGCGCAAGAAGAGGCGCTTGAGCGCGCTTTGCGGCCCAAATTGCTGGACGACTATGTGGGTCAGACCAAGGCACGCGAGCAACTCGAAATCTTTATCGGCGCTGCGCGTCACAGGGGGGAGGCTCTGGACCATGTTCTGCTTTTTGGCCCCCCAGGCCTGGGCAAGACAACGCTGTCTCACATCGTGGCCCACGAGTTGGGTGTGAACCTGCGTCAGACCAGTGGGCCGGTGCTGGAAAAGCCCAAGGACCTGGCGGCTCTGCTGACCAATCTGGAGCGCAATGATGTGCTCTTCATCGATGAGATCCACCGCCTCTCCCCCGTGGTCGAAGAAATTTTGTATCCGGCGCTGGAGGACTATCAGATCGACATCAT
>SXGQ01426827.1_pt1 | contig 11157 bp, 5 predicted proteins | sample 3178371 | NCBI WGS metagenome assembly SXGQ01 (sample SAMN11356859, study PRJNA531348) | freshwater metagenome | isolation source: freshwater sample F1-20 | place: China: Fuxian Lake, Yuxi | collected 2017-12-25 | reverse complement strand
TTTCATTAGTTGTATTCGCAATCCTCGTATAAGTTCGGGGAAACTATTACGGCTATTGCTACCAGACTTTTACGCCCCCCTGGGCTGGTTGGTCAGGGTGGGGATTCTATTTTTAGATATCTGCTTGTGTACCAAGGCTTCCGCCTGTTATACCTGAGCGACCACGGAAACGAGAAACTTCACGCTGTGCTCTTTGTTGTGATGCAAGTATTGCCTCTGGAGAGCCTTCAATAACAGCACTCAATGCTTCTTGTTCATTATATGTTGTGCCTTCAATTTGGCTCAAGCGTTGTTGTTCTTTACGAAGTTCTCCTGCTTGACCAATCTTTGCTTGCATTTGAGCCTCAGTTAATTTAGCGTAAGGTTCAGTACCAACAATATTTTCTGCAGTAGCAGCAGTAATATCTGGCATCCTAAATCCAGCAGCACGGCTTAAACCTACAAAGGTTGCAGCCTTAGCCTGCTTTTGAATTAGTGACAAAGCCTTCTCTGGGTCAAGAACATAGGCTGTTAAGTCACCTTCGCCTATAGCGTAAAGGTCTACTAATTGTTGTTTAATTGATGAGTTAAGGGTACGAGCCAAATCCTGACCTACTTGTAAGCGGTCTTGATATTCTTTAGCAGATACTTGCTTAGCAATTAAGTTACCAAAGTCTTCTGGGTTATCGTAGAAACCTTTTGGCAAATCAAAAAATCTAGCGGTTTGTATCATGGCATTTTCTATACGAGTGTACTCATCTTCACTAATAGTACGACCTATCTTACGCAAACCTTCCATGCCAGGAAAGCGTGTTTTGTATGCTGGTTGGTCATACATACCTAACAAAATCATTTCCTCAGAAGTGTCTTTTAAAATTTCTGCATCAATATAACTAGCAAGTCCTTCAAGTTTGTAAGGTGCTAACATAGCAGTTAATTTATCTTTAGCCTTAATTTGAGAAGCAACTTTTGCTGCTTTTGCTTCTGCTGCTTTATCGGCTGCTGCCTGTTTAGTTGCAGCATCAAACTTAGCCTGTTGTGCAGCAAGAGCATCAGAAATCATTTTTTGAACTTGGTCTGCTTGTAACCCTTGTTGTACTATGGGTTCAATCTTAGGTTCAGTTTTTAAAACCGTTTCTCTTTTAGTGGCTTTATTAGTAACTGGGTCATAATCATAACCAAGAGCATCATATCTTTTTGTAATATCTGCTTGTAGTCTATCAAAAGTACTTTGCATACTACCTAATGTTTTTGCTGCTTCAGCACCTAGTGGAGTGCTTGTATCAATATCAGATATTTTTCCAGTAGCAATAGGTTTTTGAGGAGTAACACCAGCACCTTGTAAAATTTGCTGAGTTTGTTGTAATCCAGTATCAGCAAGTACATCAGCAAAGGCTTTACGGACTGCTGCTTCCTCTTTAGACATTTTTTTAGTAGCCATTATTTTAAATACTGCATCCTTCTAAGCACATTGGCTCCTATTCCTTCATAGGTACGAGTAGCATTTTCAGTGTACTGCCAACGCTCATCTGCTTTAATAAGTTTCTCTGCATCCCATGCAGGGCGTTGTACTACCTTGCCAGTTTTCTCATCTACCATAGTAAAGATTTTTCCATCTTTCCATAGTGGGTCATTCCAATCTAAAGTATCTTCATCTACCTCAAGTAGGTCAGCCCATTTCTTGCGCTGCAATGAAGTCACATCCCATAGAGTACGACCAGCAGCAAAATCATCAGCATAAAATGGATATAACAAAGCCTGTTGGTCAGCAATCTCTTTTTTGATTGCATCATCAGTTGTTTTAACTCTTATACCTTGTGGTGTTACAGTTCCAATAAGTCTGCTTAAATAGTTATTAGCAGTAGTTTGGCTTATGTCTACACCCATTAATTTACCATAAGACCTAATATCATTTATCTTAGATTGATATAGTCCACCACCAGATTTAGAAATTATATCTGAATTGCCAATGATGGTATTTTCAATATATGTAGCATCCCAGCCATTTAAGAAAGATGCTTCGGCAAGACTGCTTAAATATGACCCAACGGTAGGGTCAGAGGCATTAAGTCCAATACCGTTGGCTACGCCAGATACTGTAATTTTATATTCGTTTAATTTATTTTGATACCAGTTTTCACCGTATCTGTATCTGCCTGCAAGATTAGCAGCAACTGTTGGACCTTTGCTTAGGTACCAATCACTACTACTAATCATATCTGCAATAGCATCTGCAGATTTAATAAATTCACCAGTTATTGGGTTTCTTACAGCATCGTAAATAGCCTTTAGTTGTGGCTCATTTTTTAATAAGTTAATAATCCAAGTTGCTATAGGAGGTGTTTTTTCAGCCATTAGCCTCTAACTCCTAACGCTTTTTCAAGAGCAGAACCAAAAACGCTTGCTGTTTGGAACTCTGCATAAAGTGGGTCTTCTTGAGCACGCTTCTTAATTTCGGCTGCAGCCTCTGCCTCTCCAAAACCAGGAGTTGTAACAGTAACTCTTTTGCCACCAATAGTTTTAGTTTCAGTTTTTGTAGGCTTTTTAAGTTGTTGTTGCTTAACAAACTCTGCAAACTTTTCTGCTTGTTCATCATCAACAATAGTGCCAGTATATGCTTCTATGCCTTGTTTAAACAAAGCCTTAGAATTTTCAGCCTTCATCAACTGTGTCTGGTATGAAGGTCCACCAGAACCACCACCCCATAATCCACGCTGGATATTTAACAAATCATAAGGGCTAAGTTTTTGACCAACACGATTATTTTCTAGGGATAGTTGACCCCATGTTTCCCATTGTTTTTTTAATTCAGAAATACCAGCATCGGCGCTAACAACTCCAGAATCTATAAGAGTTTTCTTCCAAGCATTTAACTCGGTTGGATTGGCAATAGGAAATTGTTGCTTCCATTCTGTTAATGATATGACACCTGATTCAGCAGCAGTAGGTTTTCTGCGCCGTGTTTTAGTTTCGCCACCAACATATACGCCTACATTTCCCATGGCTGGTAACATGTTTGCACCAAAAATTGCTTGAGCATTAAAGTTAGGATTCTTTAAAATTTGTTGTCCTGCTTGAGTATTTAATAATGCTTCAACATCAACTCCAGTTGCTTCTAATTGAGCAAACTGCATTTGTGTATTTAGAGTTGTTTGTTCTTGTAATGCTTGCTCTTGGGCAGCAGTTTGTTCTTCATCTCCGCCAAATAAATCAGTTAGAATATTAATTCCAGTAGCAGCGGCAGCAGCGCCAATAACCCTTTTAGGAGTAATTACTTTACGCTTTTTAACTGCTTCACCAGCAACCTCTGCACCCGTAGTTTTTGCCTTACGAGCGCTTACAGCCTTGGCTAAACCTTTAACAGCCTGAGCACCTGCTTTTGCTGCAGTACCAACACCTGCTGCAATGCTTGCTTCACGAATTTCGGTAATGCCTCTTTCACGAAACAAATCTAATTTCTCTGGGTCATCAAGGTCTTTAAGAAGGTTGTTTAATTCACCTTCTGAAAACATGTCTTTATAGTTAGGAATTTTATCCTTAATAAGTTCTAGTTTTTCTTTATTGGTCATATTCCTATCCCAAGGTTACAGGGTCGTTTTGTAAAAAGCGGTTGAAAAAATCTTCAAACTCTGGCGAACCAGTTTTTAATTGATATATCACTGAGTTCCAATATCCATCTAAATCAGCATTATCTTTTGCAGCAAGTGTAGATGGCGCACCGTAAGCCTTACGAGTTTCTAACTCACGGGCTACTTGTCCTCGTGCTTGTAGGTAAACAGCCATGGCTTGTACTACCTGACGGTTACCGTTATCTGCCATCCAGTTTGGATTAGATAACATACTACGCATAGCCTGCATCCTATAAATCCACTTGCCTCTATCCACATTTAGATAATCAGCCTGCCAGTCAGAGTTTCTTTGTGACAAGTCAGCAATCATTAATTGCTTAAGAGCCTGTAATTCTTCAGCACCTGATTCTGTATATGATTGATAACCCTGTGCTTGCAGTTGTGAATCTAGTAAGTTCATATTCTTGCGGAACTCAATCCAGCCAACTTTAATATTAGCATCACGCTTAAGTTGTGCAGGGTCACGCCGTTCACGGAACTTATCAGTTGAACCAGGAACTGGTGCATTTCCGTATTGCCATGCGTATACAGCCTCTGAAAAGTCATACTTGCCATCTGGGTCATTAACTAAGAACCCAATCATTTCAGGTGATGTCTGACCAATTTGACTTACTAAGTCGCTGTATTTCTTGATATTGCTAAATGCCTTTTGTGATGCTTCAGCGCCAGTTGGGTTAAAGGAAGCACTAACCAAGGCTGGACCCATTTCTGGATACATTTCAAGGAACAACACTTCAGCATCTCTACCATAAACATCCTGTAACTTACGGAATTGTTGTGAGTAAAAACTTAGTGGTGAATCATATTGAGCAGCAAATGGCATTACAAGGTTAGATAGAATACGAACCTTATAGAAGTCATTGGTTAATTTAGATACTTCTTCAAGGCTTGGCATCTTTTCACGCTCGCCCAAGTTATATTTAATTAACTCATAACGATAAACAGTGTTAAATGTACGGCTCCATAGTTCATCCTGTCCTGCAACAGATGCAAGTTTTTGTGCTGCAGGTGGAAGCAACTGGCGTAGTACGCCTTCTTGTGTGCCAAAAGGTAATACTGGAAGAACTGAGGATGTAAATATATCTTCTAAATCTGGCTTAGCCTTAACCAATTCATTAACTGGTAGAACTACTAAAGGACCAAATCCTGCTAGGTATTCACCTTGGAATAGAACATCAAGGCTTCGTACTGGAATAGATACCTGCGTACCAGTGGCACGGATGGCAGCAGCCATGCCTTTGCCCCATACTGGAATCTTCTCAATAGTACTTATTGCACCCTCTGACATAGGTACAACAATCTTATTATCATAAGAAAACTCAGTTGTTTGGTTGCCATCTTTATCAATGATATTTGGTTGGTTACGAAGTGATGAAACTATTTGTCCAGCACGGGCAACAACTGCAGGGTTCTCGCTGGCAAGTCCACTCCAACGGCGAATAGTATTTTCCCATGCGTTAAAGAACGGCATAATAAACCGCATTTTTTCACCCGCATAAGACTTGCGAATAATCGTAAATAGTGTTTTGTTAACTTCTTTACGAGTACTTTCAATTACATCTTTGCGTAGGTTATTAATCTCATCTACAGTTAATTCAGCCTTTGCGTTACCAGTATTTAAACGCTTAGTTGATAATGCGGTATCAAGTCTGTTTTGATAATCTGAACGATATATTGCTCTAGCCAACGGATGACGAGCAAGGGTTGTTTCAGGTAATGAGCCAAGGAAGTAAAATGCTTTGTCAATAACCTTAGCCGTAGCATCCATAATGTTACGAGCCTGTGGGCTAGTTGGAACAATACGACCTACAATATCTGGTAATTCAGTAGCATTTTTAAAGTGGTTACGCAACCATATTTCAGTTACTTGACCAGTGCGAAATGCCTCTTGCATTTGTGTATCTGGTAAGTATCTATTAAATGCACTGTATAAATCACCAACAAAATCTTCTGCTTCTATGCTTGCGTTTAAACGCTCTGATGGTACTTTAATACCAGGAACATCAATGTTAAATCTACGGGCATAACCTACATTTTCTGGTTTACGCAACCATTTAACTATTTCCTCTGGGCGTGCACCATTTAACATTTGTTCAACCAGTGGGTCTATACGACCATCAGGAGAACGGAAGAAGGTATTAAGTTGATTAGCCCAACCAGAGTAATAATCTGGCATATTGGGGGTTAATACATCTTCAACAAAGTTATTATGTTCAGCAGCAAAGAATTGTGATGGATGGTCTACAAACCTACGGTATGAGTCTGTATTGTCGGTGCGGTCATATAGAATCTGACCTAACTCGCCACGGAAAGCATCATCAATTTCTACTTTAGTACCATCATAAAGAGTCACAATTCTGCGACCTGTGCCCTGTATTTGTTTAGGTGCACCAATACGGGCTTCTTCAACAACACGAGCATCTAGTTTAACAAGTAAGTTTTCTAAATTCTTTTTAGAGGTAGCCTGCATATCAGCAGCCTCACGAACAACTTGTGCTAAACCTGCGGTTGGATACTCTCGTTTACTGGAGAGGGACTCGGAGAGTTCTGCAATGCGCTCTCTAGTGCTCTTGCCGCTAAGATTTGGGCGAATTCCTTGCGCTCTTGCGGTGACATTTCCGACACTGGCTTGGGTGCCTTGACCCAGTGCAAACCTTGCGGTTGTTCTTTCATCGCCTGTTCCTCTCGTTACGATAAATGCGTTATCCCAGTCACCTCTAGTAATAGCAGCCAAATCTGCGATTGCCTTTTGGTTTCTTTCTACGCCAAGTTTAACAGCCTCGGCACGGTCCATAATAACATTAGTTGGCTCAGCCCAGATATGTGGCACGCCGTCAATATCTTCAACCCATGTACCAAAGTGGTCTGCTTTACCAAACTTTTCAAGATTCTTTTCAAAGTGTGCTGCTACTGAATCAATCCAACTTTGTGGATTTGCTGCAGCATCTTCTAAACGGAAGGTATGGGTAGCACCACGAATGGCTACTGAAATACCTGCAGTTGGTACATCGCCTGAGAAGTCAAATGTACCACCTTGATTTTTGATGGTACGCTCAATAATACTAAGCATCCTTGGTTCATTACCAAGTATTTGTTGTTGTCTTTTAACAGAATCAAGTCTGCGTTGGGTAAGAGTTACAAATGGACTCTGACCAAAACCTTCTACCATTTCAGGGTCTACAAGAACTGTAGCCCTACCATTAGCCTTATTGTCAGGTAAAGTTACTTTGCCAATTCCATTGGCTCTCATCCAATCAAGAAGTGGTTTTTCTTTACCTTCCCATGCAGCACGATTACGAGGTGTTCCTCTTTCAATACCAAGAACAGTTTTAAGTTCTGGATAGTCAACAAGGTTTAAACGAGGACTGCGTAGATTTTCTGTACGAAGGTCAACTTCAAGTCCATAAACTTTTTGTCCAATTACTGCACCTTGGTTACCAGGCTTACGAATTCTAAATTCTGCTGTAGTAAGTAGTTTTTGAGATACTGTATTTGGGTCAATAGTTGTAAACCGACCAGTTTGTGGATTTAACACCTCAACAACATTTCCGTTATTTACGGTATTAATAAATCCCTCACGCATATCAGCGCCAATAGTTTGCATTGATGGTGATACTTGGCGCTTAGCAACTTTAGGAGTAATTGCCTCTAAGGTTATTACTCTAATTGGTTCACTACCATCACCAAAACCCATAAATGGAATAAACTCTGATTTAGTAACTTTATATTTTGTACCTGCTGGTAAAAGAACTTCTTGTTCTCGCATAGCATGTTCTGATTCAGATGAACGAATTGTTTGTCCGTATTGATTAAATGGAGTAAAACCTTGTCGTTCACTTCTATAAACTATATTTTCATTAAAGTCATTATATGTTTGTTTAATATCTAAACCAGGGTGACCTTTAGGTAAAGCAATTTTGTATACTACTGGCTTGCCACCATAATAGTTAGCAAATTTTACTGCTTGAGTACCACTTTTACTTGTAGATACAAAACCTTTATCTTCAACAATGTCGCCAACACTTAAAATTCTATCGCCAAATTCAGCATTTGTAGTTGAACCACGATAAACAACTGTCGGTTTTTTAATAACACTTCGTTGAATTGCTCGTTGTAATACTGATGGAAGTTTTAAATCATAAGGGTTTAAATCTTGTGTTACTTCTAAACCACCCCTTAATTGACTTTGTTGGGTGCTAAAGTTTCCACGAACATATTTTTGAACTTGTCTAAAATCACTTTCTGGCATTTGGGCAAAAACTTCTGCAGTGCCAATTTCGCCACCAGGAGCAAGTTCTAAATTCTTAGGTAGTGGATAAGCACGACCAGTTAAACGCTTGTATATTTCAGATGCAGATATTCTAGGCATACCAGCCTCTGCATACTGCTCTGCAATATCTTGACTATATGACATAGCCAATGGTCTGTTTTTATCTAATGCTCTAATTGGTGCAGTAGAGCCATGGTATAAATATTGACCTGTTAGATACTCAGAAAGTTCAAGTAATTCTTTGTATTGAGCCTCGTTTAATTTACCCTGCAAGAATAAACGCTCTGCTGCCTGAGCATAAAGACGAGCCTCATTAATAACTTTTTCAGTAGCAAAAATCTCAGATTGAGTTTCTGCAAGAGCACGGCGAATTTGAATTGAATCTTCACGCAAACCTTTATTTACTAAAGTTCTATCTGCAAGACGCTCTATGCCTTGAACTCGGTTGTTATACCAAGACTTAAATCCTTCACGGTTTAAATCACCAAGGGCTAATAAACCATAACCTTTACCAAGAATAGAAAGTGTCGCTTCGCTAACATTTCGTATAGTGTAACCAAGGCGTAGAAGTACTGAAGCCTTCCACATATCATTTAAAATACCAGTTACATAACGCATTGAATCGGGGTCTATGATTTCACCCTTACGACCTATTGACTTTAGTACACCCTTATTTGCTTCAAGTACACGAGTATAGTTTTCTAGGTCTACCATTGGTAGTGCGTTAGCACCTTGGCGTTCTAGGTAAGGAATCTTAAGAATAACATCATCATTGGTCATCAAGAACTTACGGTCACGAATAGTGTCTAACGCAGTTTGACGGCGAGATTTATATTGATTCCAAATAAACAAACCTTGTTCATCAGTTAATCCAAGTTTTCTATTAACTGCACTAACGGCTAAATCTTCAAAAGATACTGCAACTCTTGAGCGTAATTCTGGTAAACCACCAGCACGAAGGTATGCTGTTGTGTGTTCATTAATTACTGGTTGTGCTATTTCTGGACCAACTAAACGGCGAAGTTGCTCGCCAAAGGCTCGCATTTCTGAGAATGAATCAGAGTCGTTAAAGTTAACATAACCTGCTGGTTTTTCTTGGAAGGTATCGCCAATTTTTTTAATACCAAAATTTACAACTGCAACAAGTGGGTGATACTTGGTTGGTTGTATAACCCCAACAGTTGGAAACTTAGTAGGTTGGTCTATGCCTTTAATTCTTGCTGCTTTGCTTTCAGCACGGCTAATAGCCAACTTTTCAAATACTGGCTTACCAAATGTACGCTTACTTAAATCTGCAGGTTTTGCGTTAAATGACCTAATCATACGGTAGTATGGGTCAGCCTCAATTTGCTTTACTAACTCAGTGGCTGTATCCAGTTTATTAACATCATCTACAATACCGTTAGTAGGTACATTGTTTAAAACTCTTTTATCTAAATCTGTTGTGTCAGCAATTTTATCAAATACAAATGCTAAGTCACGGCGTTTTGCAATTAAACGAGCAGCAGCAGAACCTACTTCTTTATTTGTACCAAGACGAGCAGTTGCAACCAAAGTATCGGCTACATCATCTACAGTCTTTGCTTCACCTAGTAAATAGGCTAAAGTATCTGAATCGTTAGATTGCTGAACCATTGAATGGTTGCGGATAGAAACTCTATCTGATTTAGCAAACCAAGAAAGGGTAGTATAAAGTTCGCCGCCTTCTTCACGACCCTCGTTAATTGTCTTAGCCAAAGTTTGCGGAGATATAACTCTTACTGAACGCAAAGTCTTTGGCATTAAAAAGTCTTTTAATAATCTATTTGCATTTGTATCTGTCGCACCTAATGGGCGAGTAACAACTGCTTTACGAGCAAGACCTGCTGCTTTACCCAATTTACCAAGTGGGTCAGTTACTGTTGTAAAGAATGTGTCGTAGGCACCACTAAGACTTTTAGCAGACCAATCTTCATCAAATACTTTACGGTCATTTGGGTCAAATATATTAAAATCACCAGCAGCCAGTTCATCAGGACCCAATAATCCAAAGGACCATTTAGATTGCAAGTATGATAATGCTTGTCCTGGGGAGATTTCTTCACGATTTTCCCAAGCCTTTTTAGCATCGGCAGTACCAAGAGTTGTAAGCGCTGCAGATAATGGTTCTCGTAAGTATCTACCACCAGTTTCATAAGAAAGCATTGCTGCTGGTAGTAAAACTTTATCAAATACTGCACCAACTGGTTTACGAATTGGATAAGTTGATGCCATTAATGTAGTTCTAAAAGCGTTACCCGCAAAGTTAAACGCATCTCCCACCCAATTTTTATCATTGGATGACACAGAAGCAAGGTCAAACATCATTGATGGTAAGCCAATATCGTTGGCAAACCCGTTACCTTGCAGTTTTTGCGCTGCGTTTCCGAGTATGTCGCTAAAACTCATAGTACGCTCTTTAAGTACCTTACATAATTGCGATAAGAGTTAGAGGTAGTTGGTAATTCTGCAAGTGTTGCTAGATATGGAAGTGCTTGACGCATACGGTCAGCATCTTCACCCATGGCGGTTTGGTCTGTAGCGTACATGCTATCAAGTTCTTGGGTTGCACCCATGCGTACATCCTCATCGGGGCGCATTGTTGGTGCAGTTAAAGATACAAATGGTGTTTGTCCAGTAGTACGAAATGAACGATTTGCTGATGGTGATGGTTTAAGAGCAGGATTTTGTCCTGACATTTTTGCGCTTGTTTGAGTATCATAAAAATCTTGTGCGTTATCAATACCTGCTACATAGGTTGCTGGTTGTCCACTTGTACCTGCGCCACCTGTTGCTGATACTTCAAAGTTTTCTTCGGCTTTCTTAGCCATCTTTCCTCCCACCTAAGTTCGGATATTTAAAATTATGAGCAGTTTTGAAACATGCTCAGGTTTTTTAATTACTTACTGCGTGAACCGCGAGTTCCGCTTGGATTACTTGAGAAATATGCTTTGCCACCTTTTGATGATGCTTTCTTAGCCAGCAACGGTTGTGCTACATTAGCCTTGCCTGCTGAACCTTGGTTCTTAGGCTTACTTCCTCCTGATAGGGACTTCTTCATTTATTCACCTCCCTTACGCAACTGGTAATCGTCTTACGAGGGAAGCCTGAAGATTAGGTTCACCTCTTTGCGTTAAACTTGCTAAAAGCGACTGAACATCTGGTCTGCCACCTGGAGCAATTTGCCCAGGAGCAACACCTTGCATACGACCAGTTTCACTTAATCCCATTGGAAGTTGCCCCTCACCTGGGGGGACCGCA
>SXGQ01728312.1_pt1 | contig 11158 bp, 5 predicted proteins | sample 3178371 | NCBI WGS metagenome assembly SXGQ01 (sample SAMN11356859, study PRJNA531348) | freshwater metagenome | isolation source: freshwater sample F1-20 | place: China: Fuxian Lake, Yuxi | collected 2017-12-25 | reverse complement strand
TTTTATTTTTTACTCGTTGTTTCTCTTCCGCAGTGCTCGCATATGCATTTTACTCCTGACTGTTTTTTATATAATTCTCTTTGATATAATTTATAGTATTCTTTATCCCTCCAAGTATAATTTTTAATATCATCGGCAGGCGTTGTCATTGTCTATATAATACTATAGTTTTTATTTCTTTAATATACTTTTTTGATTATAATATTTTTTCAGTTTAATAGATTATCAGATAATGGCGTTGGCGGTATTTCTTCTTCCTCGCTTTCATTTATATTATCTTTATTCGTTGTTCTACAATGATAATATAAATTAATACATTTGAAGTACTCGCAGCATCTTGATTTACACGTGCAGTCGAAACTACCTAGAACATCTGATATAAACTTTTGTAATGATTCATTGCAGTTTTTTTGCGATGATTCACTTACTCCCATTATATTATTAATTAGATTTTTAATATCTCTAACATCATTCGGCTGCGTCTATTTCTATAATCATATCAGCAATTTCAATATTTGTCAGTTTTTTTATCTTATTTCCGTCTTTATCTATCCCTCCCATTTTCTGTTCTCTTGTTAGAAATACGCCGCGGTGCGTTTCAAGTTGGTCAATGAGAAAAGCCTTAGTTTGATTTCTCCATTGACTTATAGTTAAATCAGTTCTTTTTATTGTATTATGTGGTTGTGTTGTAGATTGTGCGGTTGATGATGATGAAGCAGCACCTGGTGTTGTTGATGGTGCTGCAGTAGACACCGTTGATGATGACGATGATGATAAGAATGGGATTTGTGGATTCAATCGCATCGGCAGCCTGCGCCAGCTTCTCAGCCCAGTCCGCCGGGGAAACCTCCGCCATTTTTCGCAACAAGACAGCCCGCTCGTTAGCGCCAGCACTGTGTGCGTTGAATTCATGGATGACTCCGAAGAACTGGCCGAGCACCTTGCGCCACCCGGCTTCATGCTTGGCCGGGCCAGTGGCATTCAGCACCACGAGGCGCGGGAGGCCGGTAAGCCGCAGCAGTTCCATTTCAGCGCGGTGCCTGGCTGTGAGCGGACGGCTGGTGTCCAACACATAGACTATCCCCGCTCCCTCGAACAGCGGGCGCAGTAACTCGCGCTCCGCTTCAAATTGCCCGCTCGCGGAGTGGCGCTTCACAAACTCGCGAAACAACGCAACAGGATCGGAGGCTTCGCTGGCTGCGCCTCCGATTTCCCGCAACATACCACACGGATCCTGAAAGCCCGGTGTATCCCACATTTCAAACAGCCCGTGGTATTCGAATCGCGTGCATTGCCGCGTCTCGCCGGGGATATCGCTGATGCCGATCTGGTCGTTCTCCGCGAGCGTCGCTGCCAAGCTGGACTTGCCGTGATTCACCGCTCCGACGATGGCAAAGGAAGGAATCATAAAGGTGGCAGGGTGACCATATCGAGTTCCAGACCGTGTGCGGCAGCGAATTTTTGCCAAAGCTCTCGCCGCCTCTCGCCGCCTTCCAAGAGCACACACCACCCACGCCCGGCGTAGGCGCGCGCGATGCTCGCGAGGGTCTTGAAGGTTCCCTCAATCGGGTCGGTGTCCTCCGCAATCACAATCGCGATCCCGCCCTTCGCGGCGCTGATGCGGGCGTAGGCGGCGGTGTTCGCGCCATCGTCGTCCAGTTCGATGCGTGACACTTCGTCCACCGAGCCGCCAAGCGCCGCGGAAATCCGGCTCGGCAGGTCATCCGGCGAAACCCCCTCCCCAGCGAAAACGAGCCAGCGCCGTGCGTTGTGGACATGACTGGTGGCATTGCCAGCACCGACGGGTGCGCCAGAGGGAGAGTAATCCGTCACCACAAAATCCGGGCCGAGGAGCCTGCGATGGAGTGCGTTTGCGGCGGGAAAATCAAATTGCAGCTTAGCGAGTCGCCACCGGCCTAGGAATGAAAGTGCGAGGAAGAGCACCGCACGTATGAACACACTATAAATAGCAAGGCTCCAAGCGAGGAACGGCCACCATGCTTTTGCCGCAGCTTTGTCAGGCAAACCGCCGGCGCCGGTGAACTGCGATGCTCGGACCTGATCGAGCGATGGGCAGCCATCAGGAACTAGAAGCCTCCACGGCCAGGAAACAATCTCGGCCCACCAATGGCGGTTCTCCGCCCCGCTCCTCACGCTGTGCCAGCCAAAGCCAAAGCCCGGTGGGCTGAACTCAACCAGCAAAAACAGACAGAGCAACGCACCCAACCCAAAGGCCCATGCAAAGAGCTGAGTCAGCCCCAACAGCGGCGGCAACATGAGCGGAGAAAGCCGTTTTCCATGACGTTTGAGAGCGCCAGCAAAAGCCTCCCATTCGATTACAGCGGATCCAGACACCCTCTGTTTGATCCGATCCAAAACCCAAAGCACGCCACGTCCCAACTCACCGGATTCCCCTGTCAATCTGCCGCATCCGAAAAGGATCACGGTGATGATTAGCGGCAGCAGAACCAGCCACCCCATGAAATAATCCACGTGGATCTGGTTTTGGTAACGCAAGAAGCCACCTGCGGCGCTCATTCCAGCGGCGGTTCCAGCCGCCAACATCACAACCCGCGCCCGCTGCAACATCTTGTCGAGCGCCCGCCCCAGTGTCCGATTGTCACCCCGACGACTGTCGAGCCACGCGTGGAACAAGTCCCTGCGATTCTTCGCCTCCATCTTCGGCTCGTTCATCATACCCTCCAGTTCCAGCTGAAAGTCCACCACGTCGCCCAACGACCATGGTTGGGACTTTTGTGCTGGCGTTAACTCGGAGATCACTTGAGGAGACATAGGATGTTCCAAAATGGTTGTAAAGCGGCTCTAGTTGCCCGTCACTGAATGCATTGGATGAACGAATCAACCGCGTTGCGAGAAGCCAATTCGACACTGGATGAAAGTATTCACCGCACTCGCAATCCGCCCTGTATTCACTGCGATTGTGTGGTGTGACATCCTGTGTCCTATCGCATCGCAGTAGGGCGATGGAGGATATTATTCCACTCCGAGCATTCGCCGGGCTTCCTGCCGATGTTCTTCCGTAATCCAGAGTCCGGCAACTTCGGCGAGAGCGCTACCCATCATGCCGATGTCGTCGCCCCACCCGGCGATGGGTGTAATGTCAGGGATCCCGTCGAATGGGCATAAAACGTAAGCGACGGCAGCTTAGTGAATGCCCTTGGCCCAGATGGGCGTTCTGGGGTCGCCCATTGCGATGACTGTGGCGACAAGGTCGACAATCATCGGGAATCGCTTGGCGTTCCGGCGGATGAAATCGCCGAAATCAGGGAAATCAATGGGAAAGAAGTTCATATTCATGGCGTGGGGCTATTTGCCCTTCCCTCCTCGCTTGGACTCAAAGAGTGGCAGGATCGTCATAATGATCCCGCAATTTCTCCGACTACTCACCGACAACGAAACACCGTGGCTATCTTTTTGGCTCGCGTGATGGCGACGTATTGCAGTTTTTGCTGATCGCTGGCCGCCGAGGTATTACGGTTACGCACGCTCGGGACAATCAGGACGACTTCATCGAACTCAAGTCCTTTAGCACGATGCATGGTCGCTACTCGGGCGGCCTTTGAATCTGCTCGGTCACGTTCGTTTGGTCCGATGATGCTCGCCTCCAACCCCGCCTTTTTGAGGGCTGAATGGACTTCCGCCGCTTCATTCTTGGTAGCGACCATGACGCAGATGGATCGATCCGCTTTCATGGCCTCTCCAACTATGCCGGTTGTCTGGGCAAAGGCGTCCTCCTTGTGTTGTACTTCCAGCATCCGGGGCTGTGGCCCCCGGGAAACGGACTTGTATTTCTTAACTTCATCCGATCCATCGTCCAAGTCGTCGACTTCGCATCCTTCGAGCATGGCCACGGCCACCCTCCGAATTTCTTCCGTGGTGCGGTAGTTGAGAAACAGTTTGCGTGCTCTGCCCTTGATGTCGATGCCGCACGCACTCATCGAGGCGCGGTTGCGGTTGTAGATACGTTGGTGGCCGTCACCGACGAAGAAGAGATCGTTGGGCCCAAACGGCACCATGGCCCGCAGTAGTTTAAGAGCCTGAGGACCGAAGTCCTGAGTTTCATCAACCAGAATGGAGGAAAACGACGTCGGGTTTTTGCGCAGCAGTGCCGCAGCATCCCGATAGGCGTCTTCAACCTCCTTGAGTTTCCGACTGGTCAAGGCGGCACGGTATTCCTCGAAAACAGGCCAGATGGCATCCCGCTTTTTTCTTGTGAGCACCGTTCCTCGTCCGGTGCGTTTCGCCTGCCGGTATTCATCTTCTGTGGTCACTCCCTGGGCAAGAATGACGCGCTCGAATTCGTCTTCGTAAAATCCGGGCGGAAGCCCCAACGACGAATCAGCAATCGAGAGAGCCCGACCCCATGCCTCAGCCGCCGGGCCCTCCTTTCGGTTGAAGATGATGGTGTATTCGTATTTATTTTTTCGGAGGTATGCGTGGACCCATGCATCAAGGTTTTGCACCTCGATCTTTTGCATAGTGGCCTGACCGCAAAGCGTCTTGAGATTGTCCTCAACGTCCTGCGCCAGGTTCTTGGTGAATGTTGTTAGAAAGACCTTGCTGTCTGCGCTGGCACGGTTGTCGGCGAGCCACTTGGCGCGGTGCATTGCCAGGACCGTTTTCCCAGTGCCGGCGCCTCCGAGCACCCGCATCGGACCGCTTCGATCAGACTGAGCGAGTTTGCGCTGAGTCGGATGAAGAAAGACCCTCCACTGCGCCAGTGGTGCGTTGAGGATGGCAGCCATCGTCTCGTTGTCGTCCACCACCACAAAGCGAGCTTGGGACTCGGCGGTGTCGAGAGCCGCGGCGAAGTCGCCTGTATCGATCTTTTTGTCGACCCTCGTTTCCCGGGACACAAGGACATCGGAAACCGTATCGCCTGCAGCAATGAGGAAGAGGCCCTCGTAAGCCTCGACCGGCAGGAACTGCTGCATCGCATCCAATTCGGCCTCGGTGCAGATAGTGCGAACCTGAGGAATGAGTTCCTCGGGTGTGCCGATACTGACCAATTCTTGGTCGCTCAAGGCTTTGTAGAGAGGCACGGGTTCGGCCGGTGGTCTATCACTTCGCCTGACCTTTTCCTTGGCGAACGTTTCCTCCACTTCGTGCCTCACCTGTTCCAGTGCTGGCTCGACAAGACTCTCCACGGCGAAAACCTGCATGGCACCGGTTACAGGATTGATGGCCACCCGGCGGTTTTTCGCCCAGTGGTAGGCGTCGTCGTGCTTGTCCACATACATGAGCACATAAACGTCACCCTTGTCAGGCTTGAAGACGATACCACGCCAATCCTGGTCGATTCGCACGGATCGCAAGTTCTTATCACGTGTCGCACGGATGACCTCGTAGTTGATGCTGCTGGCGGTTGGGTCCGTCTGAAAACGAAGAGCCCACTTGAGGACTTTGGCTTGGACGTTGGAAGGCAGCCTGGAAAGGTTGGACAGAAAGTCCTGCGCAAGTGCTACTTTGGTTTTCATAAAGATAATCTGTTTAGTTTGCAGGGCCGCTACCAGCGGTTGGCTGGTTTAGATGATCGCGCAAGCGAGAGGGCCAGTCTTCATCGGTTGTAACGGTGCTCCAGCCCCTGTTGGTCCAAGTCGTTTTAAAATCGGCGTGATGCTCCATTAGCAGGACGAGCTTTGATTTTGTCCATGCAAGTTCGCATTCGGCAATGACATCGCCATTATCTGCCAACTCGTACCCCACCTCGTCAGGCACGGGAATTCCGGCTTCTTTTAAAGAAATCAACCCCTCGGCCAAGGATTTCATCGCTTGGGAAATGACTTCATCCCACCCGCCCGCATGAGCCGCCTGTCCGCCGCCAGAGGCTGGACTGATTCCATCCTGGAACTGAACAGTCTTGTAGTCTCCTGCGCCCAATCCGGCGCGTGTTGCCAGCAGGACTCCGGGCAGAGTTTGGAACACGTTGAATAGCCACAGCCAGCGACGCCATCCAAGATGTCGCTCCGGCTCGCTTTCGGCAGCAAGTTCATCGAAGATGACGAAACCGGGACTCCGGGGTGGGGCCGCCGTTAGACTCTGCAGAGCAGACGGCCACCAATATCGTAACATGACTGTCCGCTCATTGATATTTCCGGCGGCGACCGATGGTTCCGGTCGCTCGCAAGGCAAATCAACAAGTGCATTCCAAAACTGGCAAAGCTGATTCCGGGCATCAGCCAGCTCAGGCTTTACGGGATGAGGCACCATGCGGAATGCGGTGGCACCGGCGTTGCGAGCCATTCGTCGTGCATAGGAATCGCCCTCGGTCCCAGCCGGAGTCGCCAACCAACGAACGAGCCCAGTGACACCGTTGCAGCCCCACATTGCATCTTCTGCCATTGCTGCAATCGACGGAGGCAGCGGGCTGATTGACATACCCTCAAGGCAATCGTTGAGAGTTGTTTCCGGCTTGCCCTCCATCGCCGCCATCACATCTTCCCAAGTCACCGACCAGGTCCAAAACCTGCCACTACCCACGAGTGCATTCCGCTTTGCGGCATCGGTCTGGGCGATAGCTTGGTGATATGCCCACCCGTCGCAAAAGATGGCGATCGGTTTTCTGTGGGAACGCCCTTGTGCCGGCCAAAGAACGAAATCAGGTTTACAAAGCACATCAACGCCATCCTTTTGGCTGAGTTCCACCTGGGGCTCAACCCAATAGCGTTGATCACCGGCCTCCAGCAGGTAACCTGACTTCCCTTGCACGACGTCCTGAACAAGACGAACGAAGGGCAAGCCGCCTTTTCCGCCGATGCGACGGAGGCTCTCAATGAATTTGGCCTCCAACTCAGAATCGAAGTTGGGGTTCACAAAAATGTCGGAAATCGACGAGACCTTTTCGAGTTGGTCGAGGTTGGTTACTAGTTCCTCAAGGATCGACCGTGCGCGTTCTCTTGAGACAAGTTCCATGGCCTTACCCAGACGATGCTGATAGACGCAGCGATAGCAGCCGTCTTTCTCCGGATCTGTATTGCACGAACACCCGCGGACGTGTTCCAGCGCCATACGGAGCAGAGCGGCAAGCGTCTTCGCACCATCGGCCAGAAGTTCGTGAAGGTAGCCGGTGCCGCCGGGCACGGAATCATAGAGCAGCACATAGTGCCGGCTGGGGCCGCCGTCCGCATCCTTGACCTCTTGGGTCACCATGCGGAGATGATCTACTTTGCCTCCGAAACGTCGCTTGAGCCCGATCTGCAGGGCTGCCATGAAGGATTGCACCGATACCTCATCCATGCCCGACTTGGTGAACGGCACCAGAATACGGAGTGCCTCAGAGGCGAATTCGCGGTAGAGATAGAGGCAGTCTGCGAGAGTCTCCGGATCCTCGGATTCTCTCTGGGAACAATCGAAAGAGTGAAGCTGGACCTTGGCTCGCTCTTTCTCATTTCGGGGAGGTCGTTGAACCTGCCCGCAGTGCTTGCAGAGCTTGAAACCTGGTCTTGGTTTCTGCTGGCCGGCCACGGCGTAGGCGTCGCCGGGTTTGGTGGGTTCACCAAAGTTGATATCACGAAAGACGACGCGTTCGATGAACTCAAAGCCGAAGGGCGTGTCGGAAGCCTTCATCTGATAGGCTTCCCTGACGTCGGATGGATCAAAGTCCGTCACCATCTGGCGGACATAGAATTTGGGCTCCCGATCCTCGGCGCTGTCATCGATGCGAACCTTCGAGTCGTCGCTGTTGGCAATCGCTTGCTTGAAGCGGAGCAACTGTCGTTTCTGGGAAACGTTGGACCACATCGCATCCCCGCACTTGGGGCAGGCCCCATCGGCATCAGCGTGGATTTCCAGATTGCGCATGTGATGGCAGGTCGGGCACATGCGCCATGTCTCCAAGGTGGAGAGCTGCATGTTTATCTGGTCCACCTCCACACGGCGCTGGTTGGCGTAAAAAATATTCTCCGGAGCGAATTCAGACAGGGCGGATTGAGCGGGTCTTTCGTAACGCTCGGCAGGCAGGGAGATATAGGCCCCTGCTTCATCAGGATCATCGCTGGACTTTTTGCGCCAAAGCAGGGACTTGAGTTCGACCCCGGCCTCCGGAAAAGCGTAGTTGGGAATCAGGCCGGCATCGGTCAGCGTATTGAGCAGATCCCGCTGATTGATTTCCTTCGCCATCCCGATGGCTTTCTGCCGCTCCCTTTCGAGCAAGTCGATGTCATCGCGGACTGCGTCATCTTGGGGCAATGCTTTGAGTGCTTTGATTCGCTTTTTGATCTCGTCGGCCCGATCTTTGTGAGTGGCACGTTCCTTGGAGAGTTCATCGAGCAGCTTGCTCAGGCGGATGCGGAGGGCGTCATCTTGCTCGGTGCCCCGCATGAACTGTTCCAGTCGTTCACTTACGCGCTCGTCGAGATCACTGCCGAGCAGCATCCTGAACTCCTCCAGCAAGGCATCTTCGTGGTCATGGATGTAGGTGAGAAAGGTGTAGGGGAAGCGATTTTGGTCGTGGCTGTCCCGGGCATCCAATGCCTCTTTGGTGTGGTCAGGTAGCGCGGTTTCCTTGATTCCAGATCCCACCCAGTGGTCGAGACAGAAGGCAAAGAGTTGGCGGCGCAGGACTTCGGGTGCCTTCAGAAAGATGCCCGGCGGGGTGACCTCTCCGCTGAGCATCTCTTGCGTGTCCTCGAAAAAGTATAGGTCGTGAGGGCTGACTCCGTCGGCGAGAGTTGAGGTGAAGGCATTGCCGTCGCGCCTGCCTGCCCGCCCTATGCGCTGAAGGTAGCTGGCCTGATTGGGTGGCACGGAGCAGAGCATGACCGAGGATAAGTCACCGATGTCCACCCCCATCTCCAGCGTGGGCGTGGCAGATAGTAGATTCTCATACCAAGGCTGCGGTTGTTTGTCCTTGAAGCGCTGCTCCAGCGCCTCGCGCTGATCCCGTTCCAGCATCCCGGTGTGCTCGGCGGAAAAGACCCTGCGCAAGTCAGCTCGGCTAAACTGCCGGGCCAACCAACTGCCACCCTCGATCTTTTCTGCATAGACCTCTTGTGGTGCTTGTAGGCAGGGCATTCCGATCAGCGCATCCGCGACCGCTTCGGGAACCGTGAGACTTCTTTTGCCTTGCGCCGACATCAGGCGGGCAACGCGGGTCTCAAGCAGCATTTCTGCGGAGTTAAGGCCAACGACATCAGCATCCTTTCCTTCAACACGGTATAGAACCTTCTGCCCTTCGAGCGCCTTGATGGCCGCCAGATAGATTTCATGATCGGCACCTTCGGGTAACAAACCTGAGGAACCGAGAGTCGCCTCCATCCACGTCTGGTAAAACGTCTTGCCGCGCCCACTGCCGACAATCCTATCAAGGTGCTCCTGGGCGCCAAGCGAGAGGAAACGGGGCTGCGCCGAGCGGGGGCCAATGCCCGGCAACCACTCTTTCCTGCCACCCGTCTGGGCGAAGGCGAAGACGTTCCCGTCCCCCATGAAGGTGGCCATCTCGGGATGCGTCAAGGCTCCACGAAACTTCAGGTGGCAAACAAAGCCCCAGAGCCATTGAAAAACGGTCTTCTCATCAAGGTGACGGATGCCGAAGGACTCCCGGAGGATCGGCAGCACGGCTTTGGCGGCGGCTTCCACCGCCTCACTCTTCGGGGTGAGGACGGCCTTCCCGAGGGCCTCCAGATTTCTCCCGCGCCGACTCTGATAGGTGAACTCGGCAAAAGCTTGCCAGGCGAGACGCTTTTGGACCCGGCCAGGAAGTCGGCTGCCGTCAGGCATGCGCCCCTCTTTCAGCAGATGCTCAGCCCAATCTCGCTGCCACAGCATATTGGGACCGATGAACTCGGAGACGAACTGTCCTACCGAAAGCTCAAAGGTCGATCCCCTTTCACGCCAGAGCGAACCAACCTTTTCGAGAAATTCCGGCCATGGACACTGTGGAGCGGCCACGTGATCGATGACGCGTGCGAGCCCGGTGCGGACGGTGTTGAGGTAGGTGCGAGCTGTGAAGAAACCTGCTCGATGAGCTGCGTCCTGCACGGAGTCAGAGAATGCGATCAGCTTCTTGTCATCGTTGAAGGGACTGCCCCAAGTCTGCTCAATGATGACCGCACCCAAGGTGGCGTTTCGGGCACCGAGAAGCATTTGGAAATTCCGGCCGCCGCATGCGGGACAGGTGGAGTCGTGCCACGTCGAGATGAGTCCGGTTGCATTCGTGCTGGTGCGGGTAGCGGTGACCCGAAAAACCTCCATCATCTCAGAGTGTCCGCAGGCGCCGCAATCGCCACTGGTCACTTGTAGGTTGCCACAGGCGGTGCAGAGTCTTTGGGCGACGCCATCGCATTGAGGGCGGGAAATTCCCTTGCTGGCGTAGAGCCGAAGGATCTGGGGCTGGCCTGCGAACCACGAGTTGTAAATCTCATCAAGGTCTTGGGAAATGACTGCCTGTCCTTCGGGCAATCGGCTCAGCCAGCCGGTGGTGTGACAATCCGTGCATTGGATCAGGGGCAGGTTCAGTTTTCCAGGTTCACGCCGGACGTCGCTGGACGATTGTAAATCGATCTGTTCGGGCTGAATGCGGACGGAAGCGACCATTCGGCGCAGCTCGCGCATCCAAAGTTGAATACGCAGAGTAACGAACGGTCGGCCATTGGGGTCGCGCGCCCAAGCCACCAGAGCCAGCAGCGCATCCAGGACGGGACCGATGTGCTGGCGGGCGCTCTCGGGCAAGGGACCTTGCATTTGCTGTTGGAGGTCTGCCAGGGAGATGATCTGGCCTTTGGCCAGCTTTAGCAGATTGACGAACAAAAGATGCTTCTTGAGCAACTCTCCCAACTTCTTGCGCCAGTCCTTGTCTTCGATATCGGCAGGTGGGGTTTCTCCGGGGAAGAAAAGCTGGAACCACGCAACCAGAGCCTCCTGCTGGGACTCATATTGACCGAGCGCGAGCACTTCCTCGAAGTCAGGCCGAGGATACAGTACATGCTCGATAGTGCTCTCACCGAGGAATTCGAGTTCGGTGATTCGGTTCTCAATGATGACGGAGTCCGGTGAAAAGTCTGCACCGAATATCTGTCGGGCGTATTCCCGCAGGGGGGCGTTGTCGACGTTGCCGCCGAGTGTGGCAGAGGTACCGGCGTAAATCAGCGAGCCTTCCTGCGTGCCCAAGCGCGACTTCAGACGGCGCAGCAGCAGGGCC
>SXGQ01166317.1_pt1 | contig 11159 bp, 8 predicted proteins | sample 3178371 | NCBI WGS metagenome assembly SXGQ01 (sample SAMN11356859, study PRJNA531348) | freshwater metagenome | isolation source: freshwater sample F1-20 | place: China: Fuxian Lake, Yuxi | collected 2017-12-25 | reverse complement strand
TGAGCTGATTGCGCTGGCACTGCTGGGCGTGATCCCGCCCATTCTGGTGGGGCTGTTCCTGGGCGTGGAAGCGCTGGGCGGCTTTCTGGCGGGCATCATTGTGTCCGGCCAGCTGCTGGCGGTGTTTATGTCCAATGCCGGCGGCGCCTGGGACAACGCCAAGAAGATTGTCGAGACCGAGCTGAAGATGAAGGGCACCCCCCTGCACGACGCGTCGATCGTCGGCGACACGGTCGGCGATCCCTTCAAGGACACCTCGTCGGTCGCCATGAACCCGGTGATCAAGTTCACCACGCTGTTCGGCCTGCTGGCGGTCGAGCTCGGCGTCTACCTCGGCACCGGCGCCGCGCTCACCGTGGGGCTGTCGGTGGTGTTCTTCGTCGTGAGCATGTATTTCGTCTACCGTTCGTTCTACGGCATGCGGATCGAGTCAGACTAGCCCAGCTTGTAATTGTTGGTAATCATGGGGAATTTACATGGTTTTCAGCTCATCAAGCCGTTGACGCGGGGATTCGAGCGCGACTAGAATCGCCGGGCATTCACACGAGGGGTCAGATACCTTCGATATCTGGCCCCTCGGCGTTTTTTCAGGGAGCGGATGCCGGGAACCGGTGTCTAATTGAAGACGGGCCGTTGACTCGGCCGGGTTCCGGCGTTGACAGTCGTTTTCGGCGTTGGGATAATCGGCGCGCTTTTTGGCGTCGTATGTTTTTTTGGACGAAACAAGCCGGTCGGCTTGTTCGACGAGAGCAGGAGGAACAGTGCCACGCGACATGTTTGGTGATGTCGTCGACCCCTCAATCAAAATGGGCAACAAGATGTGGTACACCGTGCCACTGACCATGTTGATCCAGGCGACGGCCGTTGCTGCGTTGGTCATCGTTCCGCTGATGGCGACCGGTGTCCTGCCGACGACGCCTTCGATGATGGCGTTTGTGGCGGCTCCGCCCCCACCGCCCCCGCCGCCGCCCCCGCCGCCGCCCCCCGAGGCCAAGGCGCCGCCACCTCCCATGGATGTGAGCCCTGACGCGGCACCGCTCGAAGCGCCCAAGGAAATCAAGGCGGAAACCGGTCTCGAGGCCGGCTTCGAGCGGTCAGCCGGTGTCGAAGGCGGCATCATCGGCGGCGTCGCCGGTGGCATCACCGGCGGCATCCCGGAACCGCCGCCGCCCCCGCCGCCACCCGCGGCGCCGGTGCGCGTCGGCGGCAACATCAAGCCGCCGCAGAAGACCCGCGACGTGCGGCCGACGTATCCGCCGATCGCCCAATCGGCGCGCGTGCAGGGCATCGTGATCATCGAGGCCACGATTGGCCCCGACGGCGCGGTGAAGGACGCGAAGGTGCTGCGCTCGATTCCGCTGCTGGATCAGGCGGCGCTCGATGCAGTGCGACAGTGGGTGTTTACACCGACCTTGCTGAACGGCGTTCCGGTGCCGGTCATCATGACGGTTACCGTTCAGTTCACGTTGCAGTAACAGTTTCCAGATCGGTGTAGCGACCAGCCTTCAGGCTGGCGGCAGTTTTAATTGGAGGATAGCGATGGAAGGTCGGAAGATTCAGTTTGGTCGGATCGCTGGTGCCGGTTTCGCGATGTTGCTCATGACGAGCGCCCCTGCCTTCGCGCAGGAGGGAGCCGGCATTGACTGGGTCGATATGTTCGAGCAGATGGGCGCCGCGGCGTGGGCCGTCGCCATCGTGCTGTTCATCATGTCGTTCTGGTCGGTGGGTGTCGCCATCGAGCGCATCTACACGTTCAACCAGGCGACCAAGCAGTCGAAGATGTATGCCCCCCTCGTCGCCAAGCACCTCAAGGAAGGCCGGCTGAAGGAAGCCATCGCCCTGTCGTCGGCGAAGGAATACCGCTACAGCCACCTCGCCAAGGTGGTGTTGGCCGGACTCCAGGAGTACCAGTTCCAGCAGGAGAGCGGCAGCAACCTGTCGCGTGAAGACCTGCTCGACACCGTCCGCCGCTCGATTCAGCGCGCCACCGCGCTGACCTCGAACGACCTCAAGAAGGGCATCTCGGGCCTCGCCACCATCGGCGCGACCGCCCCGTTCGTCGGCCTGCTCGGCACGGTCGTCGGCGTGATCAACGCATTCGTCGGTATCGCCTCGTCGGGCTCGGGCGGCATCGGCGCCGTCTCGGCCGGTATCGCCGAAGCGCTCGTCGAAACCGCGCTCGGCCTGTTCGTGGCCATCCCGGCGGTGTGGTTCTACAACTACCTGTCGGGCAAGCTCGAATTCTTCAACGTCGAGATGGACAACTCGTCGTCGGAGATGGTTGACTACTTTATTAAGAAGACGGCGTAGTACCGGACTTGAGACTGGGGCCTTGGGACTTGGGGAATACCCTTGACCCAGGCCCCAAGCCACAAGCCCCGAGCCCAGGAGATTTACCATGTCAATGACCGTCGGCCCATCGGGCGGAATTAAATCGGACATCAACGTCACGCCCCTCGTGGACGTCATGCTGGTGCTGCTCATCATCATGATGATCGTGGCCCCGCTGCTCCAGAAGGGTGCCGACGTCAAACTGCCGCTGGCCGCGAATACCGCGGACAAGCCGGAAACGCAGGACCAGACCGTCGTCGCCGTCGACAAGACCGACCGGTACTTCGTCAATGGCCTGCCGGTCCGCAAGGAAGACCTGCGGCAGAAGGTCGAAGAGATTCTCGAGACCAAGGCCGAGCGCATCATCCTCATCAAGGCCGATGAAGAAGCTCGCTACGCCGCCGTCATGGACCTCATGGACGAGTTGCGCACCATGGGCATCGAGGACATGGGGCTGATCACCGACCCCAAGAACCGCACCCTGTTGGCCGGCGGAGGTAACTGACATGGCACACGCACATCAGCACCTCGGCGCCGACCGCGTCATTACCGCCAAGAAGCTCGAAGTCAGCTCGGAGATGAACATCACGCCGATGATCGACGTGCTGCTCGTGCTCCTGGTCATCTTCATGGCCGCCCTGCCGTTGTCGCAGAAGGGCCTCGACGTCAACCTGCCGGCCGAGACCAAGACCGCCGAACAGACCCAGGTCGACGTCTCGCAGATCGTGATCGAATACACCGCCGACCGGAAGATCTCGATCAACAAGAGCGATGTCACGATCGCCGACCTCGAAGACTCGCTCCGCAAGATCTACGAGGAACGCAAGGACAAGACCCTGTTCATCGCCGGCGACGGCTCGCTCAGCTACGGCGCAATCGTCGAAGTGATCGACGCCGCCAAGGGCGCAGGCGTCGAAAAAGTCGGCATCATCACCGAGGGCATGCGCCGCGCCGCCGCCGGTGCCGGCCGCACGGGCGGAAACTAGCTCGCACTCGCCAGACACGCGAAAGGCCGCCAGGGCAACCCGGCGGCCTTTTTTTATGTACGTGCCCGGGCAGGCGGCCACGTTTGCCGCTATTCCCGGTTCCGTAATAACTCGGCGAACGCCAGTGTCCCCCCGAAGCGCGCGTCGAGTGCCTCGATCCGGGCGCGCAGCTCGTCGTCCGTCGCCAGGCGACCCTCGGTCGCGATCACTACCTTGTTGTCCGATAGCGGGCAGCGGAAAACCACCGCGTGGCCAAACGCGGCCGCGACGGCGGCGATGTCGTCGGCCATGCTGGCGTGTTCGTTGACGTTGAACGCGACCACGCCGCCGGGGGCCAGCGCCTGCTTCAGGCGGCCGAGAAACGCGAGCGTCTTGAGCGCCGCCGGCACGCCGGTCGCGTCGGTACTGCTCGATGGGCGCAGAAACGCGTCCATGAGGATCAGGTCGTATCGGTCCGAGGTGGACTCCACGAACGCCACCGCGTCGGCGGTGTGAACCTGGACGTTCCCGCCCGGGCGCACGCCGAAGTAGTCGCCGGCGAGCCGCACCACGGCGGGATCAATCTCGACAGTGTCGATTTGCACTTGCGGCTCGTGATGGGTCAGGAAACGCACCATCGCGCCGCCGCCCAGGCCAACGATCAGCACGCGTTGAGGGCGGGGCTGGTAGAGGTAGCTGGCGAACATGCCGCGGGCGTACGGCGACATCAAGGTCTGGGGCGCCGCCAGGTTGACGCGGCTCTGGACGACCTCCTGCCCGTTATCGCGCACGAACGTCAGGGCGCGGACGTCGCCGTCGCTGCGGACCCGGATTCGAGAGAACGCCGACACCTCCTCGTGCTCCAGGCGCCCGATGGTGCGGTCCGGGGACATCGACCAGAAGGCGAGCGCGACGGCCGCTGCGAGCAGGGCCACCGCCAGCACTGCCGGCACGACAACGCTGCGCCGCGGTGCCTCAGCCCCACTCGGAGCGCGTTTGGGGGTGCCCATCGCTACCGCTGCTTAGAAGCTCGGCGGCGGCACCAGGCCGAGTTCCCTCAGCTCCGGCAGTCCCTTGTCGGCAGTCTTCCAGATCTTCCTGAGCTCGCCGTAGGCGCCCATGGCGCGGAACACATCCTTGACGGCCATCGACGCCCGGCCGAGGCCCAGTAGCGACAGGGCGCGCCGGGGATGCCGCTTGAGGGAGGTCTCAAAGGCAGGGATCGCCTCGCGGGGGCGCCGAAGGTCCATCAGCATCTCGCCGACGAGCTCGTGGGCGGGTTTTACAGGCACCGGAGGGCCGAACTCGAACGACATGCCGTCTTCGACCACCGCGGCCTGCCGGGCCAGCACCAGGGCCTCCTCGCGCCGGCCCTCTGAGAACAGCAGGATGGCTTCGAGCTGTTGCGCCATGACCTGGGCAGCCCGCATGTCGGGCCCGGCACCGGCCGGCGGCAGGCCAATCGCCGGCTGGCCACCGGTGTGAGCGGCATGGGAATCGACGACGGGGGAGATTCCAGCCCTGGTGGATGCGGGGGCGGGTTTACCCCCCGCAGCCGGCAGAGCCGCAGCGGCGGAGGGGGGGGGCTCTTCCATCAGCAATGCCATCTGCTGCAGCGCGTTGCCGCCGGCCAGCCGGTTGCCCGAGCGGATGGCTGCCATCCCGATGGCGAACAGGTCGGCGATGGCGGCGTCGGTGCCGAGCCCCTTCGCCATGACCGGCGCCTTGGCCTCGTCCCACTTGCGCGACTCAACCAGCCAGGCGGCGCGGGCCAGCGCCAGGTGGCTGCGGATCCGCACCGAACCGCTGGTCTTCGCGTCGGCCTCCATCTGCGACAGCAGCGCGCGTGACTCCTCGAACCGGCCCTGCTGGGCGTAGCCATAGACCAGCCACAGCATGGCGTGAAAACCGCGGGCGTCGACGTCGAGCTTCTTCCCGGCGCGGCGCGCGTCGGCGGCCTTCATCGATCGCTCGTTGATCGCCGAGGCTTCATCCCACATCCCCAGCGCGAAGTCGATGTGCGACGGCATGTGCAGGGCATGCGAGGCCGCCGGGGCGATTGTCGAATAAGCGTCGGCGAAGCGCAGGCCGAGCGGCGCGTGGATGGGGTCGTCGTACGAATGAATCAAGTAATGCGCGGCACCGGGGTGTTGCGGGTTCTTGGCGTAGACCTGTTCGACCAGCGCCGCCGCTTTCATGTAGATGGAGACGTCGCGGCCGCCATGGCTGGTGCCGAGCAACGCCAGCGCGTAGAAGGACGTGACCTCGTCGTCGGCCGGATACTTCTCGTGCATGCGCCGCATGTGCTCGGCGTAGGCGCGATCGCGGGCCCGCTTCTCGCCGGGACCGTAGAGACTGTCGAGCGAGGCGAGCCAATCCTGTTCCTTCGCCGTCGGTGCCTTGGCCATGCGGCCTTCGAGTGTTGGTGCCAGGCGCGCCAGCGCGGCCGTGGCAAGCTCGGACGCCGTCTGCTGCCACACCGGGTGGTTGTACGTCATGGCCTCGCCCCAGTACGCCATGGCGAACCCCGGGTCGGCCACCTGCGCTTCCCGGAACGCCTCTTTCGCATCGTCGTACTCGAAGCTGTGCAGCAGCAGGACGCCCCTGAGGAAGGCGGGCTGCGCGGCTGCGGCGCCTGAGGTGGGAAAGTCGATGCGGCCGAGCTCGTTCTGCTGGGCCAGCGGCGCGCCCGACATGAGCGTGACGATCGAGGCGACGGCCAGGGCGGTCTTCGTCATGGGGGAATATTAACCCGCCTTGGCGACGGTGCTGCGATCGCGCACTGGCCAAAACAAAAAGGGCGGGTCCGCTTGGACCCGCCCTTGAGGTTTGTCCCGCCGAGGCCGCGAATGACGCGCGGCGAAGGCGGAAGGCTTAGGACCCGAAGAAGTACCTCAGGCTGAACATCACGCGGTAAACGTCGCTCAAGTCCGCGGTCTGCTCGTAGCTCTTCGACATCAGCTGGTTGCTGACCAGCCGCAGCCGGTAGGTCGCCTGTCCGGCGGCATCGACCGCCGGGTTGGTGAGCGGCTGATTCGAGACGAGCCGCTGCGACACGCCCCAGTTCTCGTTCAGCAGGTTGCCGAAGTTGATGAAGTCGGCGCGGAACTGGAAGCGATGGCCGCCACCGCCGCTCGTGAAGAGGTCCTGCGTGACGCTGAGATCGAGGCGCTTGACCATGGGCAGGAACACCGCACCGCGCTCGGCGTACTTGCCGCGGTTCTTGCTCAAGTACGGGTCCTGCGCAATGTAGGCCTCCCAAGCCGCGGCCTGCTGGGCTGCGGTGTAGGTGACGCCGCCCGACGTGAACGGCGCGAAGTTCATCTCGCTGGTGTTGGCGTGGATGTAGAGCAGGTCGTTGAACCCGCCGTCGCCGTTCATGTCACCCGAGAAGGTGTAGCTGGCGTTGCCGATGGTCCGGGCCTCGAAGAACGCCGAGATCGCGGTGGCGCCGAACCCGAAGTACTGCTTCCGGTACGACCCGGTCATGAAGAAGCGGTGTCCGGGCGACGCGCCGGCGTAGCTCGTTCCCGGGTTATTGGGATCGCCCGAGTGCGCGTTGTTGCTCCACGAGCCGAACGCGATTGAACCCGGGTCGACGGTGTTCTTGCTCTCGCCGTAGTTGTAAGCGGCCTGGAACATGCCCCACGACGTAGTCTTCTTCGCCGAGAACACCGCGTTCCACGACCTGCCCACATCCTGGTTCTTGATCACCGTGGCGTTGCTCACCTGGTTGCCGGTGACGTTGTTGATGCGGTTGCTGGTCCAGCGCGGCCGGTTATCGGCGCCCACGAACGACGTCTGGGCGGCCGGCAGGTTGGCGTTGATGTAGTACATCCCGTTGACGTCGCGGTTGTAGATGAACTCGGCCGTGCCGGTGAAGCCGCCGGGCAAGCGCCGGTCGATGGCGACGTTGGTGCGCCACACCTGGGGGAACTTGAAGTTCTCGTCGGTCAGCGCCAACTCGTAGCTGGTGGCCGGCGCGCCGGTCACGTTGGTGGGCTTGTAGGCGTTGGGGTCCGGGTTGAACGGGTTCACCGTGCTGTTGTTGTTCTGGATGAAGCCGGTCAGTACGCCGGTGTTGCCGATCTGGTTGGAAATCCAGACGAACAGCGGCTTGCCGGTGAACACGCCCGTGCCGCCGCGCACCTGCGTGCTGCGGTTCTCGCTGACGTCCCAGTTGAAGCCCAGGCGGGGCGACCACAGCAGGTTGGCGTCGGGTAGCTTGCCCGACTGGTATTGCACGGCGGCGCCGGTTTCGTCGCGGAACGTCAGCGCGTCGGCGTTGGCGTTGGTGTATCCGGTCTCACCGAAGACCGGCACGTCGACGCGGATGCCGGCGACCACCTTGAGCTTGTCGTTGACGGTCCACTCGTCCTGGATGTAGCCGCCGGTGTAGACGACTTCGAGCGGCTGGATCGGCTTGTCCTGGCCGGGGATGTTGTTGTAGCGGACCTGGAAACGGTTGAGCGTGACCGGGCGCACCCGGTTCGCGTCGTCGTAGAAGTCCTGCAGCGAGTTGTAGACGTAGATGCCCTGCGACCCCGGGAAGAAGACGTTCTCGGACTCGTAGCGTTCGAAGCTGAAGCCGGCCGTCCAGGTGTGCTTCTCCGAGAACTTGCTGAAGTTGTTCTGGAGCTGGAACGACTTGTAGCGCAGTTCGTTGTTCGGCGTGAACGGCTCGAAGCCGAAGGTGGTGTAGACCGAGCCGCCCTCGAGAATGTCCACCATCGGGAAGAAACTGCCGAGAGATTCGCGGCTCTCGTCGTGCGACGAGTAGCCGACGATCAGCGAGTTCGACATGGTCGAACCGAGCACGGTGTTCAGTTCGGCGACGCCCGACTTGATGTTCTCCAGAATCTTGTAGTTGGAGTTCTGGAAGTTCAGCCCGAAGGTGCTGCTGCGGCGGCTGCCGAAGCCGAGCGACGACGAGTTCGACAGCAACACGTCGGTGTCCGAATCGAGCTGGTTGTACCGGAAGCTCAGCTTGTTGCGGTTGTTGATGTTGTAGTCGAACTTTGCCAGCAGGCGCCGGCCGGGGGTCAGGTGCGCGTAATCCTGGAAGGGGCCGGTGTCGTAGCCGAAGCGTTGCTTCAGGAAGCTGCTGAGCGCGGTCAGATCCGACGCCAGCACGCGCGTGGTGCTGCCGACCGCGGGCTCGCCGCCGGCGTTGGCGCGGAACGTGGTGCCCGGTCCTTCGGTCTCTTCCTTCTCGCCGTTGCCAAAGAAGAACAGCTTGTTCTCGATGATCGGCCCGGCGGCCCAGCCGCCGTAGTTCGTGAAGTTGAACGTGCCCGGGTTTACCGGCAGGGCCTTGGCCTCCTTGCCGACCAGGCCGTCGTCGCGGAACTGGTAGAACCCGGAGCCGCGGAACTGGTTGGTGCCGCTGCGCGTGACGCTGTTGATGCCGGCGCCGACGAAATTGCCCGAGCGCACGTCGAACGGCGCCACGTTCACCTGGATCTGCTCGATCGCATCCATCGAAATGGGCGCAACGCCCGTGCGGTCGCCGGGCTGGCCGCCCAGGCCGAACGAGTTGTTGAAGTAAGACCCATCCACCGTGATGTTGTTCAAGCGGTTGTCCTGACCGGCAAACGACATGTTGCCGCCCATGGACGGCGTCAGCCGCGCGAACGACTCGAGGCGGTTGGAAATGGTCGGCAGCGATGCCATCTCCTCGCGCGTGACCGCGGTCGCCGCGCCGGTGCGGTTCGACGCGAACACCGCGTCCGACTGCGCCGTCACCGTGACGGTTTCGGTCACCGCAATGGCCCGTACCGTAAACGCCAGGTCAGTGGCGACGCCCAGGTTCACCTCAACGCTCTCCTGGGTCTCGGGAGCAAAGGCGGCGGCGCCGCCGCCGCTGAAGGACACCGTCACCGAATACGGGCCGCCGACGCGCATGCCGACGATGGTGAAGCCGCCGTCGTTGCGGGTGGTGGCTTCGTAGCTCGAGCCCGAGGGGAGGTGGATGGCAATGACGCTGGCGCCAGCGACGGGCTGCTGCTGCTCGTTCTGGACTTTGCCGCGAAGAGAGCCGGTGGTGACCTGTGCGTTGACGGTCGACGCGACGGCGAGAATGGCGACGAGGGAGAAGGCAAACCTAATCAAATGTTTCATGTACATCGCTCCTGAACAGAGCCTGAATTATCTCATTTTGCGGGTTACGTGCGGGTAAACAGAAACGGGCCGGTCCGCGCATTGCGGAACCGGCCCGTTTTTGTGGTTTTGGGCGATTAACCAACCGCCCAGGTTGTGAGATTTTAGCTGGATGCCCGGGCCTTGCGCATCTCGTTTGCCTTGTCGCCGAGCGCGGTGCCTTCGCGGATCAGCTGCTGCTGCAGCTTGGGATCCTTTTCGACCAGCGCCTGCGTGCGCAGCAGCAGACCCCTGTAGGTCATGGCCTCGATGTAGTCGGGCTTGATTTCGAGCGCCTTGTCGACGGCCACGAGGCCGTCGAGCACCAGCTGCCGCTTCTGCGGGTCGGTGAGGCGGAAGTCACGCGATGCCTTGTCCCAGTGGTAGGTCGCCAGCGTGTAGTGCGCCTCGGGGTTGTTCGGCTCGAGTTCGATGCGCTTGCGCAGGTTCTCGACCAGCTTTTCGAAATTGCCCTGGCGGTTGTAGTAGCCGGCAATCGTCAGGTAGACGGTCGGGTCGTTGGGCTTGGCATCGCGGCCCTTCAGATAGGTCTCTTCCGCGAGCTCGTATTCGCCCGAGTCCTCGTAGATCTTGGCGAGCTGGAAGTAGTTGGTCGGTTCGTTCGGCGCCAGTTCGATCATGCGCTTGACGACCGGTTCAGCCTGGGTCGGGTCGGCCAGCTTGTCGGGGCCGTAGACCGAGACGAGGAACTCCAGGGCCAGCGAGCGCTTCGGATTGGACTCTTCGGTCAGCTTCTCGCTGGCGAGCTTGTAGTTTTCGACCGCCTTCATCAACAAGGCGTCGTTCTCGGGCTCGCCCTTCCGGGCCGGCCGGTACAGGTTGTCGTACGAATTGCCGAGGTAAAAATAAATGGCCGGGCACCATTCGCAGGCCGGGTCGGCGGCGGTCATGTCCGCGGCTTCTTGATACTTCTCGACGGCCGCCCGCCAGTCGCTGGCGGCGTAGGCCTTGTTGCCGTCCTTGAACGCTTTCATGGCGCGGACCTGACTGACATATCCGCAACCGGCCAACGTGACGCTCAGCCCGACAACCAGCGCCAAATACGCTGCCGAAGACCGCTTTCTCATCAGAATTCCCCCTGTAAGTCCCTGTAAAACACGTTCAAGCCGCGAGGCCGGAAAGTATAACTTCGTTTCGAGACCCCCCGCAACCACCAGTGAGGTCATGCCCTATGATGAATCAAGGCCCGCCTGAAGGCGGACGCCACGTGGCACAGCGGCCCGGCCCGGCTTGTCTCCAAATGTAGCGTCCGGCTTCAGCTGGACCCCAGCGATAGTTGCCGGGCCATCAGCGACCGATAAGCAATTAGACACCGAACTTCATGATTCGCTTCGAGGATCTGCTGGACAAGGTCCAGGGCTACAGCCCGGACGCCGATCTCGAGTTGCTCCGCCGGGCCTACGTGTTCTCGGCCCTGGAGCACAAGGGACAGATCCGCCATTCGGGGGAGCCGTACCTTGTCCACCCCCTGGAAGTGGCCGACATCCTCGCCGACATGAAGCTGGATGCCGTCTGCATCGCCGCCGGCCTGCTCCACGACGTGGTCGAGGACACGCTGACCACTCCCGACAAGATCTGCGAGAAGTTCGGCGAGGACGTCGCCCACATCGTCGAGGGCGTGACCAAGATCGGCGCGATCCCGTTCTCGTCGAGCGAAGAACGCCAGGCCGAGAACTTCCGCAAGATGCTGCTGGCGATGGTCGA
>SXGQ01324158.1_pt1 | contig 11160 bp, 9 predicted proteins | sample 3178371 | NCBI WGS metagenome assembly SXGQ01 (sample SAMN11356859, study PRJNA531348) | freshwater metagenome | isolation source: freshwater sample F1-20 | place: China: Fuxian Lake, Yuxi | collected 2017-12-25 | reverse complement strand
GGTCAAGGGTTCCTTGAAGAAGCTCAAGGACATGCAGGCCCAGGTCGAGGCGGGAACCCAGCCCTCGATCAAGAAGGAGGCCCTGATGTTCCAGCGCGAGATCGGCAAGCTGGAAAAGGACATCGGTGGCATCGCTGATATGGCCGCCTTGCCCGATGCCCTGTTCGTGATCGACGTGGGTTATCACAAGATCGCCATTCAAGAAGCCAACAAGCTGGGCATTCCGGTGGTGGGCGTGGTGGACACCAACCACTCCCCCGACGGCATCGACCATGTAATCCCCGGCAATGACGACTCCGCTAAGGCTGTGGCCCTTTACGCCCGCGCCGTGGCCGATGCCGTGCTGGACGGTAAGGCCAATGCCACGCAGGAAATGGCCCAGGCCGTTTCCGGCGGCCAAGGCGACGAGTTCGTCGAGGTCAACGAGGGGGCTTGAGCAGCGGCTTAGGGGCTGCCCACCAGGCCCCCCAGCGCTGGATGGCCATCCCCAGGGTCGCATCCACACCTACATATCCCAGGGGGCCTGCAAGGCCCCTTTTTTAACCCTACGGAGAAGACAAGATGCCTGCGATTACCGCCAGCATGGTCGCTGAACTGCGCGCCAAGACCGACGCGCCGATGATGGAGTGCAAGAAGGCGCTGACCGAGGCCGACGCCGACATGGGCCGTGCCGAAGAGATCCTGCGCGTCAAGCTGGGCAACAAGGCGGGCAAAGCGGCCGCTCGCATCACCGCAGAAGGCGTGATTTCAGCAGCTGTGTCGGGCGGCACCGGCGCCCTGATCGAGATCAACTGCGAAACCGACTTCGTTTCCAAAAATGACGCCTTCCTCGCCTTTGCCAAGGCTTGTGCTGAGTTGGTGGCCTCGGGCAACCCCGCCGATGTGGCCGCATTGTCAGCCCTGCCGCTGAGCCTGGAATCCTTCGGCCCTACGGTGGAAGACGTGCGCAAGGGCCTGATCGGCAAAATCGGCGAAAACATGACCATCCGGCGGTTCAAGCGCTACGCCGGTGGCGGCAAGCTGGCGTCCTACCTGCACGGCACACGCATCGGGGTGATCGTTGAGTTTGACGGTGACGACGTGGCGGCCAAAGACACGGCCATGCACATCGCTGCCATGAAGCCCGCCGCCCTTTCCAGCGCGCAGGTGCCGGCCGATCTGGTGGACAAGGAGCGCAAGATCGCCACGGAAAAGGCGGCCGAGTCGGGCAAGCCAGCCGACATCGTGAGCAAGATGGTCGAAGGCTCGGTGCAGAAGTTCCTCAAGGAAGTCTCTTTGCTCGACCAGGTGTTCGTAAAGGCCGCCGATGGCAAGCAGACCGTGGGGGCCTATCTGAAGTCCACCGGAACCACCGCCAAGGGTTTTACCCTGTACGTGGTAGGCGAGGGCATCGAGAAAAAGCAGGACGACTTTGCTGCCGAGGTGGCCGCCCAGGTAGCTGCAGCCAGCAAGGCCCAGTAAGGAGCTGACTGTGGCAGCGGCCCTGAAGGGCTGCCCGCGCTGGGGGTGTGGGCCCAACGGTGGAACCGCCCCTCGGCACAGCCCCTCGAGCCCTTTTCGCCCCTTACACTGGGGTGTTTGTCGAAAGCCTTGACTGCCGCGCATGCCTGCCTACCGACGCATTCTTCTGAAGCTTTCCGGGGAAGCCCTTATGGGCGACGATGCTTACGGCATCAACCGGGCCACCATTGTGCGCATGGTCCGCGAAGTGGCTGAAGTCACCCAGTTGGGCTGTGAGGTCGCGGTGGTGATCGGCGGGGGCAACATTTTCCGGGGTGTGGCCGGTGGCTCGGTGGGCATGGACCGTGCCACCGCTGACTACATGGGCATGTTGGCTACAGTGATGAACAGCTTGGCCTTGTCGGACACGATGCGCCAAGAAGGGCTCACCGCCCGCGTGATGAGCGCCATCGGCATTGAACAGGTGGTCGAGCCCTACGTGCGCCCCAAGGCCTTGCAGTACCTGGAAGAGGGCAAGGTCGTGATCTTTGCGGCCGGTACGGGCAACCCCTTTTTCACCACCGACACCGCAGCAGCCCTGCGCGGTGCCGAGATTGGCGCCGAGGTGGTGCTCAAGGCCTCCAAGGTGGACGGCGTGTACTCGGCCGATCCCCACAAAGACCCCAACGCCCAGCGCTACTCTCATATCAGCTTCGATGAAGCCATCTCCCGCAACCTGGCGGTAATGGACGCCACCGCCTTTGCACTGTGCCGTGACCAGAAACTGCCCATCAAGGTGTTCTGTATCTTCAAGCCTGGAGCCTTGCGCCGTGTGGTACAGGGCGAGGACGAAGGCACCCTGGTGCATGTTTGAACGCCATTCGATTTGTCCATTGCCATGACCATCGCTGACATCAAGAAGACCGCCGAACAGAAGATGGCCAAGTCCATCGAGTCCTTGAAGGGTGAATTGCAAAAGATTCGCACAGGCCGTGCCCACCCCGGTATCCTGGATCAGGTGCAGGTGGACTATTACGGCTCGATGTTGCCCATCAGCCAGCTGGCCAATGTGAGCCTGCTCGATGCCCGAACCATTAGCGTGCAGCCCTGGGAAAAGGGGATGGGGCCTAAGATCGAGAAAGCCATCCGCGAGAGCGACCTGGGGCTCAACCCCAGCGCGCAAGGCGACTTGCTGCGGGTGCCCATGCCCGCCTTGACGGAGGAGCGCCGGCGCGAACTGACCAAAGTGGTGCGCTCCACCGGCGAAGACTGCAAGGTGGCCGTGCGCAACCTGCGTCGTGAGGCCAACGAACAGGTCAAAAAACTGGTCAAGGACAAGCTGGCCAGCGAGGACGACGAGCGCCGCGCACAAGACGATGTGCAAAAGCTCACCGACCGCACCGTGGCCGAGGTGGACCGGATGGTTCAGGGCAAGGAAGCAGAGATCATGGCGGTTTGACCGCCAGGATCCAACGGTACGGCCTGTGAAGTCGAACAGCCCCAAGCCCAAGTCTGAGCCTGTGGTGCCACGCCATGTGGCCATCGTTATGGATGGCAACGGGCGTTGGGCCACGCAGCGCGGCCTGCCGCGCCTGCTGGGGCATAAAGAAGGCGTGGAGGCCCTGGTACGCGCGGTGCGGGCCTTTGCGGGCCGCGGCGTGCAGATACTCACCGTCTATGCGTTTTCCACCGAGAACTGGAGCCGGCCTGAACCTGAGGTCTCAGGTCTGATGTCATTGGTGCCCACGGCGATGAAGGCCCACCTGAACCCCATGGCGGCGCAGGGTGTGCGCTTGCGCGCTGTTGGGGACCTCAGTGCACTGTCGCCCAAGGTGCGCCAAGCATTTGCCAAGATGGAAGAGGCCACGGCGGGCAACCGCCGGGTGACGCTGAACGTGGCTTTCAACTATGGCGGTCGCTGGGATGTGGCGCAGGCCTGTAAGCGTGCGATGGCTGCGGGGGTGTCGCCTGAGCACCTCGACGAACACACCTTGGGACGCTACATGGCCCGGGCCGACACGCCAGACCCCGACTTGTTGATCCGCACGGGGGGCGAGTGCCGACTGAGCAACTTTTTGCTGTGGCAGTTGGCGTACGCAGAGATGTTCTTCACTGAACGACTGTGGCCCGAGTTCGACGACGACGATGTGCAGCAAGCCCTGGCCTTCTATGCCTCGCGCGACCGCCGCTTTGGTTCCTTGCCGGACCACCATCGGCCGGCTGCGGAACCCGAGCGCAGCAGCGGCATGCAGCAGGTAGCCGCCGGCTATGGCAAGCCCCTGGTAGCCCGTGGTTGACGCACTGGCGCCAAACGCTTCACGGGCGAGCATCGCCGTGCCGGCCGCGCCGTCATTGCAAGAGGAGCTGAGGCGATGCTGCGCCAGCGTGTAGTCACGGCGCTGCTTCTGCTTGCGGTGCTGCTGCCCACTTTATTCACCGAATCAGTGCTCCCCTTTAGCCTTTTCGCGCTGGCCTTGGCCACGGCAGGTGCCTGGGAGTGGGCGGCCCTGAACGGGCGAACGGGTGCTGGGGCCTTGGCCTATGCGGCGGTCCTGCCCTTGTGTGCCGCAGCTATGAACCTCTGGCCTGGATCGTTCCTGTCCCCGTGGGCTGCACCAGGCCTGGGCTGGGCTTGGTTGACAGTGGCCTGGGTGGTAGCCTGCCTGCTGCTCATGCCCCAGGGGCCTCAGGGCTGGGCCCGCGTGCCAGCGGCCTTGCGTTTGGCCAGCGGGCTGGTGGTGATGCTGAGCACCTGGTGGGCCCTGACCCTGGCACGCGGGGTCGGGGTGAACTTCATGCTGTCGGTGATGTGCATCGTGTGGGCTTCGGATATTGCGGCCTACTTTGCTGGCAAGCGCTTCGGGCGCCGAAAGCTGGCGCCGTCCTTAAGCCCGGGCAAGAGCTGGGAAGGTGTGGCCGGGGCCTGCGTGGGCGTGGGCGCCATGGCCCTGTTGTGGATGCTGATAGAGCGGCAGTTCCTCGTCGAGTCGCCGAGCGTCTTCTCCAGAGCGCTGCGGGACTTCGGCACCATTGGATTGGCGGTCGTGGTGGCCGCCCTGGTGGCCCTGGGTGTGGTGGGTGACCTGTTCGAATCGATGATCAAACGTGCCGTGGGGGCCAAGGACAGCAGCGGCTTGCTACCCGGCCATGGCGGCGTTCTGGACCGGGTGGACGCCTTGTTACCGGTGTTGCCAGCGGCGCTAGCGGTGTTGGCCTTGGGGCGGCAATGAGCGGGCGAATGCGACTGGCGGTCTTGGGCTCCACGGGCTCGATCGGCTGCAACACCCTGGATGTGGCCGCGCGCCACCCGCAGCGCATCGAGGTCAGCGCCCTGTCGGCCCACAGCCGTATCGACCAGCTGATCGCCCAATGCCTGCAATGGAAGCCGAGATGGGCGGTGGTGAGCGACGAGGCCAAGGCCTTGGATGCACAGCGCCGGCTGCGGGCCCAAGGATGCCCCACGGAGGTATTGGCCGGCCCGCAGGCCTTGTGCGAGGTGGCCTCGCATGCCGAGATCGACGCGGTGATGGCGGCTGTAGTGGGGGCGGCCGGCCTGCCGTCTTGCCTGGCCGCCGCGCGCAGCGGCAAGCGCCTGTTGCTGGCCAACAAGGAAGCCCTGGTGGTCGGCGGCGCCATGTTCATGCAAGCGGTTCGGGACGGTGGCGCTACATTGATCCCCATCGACAGCGAACACTCGGCTATTTTTCAATGCCTGCCAGAAGACCGGCGGACCTGGGCGCAGCGGGTGGACCACATCATCCTCACCGCCTCTGGCGGGCCTTTCCGCCAACGTGATCCCGCCTCGCTGGAGGCCGTCACACCTGACGAGGCCTGCGCGCACCCCACCTGGGTGATGGGACGCAAGATTTCCGTTGACTCTGCCACGATGATGAACAAGGCGCTGGAGGTCATCGAAGCCCGATGGCTGTTCAACCTGGAGCCCGAACGCATTCGCGCGGTGATTCATCCCCAGAGCATCGTGCACTCGATGGTGGTCTGCCGAGACCAATCGGTGTTGGCCCAGTTGGGTACGCCGGACATGCGGGTGCCCATTGCCTACGGCTTGGCCTGGCCCGAGCGCATCGAGTCTGGCGCCTCGTTGCTGGACTGGGCCGGCTTAAAGGCGCTGAGTTTTGAAGAAGCCGATGAGCGCCGCTTCCCCGGGCTGTTCTTGTCGTGGCAGGCCTTGCGCAATCCCGTGGGGAGCACGGCAGTGCTCAATGCTGCCAATGAGGTGGCGGTAGAGCGTTTCCTGGCCGGACGCATCGGCTTCATGGACATCTACCGCCTCAACGCGCGCGCCTTGGCCGATATCGAGCCGCGTTTGGCCGCCAACGCCGGCCTGGAAGAGTTAATTGACCTCGACCAGGGCGTACGGGCTCGGGTCGGGCAGTGGGCGGATGAGCGTGCCCTTTAAACCACCAGACAGGCGGTCATGACCACGCTGTTATCTTTCCTGTTGACCATTGCCGTGCTCGTTACCGTCCACGAGTGGGGGCACTACCGCATGGCCCGGGCCTGCGGGGTGCGGGTCCTGCGTTTTTCCGTGGGATTCGGTCCTGTACTTTGGCGCAGGCAGGTCGACCCAGAGGCCACCGAGTGGGTCGTGTGCGCCTTGCCGCTGGGGGGCTATGTGCGCATGCTGGACGCACGAGAGGACGCCGTGCCGCCGCAGGATTGGCCCATGGCCTTTGACCACCGGCCGCTGGTGCAGCGTTCCCTGATTGTGGCCGCGGGGCCCTTGGCCAACTTGGTACTGGCGGTGTTGCTGTATGCGCTGGCCGCCTGGTGGGGCACCGAAGAGCCGGTGGCGCGACTGGCCACGCCGGCCGCTGGCAGCGTGATGGAGCGGGCGGGCGTGCAGGCTGGCGACCGTGTGGTGGCCTTGTGCACCGGTGCGCCGAACCCTCTGGGCCGCGGTGGCGACCAGGACTGCCAAGCCGTGGGGTCGCTAACCGCGCTGCAATGGCAGCTCACCCGGGCCGCACTTGACCGGCAAACCGTGAGCCTGGATTTGGCGCAGGACGGGCGTGCTGCGGGGCGCTCCTTGACCCTGGACCTGTCGGCTTTCGGTGGGGAGGTGGATGAACGGTTCCTCAAGCGTGTGGGCTTGACCGGTGCCTACAGCGAAGCCCTGATTCAGCGGGTGGTCGCCGGTGGTGCGGCCCAAGAGGCAGGGGTGCTGCCCGGCGACCGGGTGATGTCGGTGGATGGGGTGGGCGTGCGCGACGCGGCGGCCCTGCGCGAGCGCATCCGCGGTCATGCCGGGCAAGCGCCGCCGCAGCTTTGGCGTGTCGAGCGACAGGGGCGGGAGCTGGAGCTGGAAGTGCGCCCGCGACCTAGCGTTACCGCCGATGGCCTGTCGGTGGCACGGGTTGAGGCCGCCATCGGGGGATCGCCGGAGTGGGTGACGGTGCGCAAAGATCCCCTGCAGGCCTTGGGCCACGGCCTGTCCCAATCTCTGGAGATGTCGTGGCTGACGGTGCGCATGATCGGCCGCATGATCGTAGGCGAGGCCTCCCTGCGCCAACTCTCGGGTCCCTTGACCATTGCCGACGCCGCCGGGCAGTCGGTGCAGCGCGGGGCCACCCAATACCTGGGCTTCTTGGCCCTGGTCAGCATCAGCCTGTTTGTACTGAACCTCGTGCCGCTGCCGATGCTCGACGGCGGACACCTCATGTATCATCTTTTTGAGGCGTTCACCGGTCGTCCGCCCTCGGACCTCTGGCTTGAACGCCTTCAGCGCGTCGGCATGGTGCTCCTGCTGATGCTGATGGGCTTGGTGCTGACCAACGATGTCTTGCGCCTCTTGGGCCTGAATTGACTGCCTTCCATGTCCCTACCTGAACCGGCGCATCGCCTGAACCCTCTGATCGCCTGCGTGGCTGCTGCGGCCCTGTCGGCCATACCGACTGCGGCTTGGGCCATCGATCCCTTTTCGATCAAGGACATCCGGGTAGAGGGACTGCAGCGCTCTGACCCCGGCACCGTGTTTGCAGCCTTGCCCTTTCGCGTAGGCGACGTCTATAACGAGGAGAAGGGTGCTGCGGCGGTGCGGGCCCTGTTCGCCACGGGCCTGTTCAAGGATGTGCGCCTGCAGGTCGAAGACTTGGTGCTGGTGGTGGTGGTCGAGGAGCGCCCCATCATTGGCAACGTGAACTTTGCCGGCATCAAGGAATTTGACAAAGACACCCTGGTCAAGGCCCTGAAGGATGCGGGTATTTCCGAGGGTCAACCCTTTGACCGTGCCCTGGTAGACCGGGCCGAGCAGGAAATCAAGCGTCAGTACCTCACCCGCAGCCTGTACGGGGCCGAGGTGGTGACCACGGTGACGCCTCAGGAGCGCAACCGGGTGTCGGTGACCTTCACCACCACCGAAGGCGAGCCCGCCAAGATTCGCGAGATGCGCATCCTGGGCGCCAAGGTGTTCAAGGAAAAGGATTTGCTGGATTTGTTCGAGCAAACCACCTCCGGGTGGCTCACCTGGTACAGCAAGCGCGACCGCTATGCGCGTTCCAAGCTCAATGCAGACCTGGAATCGCTGCGTGCGCATTACACCAACCGCGGCTATCTGGAATTCGCCGTGGAGTCCACGCAGGTCACGATGTCGCCAGACAAACAGTCGATGTCCATCATGGTGAGCGTTCGGGAAGGGCAGCCCTACACCGTCATCGGGGTGAAGCTTGAGGGCGAGCTGCTGGGGCGAGACGACGAGTTCAAGTCCCTGATCGCCGTCAAGCCCGGCTCGCCGTATCGCAGCCAAGATGTGGCCGAGACGCAGCGCCGCATTACCGAGCGCTTTGGGGTCTACGGCTACGCCTTTGCCCGGGTAGAAGCCCGGCAGGACATGAACCGCGAATCCGGCCAGGTGGAGCTCAGCTTGGTGGTTGATCCCGGCAGGCGTGCCTATGTTCGGCGCATCAACATCGCCGGCAACACCACCACCCGAGACGAAGTGATCCGGCGCGAGTTCCGCCAGTTCGAATCCAGCTGGTACGACGGCCGCAAGATCAAGCTCTCCAAGGAACGCCTGGAGCGCATGGCCTACTTCAAGGACGTCAACATTGAGACCCAGGAGGTGCCCGGCACCGCCGACCAGGTGGATCTCAACGCAAGTGTCACGGAAAAAGCCACCGGCAACTTCCAAATCGGCGCGGGCTACTCCAGTTTGGAGCGCCTGACGGTGTCGGGTTCGCTGCAGAAGGAAAACTTCTTGGGCACAGGACACTACCTAGGCCTGCAGGTTAACAGCAGCCGGTTCAACCGCAACCTGGTGTTGTCCACCGTTGACCCTTACTTCACCAAGGATGGCGTCTCGCGGGCCCTGGACGTGTTTTATCGGACATCGCGCCCGTACAACACGCAGGGCGAAACCTATGAGCTGATGACACCCGGTGCGGCCATCCGCTTTGGCGTGCCCTTTTCCGAGGTGGACACGGTCTTCATGGGAATTGGTGCGGAGCAAACCCGGATCAAGGGCTCGGCTGCCTTGCCCAACCTCTACTTCCTGTACCGCGAGAACTTTGGCTCCAACAGCACCTCGTTCCCCTTGACGGTGGGCTGGGCACGCGACGAACGCGACAACGTGGTGACCCCAAGCCGCGGCCGCCTGCAGCGCATCAACCTGGAGCTGTCCGCTCTGGGCGATGCGCAGTACACGCGAACCAATCTGCAGTACCAGCAGTACTTCCCCTTCTGGAACCGCAAGCTGACATTGGGTGTCAACGCTGAGCTGGGTTGGGGTGCTGGCTTGGGCAAGAAGCCCTACCCCATCTTCAAGAACTTTTACGGCGGCGGCCTGGGATCGGTGCGGGTCTTTCAACAGGGCTCCCTGGGTCCGGTGGACGTGACCGGCGCCTACATCGGCGGCTCTAGCCGCTTCAACCTCAACAGCGAGCTGTATGTACCGGTACCCGGTACCGGGAACGACAAGAGCCTGCGTCTGTTCGGTTTTGCCGACGCCGGCAATGTGTGGGCCGAGACCGAGCGGGTTGATGTGGAGTCCCTGCGGGTTGCCGCCGGCATCGGCCTGAGTTGGATCTCGCCGGTCGGCCCGCTCAAGCTCAGTTGGGGCGTGCCGGTGAAGTACCGGCCGCAAGATAGAATTCAACGATTCCAATTCCAGATCGGCACGGCGTTCTGAACATGATGATGAAGACGATTGCTTTTAAACGGTTCTTGGGTGTAGCGGCTTTGGCGGCCTTCTCGGCAATTGCGGCCCTGCCCGTGGAGGCTCAGGCGCAGGAACTCAAGATCGGCTACGTCAACAGCGAACGCGTGCTGCGCGAGTCCGTCGCAGCTCGTAGCGCCAGCACCAAGATCGAGACTGAGTTCGGCAAGCGCGAAAAGGACCTCAATGACTTGGCCAACCGCCTCAAGGCTGCCTCAGACAAGTTTGAAAAGGACACTCCCACGCTGTCCGAAGCCGAGCGCAACCGCCGCCAGCGCGAAGTGGGCGAGCAGGACCGCGACCTGCAGCGCAAGCGCCGCGAGTTCCAGGAAGACCTGAACCAGCGCCGCAACGAAGAGATTGCCGCCATCCAGGAACGCACCGGCCGTGTGATCCGGCAGATCATGGACAGCGAGAAGTTCGACCTGATCCTCATCGATGTGGGCTTCGCAGGCCCCCGCGTCGACATCACCAAGAAGGTGATGGACGCGATGAACAACACCAAGTAACCGCCGGGGCGCCGTGTCTGCGCCCTTGAGCAAGACGATGTTGACCACGCCGCAGGCCATCGCCACCCTGGTGAACGGCCGCGTGCAGGGCGACCCGCTGCGGCCCCTGGCCGGCTTGGCCACCTTGCAGGCAGCAGGCCCCGATAGCGTCTCTTTTCTTTCTAATCCCCGATACCGCTCCCAGCTGACCAGTACCCGGGCGGGCTGCGTGATCCTGGCCGAACGGGAATTACCCCTGCAGGCTGGCGAGTGCGCGCAGGCGAGCCTGGTGCTGGTGGACGACCCTTACCTTGCCTATGCCAGGCTGAGCCAGTGGTGGGCGGCCCAGCGCCGCGCACCGGCCTTGGCCGGGGTGCACCCCAGTGCCGTGGTGGAGCCAGGGGCCCGATTGCACCCCAGCGCCTCGGTGGGAGCTTTTTGCCACGTGGCCGCTGGGGCGGTGCTTGAACCCGGTGCCGTGCTGGGGCCGCATTGCGTGATCGGCGCCGATGCGGTGGTGGGGGCCTACAGCCGTTTGGCGGCCTCGGTGTCGCTGATGTGGGGCTGTCGGCTGGGCGAGCGTAATCTGTTACACCCCGGGGTGGTCATTGGGGCCGATGGCTTTGGCTTTGCCCCACATGCTGGGCAGTGGGTCAAGATTGAACAACTCGGCGCGGTGCGCATCGGCCACGATGTGGAGATCGGTGCCAACACCTGCATTGACCGTGGTGCCCTGGAAGACACTGTGATCGAAGACGGCGTTAAGCTCGACAACCTCGTCCAGATCGGCCATAACGTGCATATCGGCCGCGGCTCGGCCATGGCCGGCTGCGTAGGCGTGGCCGGCAGCGCCACGATTGGCCAGCGCTGTACCGTGGGCGGAGGCGCCATCATCCTGGGGCATCTGAGCCTGGCTGACGATGTGCACATTTCGGCTGCCACCGTTGTGACCCGTTCGATCCACCAGCCCGGCCAGTACAGCGGTGTGTTTCCCTTCGATGACAATGCCGCCTGGGAAAAAAACGCGGCCACGCTGCGACAGTTGCACCAGATGCGCGACCG
>SXGQ01298079.1_pt1 | contig 11163 bp, 11 predicted proteins | sample 3178371 | NCBI WGS metagenome assembly SXGQ01 (sample SAMN11356859, study PRJNA531348) | freshwater metagenome | isolation source: freshwater sample F1-20 | place: China: Fuxian Lake, Yuxi | collected 2017-12-25 | reverse complement strand
TGCGAGTAAAAAACTATAAAAACTATCTTTGGTTTTTATTAAATTTAAAATGATGGGTCCGAAAGCGTTGCCGATGGCTACTAGAGTAATGCCAATCGAAATTGCTACTGAGCGAATTTTGGGCGGAGATAAATCGATCATTATAGTGTTGCGAGTTACGGCGGCGGTGAATAGTGAGGTTCCAAGAAAATAAATTATGATTATCCACAGCCAAAAAAAAACAAATTTGAATAATAAAAGACAGCAGATGGAGGCAATAAAACTGCCGATGATGACACTTTTAATCATGCCAACTTTTTGACCAAGTGCAGGTAAAAATCTGGAAAAAACTACGCCGGCGCCAATTTGCGTAACGGTTGAAAGTGAAATTAAAATTTCATTTTTAACATTAGTTTCGAGGCGAAATGAAATCATAACCATCATGATTCCGTAAGCTATTGCCGAAATAAAAATTGACGAAAAAACCGCCAATAAATCTTGAACTAAAGATAAATTCCAAGTGAAGTTTTGATTTTCATCATTTTTTTTGAGGGGTAGTGGTGTAAAGCCCTCTCCTGTATGGTCGTAACTGCGAGATATCCCTGCGTTGTTTCGATAAAAAATTAGCATTAATTTATAAAAAAATTTTATGAAAATTTGCGAATATCGACCAAATGACCAGCGATTGCCGAAGCTCCAGCCATGGCTGGACTCATCAAATGAGTTCTGCCTCCGCGACCTTGACGACCTTCAAAATTTCGATTGGAAGTTGAGGCACATCTCTCGCCAACTTCTAATTTATCGGCATTCATCGCCAAACACATTGAGCAACCCGGTTCACGCCATTCAAAGCCGGCTTCGATAAAAATTTTATCCAAACCTTCTTTTTCGGCTTGCTCTTTTACCAAGCCCGACCCAGGAACGATCATCGCTAATTTGACGTTTTTGGCGACTTTTTTACCTTTAACAACTTTGGCGACATCGCGGAAATCCTCAATGCGACCATTAGTGCATGAGCCGATAAAAACCTTATCGATATAAATTTCTTCCAAAGCCATTCCAGCTTGCAAGCCCATATATTCAAGTGATCGCGCTACCGCTTCTTGCTTGCTTTTATCAGCAAAATCTTGCGGGGAGGGCACTTTAGCAGAAATTGGCAATGTGTCTTCAGGGCTTGTGCCCCATGTTACTTGCGGAGCAATATCTTCGGCATTAAGATGAATTTCTTTATCATATTTGGCACCATCATCGGATTTTAACGAACTCCAAAATTTAACAGCTTCGTCCCAATATTTGGCTTCTGGAGCCATCGGACGACCTTTGATATATTCAAAAGTAATTTCATCGGGAGCGATTAATCCGGCACGAGCTCCCGCTTCAATTGACATATTGCAAACCGTCATGCGACCTTCCATTGACAGGCTTTTAATCGCCGTTCCTGCATATTCGATCACATATCCCGTGGCACCAGCCGTGCCGATTTTGCCGATAATTGCCAAAATAATATCTTTCGCCGTGACGCCATTACCAAGCTTGCCATCAACTTTTACTAAAAAGTTTTTGGCTCTTTTTTGTATTAAAGTTTGTGTCGCTAATACATGTTCAACTTCAGAAGTGCCAATGCCGAAAGCCAAGGCACCAAAGGCGCCGTGCGTTGAGGTGTGGCTGTCTCCGCACACAATTACCATTCCTGGCTGAGTAAAACCTTGCTCGGGACCTACAATATGAACAACTCCTTGTTTTTTATCATCGAGATCAAAATATTTAATATCGAAATCACGACAATTTTGTTCGAGAGTTTCAACTTGAATTTTTGAAGTTTCATCTTTGATTCCCAAAGTGCCATTATGACGGTCGGCGCTAGTGGTGGGAACGTTGTGATCCGCCACCGCTAAATGCGATTTTTTGTGTCTTGGCTTTCGATTAGCAATTCTTAAACCCTCAAAAGCTTGCGGAGATGTAACTTCATGAATGAGTTGGCGATCAACGTAAATAAGGCTGGAAGAGCCATCATCATCGACTAAATGTAAGTCCCAAATTTTGTCATATAAAGTTTTCGGCATGTTATTTAATTTATATTTTAATTGTGAAAAATTGTAAAAAATTATGAAAAGTTTAAGAAATTTTTATAAATCTTTTTAAAAATTACACAAAAAAGAAATTAAAATCAATTTCAATTATTCTTTATTAAAATAAATAAAATTGAGTTTATGTTTTTCTTGATTAAAGTTAAAAAAAATTAACTTTAAAATCAAGTTCATGAATATTTTATTTCTCGGCGATATCGTTGGCAGATCTGGTCGCAAAGCAGTTTGCGATAATTTATTAAAAATCAAAAATGATTACAAAATCGATTTTACAATTGTCGATTGCGATAATGCTTCGGGCGGTTTTGGAATTAGTCGTAATGCCGAGCAAGAGTTGCTGGAAGCGGGTGCGGAGGTTCTTACGGGTGGCGATCATATTTGGGATCAACGTGAAATAACCAGTTTTATCAATGATTCCAAGCGTTTACTTCGACCAATAAATTTTCCGAAATCCTGCCCCGGAGTTGGTGCCAGAATTTTTTTAGCATCGAATAATAAAAAAATTTTAGTGATTCATGCCCTCGGGCAAATCTTCACCAAATATCAAGTAAATTGCCCGTTCGAAGCGGTTGAAGAGGTCGTTAAAAATAATCCGCTGGGCAAAGAAGTTGATGCGATTTTTGTAGATTTTCACGCCGAAGCGACTTCGGAAAAAATGGCGATGGGAAAATTTCTGGACGGTAAAGTCACTGCGGTTGTGGGCTCGCATACCCATATTCCAACTAATGATTGCCATATTATGAATGGTGGAACCGCTTACCAAACTGATGCGGGCATGTGTGGCGATTACGATTCGGTGATCGGCATGGATAAAAATGTCCCATTGCAAATGTTTTTGCATAAAAGAAAATTTGATAAAATGGAACCGGCAAAAGGCGAGGCGACGATATGCGGTTGTGTGGTCGAGGTTGATAATAAAACGGGACTTGCCATGAAAATTTTACCAATTAAAATTGGCGGAATACTTTCTAAAATAAATTAAATTCAATTTCTAAAAATTTATGGCAGGACACTCGCAATTTGCAAATATCAAGCATCGCAAAGGGGCACAAGATGCAAAAAAAGCAAAAATTTTTACCAAAATAATTCGTGAAATTACGGTTTCGGCGAAGTCTGGGCAACCCGATCCCGAATTCAATCCACGCTTACGTAACGCCATAATTGAAGCTCGAAATAATAACATGCCGAAAGATCGCGTTGACGCAGCGATTAAAAAAGTTATTGCCGGAACTGATGGCGATAATTTTGAAGAAATTCGTTATGAGGGTTATGCTCCAAACGGCATTGCTTTAATCGTCGAAGCGCTTACCGATAATCGCAATCGAACAGCCAGCGAAGTTCGCAGTATTTTTACTAAAATGGGCGGAGCACTTGGCGAAACTGGTTCGGTAGGTTTTATGTTCGATCGAGTTGGCGTTATTCAATTTGAAAGTAAAGTTGCGAGTGAAGAAAAAATTTTTGAAAGTGCCATCGAAGCAGGTGCAGATGATGTCGAGATCAATTCAGAATTTTATATAATTTTTACTCAACCCGAAAATTTTATTGCAGTTCGCGATATTTTAACTAAGCAATTTGGCGACGCAACTTCCGCCAAACTTGATTGGAAAGCTAAAAATTTAATGGAAATTTCCGATTTAGATCAGGCGCAAAAACTCTTGAAAATGGTTGATTTACTTGATGATTGCGATGATGTGCAAAATGTCACTGGCAATTATTCTTTTAGCGACGAAGTGGCGAGAAATATTGCTTAATTAATTTTTTTTACAAATATTTATAAAAAATTAAAGCAAAAAAACTATTCCCCGCAAGACTTTTTTTCTTGTTTATGTTCTTTTTGTAAATAATTGCAATAAGATCTCACAGAGCTTTTTAAAAGCAATTCGGAACTTCTTTGAACTTCCTCAATATTTTTATTAACCGCTTGTGGTAAATCCATATTTTGATAAAGCATGCGATAACTCGCCGACAAAGCTCCTGTGCGGTCGCGTCCCGCATTACAATGTGCGTAAATAACTACGGGTTTATCACTTTCTTTTTCTAAAGTTTGACGAATTTCTTGCAATAATTTGGTTAATTTTTCGTGATAATTTTTAGTAATTTTGTAAGCGATTGGATTGCTTGAAAATGGCGTTAATAAAAGCTCGGGAGCGATTTCAGAATAATTTTTAACTTCACCTAAATTTGGATATTTCTGAAAAAATTCTTGTTCTTCTTTAATTTGAAAATAAGCATCAAGATTAAGCAAACTAATATCAATTAAATAAAAATCTTGAAGTGGTTTTTTGCCTTCTTTTTCTAGAGTTTGATTGATATATTTTTTTAAATCGTGGTAAGAAAAAACTTTTTCTCCTAGCTTATTTACAAATGGATTACTCCCGCGAAAAAAATAATTTTGTCCAATATTATCAACAAGCTTAACTCTAGATCCATCAAGGGTTTTAGGAGTTTTTTGTATTGCTAAAAAAATAATTGGAAATGTTGAAAAAATGACAATGAAAATTAAAAAAATTTTTTTTATTTTGTGATTATTTTTGTGTTTTTTCATAAGATTTATTTAATTTTTTTAATAAAGCTTTTTTCCTTCTCGGCGACTTGAGTTTCAATGTTGAATAAATCAAGAATAGTGTCAAAAACTTGTTGTTGCGTATATTCTTCAAACTTTTTTATCGAGATTGGAATTGAAGATTTGACGATTAATGGAATTTGTGCTTGTTCGGGTGGTAGATCAAATCCCGGAGGCATTCCATGGAAAATTCGTCCCTCTTCGAGAAGTGATTCGCCGTGATCGGAAAGATAGAAAAAAACATATTTTACTTTTGATTTATCGAGAGTTTTAATGATATTGCCGACAACATAATCTACATATAAAATCGTGTTGTCGAAGGTGTTGTAAAGCTCTTCTTTGGTGCATTTATTAACGACATCGGCATCTTTACAAATTGGTTTAAATTGTTGAAATTCAGTTGGATATCTTTCATGATAACTCGGGCCGTGGCTTCCGCCACCTAAATGCATTACGATTAAACGCGATCCAGATTTATACTCGCTAAGATTTTTTTGCAAATATGGAATTGTGTCTTCGTCATAACATAAATCACGTTTGCAATTTTCGACTTTAATTTCACCAGGAATTACGCAATTATTGTAAAGCGAATAATTAACATAGCAGGCAGTGTTGATTCCGAGCTTAGAGGTGATTGAGGTGAGGAGGATATCATTTTTAACTAAAATTTCGGGAAGGGCGTAAAGCGTTGAGCCAATTCGAGCTTTACCATTTAAAATATGGAGATTTTTTTCTTGTGATAAAATTGGATTAGTTTGGCGATCATAGCCGTAAAGACTGAAATTTTTTTGACGCGAAGTTTCGCCGATCGCCAAAACTACCACCAAATTTTCTGGCGAAGTAATCGTTCCTGAAACCTCGATTTGCTTGACTCGATTGCTAAAATAAGGTTTTAAAGAATAAATTAAAACGCTAAAAGAACTGCGAATATAATTGACGGGAAGAAGTGTATAAATTATTTTTTTGCGTGATAAATTTCCGGCGCGATGAATGGTTTGATATTTAGAAAATCCGAAGCCGAGCCCAATAATCAAACAAATTAAAATAATTTTTAGCGATTTTAAAAAATATTTTTTTGGAAAAATAATTGTAGTTTTTAAAATTAAAATTGTTGGAATTATTGTAAAAAAAACAAAATAAATAATCATTTGTTTGGATAAAAGCGAATGAACTTCGGAACTGTCGGTATATATGGCGTTCATAATCATGGTGCGGTCAATCGAGACGTCATATTTTTTTATAAAATATAACGAAATTGTGCTTAAAACGCATAAAATTATGGAGAAAAATTTGATAGTTTTTGGGTGAGAAATTAGTAAGAAAAATATTAAAAAAACTGCGAAACCGAGGGTGAAAAATGCACCTAAGCCTAGATAATCAACTTTATCTTTAAGTATAAACCACTTAACAAATTGATCGATAATTAAAAGGTTGCAAGAAAAATACATTAAACCGCAAAACAACAGCGAGTAGTTTATATAAGAAATTTTAAAGTTAATTTTTTTGAGGAATTTTAAATTCATTTGAGAAAAATAAAGTTGTTTAATCGTTTAGAATTTATTACAAATAAAAAAATTTATCTACAAATTTCTCGCATTCTTTTGAAGGCTTTGGCGATGCCTTTTAAATTATATTCATCGATGGCGTAAGTGCCGATGGCGGAGTCGCTTCGAATCTTGACCGAGCTTGAATAGAGCATAGTTTCAATGATGCGAATATCGTCGGCACGAGTTTTTGCCCAAGCGTAATCGCTTTTGGTTTTTAAACGAAATTGGTTGGAGTCAACCAAAAAAAGAATGTGACTACTAATTTTAAAATCAAAACCACCAAAAACACTTATTTCTTCAACACGATCTTTTTGAAAACGAGTAATCATGATGTAGGGTTTTTTGCGCGAAGTGTCGTTGGTGTCGCTTGATACGGGGCTATTAACGATATAACATTTTTTAAAATCTGGATCTTCATCGGCAATTTCATAAATTTTCCAATTGTAAAAATTGCTGTCAAGGGTTTGGGCTTGTATACTAAAACTTGTTATAAAAAAAATAAATCCAAACAAAAAAAGATTTTTAAATTTTATATTTTTGTGAAAATAGTTGATTTTCATGACTAAAAAATTCTTTGAAGCGAATATTCTAAAATAGTTGTTAAATAATTTTTATAAATATTATCTGGAAAAATATCTAATTGCTCAAGAGCTTGATTAGAAAGGGTCTTTGCTATATCTTTTGCATCATTTATTCCATTAAATTTATGAATTAAATCACAAATTTTTATAAAATCATTTTGATTTTTTGCGGATTGTTGAAAGTTTTTGGCGAAAATTTCGGTAATAAGTTTTTTACTAGCAAAATCAGCTTTCTGATAAGTTTTAATTATGGGCAATGTAACTTTTCCTTCAAAAAAATCATTGCCTATATCCTTGCCCAGAGTGCTTTCATCCGATGAATAATCGAGAATATCATCAACAATTTGAAAAACCATGCCCAAATATTTTCCGAACAATTTTAAGGCATTAATTTCTTGTTCAGAGCGATTATTTAAAAGTGCCCCAACTTCACAACAAGCGGAAAATAAAACTGCAGTTTTGCCAAAAATAATTTCAAAATATTTTTCTTCGGTGAGGTCAATATTAGTTGAATTTTGCAGTTGCAAAACTTCGCCATCGGCTATGATTGAAGAGGTTTTGGCAAGTAAATCTAAAATTGCTAAATTTTGACTTTTCACCATCAATTGAAATGATAAAGAAAATAAATAATCTCCAACTAAAATGCTGGCTTTATTGTCCCACAAGGCGTTGGCGGTTTTTTTGCCACGACGAATTTCACTCTTGTCAACAACATCATCATGTAAGAGAGTGGCGCTATGAATCATTTCAACTGCGGAAGCAAGATAATGTTGATTATTATCATTTTGCGAACCGCATAATTTTGCCGAAATTATTAATAAAATTGGACGAATTCTTTTGCCACCAGAATTTATTAAGTGAGTGGAAATTTCTTGGATTAACTCAGATTTTCCAACGCTGTGAGATAAAATTATATCATTAATTTTTTTTAAATCATGATCAAAATTATTTAAAACTTCTTGGAATTTTTGCATTTTTTTTAATTCTTATTGTGCAAAATTAAAATTTTATTACGACATTCTTCAATTTTTGCAGAAATCTCTTGAAGTGAAGAGCGAGTAGATTCTAAAATATCTTTAGTTTCGCCGGTTTTAATATATTCAATATATTGATTAGCTAAAAAATCAGCACATTTTTCAAAACGCGAAATTGCCTCTTCAATAATTTCAAATTGTTGTTCAGCGAGTTCATCTTTGCTGTTCTCAACAATTTGAATTAGCTTGTCGGCGAAATCATAATATTCTATAATTTCATTATAAAGTTGCTCTTGTTTCGAAGTGGCCATTTTGAAAGCAATTATATTTTTAAAAACAATTTAAATTTTCAATTTTTATTTAAGAAGATTTTTAGCTTCATTTAAAAGTTGATCAAAAGATAATTCAAAATTACTTTGTGCCCACTTTATTTTCAAGGCTTTTAATATTGAACTAAATTTAGATTTAGGACAATTTATTTCTTCTAAATCAATAATTTTAAACAAAAAAATCGGAACCTGAAGATTTGTAATATATTTCATTATATTTTCCAAGTGATTTTGTGAAATTTTTGAAAAATTTTTGCAATAAAAAATTATATAAAAATTTAAAGTAAAATTTTTGGAATATTCAACGGCGATTTGATTTATATCGACCTCATCAATGTTTTTTGAGTGATATTTTTGTAAAAAAATTAAACAATTTTGTAAAAACTTTTTTTCAATTTTTGTTAAGCAAAAATTTTTATTAAAATTTTTTAAATCTAAATCTAAATTTAAAAAAATCACAGCAATTTTTATAAGTTTTAAATCATTTTTTTCAATATAATTTTCTAAATTTAAAAATTGCTTAAATGCTTCAACATCAATGCTTGAACGCCATAAAATTTCATCAATTTTTTGTTCTTTAACAATTGTTAAAACATTAATAATTTGTGAAGAATTTTGGCTAGAAATTAATTTTAAAAATTCTTCACGCACTCTTTCTTTGGAAAGTTTTTCTAAAGAATTTTTAAATTTTAAACAAGCCTCTAAGCCTTCTTTATCAAGCTCATAAGCATAATCGCAAGAAAAACGAAGAAAGCGTAAAATTCGTAAATAATCTTCTTGAATACGAGTTTTGGGATCGAGAATAAAGCGAACTTTATGATTTTCTAAATCAGTAAGACCATTAAAATAATCATGAATTTCGCCTAGAGAATCAAGGTATAACGCGTTTATAGTAAAATCACGACGCTTGGCATCTTCATAAAAATCTTCAACAAAATTTACATCGCAATCTCGACCTTTTTGATTTTCATCCTTTCTTAAAGTGGTAATTTGAAAATTTTTATGATTAATAACGGCGGTGATGGTTCCATATTTTAAGCCTGTCGGGATTGATTTGATATTATTTTCTTTAAGAATTTTTTCAATTTTTTCGGGTAAAAATTTACAAGCAAAATCATAATCACTGACTTTTTTTGCTAAAATTAAATCACGCACCGAACCTCCAACCAAGCGAATATTTTCACCAAATATCATAAAAATTTTCAAAACTTCGTCGGGCAAATTTGCAAAAATTTTAGAATTATTAAGTGAATTTTTCATTTAATTATAGTGATAAATAAGCCAAGTTCATCGGCTTTTTTTATAATATTTTCTTTGTCGAGAACCAAGGTAGTGTTGGCTTGAATCGCAATGCCAATAATTTTTGATTCATAACATTTTTCAACAGTATTGACGCCAATAGTTGGTAAATCTGCCTTGGTGGTTTGTCCGTTTTTTTTCATTTTAATCAAAACCGCATTTTTGGCGTAATCAATATTTAAATTTTTACATCTCTCGATCATTGAGTCCGTACCTTCGACGGCTTCAACGGCAATAATTTGTTTTTGCGAAACCACTAAACTTTGTCCGACATCAAAACGCGAAAAATGACGAATGGCTTTGGAGCCAATTTCAATGTCGATAAAATTTTGAGGCGAGGGGATGATTTTGGTGATGGTAGTTTTGGTGGAAATTATGCAATCAAGAAGTTCGTCGATACGCAAAATTTTTAAACCTTCTTTTTCAAAAAAATTAACAACGGTACGAAGAACAGCATCATCTCCGAGGATTTTATTAGCAATAATTTTGGTGAGTAAAATCGCTCCTTTTTTATCAACTTTTAAACTGGAAAAATTTGGCTTGGTGACGGCTCCGATAAAAACTAAATGATTAATTTTTTCATCATGAATTATTTTTAAAAATTTTTCAACTTCGCCATAGCCAATAGTGGTTGGATTAAACTGCGAGTAGTCTTCGCTATACTCTTCACCGAGTAATAAAAACAAAACAAAATGACGATTTTTTTGCAAACAATCATCGATTAAAATTTTTGGCAACCGCCCGCGACCCGCGAAAATAGCGATTGGAAATAGATTTGAATTATCCTGCATGATTTAATGACGCCCCGCCGTCGATTGATAAAATTTGTCCATTCACGAAATCATTTTCGAGTAAAAATTCAAGAGTTTGCACGATGTTTTTGGTGTCGCCAATTTTTTGGAGCGGAATAAGTTTTGAAATTTTTTCTACATAGTTTTCGTCAGCATTTATCTCAGAAATATATCCGGGGGCGATGCCATTTACTCTGACATGAGGAGCCACTTCAAGTGCTAACATTTTGGTAAATTCGGCGAGAAATTTTTTCGATAATAAATAATAAAAATTTATAGTGTCGATGCGGGCAATATTTTTATCGAGCATGTTTATTATTTGGGCATTTTTTATTTTTTTAGCAATAACATTTTTAGCGAAGAAATGGCTTAAATAAAGTGGTGAGGTTAGGTGAATATTTAAATTTTTTTCAAATTCTTCAGATAAATTATCTAAAAAATTTGATTTATGAAAAATCGAACTATTATTTATCAATAAATTCCAATTTGGAAAATTTTTGAACATAAAATCGGCGATTTTTTGTGTCGAAGATTTATCGCTTAAATCACCGTCAATCGTGGCACCTTCAATGTTATAATCTTTTTTTAATTCTTGAATTAATTTTGTCGCTTGTTCTTTAGAATTGTTGTAATGAATAACCAAATCATAGCCTTTTTTTGCTAAAGAAATTGCCATTTCTTTGCCGATTCTTTGACTTCCTCCTGTAATTAAAGCGGTATTTTTATTCTTCATTTTTTTGTTGACGATATAATTTTATATTTTCAAATAATTCACGCAAAACTTCCTCGATGCCTTTTTGCGTCACCGCTGAAATTTTAAAAATTTTCGGTTCTAAGTTTTTGTTATTTTTAATTAAAAACTTTTTTAATTGATTGACTTTTTTTGTTAATTCTTTGGAGTCGAGTAAATCAATTTTGTTTAACGCGATAACCTCATATTTATCAAGTAAATCAGGATTGTAACCAGCTAATTCTTGACGAATTACGCGATAATTTTCAACAATATTTTCTGA
>SXGQ01455361.1_pt1 | contig 11164 bp, 12 predicted proteins | sample 3178371 | NCBI WGS metagenome assembly SXGQ01 (sample SAMN11356859, study PRJNA531348) | freshwater metagenome | isolation source: freshwater sample F1-20 | place: China: Fuxian Lake, Yuxi | collected 2017-12-25 | reverse complement strand
TTGAACCCGTGTAGCGGGATTTGCAGTCCCGAGCCTCGCCTCTCGGCCACTCCACCAATATCAGTCCACTTACTTTGCCTCGCAACGAGTCAGATGGAGCGGACGACGGGGATCGAACCCGCGACCTGAACCTTGGCAAGGTTCCGCGCTACCAGCTGCGCTACGTCCGCAAGAACTCCAACAAGCCGAAGTCACCAACGACTGGCCAGAGTGGGGTGAAGGCTATCGCAACCGTTTGAAAGGCTCAAAAGCCCTCAGAGCAGAGCATTCTCGCTAGCGTTGCGATATGGCTGATGCCCTTTTCTGGATGGATGGATATCAGGCGAGTGATGCCGTCGAGTCTTTTGACACTCTTGAACCGCTAACACGCACTCTCGATGAAAGAGAATTCTGGGCAGTAGTTGGAAGCTATGAAGGTGATTGGCAAGTCGTTCGCTTTGCTCGGGTTGAATCGCGCCAACATTTGGCACCAGATGCGAATCCAATCGTCAATAAAAAATTGCAGTGGGAGAGCACCTTCACTCGCGAGCAATACAAGAGTTATGTAGATGAAGTTCGCGAGGAGATTAGAAGAGGCTGGGTTTACCAAGTAAATGCATGTCGACTCCTTGAGAGCGAGAGCCAGATAAATCTGAGGCATTTGTTTCAAGAGATTCAGTTAGGACACCCTGCTCCAGCGTCGGCATATTTCAAAAACGATCGTTTTGAGATTGCAAGCGCTTCCCCAGAGACATTCTTTCGAGTTGAATCAAGTAGTAATGCGCGAAGCATCACTGCTAGCCCGATCAAAGGAACGTCAAGGGATGGGAAATTCGAAGAGAAGGACTCAGCGGAGAATGTGATGATCGTGGATCTGATGCGAAACGATATTTCGCCACTTTGCGAGCTCGGAAGTGTTGAGGTACCGAGGCTCCTTGGCGTCGAGGAGCATCCCGGCCTTTTCCACTTAGTCTCAGATGTCCGCGGCAATTTGAAGGCTTCAGTTACCTTTGAAGAGATCCTTACTCGTCTTTCGCCGGCGGGATCCATCACGGGCGCGCCGAAGAGTTCAGCGCGAGAAGTGATCTCCCGTTTTGAACCTTATCGGGGCATCTACTGCGGAACCCTCGGTTGGATACATGGCGGGAGAGCGCACTTCTCAGTAGCGATTCGAACATTCTTCAAGGATTTTCTTCGAACGCCGAGCAAGACCTATTTTGGTACAGGTGCCGGGATCACATGGGGAAGTGATGCTGAACGTGAGTGGAATGAGACCGAACTGAAAGCCGAGAGACTTATGAAGATCGCTTCAGGAACAGTATGAGCGCTCACTTCCTCTGGCAAAACGGCGAGATTGTCGCTGAGTTCTCGATTTCGCCTTCTAGCGATCGCGTGAAGTCTGGGTTTTGGCTCGGCGATGGGATCTTTGAAACTCTTCTCGTCGATAGTGGGCACATCTTTGCTCTCAAACGTCACATTGAAAGGTTGGATGCTGCGGCACAAACACTTTCTATTGATTCAATGCCGTTGCATTCCGCTCTGGATTCTGGTCTTGAGCTGGCCCTGGCTTGGCTCCAAGGGCGGATTGGTCAAATACGAATTTCACTTCTCTCATCCGGAGATTGTCTACTGACTGCAAAAACACATGACTTACCGGAAAAGTCTGCGCAACTCACCCTCTATCCGTTTGCGAAGAATCAAAACTCGATCCTTGCCGGAGTCAAGACACTTTCTTACGGGGAGAATGCACACGCGCTTAGATTTGCCCGTCGCAAAGGATTTGATGATGTCATCTTCCTCAATCTGCGAGATGAGATATGTGAAAGCGCTTTAGCGAACCTTCTCCTCTTTGATGGATCGAACTGGTGGACTCCTCCGCTAAGTTCCGGAGCCCTCCCAGGCGTGACGAGAGAACTCTTGATAGCTCATTTCAACGTTGGTGAGCGAAACTTCTCCCTCCGTGACCTTTCCGAGATGAAGGCCCTGGCTCTTACCTCGTCACTTCGCGATGTTCAGCCAATCAGCAAATTCGAAGATCACTCCTATCTGGCTCTCAACGAAGTTGCTAGACTTCGTGAAGATTTCCAAAAGTGGAGAAGGGCAGAGATCGACCCGTGAATGTCGTGACGTGGATCAAGTCCACATCGGGTGGAAAACTTGCTTGGCGTCTTTTCATTGCATTTCTTGGCGGGATCATCACCTTCATTGGATTGATATTCATGTTGACACCGGGTCCTGGCATTCCAGTTCTGTTGATTGGACTGGCGATACTGGCTACAGAATTCGCTTGGGCAAAGCGAGCAGTCACGAAGGCAAAGGAGGCGGCTACCTCTGCCGGGGAGCGTGCACCATTCCTCAAGATGAAGACGCTTATTCCAGTGGGCCTTGTGATCACACTTTTTGCAGTCGGATATTGGGTGCACCTAACCTTCAATAAGGGCTAGTCGACGAGCGATTTCCGCTCAGGATTGACTCTTCAAAGATTCTCACTTTGCTAGCCTTGCATCATGTCGTCTGAGTTCAATGTGACAGTAGATGGAGTCAAGGTCACGGCCACACCGGATCAGAAGGCGCACCATCTTTTTGGCGAACGAACAAAAGCCAGCGCAAACGCGGTGGTGGTCTGCCGAATCAACGGTGAGCTCAAGGATCTCTGGAGTGATATCAAAGCCGGCGATGTCATTGAGGGTGTGACTTTAGATTCACCAGACGGACTCAACGTCCTCCGTCACTCTACTGCTCACGTACTTGCGCAGGCAGTCCAGAGCTTCAATAGCCAGACTCGTCTCGGTATCGGACCGCCCATCAAAGATGGTTTCTATTACGACTTTGATCCCGAAAAACCTTTCACTCCGGATGATCTTGGTGAGTTAGAGACAGCGATGCGCCGAATAATCAAGGATGGACAAAGGTTCAAACGACGAGTCGTTGATGAGAATTCCGCTCTGAAAGAGTTAAAGAACGAACCATATAAGTGTGAATTGATTGGTTTGAAATCTGGTGCATCCGATACAGAGGGTGCAAGTGTCGAAGTCGGAGGTAGTGAGCTAACCATCTACGACAATCTAGATCGAGAAGGCAAAGCAGTCTGGGGAGATCTCTGTCGAGGGCCTCACTTACCGTCTACGAAATACATTCCAGCTTTTAAGTTGATGCGTTCTGCGGGTGCCTACTGGCGCGGTTCTGAGAAGAACCCGATGCTGCAACGCATCTATGGCACTGCCTGGCCAACTCAGGAGGCACTCGATGCCTACTTGGAACTTCTCGCTGAGGCGGAGAAGAGAGATCACCGAAGACTCGGCCAAGAACTTGACCTCTTCTCATTCCCGGAAGAAGTGGGAAGTGGTTTGGCTGTCTTTCACCCCAAAGGGGGAATCATCAGACTTGCGATGGAAGATTATTCGAGAAAACGTCATATCGAGGCAGGTTATGAATTTGTCTATTCGCCTCACTTAACGAAATCAGCGCTCTTTGAGAAGTCCGGGCACTTGCAATGGTATGCCGATGGAATGTACCCACCCATGATTCTCGATGAAGAGCGACATGAGGATGGCACGGTCAAACGAGTGGGCCAGCAGTACTACATGAAACCAATGAACTGCCCATTTCATAACTTGGTCTTCCAATCACGGGGCCGCTCCTATCGCGAGCTCCCATTGAGGCTCTTTGAATTCGGAACTGTCTATCGCTATGAGAAATCGGGAGTGATTCACGGAATCACCCGAGCTCGAGGCTTCACCCAAGATGATGCGCACATCTACTGCACGGCAGAACAGATGCCTGGGGAGTTGGATAGCCTTTTGAGTTTCGTGCTAAATCTGCTTCGAGATTATGGGCTCTCGGATTTTTATCTGGAACTTTCAACACGTAATCCGGAGAAATCAATTGGTAGCGATGAAGATTGGGAAACTGCGACAAAAGCTCTTGAAGTTGCAGCAAAGGCGCAAGACCTCGAACTGGTTTTAGATAAAGGTGGCGCAGCCTTTTACGGACCGAAGATCTCAGTCCAAGCAAAAGATGCGATCGGACGGACCTGGCAGATGTCGACGATCCAGGTAGATTTCCAACTGCCACAACGTTTTGAACTCGAGTATCAGGCGAGTGATGGTTCGAGGCAACGACCAGTGATGATTCATCGCGCGCTATTCGGATCCATCGAAAGATTTTTTGGAGTGCTCACTGAGCACTACGCAGGGGCCTTTCCGCCTTGGCTCGCCCCAGTTCAAGTTAGAGCTATTCCAGTGGCTGAAGCATTCAATGGTTACCTTGATGAGATTGTCGATCGAATGAAGAAACTTGGAATCAGGGCAGAGGTAGATCGATCAGATGATCGAATGCAGAAGAAGATCAGGAATGCTCAGGCTGAGAAAATACCTTTCATGATGATCGCTGGTGAGTCTGATCAGAGCGCGGGAGCCGTCTCATTCCGTTACCGAAACGGTGAGCAAAGAAATGGGATTGCGGTCGAAGCAGCAATCTCAGAGATTCTCGATGCGATTGCAAATCGTGCTCAAGTTTGAGAGTGATCTTTCGCTATGAATAATTCGAGCGAATCTATGGGTGGCGTTGGAATTCCTGACCGATGGCAAAGGCTCTGGGCGCCACATCGAATGGCCTATCTCAAAGGTGAGAATCGACCGCTCTCTGGAAACGAAGTGACCTGCCCATTCTGCGAGATTCCGAGAAAGAGTGATGAAGAAGGGTTGGTCGTTGCAAGAGCCGAATATAACTACGTTGTGCTCAACCTTTATCCATATAACCCCGGTCATCTCTTAATCTGCTCATTTCGTCATGTTGCAGATCTTCCGGATCTCGAAAAGAAAGAACGTGATGAGATGACTGAGTTAGCAGCTCACGCGATGACAGTATTGACCAAAGTCTCCAAACCTCAAGGATTCAATCTTGGGATGAACCAAGGTGCGATCTCGGGTGCTGGAGTTGCGGGACATATTCATCAGCATGTCATTCCCCGGTGGAGCGGTGATGCCAACTTCATGCCTTTGATCGGACAGACAAAAGTGCTACCGCGTCTCCTTGAGGATGTCAGATCAGAGCTTGCTGCAGCTTGGTAAGTAACTGATCAGTCTCAAAAAGACCAACACCTCGCTCTGGGATAAAGGGAAGAGTGACGACTCTTAGCCCTGTGACGAAGTCGCTATCCATATACCCATTCTCCTGAAATTCATCCCTGAAATCTTTGGTCAGGCTAAGAAGATCCTCGTCGGGCTCACTCTCTTTGCGATAAGGACTTGAGTAGTCCACCACTTTGTTATTAGCCAGGTCGAATAAGCCAGAAGGGTTTCCATCATCACCATGCAGGACAAGAAATGGTGCGACTGATGGTTCAAGGACTCGGTTGATCAACATGACCACATCATCGAAGTCCCATTGATCCGAGCTCTCTGTCTCCGAAACAAGTCCAGCGACCAAAATCAATGTTGGAAGTTGCAATTCTCGAAGCCTATGGAAATCCGCGATGTCTTCGCTTGATAGGCCCCGATCTGCTTCGATTAGAAAGATGGCAAGGTCTACTTCGCCTACAAGTTCTGGGCGTGATTTATCGATAATCGTTCCTATCGCCTCGAGATCTCCAATCGCGTCGCGGTATCGCGAGTTCCCAGGTGCGAAGAGCGCGATAGAGATGAGCGCTCGATTCGATGAATTCTCCACCCACGAACCTTATTGGGGTGAAGAAGTAGAATCGGCTCATGTTGCGCGTGCCACTTAAAGATGGCGTGACACGACTAATTACTCCGCTTTCTCGATCGTTACTTCGGGCAGGAATCTCACCGAATGCGATGACTCTGGCAGGGGCGCTTGGAACATGGATAAGCGCGCTCTTTTTCTTCCCACGAGGAGATCTCTTCATTGGAACCTTGGTGGTCACCGTGTTCCTTTTGAGTGACCTCTTTGACGGCACAATGGCGCGGCTCGATGGCAGCAAGGGTTCACGTTTCGGGGCGCTTCTTGATTCAACTCTGGATCGAATCAGTGACGCGATTGTGATTTTTGCTCTGATGATTTGGGCAGAGTCCGAGAATTTCAGCGCGCAAAAAAATCTTATTGATGCCAATCTAACCATTGCATTGCTTGCCATTTCTTTGCTCACAGGATTTCTTATCTCCTACATCAGGGCGAGAGCAGAAGCCCTCGCCATCAGCTGTGATGTGGGCGTTGCTGAGCGACCAGAGAGACTCATTGTCTTACTTGTGGGAACAGGCTTCTACGGCTTAGGAGTGATGGCTGCGCTTCCTCTAGCGCTAGTGCTTCTAGTTTCAATAAACGTCGTGACTGTGATCCAAAGAATCATTGTCGTTTATCGCGCATCATGAGTTTTCTCATCTACAGCTTTGCCTGGCACTTGATTCGTCTCATGCCAGAGAAGAGTGCCTATCGACTTGGTGATTGGATCAGTCGCTACGCCCTCTCTCGAGATGGCAGACGAGTGAAGAGGTTGAGGGAGAATTTGCGCATCGTGATGGGAGACCCGAACGATGCCCAGTTAGAGAAGATGTTGGACCTGGCGATGCATTCCAACTTGCGATACTGGATCGATACATTTCGATTCCCGAACTGGAGCGCTGAACGGATGCGAAGCACGGTCAAAGTCCACAACCGTGCACTATTCGACGACCTTATGGGTCAAGGCAGAGGTTTGATTGTTGCTCTGCCACATGCCGGAAATTGGGATCATGCTGGTGCTTTCTTTTGCGCCGAAGGTTTTCCGCTCGTCACTGTCGCAGAACATCTCAAGCCTGAGCGGCTTTTTAGGAAATTCTTGGCCTATCGCGAGGCGATGGGGATGGAAGTTCTCGATCTCGATGGCAAAGTGATGGGCCAGCTAGAAGCGCGTCTTCGCGAGGGACGTCTCATCGCTCTTGTCTCAGATCGAGACCTCTCGGCATCTGGTGTCATCGTTGATTTTTTCGAGAGGAAGGCGAAGTTTCCTCCTGGGCCGGCACGACTTGCTATTACGACAGGTGCGTCATTGATAACGGCATATGTTTCCTACACAGAGGAAGGCATTCATGTCGATTTCAGTGAACCAATCAATACCGTGAATCGAAGTGGAATTATTGAGCAACAGGTTGATGCAATTACTCAAGAGATTGCAAGGAATTTCGAACGAGGTATTCGATCGCGCCCCCAAGATTGGCACATGCTTCAACGAGTATTCATCGAGCCTGATACATCCTCGAGAAGTGGAAATGGTTCCTAATGAGGAGGAAGCTTCGCATTGGATTGGTTTCACCCTATGGGTGGGATAGCCCAGGGGGAGTTCAAGTTCATATTCGTGATCTTGCTAAGTTCTTGATCAGCAATGGACACGAAGTCTCTGTTCTTACACCTGTCGATGACGAAGAGTCGATAGAGGAGGGTTTCGTAGTTTCTGCGGGAAAGCCCGTTGCCATCCCCTACAACGGAGCAGTCGCAAGAGTTCTCTTCGGCCCGGTGGCCGCTTCGAGGGTGAGACAGTGGATTTCCGCGAGTGATTTTGATGTCCTTCACATACATGAACCAGCGATTCCGAGCCTCGGATTATTGGCCTGCTCAATCGCTGAAGGACCAGTTGTCGGTACCTTTCACGTCGCTGCGCAGAAATTCAAAATTGCTTTCGCAATAGTTCCCATCATCGAGCCAATCGTTGAACGACTTCGTGCACGTATCGCAGTCAGCGAAGTAGCTAGAGAGACATTAAAAAACCATATAGAGACAGATGCGGTTGTCATACCCAATGGCATCAGCTGGGATTCATTCCAAGGCGCTAGGCCACGGATGGAGTGGCAGCTTGGAAAGACAATCGGATTCATCGGAAGATTTAGTGAGAAGCGAAAGGGTCTCTCCCTATTGATTGAGGCGTTGCCGAAAATCATTGAAATTCACCCTGATCTCAAAGTACTGGTCGCAGGTCCTGGTGAGCCTGATGAGATTCTTCAAGAACTTGATCCGAAACTGAAATCACGACTGACATTTCTTGGACTCCTCTCCGAAGATGAGAAGCGACAGTTCTTTAAGTCAATAGACCTCTATGTAGCACCCAATACCGGAGGCGAATCCTTCGGAATCATCTTGGCCGAAGCGATGGCAACTGGCGTTGCAATATTGGCAAGTGACCTCAGCGCATTCAGGTCGGTGCTCGAGGATGGTAAATGGGGAGAACTTTTCTACGCCTCCGACGCCGATGATCTTGCAACAAAAGCGAGCGCCCTACTAGCAGATCCTGCTCGGCTGGAGTCACTGGCTGCGATGAGTTCAGAAGGTGCAAAGAGATTCGATTGGTCTGTTGTTGCTGAGAAGATCATGGATGTCTATGACTTAGTTTCGAGTAATGGTGAGAAAGTGATCCTTGCATCCGGTAACCGCGCCTGGAACAAGCTGATTCGCGGCCGAGGTGAGTGAGATGGAGTGGATATTTGCCTTTCTGGTTGCGCTCATTTTCATCTGGTACCTGACCTTTACTGCATCGCGACTAGATCGATTGCATCACCGTGTCGAGACGTCATGGGCCTCACTCGATGCGCTACTACAACGCCGCGCAGCGATTGCGCTGGATATATCTCACATACCTTCTCTCGATCCTGCAACAGCTGTGGTTCTTACCCGCTCGGCATACCTTGCTAGAGAGGCGGAGATGGCTGAGCGATCGGAGGCGGAGGAGTCACTAACCAACGCCATCGCTTTACTAGGGGAGAGCGAAGATTTTCACACAGAATACCCAGAGATCAGCGAGAAACTCGAAGTCGTGACTGAGAAGATTCGAATTGGCATAGGAATACATCGAGAGGCTGTGGCTACGACAAAGCACCAGCGTTCTCGTCCGATTGTTCGAATTTTCAGGCTTGCAGGAACGGCGCCACTTCCGGTAGTTCATCCGTTCGAGAAAGTTCCATTATGAGATATAGGACGATTCGATCGTCATTAAATATCTTTCTCACACTCTCGCTGGGTCTTCTTACAGGATGCGGCGCCCTTGAAGAAGCCGCGCAGAAAGTCACCAGGGAGGTCGAGCGAAATCTACTTACTGGATTGCCCGGATCAAATCGCCAGATTATTGGTGTGAAAATCGATGACACTAATGCAGCCCAACCACAAGTTGGTCTTGAGAGTGCAGATGTTGTCTACATCGAACAAGTTGAAGCAGGTTTGACCCGGCTTCTTGCGCTCTATTCTTCACAATATCCGATTCGAATAGGTCCGGTTAGATCGGCGCGAATCAGTGATATCGACATTCTCGCGGAGTACGGAAGAGTCGGCCTGATTTTCAGTGGAGCACAGCTGCGCCTTTACCCCTTCATCGATTCGGCAAATATCGCAAACCTTGGCGCACAGCGAAATCCACCAACCGTTTATGTCCGAGATCCACTACGTAGCGCTCCAACAAATATGTTCGTCTATCCCGAGAAGTTGCTTGAAGTTGATAAGAATGCGCAGACGGTGGATGTAGTTCGAGAGCCGGGTTGGAAGTTTGGTGACAATCCAGGTACCGGAATCGAGGTCGAGAGCGCAACGGTTCGTTGGCCTAACGCTACTTATCGAGTTGATTGGTCATCAGAAGAAGATCGCTGGCTTATTTCGTTCAATGGAAAGGCAAAGACCAACCCCGATGGCTACCAACTTGGTTCGCCGAATTTCGTGATTCAGGTCGTGGCGATTCTCCCTTCGGATTTTGGTGACAGATATGGTGGCGTTACACCTAAGTCTGAAGTGGTGGGATCTGGAAAGGGATTTCTCTTGCGCGATGGTTTCGCCATTGAGGTTCGATGGCAGCGAGATTCCCCCGAAACCCCGACCCGATGGCAACTAGTGGATGGCTCACCAGCACCTTTCGAACGTGGCCAGATATGGATCGCCCTCACTGCGACCGAGCCCAGCTTTGGATATCCCGAGGCGACAGTTGGCGAGAACCAGAAGTAGAATCAGCCTCTAACAAGCCCCTCTTTGATTTCCTATCGACGCGGGCGCACCGACCGAGGAGTAGAGATGTCACAGGCAGATCGAGTAGTTGGTACAGCCCGCGTTAAGCGAGGCATGGCCGAGATGCTTAAGGGTGGCGTCATCATGGATGTCGTCGATGCCCATCAAGCGAAGATTGCTGAAGATGCTGGCGCTGTTGCGGTTATGGCCCTGGAGCGAGTGCCGGCTGATATCAGAGCCCAAGGTGGCGTAGCCCGTATGTCGGATCCAAGCATGATCGAGGAGATCCAAAAGTCAGTCACGATTCCAGTGATGGCTAAGGCAAGAATCGGCCACTTTGTTGAGGCGCAGATCTTGCAGGCGATTGGCGTCGATTACATCGATGAATCCGAAGTTCTCACTCCAGCCGATTACACACACCATATCGATAAATGGAATTTCACTATCCCCTTCGTCTGTGGCGCAACCAATCTTGGAGAGGCACTGCGGAGAATCAATGAAGGTGCTGCGATGATTCGTTCCAAGGGGGAGGCCGGCACCGGCGATGTCTCCAATGCGACTACCCATATGCGTGCAATCTCAGATGAGATTAGAAGGCTCTCCTCGATGCGTGAAGATGAACTGTATGTCGCAGCCAAGGAACTTCAGGCACCTTACGATTTAGTGAAAGAGGTAGCGACCACTGGAAAGCTTCCAGTCGTTCTCTTCACGGCAGGCGGAATTGCGACCCCGGCAGATGCGGCGATGATGATGCAACTCGGTGCTGATGGCGTCTTTGTCGGTTCTGGAATCTTCAAATCCGGCAATCCAGCCAAGCGTGCTGAGGCGATTGTTCGTGCGACTACTTATTACAGTGATCCGAAAATCGTTGCTGAGACTTCGCGAGGGCTTGGCGAAGCGATGGTGGGGATAAATGTTTCTGATATTCCGGTCCCGCATCGCTTAGCAGAGCGCGGTTGGTAGCTAACTGGCGGTAGCGACTGGGCAAAGGGTCGCAATCACCTGAGCCAGAATAAGTTAAGCAGGAGTTAATGAGTTCAATCGGAGTTCTTGCCCTACAGGGTGATGTGGCCGAACACTTACGCGCCCTTGATGAATGCGGTGCAAAGTCCTTTCCCGTAAAGGATCTTGCAGACCTTGAGAAATGCGATGGCTTGGTGATTCCGGGCGGCGAATCAACGACTATCTCAAAGTTGGCTAGGACATTCGAACTCTTTGACCCGATTCGCAGGAAAATTGAGGCAGGCCTGCCAATCTATGGATCGTGTGC
>SXGQ01786109.1_pt1 | contig 11165 bp, 11 predicted proteins | sample 3178371 | NCBI WGS metagenome assembly SXGQ01 (sample SAMN11356859, study PRJNA531348) | freshwater metagenome | isolation source: freshwater sample F1-20 | place: China: Fuxian Lake, Yuxi | collected 2017-12-25 | reverse complement strand
CTCCTTTCTAAGGATACGCTGATCGACACCTTCGGGAGTCGTGAAGCAGCCGACTTCGGTTCTGTCAGTCGCAAATTCGTTTGTGACAAAGCAGAAGTGAAGACGGATCAAAGAATTGTGGAGACGATCGCCGCTCCGAATAGCCGGTATCAGCAATGATTCTGGCTGGAGCAGTGCCACCGAAAGAGATCAGCCGAGGCGAGAATCGGAATTCCGGTTGTAGCCTGGCGGAACTGCCAAATGCTGGTTGCATCGCGTCGCGTTGCGATCGGCAGTCAGTGAACAAGACCCTCTGGGGCTCGGCCGAGTCCCAGAGGGTTTTTTATTGCGCTGGCAGGCTGTTTGTCCACAGCCTGGTTGGCCGAGGGGGGCCCAGGAGGGTCGGTGAGCAGGTTGTGCCGTGCCACGGCGATGCGTCGTGGCGGGTGGGTTGACCATCGCTGCGGACTTCCGGGCTACCGTGATCGCGGCGAGAGCAGGTGGCTTTCTTCGTGGTGGCGCCGGTGTACGATGCGGTGAGTCGTTGACGGGCCTGATGGTTTGCGGTGGTTGTGTTTCCCGCTGTCATGGGGCGTGCAGTATGTCGAGGCCGATCCAATCCATCGCCGGTGTGTCGCCTCCTGAGGTGGTTGAAACGACCGTCATGACAGTCTGGCCGTCTGTCGCCTCGACCGGTTTTGGGCGGATGTTGGGCCGGTTCTATCGGATGCGGTCGGGAGTCGGGCCGTTCACCACCGGACGCCTGGCCTTGTTGGCGACGATACCTCTGGGATTGATGCTCTACCTGTCGCTGCGGCTGCCGTGGGCCATCGCCCGCTACCGTCTGACCAACCGCCGTGTCTTGGTGGAGCAGGGAATCAATCCTCTCGTGCGGCAATTCGTCGATCTTTCCGGGTTCGACACGATCGACGTCGAGACCGACCCGGGGCAGGAATGGTATGCAGCCGGGGACCTGGTGTTCCGTCGTGGCACGACGCAGGTTCTGCGATTGGCAGGTGTCAGCCGGCCGGAGTCGTTCCGGCGGACCTGCCTCGAGGCCAAGCAATCATTCACCAGTGTCGAGTCGCTCCGCCCGAGTGTGGTCAGGGCCCGCTGAGAGCAGCGGGTGAGTTGGCACGCAGGGGCGGTCGGGGATGCCCTCCGCACCCGGTCGGCGGTTCGTCTGACCGGTTGCTGACCTCATTCGTCTGAACAGGGGCTCACACCGGCCGCCGGGAAGCGACCTTGCCCCGTGCCGTGAACGCAGCGCCGATCGCCATCCGGGCGTCGTCGTCCAGATCGCAGCGCAGGCTGCGGGCGTTTTCCTGGACCTGCTCGGGGCTGGTAGCCCCCATGAGGACGCTCGTGATCCCCGGTTGCTCGGCGGTCCAGGCGAGCACCACGTCGGGTACCCGGACACCGAGCCGTGTCGCCACGGGGCGCAGGGCGTCGACGAAGTCGAGATTACGCTGGTATTCGTCCCCCTGGAACATCGGGTATTTGTGGCGACTGTCGGTGGTGGGAAACACCTGGTCACGCCGCATCCGGTCGGCGAGCAGTCCCTTCATCAGTGGCCAGTAAGCGACGATCGACACGCCGTGGGAACGGCACCATGGAAGCACGTCGGCCTCGATCTCGCGTTGAAGGATGTTGTAGTGCACCTGGCAGGCAGCCAGTGGGCATGCCGTGGAGAATCGGGCCAATTGCTCCACGTTCACGTTCGAGGCGCCCACTGCGAAGGCCTTTCCCTCGGCCTGCAGCTGGGCCAGCGCGCCGGCGGATTCCTCGATCGGGACCGTGGGGTCCGGGGCGTGCAGATAGAGCAGGTCGAGGTGATCGGTGGTGAGTCGCTGCAGGCTCTCGTCGACTTCCCTGCGGATCCGGTCCGGCCTGCCGTCCACGACCTGCCTCCGACCGGGTTCCCAGTGCACGCCGCATTTGCCGGCGATGACCACGTCGGGGCGACGGGCGGGTGGTACCGCGGCGGCGATGGCCCGCTCGCTCTCCCCATCCGCACCGTAGCAGTAGGCGGTGTCGAGGTGGACGATGCCGACGTCGAGTGCTGCGGCGACCGTGGCCTGAGCCTGGGCGGGTGTGATTCCGGTCCGTGTCATGCCAGCCAACGGCCAGCATCCCAACCCCAGCGGGCCAACAAGCACGTCCGATGAACCGAGGCGCCGTGGGGTGCAGTTCACCGTCGGCCTCCATCGACTCGATCGCCGGCGGCCACGCCCGTGAGGGGAGCCGGGCCGGAGCGGGAACGTGTGGCGCTCGGTGCCGTGGCGGGAAACACCCCATCGGCGAGGAATCCGACCACCAGTTCAGCGGCATCACGGCGGTACAGCAGGCTCGAATGGAGGCACGGAACGGTGACGTGATCGTGTGGGGCATGCGGGCGCGTGCTCTCGGCCGACACCAACGCATCCATCCCCGCGGCGACCACCCCGACCTCGAGCCCCTCGGGCATGGGCAGGGTGTTCACCAGGCTCGTCTCGGCCGTGGTGAGTTCGGCCACCGGTCGGAACATCCCCCCGAAGATCGATTCGGTGGCGGTGGCCACCGCGGAACCCCGGTTTGGTGGCGCGAGCATGACGAACCGGCCCAGCTTCCTCGGACGATAGATCCCCAGGGCTGCCCGGGCGATGATGCAGCCCATGCTGTGCGTGACCAGGTGGATCTGGTCGAATCCGGCACGCTCGTCGAGCCGACGGAGTTCCGCGGCGAACCGCTCGGCATGCACCATGATCGAGCAGAACATGTTGCGGTACCCCCACGGCTCGGTGGAGTACCCGCGCTGCCGGAGCCTCAGCCCAAGCAGGGTGAGCATCGCCCGGTTGGCCAGGAAGCCGTGCACCAGGCTGACACACTCGTTCCTTCGGAGCCTGTCATCGCGAAGCATGGTTCGGTGCGCGAAGGAGCAGGGTCAGGAGGGGCGCGCCCCGCCTGGTGTCGCGGGCCCCGCCGGCCGGCCGACCGGTGCCGGGCAGCAGTCGACCGGACAGACATCATGGCTGGCGGGCAGCAGGCCGATCGCCGGTCGATCGGGGAGCTGGAAATGCCGTTCGGCGATCAGATCACGCAGCATCGCCACGAACGCCGGCGCGGTGCCGGCAGTCGCGACACGGGCCATCCGCACGCCGAGGCTGCGGCAGAGGTCGGCGGCCTCGGTGTCAAGGTCGTAGAGAACCTCCATGTGGTCGGAGACGAATCCGATCGGCGCGATCGCGATCTGTGTGCAGCCGGCGCCGTGGAGTTCGCGGATCGCGTCACAGACATCCGGCTCCAGCCAGGGTTGCGTGGGTGGGCCGCTGCGGCTCTGGTAGACCAGTCGCCAGTCGGCCAACCCGGCGGCTCCCGCGACCAGCCGCGACGATTCCTCCAACTGGGCGACGTAGCGGCTCGACTCCGCCATGCTCGTGGGGATGCTGTGCGCGGTGAACAAAACGGGCATCCGGCCGGTGACGGCGCCGAGCGAGCCGATGGCAGAGCGGACGTTTGCCGCCATCGTCTCCACGAAACCGGGGTGGTTGAAAAAGACGCGGATCTTGTCCACTTGGGGCGCCGATGGCCCCGCGGCCGTGCAGGCAGCAATGATGTTTTCGCGGTACTGGCGACACCCCGAGTAGCAACTGAATCCGCTCGTCACCAGAGCGATGGCCCTGCGGACACCATCGGCGGCCATCTGCGCCAACGTGTCGGAGAGAAGTGGATGCCAGTTCCTGTTTCCCCAGTAGATGGGGAGATGCGGACCGCGGGCATCGAGCTCCTTGCGGAGCGCGGCGATCAGAAGCCGATTCTGCTCGTTGATCGGACTCTTGCCGCCGAAGTGGTGGTAGTGTTCCGCGACCTCGAGCATCCGTTCGCGCGGTACAGGCCTACCGCGGAGGACGTTTTCGAGGAACGGCATGACATCGTCCGGGCCGTCCGGGCCACCGAACGACACCAGCAGGATCGCGTCATAGAGCCCGGATTCACAGGACTGGCGCCCAGTCCCCTCCATCGGGATCATTCCGCTCCTCCAGCCGCCAAGGGCCCTTCAGGCCCGGGAGCTGACAGGCTCTCTTGTCCGTCGGTGACGGAGGCCTGTCACGCAAACGAGCGTCGCACCAACACAATCGGGTGGGTGGCAAGCAGTTTCGTCGAACCACCTTCGGCAATGACCCCGACGGGATTCGAACCCGTGTTGCAGGCTTGAAAGGCCCGTGTCCTAGGCCTCTAGACGACGGGGCCGATGGCAGCACGGTTCGACGAAGCTCCATGATCATAACGTCTCGGGCGGAAGACCGCTCGAGATCGTGACCTGCCGAGCCGCTGGCACTCCGGAGCCGGACGGCATGCCCCGCCCCGTGATCCCACCAGTTGTGAGGGGATCGGTGGCCGATTCAGCTGCCAGACGGGGCATGGCTCAGCGGAGACGGACCAGTCGAGTCGTCAGGAAGATGCCCATCACCTCCCACGGAAGCAGAGGGAGCGGCGGAGTGATCACCCGGGGACCGCGACACCTCGAGGACGGCGGGCGGATTCGCCGCGTCGTCCGTACCACGGACGATCGCCTCGAACACCTCACGCCGATGAACCGGGACCTCCTTGGGGGCCTCGATCCCGAGTCTCACCTTGTCGCCACGGATCTCGACAACGACGATCGTGATGTCGTTGTTGATGACGATGCACTCGTCTTTCTTTCGCGACAGGACGAGCATTGGGTCACCTTCCTTGGGATGTCACCCAAGGGACCAGATCCAGAACGTCGAATCGTCTGACGCTCTGGAGGAGGTGGATCGTGTACCGACAGCGATGGGAGGGAAAAAAAGGTGCGAGATCGCCGGGAGGGGGCGCAATCAATATGCCGTCAAGCGTCAGTCTCCCGCCGGGCGACAAGGGCGCAGATTCACTGAGGCGTGCCTTCCCGCGCCAGCCGTTCCACGTCCGCGGGGTGGAGCCGCTTCCATAAGTCAGATTGAATGTAGAGGATTTCAGGCGGCAGTCAAGCAACTTCCGGGCCAACCGTAACTGTTTTGCAATCGGAGGCTGGCCCATGTGAACCCATGTCCACATATCCGCTCGGGCTTCCCGCTCGGTAGCCGGCAGCCCTGCCCGGTGAGCAGAACGTCGCAAGTCAGGCTCGGTGCCGGGGGAAACGCCTGGCGCCGCGCAAACCGGCCCGCCCGCGTGCTTTACTTGCTGCCCACCCGCCACGGTCTGGCAGCCCGTGGCCAAAGTCCATCCATGGCCTTTGGCCACTCGAAAAGCGGCGCTTTTCACGGGAGCTGCGCTCCCGGCACCTCATCCATGAGGTGCAGCAGGCTGTTTGGCCACAGCCTGCTATACTTCCCCCCGTTCCGCAGACCAACCCGTCGAGCCCCCGGAAACGATTCCTCGGGGCGGCGCGTGATGCCCGGCGGCCCGCGGGCGGAGTGTTTTTGTGCCACCGCGGAGACGCGTCGTGGCTGCCCGGTTCCCGACACGCCGGACGTCGCGGCTTGGAGACGCCAGATGAGGGAGTGGTTCCGCAACTTGTTTTCTGCCATCGGCACCGTTGCGCAGGGGATGCTGGTGACCCTGAGGGTGTTCGGCAGCACCTACGATCCCGCGCGCCGCACATTCACGGAGCGGTTCGAGTATCCCGAGCTGCCTGCCCCGGTTGCCGCCCGCTACCGCGGATTCCATCGCTACGACCTCACCACATGCATCGCCTGCGATCAGTGTGCGAAGGCGTGCCCGGTCGATTGCATCTACATCGGCAAGGAGAGGGTCACCGACGGCAAGGGGTTCCGGGTGAGTGGGTTCACCATCGACTACTCGAAATGCATGTTCTGCGCGTTGTGCGTGGAGCCGTGTCCTGTGGACTGTATTTTCATGGGGTCGACGCTCGACCTCAGTTGCTACAGCCGCGATGGGACGATTGTCGATTTCGCCCGGCTTCCGGTCGAAGTCGCCTGGGGGCGATCAACCCTCAATCCGACTGCGGTCGCGGCATCGAAGGTGATCGTCGAGCCGGTTCACGGCGGTCCGAATCAATAGTGGCTGCAAGCCGTCCGACCGTGGGGCCTTTTTTTACGCCCCGGTGCGGACGGGGGCCCGGTGGGGGAACGGGGGCCCGGTGCGGGCGGAGTCATGTTGCGAGCGGACTGAACGGCGGGTACGGCAAGTTGTCTGGTGTTGCCTTTTTGCGGTCCTGACGGTTGACCGACGGTGGTGGAGGTGGGAATGCATCCGGTTCTGATCGCCGGTTTCGTCGCGTTGTTCGTCGCCATCGGCGGCGGCTTCCTCTGCGTGAACCTGCTCGTCGGGTGGCTGGTCCGGCCGCGGGAGCCGAACGCCGAGAAGCTGGAGGTCTATGAGTGCGGCGAGCCCACCATCGGGTCCAGCTTCGTGCAGTTCGATCTGCGGTTTTACGTCGTCGCACTGCTGTTCATCATCTTCGACGTCGAGGTTGCCCTCTTCTTTCCCTGGGCCACGGTCTTCGGCAAGGCGACCCAACTGGCCGACCCGACCCTCGTCGCCGCGACAGCCGACGGCCGTCCGTCGCCGGCGGTTTCCGGACTGCTGCAGGAACTGGGGCTTCCCGGTGATCAGGTGCCCCGGCTGTCTGCCGCATCGACCAAGCAGCAGGAGGCTTTCGTCAGGGATGCAGTGGCCCGGGGCGGGGGGATGACCGTCGCCCGAGCTGATGCCGAGTGGGCGACCGCCCAGACCGGGCACGTCCTGGCCCGCGCTGCCGTCGCCGACATGGCGGCTTTTTTCGCGATCCTGCTCATGGGATTCGCCTATGTGTGGTACCGGGGCGATCTTGACTGGGTACGGGCTGTGGCTGCCGAACGCTCACCGGCGCGGTGAAGGAGAGGTTTTCATGACGGCAGGTGAAGCGTCACGTGGGCCTGGGTTCGTCGACCTTCTCGAGGCGGCGCTGCCCGGCGTGGTGACGGGTCGCAACCTCGGCAGCCTCGACCCGTGGATCGAGTGCGACGCGACGCGTCTGGTGGACCTGTGCCGTTGGTTGAAATCCAATCCCCAGGTGCGCTTCGACTCGTTGGAATGCATCACGGCGGTCGATTGGTTCGAGCCCGATCCGAAGAAGGCAGCCAAGGTTTCCTGGCAGCCGCATCTCGAACTGGTCTACCACCTGTGGAGCACGTCCGCCCGGGTGAGCTTGGTGGTCAAGGTGAACGTTCCCCGCTGGAAGGATGACGTTGCCGGCAGGTTGCCCGAAGTGCCGAGCGTGTCGTGCGTCTGGCGCACAGCGGACTGGCACGAGCGCGAAGTCTACGATCTGTCCGGGGTCTGGTTCACGGGGCACCCGGATCTGCGGCGGATCCTCTGCCCCGAGGATTGGGAGGGGTATCCGCTGAGGCGGGACTACGTCATGCCGCTCGAATACCACGGCATCCGTGGCCGCTGAACTGGTGCGCGTGGTGGCCGCCCCCGTCTGTTGATCTCAGCTCCCGTTCCGATCCCTGCCCCTGCCCCGTCCCCCGCCCCCCGCCCCCCGCCCCTTCAGGATCCCGCCCATGGCAATGTCCGTCGACGACGATCCGCGGATCATCGAATTCGATGTCCGGACCGACGAAATGCTCGTCAACATGGGGCCGCAGCATCCCAGCACCCATGGCGTTCTCCGGCTGGTGCTGCGCACCGACGGCGAGGTCGTGTCGGAAGTCGAGCCCCATATCGGCTACCTGCACCGGTGCGCGGAGAAAATTGGCGAGAACCTCACCGCACGGCAGTGGATTCCCTACACCGACCGCATGGACTACCTCGCGGCGATGAACATGAACCTCGGCTGGGCCCTCGCCGTCGAGAAGTTGATGCGGCTGGAGGTCAGCGAGAAGGCGCGGCACCTGCGGGTGTTGATCGCCGAGATGGGCCGGATCGCCAGCCACCTCGTCGGCATGGGCGCCTATGGTCTCGATCTGGGGACATTCAGCCCGTTCCTCTATGCGTTCCGCGAACGGGAAAAGATCCTCGACTTGTTCGAGGAGGCCTGCGGGGCGCGGCTCACCTACAGCTACATCACCGTCGGCGGTCTGACGGCCGACCTTCCGCCGGGTTGGTTGGGGCGGTGCGAGGCGTTCCTCGACCAGTTCGCCCCGGTGATCGCCGAGTACCACACGCTGCTCACCACGAACGCGATCTTCGTGAAGCGGACGACCGGGATCGGCGTGCTGTCCCGCGAGTTGGCGATCGATTACGGCTGCTCCGGGCCCGTTCTCCGCGGCAGCGGTGTCGATCAGGACCTGCGCCGCGACGGCGAGAGCATCTACACCGGGATGTACGACGGCTATGCGTTCGAAGTGGTCGTGCAGAAGGATGGACGCTATCCCCGCGACCATACCTATCCGGCGGTTCCGGCCGATGCGGTGCTGGGTGACTGCTGGCACCGGTTCTTCGTGAGGATGCTCGAAGTGGTGCAGTCGATGGATCTGGTGCGCCAGGCGATCGACCGGTATTCCGCCTGTCGCGGCCCGCTCGGGGAACCGGCGAAGTTGACCGAGAAGATCCCCGCGGGCGATGCCTACCTCGAGACGGAATGCCCGAAGGGACAGATGGGGTTCTACCTGGTGGGTGACGGGAGCCCGATCCCGTGGCGGGCGCGGGCCCGCTCGAGCTCGTTCTCCAATCTCTCGGTGCTCGCGGAATTGTGCCGCGGCTGCCTGATCGCCGACGTGCCGGCCATCGTCGGCAGCCTCGACATCGTGATGGGTGAGATCGACCGGTGAGGGTGCTTCTCGGCCTCGCTCTCCCTTGGGGCATGCCGTCCTGACGAGGTGGTGATTGCCAGAGGACCGGATGACCACACGGCAGTCAGCGCCGGTGCCGGCCGATCGACAGGCCGGCGCCGGGCCTGGGGCGGAGGGTGACGGTCTGTCACCGGTGCCGGATCGTCCCGTCTGTCCCGCCTGTCCCGTCTGCGGCGGAACGCTCGCCGAGATCCGAGCCAAGCTGGTCTGCAGCCGTTGCCGGACGATCTGCGAGACCTGCTGCGAAGGGGGGCCAGGGTGAACGATTCGGTCCGCCGTGGCACCTGTTTCCCTGGCCACTTGTGGAGACCGCAAACTTGATGCACACTTCGTGCGATTTTTCACGATGTCGGTTTTTCCCCGTGGATTCTCCATCCGCGGGGCGGGTTCGTTTCGCTTCCCGGCCCCAATGGTGATCGGCCGATGGCTGCATTCCTCATCCAACTCGGCCTTCCCGACTGGCTCGCCTGGTCGATCACGGCCGTCGTGGCGGCCGCCCTGATCCTCAACGTGATCGCGGTCGGTGCCTTGGTGTTCATCTGGGCTGAGCGGAAGATCGCTGCCCGGATCCAGGACCGCCTCGGCCCGACTCGGACGGGTGGCCGTTTCGGTTGGCTCCAGTCGCTCGCCGACGGCATCAAACTGCTTGCCAAGGAGGACCTGATGCCGGAGGGGGCCGATGGCCTCCTCTTCCGGCTCGCTCCCTATGTGAGTTTTTGTGCTTCGTTCTGCGCCTTTCTCGCCCTCCCCTTCGCCTTCGACGTCGTGGCGCAGCGGCTCAACGTCGGTGTCTTTTTCGTGATTGCGGTGCTCGGCCTCGAGGTCTTCGGGGTGATCCTGGCGGGCTATGCATCGGCCTCCAAGTGGTCGCTGTTCGGCGCCATGCGTGAGGCCGCCCAGGTGGTGAGCTACGAGGTGCCGCTGGGCATGTGCGTCGTCGTGCCGGTGATGCTGGCCGGCAGCATGGATCTGGTGACGATCGGCGAGAAGCAGGCAGGCTGGTTCACCAGCTGGTACCTGTTCCACGATCCATTCACGTTCGTGGTCTTCTGGGTCTATTTCACCTGTGCCGTCGCCAGCGTGAACCGGGCCCCATTCGATCTTGCCGAGGCGGAAAGCGAACTCGTGGCCGGATTCCACACCGAGTACTCGGGGCTCCGGTGGAGTTTCTTCTTCATGGCCGAGTACGGGTCGATGTTCCTGGTCAGCGCCCTGGCGGCGATCCTGTTCCTCGGCGGTTGGAATGGCCCGATTCCCGTGGCGACGCTGGTGGGGCTCAGTGACGGTGCCGGTGAGACCGCGCACTACCTCGCCCGTCTCATCGGGTGCGCCAACCTGCTGGGCAAGGCGACCCTCGGCGTGCTCGTCATGATGTGGGTCCGTTGGACGCTCCCCCGGTTGCGGATCGATCAGGTGATGACCACCTGCCTGAAGTACTGCACGCCGATCGCGGCGGCGATGTTTGCCGGGGCGATGCTCTGGACGCTGGCGTTCCCCGGCGGTGTGTTTCGCGGGTTGGGGCGGCCCGCCGGCGAGGTTCGCGAGGGATGGGTGGGTGAAGGTGTGCCCAGCGCCGCGCCGGGATCACTGTCCTTCTCGTCCGCGACAACCGCCGTCATGCCCGCTGACGCGGCGGCGGCCGGCACCGGGGGAGCGGGCACGGGATCGGCCGGCGATCGTTCCGGCATTGTTGCCTGGGGGGCTCCGTGATGGCTCAGGCCGGCCTCGTCGGTGCTGCGATGCCGCTGGTGGCGGCGATCAACTGGCACTCCACGTTTTTTCTGCTGTTTGCGGCCTTGGCCTGCGGGTTCGCCGTTGCCGTGGTCCTGACCACCAACGTGGTGCGGATGGCCCTCCATCTCGTGCTGTCGCTGACGGCGACCGCTGGTCTGTTTTTTCTCGCCAATGCCGAGTTCGTCGGTGCCATGCAGTTGATGATCTACGTCGGCGGCACCCTCGTGCTGCTGGTCTTCGGCGTCATGCTCACCGCACAGCAGCCGTTCGTCTCGATCCGTACCTCCACGCGGGACCAGGTCCTCGCGGGTGGCGCCGGTGTGGCGCTCCTGGCGGTGCTGCTGACGGCCGTTCTTTCGGTTGATGCATGGTGCCTGCCGGCCTCCGGTCAGGTCACCGCGCCGACCGCGACTCCCCTCGGCATGGCCCTGCTCGGGGTGCGGGTCGACGGTGACGCCGCTGCGGGCCGCAGCGGCTACCTGCTCCCGTTCGAGATCGTTTCCGTCCATCTGCTGGTGGTGCTGGTCGGTGCGGCCTATCTGGCCCGTGCGAAGCGGCGCCAGACCCCGCGACCGCTCGACACGCTCGCCTCCGCCGATCCAGTCGCTGGCGGGGCGCCGGCGGTGATGGTTCCCGGGGGAACGCCGCGATCCGCGGGCCGCTCGGCCCTGGTGGGAACCGGTAGCTTGCCGGTGGGAACCGGTAGCTTGCCGG
>SXGQ01239157.1_pt1 | contig 11165 bp, 4 predicted proteins | sample 3178371 | NCBI WGS metagenome assembly SXGQ01 (sample SAMN11356859, study PRJNA531348) | freshwater metagenome | isolation source: freshwater sample F1-20 | place: China: Fuxian Lake, Yuxi | collected 2017-12-25 | reverse complement strand
TTTCTCGAGATGAACACACGCCTCCAGGTGGAGCATCCGATCACCGAGCAGGTGACCGCCATTGACCTGGTGCAGTGGCAGCTGCGCATCGCGCGCGGCGAGCGCCTCACCATCGATCCGGCGCGGGCCGTCGAGCCCCGCGGACACGCCGTCGAGTGCCGCATCTACGCCGAGGATCCGGAGACCGGCTTCATGCCGTCGCCCGGTCGTGTACACGGGCTCCGGGTGCCGCAGGGCCCCGGGGTGCGCGACGACAGCGGCATGTATGAAGGCGGCGAGGTCCCCATCCACTACGACCCGATGATTTCGAAGCTCATCACGTGGGCCGACGATCGGCCGACTGCCCTGGCGCGGATGCGCCGGGCACTGGCCGAGTACGAGGTGCGCGGCATCCGCACGACCATCCCCTTCTTCCGCTGGATTCTCGAGGACGAGGACTTCCAGGCGGGTCGCTTTGACACCACGTTCATCGATCGGAAGCTTGGCACCCGGGGCGGTGAACCGCTGGTGCCGTGCACCGACAGGCACGAGCAGCTGGCGGCCATCGCCGTAGCGGTGCGCCTGCGCCTCGGTGCGGATACCGCCGAGGCCGCGCCGGTGGCGGCGCCGGGCCGGTGGCAGCAGGCGGCGCGGGCCGCGGGACTGCGGTCGTAAGCCGCGCAGCAAGGAGCCATGGTGCAGGTCGAACTCGACATCAACGGACGACGACGGCGCGTGGACGTCAGCGGCAGCGGTGACCTGCTGACGGTGACCGTCGACGGACAGGCCTTCCAGGTCGATGCACGCCGGGTCGGTGCCCATGGCCTGTCCCTCGTCATCGAGGACGAAGACGGCGCGCGGCGCAGCGTCGACACCACGGTGACGCCAGAGCGCGGGGGCGGCTACGCGGTCGCGCTCGACGGCCAGACGGTGAGCGCGGTGCCGGTGTCGCGCTTCGGCCGCCGGGGCGGCGATGCTGCCAGCGGGGGCGGCGGACCCCAGCAGGTGACGGCGCCGATGCCCGGCAAGGTGGTGCGGGTGCTCGTGTCGCCCGGGGACGCCGTGGTGCCGAAGCAGGGGCTCGTGGTCGTTGAGGCCATGAAGATGGAAAACGAACTGAAGGCGACCCGCGCCGGCACGGTGAAGGCGGTGCGCGCCGTCGAGGGCCAGTCGGTGGAGGCGGGTGCCCTGCTGGTGACGGTGGAGTAGCCGCGCGTGCATCCCCGCCTGACCGCACTCGTCCGCTCGGCCAGGGCGACCGGCCTGATGCTGGCGATTGTCACGGCGGTGGTGCTGGTCAGCGTGGTCAGCATCGACCTCGGGCCCGCCCTGCGGAGCCGTGCCGAGGCGTTCGGGCGCACGTGGTTCGATCGGGGGGTGCACATCGGGCGGTTGGGCGTGCAGATCGGGCAGGGCCGCCTGGTGATCGACGACCTGGTCATCGACGGCATGTACGAGGGCGAGGATCCGTGGTTCGTGGCCGGGCGCGTCGAGCTGACGCTGACCTGGCGCACGCTCGTGGATCGCGAGCTGCGCATCGACGCGGTCGAAATGCGCGACTGGAAGATGGTGCTCGAGAGCTATCCGAACGGGCGCCAGACCTTTCCCCGCGTCACCGGTCCGCCGCGACCTCCGCGCACTGGGCCCAGCCTCGTCACCACCACGCTGCAGTACGTCCATCTCGGCAACGGCGAGCTCGAGTTCCGCGACTACGGGTCGCAGTGGAGCATTGCGACGCGCCATGTCGACATCACCGTGACGCAGCTGGCCGACCTGCGCGGGCAGTTGTCGTTCTCGGACAGCACCCTGTGGGTGCAGAACTACCTGCCCCTGCAGACGTCGCTCGACGGCAGTTTCCGGGTGGCCGACGGCAAGGTCGTGTTCGACCGGGTCGAGATGCGCACGGACGAAGGCGTGCATGCGCTGACGGGTGTGCTCGACGCAGCACGCTGGCCCGAGCAGACCTGGCAGTTCGACTCGCGCATGCCGCTGGCCCGCATCCGGCACCTGTTCTTCCAGGGCTATCCCTTCGAGATGGACGGCGAGGCGCGTTTCCGCGGCCAGTTTCACTATTTCACCGGGGGGCGCGAGCTGAAGGGCACCCTGTCGGCCGCTGACGCCACGATCAACAGCGTCCGGCTGCAGCGCCTCCGCGGCGATCTGCTGTGGGTGCCCGCGCGCCTCGACCTGACGGAAGCCACCGCTGACTTCCACCGGGGGCGCGTCGCCTTTTCATACGCCATGGCTCCGATGGCGCGGCTTGACGTGCGCCCGCGCGCGACGATCGAGGGCACGTATGACGGCGTCGACCTGCACAACCTCACGGATGCGCTCGACCTGGCTGGCCTCCGGCTCGCCGGCGAGGCGAGCGGTCATGCACGGCTGTCGTGGCCGATGAGCGAGTTCTGGAAGCGCGAGGGCGGAGGCGCCCTGACGGTGACGGGCCCGGCAGGCGTGGCCCTGCAGGACGCATCGCTTCCGGCGGATGCCGTCGAGCAGGCGCGCGGGCGCGCGCTCGAGGAGGGCCCGTTCAGCAGCCACACGCCGCGCGAGCCGGTGCCCGTGGCCGGACGCAGCGTGTTCCGCTTCAACGAGGCCGGCATCACCCTCGACCGATCTGAACTGTCGACGCCGGAGACGCACCTGGTCTTTTCGGGGACGACGGCGTGGGGCGGGGACTCCCGCCTGCCGTTCTCGGTGACCAGTCGCAACTGGCAGGAGAGCGACCGCTTCATGGCCGGGGTGCTGACGGCCGTAGGGGCACCGACGGCGGCCGTCCTGGTCGACGGCATCGGCCAGTACGACGGCGTGCTGACCGGGCCGCTGCGCCGGCCGCGCATCACGGGGCGGCTGCGCGGCGACGAGATGCGCGCCTGGGGCGTCGTCTGGGATGAAGTCGACGCCGATTTCATCGTCGAGAACAGCTACGCGAACGTCAGCCGATCCCGCGTGACGGCGGGTGATTCCGTCATGGACATCACCGGGACGTTCTCGCTGGGCTATCCGCGTGCCGACGGCGGTGAGCAGATGGACGCTCGCTTCCGCTTCGACCGGCGGCCGCTGGCCGACTTCCGCGATGCCTTCGAACTGGAAGCCTACGAAGTCGACGGACGTCTGTCGGGTGACCTGCACCTCTACGGCGACTATGAAGGCCCGTATGGCTTCGGGCGTCTCGCGCTGGACGAGGCGATAGTCTACGACGAACCGATCGACCACGGAGATGCGGCGCTGCAGTTCGAGGGCAGCGGCGTGCGGCTCGACGGCATGGTGGTTCGGAAGGGCGGCGCCACGTCGAGCGGCGCCGCCTACGTCGCCTGGGCGGGCACCTACTCGTTCAATGTGGCCGGCAGCGGTCTGGCGGTTGAGTCGATGGTGGTGCCGCAGTTCGACGTCGGGCCGCGGTTCAGCGGGCGGTTCTCATTCACCGCGAGCGGCAGCGGCGACTTCGACTTCCCCCGCTACGACGTCAGGTTCAGCATCCAGGATCTGTTCTACGGCGACGAAGGCGTCGGCGAAGTGACCGGCCGGCTGGGCGTGCGCGGCATCGACATGGTGTACGAGTTCGACGCTGCCTCGGTGCGTCTGGCCGTCAGCGGTACGGGCCGCGTGTCGCTGACCGACGAGATGGACTGCGACATTTCCTTCCGGGTGACGGACACGTCCCTCGATCCCTACCTGCGGGCCTACGACCCGACCTTCTCGCCGTATGTCTCGGCCGTCGCCTCGGGCACGGTGCGCGCCGTCGGCGAGCTGTACAACCTGGATGCACTGCGGGTCGACGTGCAGGGCGAGTCGCTGGCGCTGACGTTTTTCGACTATCGCCTCCGCAACCGGGGCGACGTGCGCATCAGCATGGATCGGCAGCGGCTGCGCCTCGACGCGTTCAGCCTGGCCGGTGACGACACGGCGCTCGATCTCACCGGGACGGTGGATGTGCCGACGCAGACGCTGGCCCTGGCGGCCACCGGGTCGGCCAACCTCGCGGTGCTTGAGGGACTGGTGCCCGATGTGCGTACCTCGGGACGCGCCGAGCTGGCGGCGCGCATCACCGGCACCGCCGAGGCGCCGGCGGTCTCCGGGCAGGCGCGGCTCATCGACGGCCGCATCCGCAGCTTCGCCCTGCCGCATGCCCTCGAAGGCCTCACGGGCATCGTCGCCTTCACGCCGACCGGCGTGCAGCTCGACCGGCTGACCGGCCGGGTCGCGGGGGGCACCATCCGGTTCGGGGGACGCCTCGGCCTGTCAGGGCTGGCGCTGAGCGAGTTTGATGCCACCGTGTCTGCCACCGACATGCGCCTGCGGGTGCCCGAGGGCACGCGCTCGCTGGTCGACGCGCAGCTGGCCCTGCAGGGACCGCCATCCGCCCCCGTGCTCAGCGGACAGATCACTGTGAAGGACGCCGTCTGGTCGGCCGAAATCGACACGACCGGCGGGCTGTTCAGTGGCGGCAGTGGCGGAGCCAGCGACATGCCTGCCGTCGAGGGGGCACTTGCCATGGCCTCCGAGAGCACGCTCGCCCTTGACGTGCGCGTGGTCGCGGCCTCGTCGCTGCGCATCGAGAACAGCCAGGCGCGCATCGTCGCCAGCGCCGACCTGAATGTGCGCGGCACGTCCGGGCGGCCGATCGTCACCGGGCGCGCCGACATCGAGCGCGGCGAGGTGCGATTCGAGGGACGGCGCTACCTGGTGACGCAGGGCAACCTCGACTTCACCAATCCCGAGCGCCTCATGCCGTTCTTCGACGTCGAGGCCGAGACACGTGTGCGCGTGCCGGGGCAGACCTACCTGGTGCGGCTGCGCATGGCGGGCACCACCGAGCGGCTGCAGCCCGAGTTCACCTCGGATCCTCCCCTGCCCCCGCTCGACATCCTGACGATGCTGTTCAGTGACATCACGCCGAGTGGCGACGTGGAACTGGCCGCGCAGCAGCGGCCCAACGAACGCGAGCAGCGTCTGCTCGAGGCGCGCGCCACGCGGGCGCTGACCGGCACGCTGTCGGCGGAAGTGGGCAAGGTGGTGCAGGACACGTTCGGCATCGACTCGTTCCAGATCACTCCGCTGCTGGTCGATCCCTACCAGCAGTCGGCCCGGCTGAACGTCAACCCGTCGGCGCGCATCACGCTGGGCAAGCGGATTTCGGACCGCATCTACCTGACCTATGCGCGCAGCCTGACCTCGTCGACGCGCGACGAGATCATCCTGCTCGAGTTTGACCAGAGCGATACGCTGGCCTGGATTCTTTCGCAGAACGAAGACCGGACCTACACGCTCGAAGTGCGGAAGAGGCACACGTTCTGATGCGGATGCTGGCGGTGTGGCTGTGCCTGCTGTCGGTCGCCGCAGTCGCGGCGGCGCAACCGGCGCCTCCTGTGGAGGGCGCGCGCGTGGTATCGGTGCGTGTGGAGCTCACGGACGGCACGACCGCGCCTGCGGCGGTGCGCGACCTGATCGAGACGCGCGAAGGCGGGCCGCTGCGGGCGGTGGACATCCGCGCCACGATGGCGCACCTGGTGGGCCTCAACCGCTACGACGATGTGCGGGTGGTTGCAGAGGCGGCGCCTGGCGGCGTGCACGTGGTGTGGCGGCTGCGACCGGTGCCGCTGGTGGCGCGGGTGGTACTCGACGGAGCAGGGCCGCTTGAGGCCGACGTGCAGCGCCAGGTGATTGCCGAGCGCTTCGGAGGACAGTGGACCGCAGAGCGGCTGCCTGATCTGGTGTCGTCCATCGAGGGGTATTACCGCGCGCACGGATTCCGTCGGGCCACGGCGGTGGCGCGGCTCGAGCCCGGGCGCCAGTCGGGCGTGTCCACGGCCCGCGTCACGGTGTCGCCCGGCGGGCGGCTGCAGGTGGGGGCACTGCGCCTGACTGGCGCACCGATCGAGCCGCAGCAGCGCATTTTCGATCGGCTGGGACTCGCGCCGGGCGGGCCCTACGATCCACAGGATGTGGCCGCGAGGATGCTGGCCTATGAAGCCGCACTGCGCCGGCAGGGCTTCTACGAAGCGGTCGTGCGCGATGACACCGTGGTCAGTGAGGCGGACGATCGCGCCGTGGTCGAGGTGGCCGTCGATCCCGGCCGACGCGTGCGGGTGGTCTATGCGGGCGATCCGCTGGCTGGTGCACCGCTCGACACGCTGGTGCCGATCGATGCGCAGAGGGCCATTGATGAAGACCTGCTGGAAGACGCCGGCCGGAACATTGAGGGCTACCTGCGGGAGCGGGGCTTCCGCGAGGCGCGGGCGCCCTACAGCCGGAGCGAGGCGGGCGGCGACCTGGTGCTGACGTTCACCGTCGCGAGGGGGCCGCTGCACCGCGTGCGGCAGGCCGAGGTGACCGGCATGCAGGCGGTGGCGGCCGACGAGGTGCGTGCGCTGGTGCGGCTGCCTGCGGGCAGTCCCTTCGCCGATGCGCGTGCGGGGACGGTGGGCGCGGCCATTGCTGAGCTCTACCGGGTGCGCGGCTTCGAGCAGGTGCAGGTCGAGACCCGGGTGGAAGTGCTGCCGGAAACCGGCGCCAGCGACGCGCGCCATCGGCCGGTCGATGTGCGGTATGCGGTCACGGAAGGCCCTCGCGTGACGGTGTCGGAGGTCCAGCTGGCGGGCGGTGCGGAGGCGCGTGCCTCCGAACTGCTGTCGCAGCTGAGCCTGCAGCGCGGGCGTCCGTTCTACCGTCCGCTGGTGGCGGCCGATCGCGATGTCCTCGAGCGGCACTATCGCAGCCGCGGATTCCTGTCGGTGCAGGTGACCCCGACGGTGCGCGTGTCGGCCGACGCGAGAGAGGCGCAGGTGCAGTGGGCCGTCGAGGAAGGAGAGCAGGCCCTGATCGATCGCGTGCTCATCACGGGCAACGTGCGCACGGATGCACAGGTGATTGCGCGCGAACTGACGGTGGTTCCCGGACAGCCGCTGACGCCCGAGGCCCTGGCCGACAGCCAGGGGCGCGTCAGTCAGCTCGGCCTGTTCCGGCGCGTGCGCATCACCGACGTGCCGCGCAGCGGGTCTCCCGGGCGCGACGTGCTGGTGACAGTCGAGGAGGCACCGCCCACGACGCTCAGCTACGGCGCCGGCATCGAAGCAGGACAGCGTCCGCGCCAGGCTGCCGACGGGTCCGGTGCGGTCGAGCGCCTCGAGGTGGCCCCTCGCACCTTCTTCGACCTGACGCGGCGGAACTTCTGGGGGAAGAACCGCACGGCGAGCCTGTTCGGCCGGGTGTCGCTGCGCCCGGTTGATCCCGAAGTTGACGGCACCTCGGCCCCGGCCGTCGGCGGCTACGGGCTGAACGACTACCGGCTGGCCGCCACGTTCCGGGAACCCCGGGCCTTCGGTCGCGCAGGCGATGCGCTGGTGACGGCGTTCCTTGAGCAGGGTATCCGCGCCAGCTTCACCTTCAACCGGCGCGGCGTGCGCGTCGACTATGCGCGACGGTTCGCGAAGCGGCTGACGGCGACGGCGCGCTACACGGCCGACTACACGCGGCTGTCGAACCAGCAGATTGCGCCCGAGGATCGTCTGCTCATCGACCGGCTGTTCCCGCAGGTGCGGTTGTCGACCGTCTTCTCTGGCCTGCTGCGTGACTCGCGCGACGACCTGCTCGACCCGACGCGGGGGCTGCTGCTCGGTCTGGACGGGTCGCTGGCGGCGCGCGCCATCGGGTCAGAAGTGGGCTTTGCCAAGGCCTTCACGCAGGCCTTCGCGTATCGGCAGGTGCCGGGCACCCGCCTGGTCATGGCCGGCGGCCTGCGCGTGGGCGTGGCGCGGGGATTCCCGCGCGAGGTGCCGCGTCGGGATGAGGACGGTGCGCCGGTGGTGGACGGTGCCGGTCGTCCGGTCGTCGACGTAGTCGAGAACGTGCCGGCCAGCGAGCGCTTCTTCGCCGGCGGTGACACGACCGTGCGCGGCTTTGCCCTTGACCGGCTGGGCACGGCCGAGACGATTGATCAGCAGGGCTTTCCTCAGGGTGGCGCGGGACTGCTGGTGCTGAATGCGGAAGTCCGGGCGCCCTACTGGAGGGGCCTGGGGCTCGTGGCCTTTGTCGACGCGGGCAACATTTACCGCCGGGCCAGCGACATCGACGTCCGGGAACTGCGGACGGCGGCGGGCCTGGGGGTGCGCTACCGATCACCGATTGGTCCCATCCGCATCGATGTCGGATTCAAGCTGCAGCCGCAGCTGATGCTGGCGGGTGGCCGCGAGCGGCGGACGGTGCTGCACATCTCCCTGGGGCAGGCGTTCTGATGGTGGCTCACGTCGCATCCCTGCTGGCACTGTGCCTGGCGCTCCAGGCCCCGGTGCTGCTGGACCGGACCGTCGCCATTGTCGGGGGGCGTCCGCTGCTGCAGTCGGACGTGCTGACGGCGCAGCGGCTCGGCCTGATCGAGGGCGAGGGCGTCTCGCCGGCATCCGTCGGCCGGCTGGTTGACCGCGAACTGCAGCTGCGCGAGGCCGAGCGGTTCTTTCCGCTGCGGGTCGACGCGGCCGCCATCGATGCGCGCCTCGCCGACCTGGAGCGGCGCGCCGGAGGCCGTGAGGCCGTGGCGCGGATTCTTGCCACCGGGGGCTTTACCCCGGATCGCCTGCGCGCCTGGATCAGGGACGACCTGCACGTGCAGGCGTATCTGCGCCAGCGATTCGCCGCCGAGGAGCGCCGGGAGGCGCTGCTGGCCGAGTGGACCGCCGACCTGCGGCGGCGGACGGTGATCGTGCGGCTCGATCCCTGAGGGGGCCTGCATCGGATATCTCCTCGGCTTGACTTGTTGTCCTTACATGTATTGGAATGCCCTCGGTCACTGGGAAGAACCGGGACGCCCCGGAGGGACGGTGATCAGGGAGCCTGAGCATGCGTCTGCGTGGAATGGTCGTGGGACTGGTGGCGACCGTCGTCATGGGAGTCGGTTTGGCTGTGACGACCGTCGCGCAGCGGGCGGTGGCCTGCTGTGAGCCGACGTCCGGCGACTGGCCCAAGAACGGTGGCAACTACGGCAATCAGTCGTACTCGTCACTGACGCAGATCACGCGGGAGAACATCCGCGACCTGGGCCCGGCGTGGCTGGTACACGCCTCGGCAGAGCCCGTGACGAGTCCGGTCCCCGGGCCGGGCACCGATCACTCGGGGCAGCAGACGACGCCGGTGGCCATCAACGGGGTCCTGTATTTCGACACCCCCGTCGGTGGCGTCATGGCCGTGGACGGTGCCACGGGGGCGGTCAAGTGGAAGTGGCAGCCCTCGCCCGAGACGTCGGGCTTCGGACCCTCGAGCACACGCCGAGGCGTGTCGGTGGGCGAGGGCAAGGTCTACACGCTGGCGGGTGGCAATCGCGTCGTGGCGCTCGACCAGCAGACGGGGGCCCAGGTGTGGGTGGTGCAGCCGACGGCCAAGGGCGAGCCCCTGGGAAACACGGCCAAGGTCGCCACGATTTACTACGACGGCATGGTGTACGTCGGCACCAATGATTCCCCCCGCAGCGCGGCATACGCCGTGCGCGCCAGCGACGGGGCCATCCAGTGGTGGTTCTCCAGCGCCTATCCGCCTGGCACGGTCTTCACCGATGTCAACGGCCGCACCTTCGACGCCGGTGACACGTGGACGACGCGGTCGAGCCCGAACGACACGCCCAATGACTGCTACCGTGTCGCCGGCGGGTCTCCCTGGATCCATCCGGCCATCGACCCGGAACTGGGCCTCGTCTACTGGACGTTTGGCAACGTGCGCACCTGCGTCAACTCGCAGGACGGGTCCGGACGGCCGGGCGACAATCTCTTCACCAACTCGGTGGTGGCGATGGACGCGAAGACCGGTGCCTACAAGTGGCATTTCCAGTCGGTGCGCCATGACATCTGGGACATGGACAACGTGCACGCCCCGCTGCTGGCAGACGTGCTGATCGGTGGCCAGCGGCGCAAGGTCATCTACTACGGCAGCAAGCAGGGGCACACGTTCGTGCTGGACCGCACGAATGGCACACCGGCGCTGCCGATTGAGTATCGCAAGGTGCCGGTCGATTCGCGACAACTGTCCCCCGACACGCAGCCGTATCCGGCGCAGCCGTCCTTCATCCCGCAGTGCCTGGCGTACGAGAATCTCGGGGGAGCGATTCCAGGCGCCCCGAATCGTGCGGTGCCCAACTACAACGGCTATCAGGCCGAGCCTGACCCGGCCCAGCCGGGACAGATGCGCCTGGTGCTGCGCCCCGGCAATTATCTGGAAGGGGATGCCCCTTACCTGAGCGGGCCGCCGCGCCTCGGCTGCCTCAACGACGGGCACTGGTCACAGCCTGTGCTGCCGGTGCCCAGCCAGAACGGGGGCGCCGACTGGTCGAACAACGGCTACAGCCACCGGCTGAACCTGTATTACATCGCCTACTCGACCAATCCCTCGGCGCACGCGAACAATCTCTTCCAGGGAGGTAACGGCCTGCGCGCGCCGGGACAGTATCAGTCGGGCGGCCTCGTGGCAGTGGACGCGTCGACGAACCTGGTCAAATGGCGGAAGGAATTCGGCCCGGGGGGAGACATTGCCCACGGCAACAGCGTGCTCGTGACCGGCACGGACCTGCTGTTTGTGTCGAAGGTCGACGGCTGGATGCTCGCGCTTGACGCACGGACCGGTGACGAACTGTGGCGCTTCCAGACGGGCTTCCCGAGCGCGTCCGGAATCATCAGTTATCTGGTCAACGGCGAGCAATACATTGCGACGGCGGCCATGGGGGCGAATCAGCCCTACGCGCAGCCGGGGCGCGGCGATGCGCTGTGGGCCTTCAAGATCGGGGGAAAGGCTCTCTACACGCTGGGCGCACGCGGTGCGACGACGGTGGTGTCTGGTAGCAGTGAGGCGCCGGCACCGCCTCCCAATCCGAACCTGCGCCGGCCGGTCGACAATGCCACCTGGGACGGCGTGCCTGCGAACACCGTGTATCTGGCCTCTCAGCGCGTGCCGACACCGGCCCGCGGGTTCGGCGGGCCGGGCCCCGGTGGCCCGGGCCGCGGGGGGGCAGGAGCTGCGCCCGGCGGGGCTCCGGCAGCCGCGGCGCAGCCGCCGGCGGGCCCGGTGCGCGACAGCACGGCTACCGGCTCGATGCTGCCCTCGCGCCTGACGGTGCCGGTCGGTAACACCGTGACGTTCACCAATCCCGGCGATGCCCAGCTTGGCGGCCCGGGCACGGGCAACCAGAAGGAGCACTGCGCCACCCA
>SXGQ01675507.1_pt1 | contig 11166 bp, 10 predicted proteins | sample 3178371 | NCBI WGS metagenome assembly SXGQ01 (sample SAMN11356859, study PRJNA531348) | freshwater metagenome | isolation source: freshwater sample F1-20 | place: China: Fuxian Lake, Yuxi | collected 2017-12-25 | reverse complement strand
GGGACCCACCCGCGGATGGTCGAGGTGTGGGACTACCTGGTGGAGGTGCCCGGGCGTGACGGGCAGCCTGTCCGGCTGACGATTCGGGTGACGGGCATGGGCTTCGACCTTCCCGAGCCCGGCCACATGGTGTCGGTGCTCGTCAACCGCCGCCGGACCAAGGCGGCGTTCGACGTCGACGACCCCAAGATCTCGCTCGGCGCCCGATACGAGCTCGGTGCGAAGCAGCGCAAGGCGAAGGCCGCGGCGGACAAGGCGGAGTTCGACGCGCTGCGCTCCGGCGAGCGCCGCTAGCGCGAGTCCCGCGAAGGGTGCGGGCCCCCTCCCCGCAGGCGCAACGGCATGGGCGTTCGGCGTACGGCGTGCTTCGGCTCGACGGGCTACGTGGTCACCGGCCGCGTCCATCTCCACGCCCAGACGGTCCCGGCGTCGGGGTCCTGTTGCTCGGCGACCTGCGAGAAGCCCAGCGAGACGAGCACGCCCGTAGACGGATTCGGACCGGCCAGGGTGTGAGCGATGACGTGGTCGACCTCGCCGCTCGCCACAGCACGTTCGACCAGCGCCCGAGCAGCAGCAGCGCCGAACCCCTGTCCGCGGAACTCGGGGGCGACTTCGTAGCCGATCTCAACGGTGCGCTCGACCGGTGGGGCAGCGAACCCACCCGAACCGATCAGTCGCCCGGTGGCGGGGTCGACGAAGAACTGCATCGACCACGGGCGATGACGCTCTGGCGCGCTCTGGAGATGCTCCAGCGTGAAGCCGATGGCCTCGGGGAACTCGGGCCACCCGTCCGGGACGGGCGAGCCGATCAACTCGCAGAACAGGGTGCGGTCCTCGTTCAGGGCGTTCAGCAGCGGCACCGTTGCGGGGACAAGCCGGACCTGGGGGTGACGCGACATCCAGAACCTCCGATCGCGAGGAAGTGTCCACGACCTCCGCATTCCATGCGGACTGCGCGTCATGCACGTTCTGTCGTCGTCCCCGAAGGCGTCGTCGCCGCCATCGCCATCGGTGGCACAGCGGCCCGTCTGCTCTTTCGCCGCCACTGGGTGATCGAGGCGATCGGCAGCGGTGGGCAGGAGCTTCGCTGGCGCACCAAGGGGCGTGCCGGCGCGTACGCGACGGTCGATCAGGTCGCCGAGGCGTTGCGCGGCGGGCTCACGCCGCAGCCCGCGGCCGCCGAACTCGCGCAGAAACGCTGAGGCGCTTCCGCGGAAGCGCACCGACGGCCGTGACTACCGCCCGGCCCGCTCCGGCACGACGTTGCGGTTCACCCGGAACACGTTCTCCGGGTCATACCGCGCCTTCACCGCCCGCAGCCGCTCCAGCGTGGCGGCCGGGTACGCCCGCCGCACGGTCGTCTCACCGTCGTCGCTGAGGTAGTTGACGTACGCGCCGCTGTCCGGCAGTCCGAGTGCGACAGCGGTCTCGCCGGCCCACGCCTCGGCGTCGGGGTGCGCCTCGACATCGGCGACGACGGCGCCGGTGATGACGAGCATCTCCCGGTCGCGATGGGCATACGCCGTCGCGTCGTGAGCGACCCGCGCCACCGCCCCGCCGAGCACCCGGATCTGGGTCATGGCCATCGGCGTGGGGGCGGTCGCTAGGTGCTCGAGCACGAGGTCGGCGTCGGCAGCGTCGAACGAGTCGGCGAAGCCGTTGCGGACCGCGATGGCCGCACGGTCGGGACCAGGGCCGCCGAGCGCGAAGATCTCCGGGTAGGTCATCGCGCGCGCGTCTTCGGCGATCGGTGTCGCGAGGGCACGGATCGCCGCCAGGGTGCGCTCCCCCTCGGTGGGGCTTCCCGCGTGGAGGAACGTCGCCATGATGATCGGGTGCCCGTGCAACTCGGCCGGCAGGAACGGCGCGGGCGGCGCCTTCGCGGCGTGGATGATCATGGACAGGTCGTCCGGCGCTTCGCGCGCGAGCGTCACCAGGCCGGTGAGCACGTCGCGTTCGGCCGGCAGCACGACCATCCCGCCGAAGACCGTGGCGACCTCGTGCAGGCGGTAGCGCAGGCGCGTGACCACGCCGAAGTTCCCGCCGCCGTCGCGCAGCGCCCAGAACAGGTCGGGATGCCGCTCGGAGTCGGCGGTCACCAGCTCGCCGTCGGCGGTCACGACCTCCGCGGCGAGCAGCGAGTCGATCGTCAGGCCGTGGCGGCGCACGAGCCACCCGATCCCGCCACCCAGTGTCAGGCCCGCGACGCCGACCGACCCGGTGTCGCCGAAGCCGGTTGCCAGTCCGTGTTCGGCGGCCGCGTCCGTATAGACGCCCGCCCTGACGCCGCCCTGGGCCCAGGCCGAGCGACCGTCCACATCGATCTCGAGGTCGTTGAGCGCCGCGAGGTCGAGCACGATCCCGGCATCGACGACGCCGTCACCCGCGAACGCGTGGGCGCCGGCGCGCACCGCGAGGGGCAGCCCGCGCTCGCCGGCGAAGCGCACGGTCGTCGTGACGTCGTCCACCCCCGCGGCGCGGACCACCGCGAGCGGCCGGCGGTCGACTGACGCGGCGAAGACCTGGCGGGCGCTGTCGTAGGCGTCGTGCCCGGCGGTGATGAGCGGCCCGTGCAACGCGTCGCGCAGCGGCGAGACGTCGGTGATGGAGGTGGTCTGGTCGAGCATGTCGACGACCGTAGATCTTCAAGTGCAGTTGAAGTCAAGGACCACCGCCAGACTCAGGTGCGCACCTCGAAGCCGAGGTCGACGTCACAGGCGGCCTGTCCTCCGCGGATGCCCCAGCTCTCGGCCGGGATGTCTCGCACGGTGATCATGATGTGGTCGCGCGGGATGCCGAAGGCCGACAGCCGCTCGACGATCTCGGTGTAGAGGCGACGCTTGGCGTCCACCGACCGGCCCGCGAAGCAGTCGATCGAGACGAGGGTGAAGCGCTCGGGGTCGGCCAGCCGCGGCGAGCAGGCGAACCTGTGCGGCTCGTGCACGACGAGGCGCATGTTCCTGTCCTCGGGCGGGAGGCGGAACGCGGTCACCAGTGCGCCGTGGACGGCGTCGAGCATGGCGACCTCGTCGGCCTCGGAGTACGGACGGCGAACCTCGATCAGGGTGGCGGGCATGGTGGGTCCTCGGGCGAGCGGGTGGGAGCGGTCGATTCTGGCGCACCGCGGAAGCGTGGACGTCCAACGTTTCCGCGGAAGCGCCTCGCGCCTCAGGCAGCGGCGCCGAACCACGTGGCCAGCGCATCGGTGAGCCCGTCGGCGCTGCCCTCCCCGACCCATGCGACGTACCCGTCCGGGCGGACCAGCACCGCGCTCGGGGCGCGTACGACCCCGAGGACGGGGAGCTCCCACACGCCGTCGTAGCGCGCCGCGACCACCGGGACCCGGTCGGCCCACCCGGTGACGTCCGCGTTGCCGAGACCCCCGAGGTCGAGCAGCACCGGCCGCGCGTCGTGCAGCAGGTCGAACACCCGGCGTCCGTCGCCGAGGTCGAGGTCGGGCATCCGGCGACCGAGCAGCGGGTGACCTTCGCCGAGGTCGTAGTGGATGTCCAGCGCGGAGATCGTGCCCACGACCTTCCGGCGCGGTTCGTCCATCTCGCCGAACGCGGAGACGAGGTCGACCAGCGGCGCCATCCGCGCGTCACGGCGCTGCAGCGCCGCCTGGACGATGGTGTGCTCCAGCGCGCGGGCGCCGACCGGATGGCGTTCGGCGTGGTAGGTGTCCAGCAGGGTGTCCGGGGCCGCGCCGCCGACCACCAGCGCCAGCTTCCACCCGAGGTTCACCGCGTCCTGCACGCCCAGGCTCAGCCCCTGGCCGCCGGCGGGATAGTGGATGTGCGCGGAGTCCCCGGCGAGCAGGACACGCCCGGCGCGGTACGTGGCCGCCTGACGGGTGGCGTCGGTGAACCGCGAGACCCACGTCGGGGAATGCGCCCCGAAGTCCGTGCCGAACACGTCGATCAGCGCGGCGCTGAGGTCGCGCAGCGACGGCTCGGAGCCCACGCCGAGTTCGCGCTCGGTGACGATGACGCGGAACGTCCGCCCGTCCTCCAGCCGGTTCAGGCCGTGGACGCCGATCTCATCATGCCGGACGCCCGGCGGCGGTTCCTCGGTGAGCTCGACCTCCGCGATGAGGTTGCTCCGCGTCGCGTCCAACCCGGGGAAGTCGATCCCCGCCTGCTTGCGGATGAGGCTGCGCCCTCCGTCGCAGCCGACGAGGTACTGCGCCCGCAGCGACGCTCCGTCGGAGAGCTGGACCGTGACGCCGTCGTCGTCCTGTGCGAAGCCGGTGACCTCGCGGTCGTAGAGGATCCGCGCGGGCAGCTCGCCGAGCCACTCCGACATGATCCGCTCGATCTGGTTCTGCCAGATCCCGAGCGAGTACGGGTGCCGCGTCGGGAAGTCGCTCATGTCCAGGATGGTCGAGCCGAGCATCGACGCCTGGGCGGTCTGGCCCTCGGCGAGGAACCGGTCGACGACGCCGCGCATGTCGAGCACCTCGAGCGTGCGGGCGTGAAACCCACCCGCGCGCGAGCCGACGAGGACGTGGTCGGGGCGCCGTTCGACCATCACGACATCGACCTGCGCCAGCGCCAGTTCGGCCGCCAGCATCATCCCCGCCGGGCCGCCTCCGGCGATGACCACCGCGTGTTCTGACTCGTGCATTGCGCTCCTCCAGTCGCTGCCGTTTCCCACGTGCGGCGAGCGAGTATGAGGGGCGAATCACGGCCTCATGAGCAGCGATTTTTCGCTATAACTTGGAGGTGGGGAGAGGGCGTCAGGCGCTGCTGACCAGCGGCTTGGCCACCGGCGTGTACGTCGATGCGTCGGTGGTGAACTCCGCCGTCCCGTAGGTCTTCAGCCGCTTCTTCAGCAGGCGGATGGCGTAGGAGTCGACCACGTCGCGCAGGACGGGCACGCGGCTCGCCGCGGTCACCGCGACGAACCGGCCGATGACGAACGGCGCCGTCACCGCGATGCGCGCGACGTCGGTCTTGCCGAGTGAGACGCCCATTTCCGCGGCCTTCTCCGTGTTGTTGTTCGTGAAGCTGCGGATGAAGAACGCCTTGCTGTAGCTCTTCTCGACGCTCTCGGCCGCGCGGTCGAACGGCGTGTCGCCGGCGCGCAGGTACGCCGCCATCGTCGCGCGCACGAGCTCGCCGCACGTGGCGTCGTCGAAACCGTCGCGGAGCATCGCTGCGCGCGCGTGCATGAGGTGCAGCGTCTCGTTGGGCGTCCGCGGCAGCAGCTCTTCGGGCAGGCCGAGCAGGAAGCAGCGGTAGCGGCAGAACTCGACGACCGCCCGCTCCTGGGCGTTGAACTCGGTGCGGCCCTTGCGCTTGGCCTGCGCGGCGAGCAGGTAGATGTTGATGAGCCCGGCGGGCATCTGGTCGACCTGGGGGACGGGGATGCCGAAGACGTCGAGGTCCCAGCGGTCCGAGCGCTTCAGCGCGTTGTAGCGGACCATGGAATGCATGAGCCGGACCATCGCGGCGGCTTCGAAGCCCGGGCCGTGGCGGTCCAGCGCGCCGGGGAGCGTCGTGACGGTGAAGAAGCTCGACGTCTCGTTGACGCGGCGCGCGGCCTTCTTGCCGCCGAGCGTGCCCGTGAGCGCCATCGGCAGCGCCGCGTACGTGTTCAGGAACGTCGCGACGAACGCGCCGCGGGTGACGAAGGGGGAGAGGAACGCCATCGGGATCCGCTCCACCCGCGCGCCCTCGCGCACGAGGTCCATGTCCAGCCAGTCCGGCGCGTCCTCCATCGACGCGATGAAGGCCTCGAGCTCGGGCGGCGCGTCGGGGACGGACTCGATGCCGTCCCGGCACGCCTGCTTGAGCATGTCGATCAGGCCCTTGAAGCTGCGCTCGGCCATGAGCGAGGCGTACGGGTCGGCGACGACGTCACCGAGCATCGTCGCGGTGCTCATGAGCTCGACGACGCGTTCGTCGCCCATGACCTTGCTGCGACTGGCGACCCACGTCGGCAGCGCGGATTCGTCGTCGGGTTCGGTGGCGAGCCGGTAGGGCTGTGCGGTGAAGTCGACCTCGCCGTACAGCCGCGGTTGCAGCTGCTGCTGGCTGAGGACGCGCGCGGCGAGGTCGGGGTAGTGCAGACTCTGCTCAAGCATGTGGCCCACAACTTACGTCGTATAAGTTAGGTCGTCAAGATGGGATCTCCCACCCAGCCACGACGGCGGCGGATGAGCGGCGAGGATCGTCAGGAACAGATCCTCGACATCACCCATGCCATCGTCGACGCCGAGGGCTTTCACGCGGCGACGCTCAACCGGATCGCCGCCGAGGCGGGCGTCACCCGCACGGTCGTCTACCAGCAGTTCGGCGACCTCGCGGGGGTGTTCGTCGCGCTCGTCGACCGGGAGGCCGCGCGGGCGGGCGCCCAGTTCGCCGAGGCCGTCGCGCAGAGCCCCGAGCCGGCAGAGGACGACGGCGCGTTCGTCCACGCCTTCGCCGGGGTCCTCCGGGCCGCCGACGCGCATCCCGCGACGTGGCGCCTGTTCCTGTTCCCGCCGCAGGGCGCCCCGCCCGAGCTGCATGAGCGCCTCGCGCAAGCGCAGTCCCTCGTCCGGCGGTACTTCATGGACGTGCTGCTCGCCATCAATCCGGACCTCCCCGACGCGGAGTACACCGCGCGCATCCTCAACGCGGCCGGCGACGAGCTGTTGCGCCTGCGGCTGACCGATCCCGAGAGCGCGACCCACGAGCGCCTGCTGGCGCACGTCCGGAGGCTCACGCCCACGCTGCTGCGGCAGACGATCTAGCGGCCCCGCGGCCGCGCGCCGTACTCTTCTGCGCCGTGACGCCCGCAAGGACACCCAGCACATGAGCGCCGGTCTGGCCGCCCTTCTCGACGACGTCGCCGCGCTGGCGCGCATCGCCGCCGCATCGGTCGACGATGTCGCCGCCGGCGCCGGCCGCGCGAGCATGAAGGCCGCCGGCGTGATCGTCGACGACGCCGCCGTCACTCCGCGCTACGTCCAGGGGTTCGAGGCGAACCGCGAACTGCCGATGATCAGGCGGATCGCGATCGGGTCGCTGCGCAACAAGCTGTTCTTCATCCTGCCCGCCGCGCTGCTGCTCAGCGAGGTGCTGCCGTGGCTCGTCACCCCGATCCTCATGATCGGCGCCACGTACCTCTGTTACGAGGGCGCCGAGAAACTGTGGGAGTGGGTCGGCCCCAGCCATCACACGGACGCCGCGGGGGTGCATGAGCCCGAAGACGAGGAGGCACTCGTCGGCAAGGCGATCCGCACGGACTTCATCCTGTCGGCGGAAATCATGGTGATCGCGCTCAACGAGGTCACCGACGAGCCGTTCATCTCGCGCGCGCTGATCCTCATCGTCGTGGCCTTCGCGATCACCATCGGCGTGTACGGCGCCGTCGGCCTGATCGTGAAGATGGACGACATCGGCCTGCGGATGGCGATGGGTGGCAGCGGCGCCGGCGCGTCCTTCGGGCGCGGCCTTGTGCGGGCGATGCCGGTCGTCATGTCGGTGCTCTCCACCGTGGGCATCGCCGCGATGCTCTGGGTCGGCGGGCACATCCTGCTCGTGGGCCTCGAGGAGCTCGGGGTCACCTTCCTCTACGACGCCGTCCACCATCTGGAGGAGGACGTCCACGACGCGCTCGGCGCGGTGGGCGGTGTCGCCGCCTGGCTGACGAACACCATCGCCTCGGCGATCCTCGGGGTCATCGTCGGCGCGATCGTCGTGGCGGTCATGCACCTGCGCGGCGGCAAGCACGCGCACTGAGGCGGCCTACCGGGGCCACCTTCCCGTCAGGTGGTCTCCAGGTGACAGCGCCGACCACGCGGCCCCGGCATCGCGTAGGCGCGCGAAGCAGGCGCGCAGGGCGTCCGCTGTGACTGCGTCGCTCCACCAGCGGTCACCGCTCGCGCCCCGGGCGGCGTGCGGATCGGGGCGGTCGACCAGCGAGAGATCGCACGCCACCCGGACGAGGACCTCGGCCTGGTTGAGCTGCTCGACCGAGGCCGCAAGGATCTCGCCGGCGTGCCGGGCGGCGTGCGGTCGCCGGCGCCCGGCGAGGATCGAGGCGCCGCGGAACAGTCCGCCGGCGGCGAGGACGCCCCACACGCCGCGGTCCAGTCCGAGCTCGTCCTCGACGATGAGGTGGGCGATGTCGTGCGGGACCTCGCGCGCAGGCCCACCGACGCGGTTGTAGGCGCCGCCGTCGAGCTCGACCTCCACGCCGTCGGCGCGGTGCAGCACCGAGCGGTACCGCCGCGTGGCTCCCTTGACGAAGACGATCTCGCCTGACACGGCCCGGACGGTAGCTCCGTCGTCCGGGGCAAGTACGGACTCCGGATGCGCGCTGCACCCGATGCGCTGGCGTTCATGCGGGCGTACGGTCGCCGTGGGTCACTCTGGGAGGACGACAACATGGGCGAGCAGCTCACCATTCTCGACACGATGTTCCTCGAGCTCGAGCAGGTCGACGAGACGGCGCACATGCACATCGGCGCCGCGCTCATCTTCGATCCGCTGCCGGGAGGCGGCGTGCCGGACATCGACGACCTGCGCGAGTTCATGGGCGCGCGCATCGGGCTGCTGCCGCGCTTCGCGCAGCAGCTGTCGTCGCCCAGCGCGGGCCCGCTGACCTGGCTGACGTGGGAGCCCGCCCCGGACTTCGACATCTCCGCGCACCTGCGCCACGCGACACTGCCCGCGCCCGGCGGTGAGCCCGAGCTGCTGGAGTGGCTCGGCGACTTCTGGTCGCACCGGCTGGACCGCCACCGGCCGCTGTGGGAGATCGTCCTGGTCGACGGCCTGGAGCACGGCCGCTGGGCGATGGCGACGAAGACCCATCACTGCCTCGTCGACGGCGTCGGGGCGCTCGACCTCGGCAAGGTGCTGCTCGACGAGACGCCCGACGCGCCGCCGGTTCCCGAGCAGGCCGTCGAGCCCGTGCACGGCGAGAACGGCGGCGGGCGCTCGTGGTTCTCGCCCGGCATCGCCATCCGCGGGGCGCGCGCGGGGCTGTCCGCGCTGACGCACCCGCGCGACTCGATCGAGAAGATCGTCGCGGCGGCCGAGGTGATCGTGAAGGAGGAGATCATCGCGGCGCCCGCGTCGAGCCTGAACCGCCCGACGAGCGGCACGCGCCACTACGCGACGGTCCGCCTGAGCCTCGAGGACGTCAACGCGACCCGCGCGCGGTTCGGCGGCACGATCAACGACATGGTGCTCGCCCTCTGTGCGGGCGGGATTCGGCACCTCCTGGAGTCGCGCGGGGAAGAGGTCCAGGGTGTCCTGCGCGCCCAGGTGCCGGTCAACGTGCGGACCGCGGACGGGCGCGACCTGGGCAACGAGATCACGTCGCTGTTCGTCGAGCTGCCGGTCGGCGAGCCCGACACGCTGCGGCGCTACCGCCGCGTCGTCGACAACGCCGAGCGGTTGAAGGCCGGCTCGCAGGGCGCCGGGGGCAGCACGATCGCGAAGATCGCCGACCTCGCCCCGCCGCTGGCGGGCGAGCTGCTGGCCCGCAGCATGTTCGGCACCACACGCATGTTCAACCTCACGATCACCAACGTCCCCGGGCCTCCGGACAAGCGGTACGCGTTCGGGGCCCCGCTCGTCGAGCTGCTGCCGCTCGTCCCGCTGTTCACCGGGCACACGGTGGGCATCGCGGCGGTGAGCTACGCCGGGCAGATGGTCTTCGGCATCAACGCCGACCGGGTCGCGGCGCCCGACGTCGCGGTGCTCGCCAAGGGCATCGAGCAGACGTTCGCGGAGCTGTCGGCGCCGGTCGCGGCGGACTGACAACCGTACCTGCCACATTCCGGTCGCGGTTCGGCATGATGTGACCGACCCGCGCAGGGGAGACGCGGACGACGAGAGGACCACGACCATGGCCGTGCAGACCGCCACGACGTTCGCCGAGGCGTTCATGACCACCGTCGACCGGCGCGCGGAGGATGTCGCGCTGCGCACGAAGGACGACGAGGTCACGATCACCTGGGGCCAGTGGCGCGACCGCTCGGCCGCGATCGCCGCCGGGCTGCAGCAGCTCGGCCTCGAGCACGGGCAGTGCGTCGGCATCCTGCTGGGCAACCGGCCCGAGTTCCACCTCGTCGACATCGGCGTGCTCATCGCGGGCGGCACCCCGTTCTCGATCTACCAGACGTCGTCGCCCGAGCAGCTGCAGTACCTCGTCAGCGACGCCGACGCGCGCATCCTCATCACCGAGCCGATGTTCCTCCCGCTCATCCAGGGCGCGCGCGAAGAGCTGCCGAACCTCGAGCACGTCGTGGTCGTCGACCCCGAGGGCGAGCTGCCCGACGGGTGCCTGTCGCTCGCCGACCTCGAGGAGCGCGGCGCCGGCGCCGAGTTCGATCTGCAGGCCGCGCTCGACGCGATCGAGCCCGAGGACATCCTCACCCTCATCTACACGTCAGGCACGACGGGCCCGCCGAAGGGCGTGCAGCTCTCGCACCGCAACCTGCTCGCGGCCGTTGACGCGATCGAGGCGATGGTGCAGTTCGACGACGACTCGCGGGTCATCAGCTGGCTGCCGAGCGCGCACATCGCCGAGCGGGCGGCCCACCACTATCTGCCGATCCGCTACGGCATTCAGGTCACGTCCTGCCCGGACCCCAAGCAGGTCGTCTCCTACCTTCCCGCGGTCCAGCCGACCTGGTTCTTCGCGGTCCCGCGCGTGTGGGAGAAGCTCAAGGCGGGCCTCGAGGCGATGCTCGCGGCGCAGCCCGAGGAGAAGCAGCAGGCGATGAAGGCGGCGATCGAGGCGTCGACGCAGAAGGTGCGCCTCGAGCAGGCAGGCGAGCCGGTGCCCGACGAGCTGGCCGCCGCCGTGGCGAAGGCCGACGAGCAGGCCTTCGCGGGCATCCGCCAGATGCTCGGGTTCTCGAGCATCAAGGCCGTGAACGTCGGCGCGGCGCCGACGCCCGTCGAGGTCATCGAGTTCTTCCACGCCATCGGCGTGCCGGTCGCGGAGATCTGGGGGATGAGCGAGACGTGCGGCGCGGGTGCTGCCAACCGGCCTGGGCGGATCAAGATCGGCACCGTCGGGGAGCCGGCGCCCGGCTTCGAGATCAAGCTCGCCGAGGACGGCGAGGTGCTCGTGCGCGCCGACGCCGTGATGACCGGCTACCGCAACCTGCCCGACAAGACCGCCGAGACCATCGACGCGGACGGCTGGCTGCACACCGGG
>SXGQ01291053.1_pt1 | contig 11166 bp, 14 predicted proteins | sample 3178371 | NCBI WGS metagenome assembly SXGQ01 (sample SAMN11356859, study PRJNA531348) | freshwater metagenome | isolation source: freshwater sample F1-20 | place: China: Fuxian Lake, Yuxi | collected 2017-12-25 | reverse complement strand
TGTTATCGGGATCGGGCTCGTTCAGAGTCGACTCACGAACCCAAGCGTAGGTCATGCCCGTCGGGATCTTATCCTTCGGGACATAGAGCTTAGATTGGAAGTGCGTCTCAGGGCGCTTGCGCAGCCCTGCTTCACGAGTTTCGGCTGCACGCGTTGTGCCAATGCGAGAAGAACGAGCCATTATTGTGCTCCCTTGTTTGTTTTCAGGATGTAAATTGCGTGGTATTTTTCAGCTTCCAAGTCAGTCATGCGACTGCCGTTTGGATTCCGATACGCACCTGACTGAGCCATCTGATGCGCCATGCGCCGCTGATCAGCGCTCAATCGGAGTTTCGTTGACGTCTTTGCCGGCTGCCCGGGAGCGCTACGCTGGACGGGTGCAGCATTGGAATCACGGCTCATTGGCGGTGCCCTCTTAGATGGAGTTGCTTGCGCTGAGAACGCGTCGGGAAACTCCCGGCGCATATGGCGGTCGATCTCCGTGAAGTAGTCGACACTGCCAATCTCATCATCGCGACCCTCAGAGCGGAAGCGGCGCTCTACGCGACGTGCGTAGAGAGTAGCCTCTTCGTGCATCTCAGGATCGAAATCCTCGGACTTAGGCTGAAACCATGAGTTCTTCTGGATCCAGCTTGCCGTGCGAGGCTCAAGCGTAACCTGCTGCTGCTGCGGCTTAAGCTCCTCTGGCTCAGCAGGACGAGCCGCCTTGTTCTGCTGCTCACGCTCCCAGTTCGTAACCGCTTCGAGGTCGTTCATCGTCTTGTTGAACTGGTACTGAAGATCGTCAATCTTCTCGTTGTCCATCATAGAACGAGCTTCGGAGAGCTTCTGCTTCAGGTCCATCGCCGTGACGCTCAGGTTGTTCCTGTAATGCGTCATCATCGCCTGCTCAGACTGCTCGCGCAGCTGCGACTCCTTCTGCAGACGAGCCTCTAGTGCCTGAGCGCGCTGCTCTGCCTCAGCCGCCTTACGGGCCAACTCGGAGATACGCTTTTCAGGCGAGCGACGGCGCTTGGGAACCTCTTCCTCTTCAGGCTCCTCCTGTTCGGCAGTCTCTTCGGGCTCCTCAGGCTGCTCCTCTTCAGGCTCTTCCTGCTGCTCGTAGTCCTCAAGACTCTCGCCAAGATCGTCTTCCGTAATCTCGATCTCGACGTCCTCGGTAGGACCGTCGTCGGTATACGGAAGCTCTTGATTTTCTGGATCAATAGACATGCTTAGCTCCTCAGAAGTTTCCAGCAAACTTACCTGACATCACGTCTTCCGGCCCACTGATCACAGCCATCACACGGTCGTCGGGGAGCAGAGCCATCGCAACGCCGCGATAGGAAACCATCGTCGACTCATAGCGCGGAATCAGGATCCAATCGCCGACCTTGCACCAAGGCCCGGAACGTTCGAACTTTTCACCCTGATAGGCTTCGGGGCCGACGGCGCACACCAGCGCAGACACCGACGAATACTTGTCTTCGGCGCGCACGGTATCCGGCAGATACAGCGTGACTTCCGTCCCGTCTTCCTGCGTGATCGTCTTAAGCTCTTCTGGGCGAACGTAAATTTTCACAGCCACGAGATAGCCAGCCGGCTGCATATCGAACGAACGACCCGTGATGGCCGTAAACTCTTCGTCGATCAGCTGCTTGGCCAGAGCCTCTTCGTGTGGCTCGATCTTACTCATACTCATCAGTACATACTCCCTTTTCTGGTATCCGGTTTTTTATCGTCGTCTGGCTGCAACATACGCTTGTACTCGTCGTTGATGACGCTAATCGCAGCCGTGTAAGCGCGCACCAACGCATTACCCTCCAGAACCTGAAGGGCAATCTCTTCTGCCGTCAGCGCAGGGATGTGTTTCTCCCCAAACGTCGACGGCCTAAAACGGACATTAAGGCTGTATTCGGTGGCGCGGTCGCGCAGTTCGCCTATGCGTTCAACCGCGCGGCGACCGAGTTCCTCGGCTGACATTCACTCTCTCCGGTAGTTTTTTATAATTCTTGGTCGCAGCGATATAGTCTTTGCCAATCTTCTGCGGAATTCTCACGGCCTTCGCAAAGGCAGGGTTATGCGCGGCTGCACTCATCAAGCGATACTGACGCTTTGATCTTGCAGGCACAGCCGCGCTCCCCTCTTACTTGCCGCGCATTTTGTTCATGACGTTGATGATGTCGCCTTCTGGGCTCATCATGCCCTTGCGGACCTTCGCAGCGCCGCCCTGAGCCTTCTTGATCGGTGCCTGACCCTTGCGCGTCTTGCCAGCGCCGCCAGCGGCATAGCCCATCGGAGCGCCGCCACCCATGTAACCCATCGGATCGCCGCCCATAGCCATTTCACGCGTCACTTTCGACGCTTCCCTGTCCATCGAGCCGGCAGCCATCGGGCCACCGTTCATCTTCTTGGCAGGCTTCATCGGCTTACCGATGGCAATCATGACAGCCAGACCGTCCTTCGGCTTAGCCTTGCCGCCCTTCTTCATGCCGCCCATCTCAGTGGCCAGCTTGCGCGCGGTGTCCGACGACGTCTGCACGCCACCCTTGGCAAAACCCTTCACGCCACGCCCCTTAAGGACGTCGGCTTGGGTAACCTTGCCATCACCGGTAAGATCGGGCATCTTGCCGCCGTCTTTCATCTTCATCTTGCGCATCTCAGCGCCTGTCAAAGCCGACGAGCGGTTGCCTGCGGCAATGGTGGCGGCGTCCTTTTTCGAGACCGTCGCCTTCTTGATCATCTCATTCTGCGCCTTGGCAGCGGCGAGGTCAGCCGGGGTCGGCTTCTTCACCACGCCGCCAACCTTATAGGTCGGAATCGGACGGGCGTTCGCGCGCTGCTGCAGCGCCTTCGCACCGTTCGGCTGGTTCGGCATAGGCTCAGCAAACGCCGGGCCAAAAATCGCGCGAGCCTTGGCCCGCATGTCGCTCATCTTCATTGAAAACCTCCAAGGTTCCGCATGGCCTCTGACTGCAGCTTCATTGCCGCAATCTTCTCTCTTGATGCGCGGTTCGCCGCGTCAGTCTGAGCTTCCATCTGAGCCTTCGCAAGCTCCACCTGAGCATCACGCTCGTTATCCGCCTGCTTGATCTGCAGCTTCTGCATCTCAACCTGCGCCATCTGATCGACCTCAGGCTGCGGCTTATACATCGGCGCCAGCTGCTGCATGGCCTGCGCCACCATCACCGCAAGCTGGTTCTCAAGCTCCGGAGGCATCGGCATGCCCGGAGGTGGCAGCGGCTGGCCAATGATCTGCTCGACCTGCTGACGCATCTTCAGTGCCAAGTGCTCGTTGATGTGCGCCTGCAGAATCGGATTGTCCTGCGCAATCGGGGCGTGTGCCGCGATATGCGCGTCGTGATCCTGATACGCACCCGCCACCAGCGGCATACCCACAATCGCGTTCTGGTTCTCCGTCAGCGGATCCAACGGACGCGGCTTCTGGCGCTCAGGCGCCAGAATCAATTCGATCTTCTCAGGCGCAACGCCCATCTCAACGTACATCTGCCGATACGCCTCACGCAGATTGTGCTGATCCGGCTGCTGCGTCGCAAACCGCAGCAACGCCTCAGCCCGCATCATCCGCTGGGCCGACGATGAAATGTTCGGGTCCGACACCGGGATGACGTCGATGTTATTCGCGAAGTCCTCGCGCATGATCGCTGCCATGCCGCCGCGCACCGGGAACGGATACGGCTCGTCGGGCAGATACTTCCCGAACAGGTTCGCAATCAGCTTCAGTTCGCGGCTAAACGCCCTGTGGCAGCGCTTCAGCGTCGCCGACTGCAGACGGGTCGCCGCCTCCATCAACGCCACTGTCGTGCCCACAGGCGCGTCCTGACGGCCCTCACCGACCGCAATCTCAGCCGTGTTCGCCAGATTCCGCGCGCCCTCGTAGGTTTCCTTCAGCAGCGCCAGCGAGACCTGCGACGGTTCCTTATACGGCATCGTCATGATCGCGTTCTGGATCGGCAAGCCGCCCGTATCGATCTCGCGGAACTCCGTCGGGCCAATCCCGATGTTGTTATCCTCCAGACGCATGCCCTTGACGCGCAAACCGCCCGGGAAGTTATTCAGCGTGCCCGCATCAATCAGCTGGCGGCGGATCGACGTCGCCGTCTTCGCCGAATTTCCCAGCAAGTGCGCGTAACCCAGACCGTAGAACCCAACCCCCGGCATAAATTTATAGTGCGTAAACATATCTTTACGCTGATACGTCGGGTCAACCTCGTCGTAGTTCCGATAGACCGACAGAACCTTCCGCGATCCCTCTTCAATCGTCACGACATACGGCAGCGGGATGCCATCCTCGTTCTCATAGCCCACGAGGTTCAGATCCGCGTACACCTCGTAGATCCGGTACTCTTCCGTGCCCTCAGCACCCGGCTCCACGCCCTGAACGCCGTCCACTTCCGCCTGAATCGGCGTCTGCGAGCTATCGTCCGCCTGCGGATCGCCCAGATCGATGTCCCGATACACGCCCGCCAACTGCGCCAACCGGAAATTCCGGCGCGTCATCGGCGTTATGTGGCAGAACCGCGGCGACGTCGCCAAATCCGACGTGCCATACGACACCACGAAGTTATCCGGCAGCACGAAACGGCTCACCGGACGCCCCAACAGCCGATCCTGATACGTCTTCTTAAACGTTGAACCCACCAGCGGCAGCCAGAACAGCATCTGGTCGAATTCTTCGTAGAATTCCGGCGCCAGTTCCGTCAGATACAGGTTCATGAACTGCTGAACGCGCGACGCCTGCGCCTCCAACTGCTCGTTCGCGACCCCAATGACCTGCGTTTTCACGGGCCCAGAGGCCGGCAGCAACTCGCCAGCGGCCACTGCCTGCCAACGAACCACCGCTTCCGCCATCAGCGGGTCATAGACGCCACACGCGCCCTTAAACGGCATCGTGCGGTCCTCAATCTTCAGACCCATCAGCTTGATGCCCTCAGACATCGTCGCTTCCCAGTCCCCGCGCGACTGACGATCCTCCTCCACACCACTCAGCAGCGTCTCGCCGAGCGTGTTCAGGTCCATATCGTCCATGTACAGCGCCAGATTCGCGTCAAACGGCGCGTCTTCCAGCCGCTCTACCTCAGGATCAAAATCAATCTCGACCCCGCCGTCGTCCATTTCCGTGAACTCGGCGCCGTCCAGCATCGCCGGGCCGTCATCGTCGATCTCAATATCGGCACCATCCAGCGGCAAATCCACATCAACGCCGCCAATACCCTCATACGCAGGGCGGAGCGTATCTTCCAGCGTGGTCGGTCTGCGTGCCATAACTACCCTTACCAATAAAACTCAACACGCTCAAGCGGCGTGTCATACGTCGGTTCATACGGATCTTCCGTATTCTGCACCCAACCACTCTGCTTAATCCGCAAAAACGCCATCGTCATCGTGTCAACCCAGTCCCGCGAATCCGCCGCCGGAAACTGCACGCACTGCTCCATGAAATCCCGCGCCCACGGCCTCAACTGATCCGGCGAATTCTTCATCGTCGGCAGCCAAACGCGCCCGTTCTCGATCAAATCCGTCACCAGCCGCACACGCGCAATCTTATCGCCGAACTTATCCGGGTTAAACGGCGTCGCCACAATCCCCGCCCGACCCAGATCCTGTATCAGCATCTGCCCGTTCGCCTTCGCCTCCACCAGCACGGTATCCGGCGCCCGCTCCCGCGATGCCTTGATCGGCAGCTTATAGTTATCGTCCCGGTAATCCGTCGCCATCCGCTGCACCATGCGCCGCAGAATCGGCCACTCCGCCCGCTCCCGCCACACACTCAGCAAAATCAGGTTCGGGATCCCATTGTCATCATCGAACACACCCCACGTCGTCGACGCACTAAACGCCGACGTCTTATTCGCCGTCAGCGCCGTGTCCCACGCCTGCAAAACATACTTCACCTTCGGCGGCTCGGGGGAGCGCCACCACTTAAACCACGTCTGATCGATGATGCCACCATCATCAACCACCGGGTTCTGCTGATACAACGACGACCAAATCCTAGACGTCGTCGATGGCTGGCGGCGGATATTGTCCAGTTCCTCTTTCGGGAACTGCTCCGGCCACAGTGCATCCCCGGGCTTGCGCCCAAGAATGTCCTTATCCACCGCCACAGCGGGCAATATCACCCGCTCCCACTTCTCCCCCTCACCATCCCTCTCCGCCTGATCCAGACGACCCATGTGGTCACCCAGATGCCAGCGTGTCCCAATCAAAACTATCGGCGTGTCCTTGTTCTTCCGACGCGTGAAAAAATCCGCACCATACCAAGACCACAGTTTGTTACGCTCACTCTCACTCTCCGCCGCCTGAATCCCAGACAGCAAATCGTCCCCAATCAATATATCCCCACGACGACCCGTCACGTTCGCACCAACCGCCGTCGCGTGATAACCACCCGACTCCGTCGTCATCCACTCCCCAGCCGCGGTCTTATCCGCGCTGATCCCAACACCCGGGAACAACCGTCGGTGCTCGTCACCCTTGATGACATTGCGCACCTTCAAACCAAACGAATCCGATAACTCCTGCTTGTGTGTCGCAAAGATCACGTTCTTCGTCGGGTTCTTCGACAGGTAATACGCCGGGAAATAGTGCGACGCCGCAAACGACTTCCCATGACCCGGAGGCATGCTGATCATCAAACGGCGAATCTCACCCCGCGCAACCGCATCCAGCTTCTCACACACCAACCGCAAATGCGGCGGTGGCGTCAGACCACTCACATACTCAACATACTTCGCAAACGACGCCATCGCCTCCTCACGGCGAACCAACTCACTCAGCAAATCGTCCAGCGTCAGGTCGTCACTCAAACCAAAAACTCCACACCGTCCAGCCACGCATCCACTAACCGATGCAATGCAGCCCGGTTCAACCGACCCTCCTCCGTGTCCGGAAACGGCGCGTGCTTCCGCAACAGCAAATCACGACCCTCACGGCCACAATCAAGCGTGTCCAGCAACTCCGTGACGCGATCCGCCCCCGGAACCATAAAACCCGTCGCAAATCGCACCGCGTAACTATTCATCGCCATCCCCAATGCCCCGAACCAGCGACCCCTCAATAACCCTCACAGGACGCGCACGATCCGCAACCATCGCCCTCAACGTCGCCAAATCCAAATCCTTCGCACTCACCGAGTGGTTCACATTCACCGTCTGATCCAACATCCCCAGCAACTGCGCCTGCGTCTTCACCGCACTAATCGCACTCGGATACGCGCCCTTGTCCATCGCCGCCTGAACTACAGCCTGCAACTCATCCAAAAACAAATCCCGCGTATATTCCCGCCGCTCAACCTCATACCCAGAAGCCTCAGCAGCCATAACCAAACGCTGAACCTCAGGACGTGCCAGCTGCCGCGATGCAACAATCGACATATTCAACTCAGGACTCGTAATCCCAGCCCGAACACACGCAATCTCAGCCGCATTACCCTTCTTCAACGCACGCTGCTCAACATAAACACGCGCAAAAATCGCGTCCCTGTCCTCAGCCGTGATCGTATCCAAATCATCCATGCCAGCAAACATAATCAGTCACCCCGTTCAGCGCAATAAATTATTATATATGGAACCGCAGTTATAACGAAAGGGGGGTGTTTCAGGGGGTGGGGGGTCTGAGGATGGCCCAGACGGATTTGGAGCGAAATGTAAGGCTGAGTGGGTATATATAGAATAAAACTGCGGCTTTGCCGGGCGAAGTGGGTGGGTGGGGGGTGTGCGGGCAGTGCCAGTGCCTCCGCCAGCCGGAAACCGGGCAGGCCGGGCAATGTATGCGGCTTGTATACACTTCTGTTTCGCTGTCTGCTGACGAAACTGGTTGACCGGGTTGACTGTTGCATTACTGCTGTCAGTGGGCGTTTTGCCCAATCCAAGTGGAAAAGGAACTGGAAATGAATACCGAATTCAACTGGCTTCGCGCTGACATCGCCACCAGCGCAGCGGCAACCGATCGCGTAATCACCGGCCTGCTGGTGGCCATTGAGCAGCTGCAGCAGCGCATCACCCTGCTGGAAGGTGGCCAAGAGGACGGCCAGTCCTTCCAAGAGCGTGTGCTCGAAGTGCTGGACGTGTGCAGTGGCACTGCCCGGGACAAGCTGCTGCTTGGCCGCGAAGGCCTTGAGGAGGCAGTGATTGACATCATTGAGGAACGCAGTGGCACCGTCTATTCAGCCATTGAGGCTGAGATCGAAGGGAAGCTTGAGGACTTCCCTGAAAGCTATAGCTTCACGCAATCCGTTGAAGAGGCAGTGAAGAGCATTGTCCAAGAGGCAGTGGCGGAAGCATTGGATAACATCCTGCACGATGCCATCGTTGATGCGGTGGGTGATGCTGAGGACATCGTCCGCAAGGGGCTGCGCCAGCTGCTTTGATCGAAACTGGGGCAGCTGGTTCGCTGGCTGCCCCTTTATTCAACTGAGGAAGGAACTAGACATGAAGATCGAACCACACGCTTTCTTTGACATCATCCGTCCTGACGAAGTGGCTGAGTGCTGGGAGGGCGTCACGTCTGCCGGCCTGTACGGGCCGCTCTGGGCTTGCGTGGATCATTACACTGCGCCCTCCCCCGAAGTCAGTGAGGAGCCATGCTGGGGCATGGATTGCGTGGCTGACTTCTGGGATCGTTTCACGTCTGAGCAGCAGCTGCTGCTCAACCAGCTGGCGGTGCGCAACGATCCGAGGGCGCAAGCAGAAGCCCGCATGATCGATATCGACAGTCAGGAGTATCACAATGACTGAGAGCCTCCTGCAATCAGCGTTGGCTGTTGCCGCGCTGCTCATCTGTCTGGCCGTTCTGGCCGCCATCTGAAGGGAACTACCCATGACACGCAAAGATTATGTGATGATTGCCGAAGCCCTTCGGGTTTCTGCCGCGCTTGGTATAGATCCCCGGCGCAAGATTGCCGCTGCGTTGGCGCAGGACAACCCACGCTTTGACGTTGCGCGGTTTCTCGCTGCAGCGGGTAATCCGCCAATCGAATAAGCCTGATACAGATCACCCTGTCCCATCTAGACCGGCCTCGTGCCGGTCTTTTTTTGCCCGCTGCGCATCTCTCTGGGGTTGAAGTGGATAGTCAGGCGCGTTGCCCGGTTTGATGCCGCATAGGCAGGCATGTTGCCCGGTTGAAGCGCATAGGCAGGCGCATTGCAACGTATGTTGCTGTTGACGCGATTGCTGGTGCGTGTATTGTCAAAAGCGGGCATTGGCCCGGTTCTAAGCGCAAAGGGAGCAACAGAACATGACAACCCATTATATCCAATTCACGCGCAAAAGCCGCAACAGCAAGACGGGCGATATCCCTGTTACTACTACCAGTGAGGAAACATGCCCCCATGCATGTCCGCTCAAGGCAAACGGTTGCTATGCGGAAGCGGGCCCGCTGGCGATACTGTGGCGCAAGGTGACGGCCCACAAGATGGGCATGGCATGGGATGCCGCAATGTCCGAAATTGCCGCGCTTCCCAATGGTACACTATGGCGGCACAATCAAGCGGGTGATCTCCCCGGCATGGGTGACGCTATCGACGTTGCCGCGCTCGCTGCACTGGTAAAGGCCAATCGCGGCAAGCGCGGCTTTACCTATACCCATAAGCCGCTCGCTGGCGGCAATGATGGCGCAATTGCAGCGGCTAACGCTATGGGTTTCACCGTCAACCTATCGGCTAATAATTTGGCGCATGCCGACGAACTAGCCGCCAGCAATGCCGGCCCTGTTGTTGTTGTGCTGCCGGCTGATGCAACACGCGCCACTGTCACGCCGGAGGGCCGCAAGGTTGCCATATGCCCGGCAACGATTAGCGACAACGTGACGTGCAAAACATGCGGGCTTTGCGCCATTGCCAATCGCAAAGCCATTATCGGCTTTCCGGCGCATGGCCCTAGCAAGCGCAAGGCAAGCGCGATCGCCACTGCCTAGAGCCACCATAGGGCCGCCCGTCACGCGCGGGCGGCTATATGGCCGCTCATGGCCAGATAGGGAGCAAGAGACCATGACCACCACCACCACCACCGCCCGTCCGCTGCATGCCATTGCCCGCGATATCCAAAGCGATTGGACAAAGCCCTACTTCGGCGCCGTGCCATATCTGCAGGCCATGCGGGCATTGGATAGCATCAGCGATAAATACTACTATGATGATGCCGAGAGCGTGGTCCGGTATTTTCTGGCCAATGCGGCCCAGTGGCGCGGCGACAAAGCCCGCGAGATCAAGGCAGAGCTAAAGGCCATGCTGCCGCGCTATTGAGGCAAGGTAGGGGAGGGCCAGCAACCTTCCCCATGCCCGCATGCCCTCTCTGGGGTTGAAGTGCATAGGCAGGCGCGCACCCGGCTTTACGGCGCATAGGCAGGCGTTAATATCGGTTAAACTGGATAGGCAGGCGCGCTGTTACTGTCAGGCTGGCGAAGTCTGTTGACGCCACTGTTGCACATATGGTTTGATGTTCATGGGCGATACGCCCTGATCTAAGTGGAAAGGAAACAGACATGAACAAGGATTACACCACATCAGGCGAGCGTGGCGTTGCCACCCGGCTGGTGCGCGCCGCAATCCATGCTGGCTATGCGGTCAGCGTATACGATGGCGAAGAATATACCGTGAAGCGGTCGCGCAGGGAGCGCCAGATACTGGCCGCGCTGGCCAGCACCGAGGAAGACTGGCTGGTAATCCGCGACAGCGCCGGGGAGCGTCTCGGCTCGCTCAGGTTGATCTGGGGCAACGATGAGACCGGCGAGGAACTAATCGCGGATCATACCGACAAACCCGAAATCGAGGCGCTGGCAAACGCCGCGCAACGCTAATCACCACCGGGCCGGCCCAGCGCCGGCCCACATCCCCCAGAATAGCGCAGCACCGGGGTTGAAACGCATAGGCAGGCCCGCCTTATCAGAACCGCATAGGCAGGCCCGCTGATTGCAATGCCTGTTGACACGCCAGATAACGGCTAACTGCTGTGTCACGGGCTAAGTGCTTGTTTGTGCTGCATAAAAAGGCGTTTTGAAACGGAAAAATGCCATTTGTCACGGCCTCTGTTTCACTCCAAGTTATTGAAAAACCTCCCCTTTTCTTATTATTATTATAAATGAAACAAGATTTAGATATATATAGCCCTGTAGAGAGGGTGCGTTGTATACATAATACAGTAGGGGGTAAGTGTTATATACAGGGC
>SXGQ01076063.1_pt1 | contig 11166 bp, 7 predicted proteins | sample 3178371 | NCBI WGS metagenome assembly SXGQ01 (sample SAMN11356859, study PRJNA531348) | freshwater metagenome | isolation source: freshwater sample F1-20 | place: China: Fuxian Lake, Yuxi | collected 2017-12-25 | reverse complement strand
TGGCTGCGGCGCAGTGCGGCTCCAGGGGTCTGCTGAACCGCGCTTAGGTAGCTGCGCAGCTCTGCATCTTCACGGTGCAGCCCCGCCTAGCACTAGCGGACGGGGTGTCAACCGCCCGGTACGGCTGGGCTCCATCGAGAAGGCTTCGCCGGCCGGAACTGAGCTGTAGCTAACGTGAACGGGGCGGCTAGGGCCGTAGTAGTACAGACGGTCGAATGGAAGGTTTCGGATGATCCAGTCGGCGACCTCTTTCATGTCTTCGTGCTCGACGATAAAGTCGCATGCTGCGCCTCCGCGACCACATACTGGAGTTTGACGAGTCGTGTGCTCGCACGCTGCGTGTTGGTCGAGCCGGGGAGCTATGCCTTTTGCGATGTGCTTGGTTAGCCCAGCCGAGGCAAAGCCGTAGGTGAGGCGGATAGAACCGAAGTAATCAATCAACGGATCGAGGAGCTCAGTGGCCAGGTCGAACAGGGCGTTGTAGGTCTCAGCCCGTTGTGGCACGTTTTCGACGCCGAGACGCTTTTGGGTCTCCCCGCACTCGATGAGGTCGCGGTAGCGAAAGTGGGCGCCGCATCGTGAATCTAGGTCAGGGATCGAGTCGCTCCTGGTGAGGCAGGCACCTCTGATAGTAAGGCGCCTCTCTTCCAGCAATACAGCTAGGCGGTCGGGTGAAGGACCCTGGTTGTCGGGGGAGATCAATCCATGCCGTTCCAGTGCTTCGTCGAATATAACCTGCTCGGCGTAGCCTGGATAGTCTTCATTTAGGTAGCGGCTTTTTCGATAGAGTGGAGGCTTCGGAAACGCTGCACTACCGTATTCAAAGACGTCACAGTCGAGACGGCGAATGTGAACCTTTATGCGCCGACTGAGCAAAGGTATCGGAGATTCGTCGAAACCGTCAAATTCCATTAGGGTGAGCTTGCCAGACCCGACATGAATCTTAACGAGCTGAACGTCGGTAATTGAATCCCAGAGAATCAAGCCACACGCGACGTAGGCGCGCAATATGGCGGGTAGCCGCTCGACCATCGATAAATGAAGCTGAAGCGAATGCTCCCCGTCTAGCCATCCATGCCCCCTGGCAGCTGCGTCCTTGCAAGCTGCAAGGATGTTTGCTGGCTCTGCAGCCTGAACTAGCAGGTATAGCCCGGCGTCCTGTGCTGACTTGTAGTCGCCGAAGAAGACCTTGATGTCTCTCTGAAGTCGTGGCTCAAGCTGTCGGTATGCGGGACGCTTCGCAAATTGCTGGGTGGCCATGAAAAGCAGGAGATCGTCAGCGCGTGTCTTCGCAGCGGATTCAAGCAAAGAGAGGTCGTAGTGCTTTGCGATAAGCCGCTCGGCTTTAGTAAGGCTGCCAAGGATTTGCAGCACTGCACTAAGGTTGGTAATTTCTTCCGGCTCAGCAAAGCGGCCAAGATCGAGCGCTAACGCCCACAGATTGTCGAGCACGGGTCGGGCGGCCACGAACTGCAATTCTGCTCGCGATGGGCGAACTTCACGCGGCGCCCTTGCAGGATTTGGTTCTCGCGCGGGTCGGGGCTCTTTCGGTAGTCTCGGTTTGCGGGCTGCGCGAACCTTCGGCGCCCGCGTTGCGAGCAACCGCGCTGCTAGGCCATTGCTGCGGTATCGGCCGGCGCTAAACTGCTGTTCGGCATCAGTGTTGGCAAAAATGAATGCAACGCCTGGGCCCACCATGAAAGCAGGTCGAGCAAAGACTTGCTCCAGATAGTCCTTGAATTCGGCCTGCGAGAAGTACTTCTGAAAAGTATTTCGCGAGGTAATGAAACCATCACGGAATGGCTTGCCAGGTATGTCGTTGCCGTAAAGCATGACGCCCACGGCAAGTACTCTTCTTGCAAGCTTAAAGGCGCCGACGAGGGCTTCGACGCGTTCCGCCGGGTCCTCAATGACATTGACTACGAAGCCCAGATTAACAAGGTCAGCCTCTAATCGAGGCGCAGTAGGAGCAAAGTGAGGGTCCCAGCCCTTCGCGTCGTATCCCGCAGCGCTGAGTGCGGCAACATCACCGCCGCGACCACAGCCATAGTCAAACAGTGTCTGCTTAGGAGAAAGCAGACCGTGCCGAATAAGAAGTTGCACAGGCGCCGATAGCGCAGTGCGCGAGAGCGCGGTAAGGTGGCGCTTCACCCGAAGACTTGGGTCGCCCGAATCGCCCCCGCAGTCTGATGTGTCGTCGTTGCCTATTGGCAAGAACTCGTCATTAACGAGTCTGTAGCCTTTGCTGGCGACGAGACGCTCCCAGTTAAGGCGGAAGCCGATAGTGGACGTTTCGTCAAAGAGCCCGATGGCCTCTGCTGCTTTAGTCGTTTCCTCCCAACGTGCGCGATCAGGATGCCCGGCAGATACCAGTCGTTCCTTGCGATGCAGGATCGGCGGATTAAGGGTGTCGTCGTACCTTCGGAACGACGATGGGGACGTTGCGCCAGGCTGATAGACCCAGGCGGCCGCGAGCGCGGGAAACGGATCGTCAAAAAAGTCGGGATAGGCCAGGAGAGACACGCGCCCGCTGCGCAAGTTCACTTTGGCGATGTTCGGCTCTAGATCTCCTGTGCGAGGCAACGCGGTCGCCACACGTTGCACCGCGTGTACGACCTCTTCGTTCAGGACCTCGGGGATGGAGGAGAGGTGGACGTAGAATTCGTCAACGACGAGCTTTCCAGGCGCTTTCATGGCTGACAGGGCGGGCTAGCAGCTACCAAAAGCATTGGGTCGGAGGGCGAATAACACTTTTCCCCATTCTATCGTGCCGATTGCCTTGGTGAGTCTGGCTCGGCTGACACTCCAAGAGCTGTCCAGCTGCACAAATAACGGGGACTGGTGGGTGAGATGCATTGATAGTCGGGTGAATATTCAATAATCTCAAAAACGACGCCACATTAGAAGCTTAAATTTGGGGTCGTAGCCGATTGTGCGTGCAAGTCTCAACTTGCAGGCGATCTGTTTGGCGGGATAGTTTTACCTTCAGCCGATCTCACCATCTGATAGTCAGCACGTAAATTTCCTGCTGCTTTGTGAGCGCCTTTACTTTCGCGCCGTACCCAAGACTCTTCAATAACGCCTCGAAACAAGATAGGGTGCAGGATTTTGGAATGAGAAATCTCGTTTGAGACTTGCTCTTCGACATCCCGACGAATACTATCCAATCTTCGCTCTCAGCAATGTCTTCCGACCACTCCGAATCCTTCAAATCAACGGCGTATCCAAGATTTTTCATTCTTTTACTGGGATCGCCGACCTTATTGACAGCGTTCCAATTGCTAAAAATTCTGGCATCCGCCTTAACCTCACCAGCCGATCTGCATTCGTTCCAATATGAAAGATGCTCTTCAATAACAGAGCGATCAACAGCGTCATGAAAAAAAATACAAAGCTCTAGCTCGCTGCGTGCTATCTGATTTTTTATTTGATCAAAAATGTAGCCAAGAAACTCTTGCCCATCTCGATCAGACAGCCAGTAAAAAAAGTAATCAACGTGATTTGAGCGATCGTATTCATAGCGCTCCCACCGCACGTCGCATAAGATAACCTCGGTTTCAGAAGATGCGCAACTTGCTGGCGCCAAATCCAGCCCCTTGCAAATTTTGTCTAAATCCGTCTTTAGTCTGTCGTAGTTGCGACAAACGTCTGATAACTTTAACTCGGGTTCCCAATCGTCCTCGTCCAGCGTACCTTCGATGACGGTATGCCAAATTGGGCTGTCGGTGGAGATTTCCCCTGTTCGATCGCTAACATGCGCCTCGCAAAAGGCTGACCAAGCATTTTCGTCACAGCCGGGGGCTCGAACGATTGCCAGTTCAAATCCACTGGCTTTGTCTTCAAATGCTTTGTAAAATAAAATTTTTAGATATCTTTTGAGGAAACCTTTTTTGAAAAATATATCCCCACCTGCATCGACGTCATATTTGCAGAGTGAGGCTACGTCTTGGTGTATCTCTTTCAGTCGGGCGCTCAGGGAATCGCTAATAACGCGTAATCTGAGGGCGTCCGGCTCATAACTACTTGTTTTTGGGAAAATTTTTGAAAGGGTGGATTCGATTTCGTCAAGATCGATCTCTAGATGCATTATTAGTTGTTTTAAGTTCCCCGAATTGCCTTCAGATCCGCTCGCCCAATTGCTGACCGATTGCCGCGTTACGCCGGTGCGATCCGCTATCTCGGATAGTGTCACTCCCCTCTGAATCGCGCACAAAAGAAGAACCGCCGTCGATGACCCTTCTCTCGCTGAATCGATTAGGTCCGACCTTACAGTAGAGCCATTTCGTTTAGGCATACGGCCCTCCACTCTTTAGTATTTTAACACTCCAATTGTCTCTGACTTCTGAAGAAGATTTAATACAGATCCGAATCACCTAGCGTAGCTATTTCACGCGGTGATTCGTGAATCAGGTTAAGGGGTGTATTAAATAATTTACTCCTGAAAGTAGAATGGGAACTGGGGGGCACATTGGTGTGTCTTGGGGTGCTGGTCGAACAGGGTATTTCGATTCACGGTTGATATCGTACTGGCGCAGTCTGTCGCTTCTGAATAAGATTGGCCGAAACCAAGTGAAACATCGGCGCTTCCTTGGGGTCTAGCTTACTAAGGGCTTCATTAGCCTCATCGAATCTTCCCAACTCCCTGAGAATCTCGGGAAAGTAAAGCAAACTCCAGTGTGTTCGCCCTGTCGTCCCGAATAGTTCGATGATGGCAGCCATGTTTTCCTTCTGCTGTGTCGTTGGCGCAAATACCGGGAACGTGATTGGCCTGTCATTAGATGGCTTGTACATCGGCATGCGGTTAACGAAGCGATTAAGTCGCTCGGCTTCCGTACGTTGATCTGGATTCGCCGCCTCCCACGCCGCTTGAGTGGCGGCCTCTTCGTCGTTACGGTGTGCCCTGTACTCAGCTCGATACGGATGATTAAGGTAATGCCAGTAGTCGAGCCGAGCGGCGAGCTTAATCTCAGCCGTTCGAGCGAGAGCTATCGCAAGAGGAAGTTCTGCGCTGGAAACGCGCTCGGGAATGCGCGCATCTTTAGCGTCGGCTCGATCTAGTTTGACAAGACCACTTTCGAGTAGGAATTCTCCGCACTGACAACGGCGCAAGCCGTGATCATTAGGCATTAGCGAGTCTTTGAGATATCCATCCGTCCAGATTTCACTCGCAAAAAAGCTAATCGATGCAAAGCGTGGTGCTTTAAAAACCGCCCCGCAACAGGAGGCTGTGGTCAGCTGGTAGCCTACAACGCGCGTCATTAAAATGGTCACTTGGGTGAAGTTGCACACTTTGCGAATCTATCCTACTTTCTCTGCTAATGGAAAATCCGCTTGGAGTTGTTGTGCATAAATTTATTGTGGTGGTTGGCGGGCGAATCACGTGTCGTCGTTGTACCGCGAGGAGTTCGAGGACTAGACTCCTGTGCCGGCGTCCCGCGTTTAATCAAAGCAAGACGCAGAAATGCCAGTTCCATGGCGGTAGGGGATCTGGGCTCAAGACGGTCGACGGCGGGGCACGAATCGCCGCTGCGCATCGTGTTCACGGCATCAGGTTAAAGCAATGCGTGAGGAGCGGTCGGCGGCCTCTGCAAAGTTGAGTCGGCTTGGGGATGCCCTGCATGTGCTAGGGGTGACGAGTGCTCCGGCGGGCGGGGCGTAATGCGCGAGGCTTTGAGCTGGTCAGCACCGCGGCGGGCGTTCGGTACATGACTATTGAGGATGCGGGGTACCCTCATTTGACAGGCGCTTATGACTCGTCGTGAAAAAGCAGTAGCTAAAAGCCTTATGTATCGGTGTGGCGCGCATCGTAGACACTTCTGGACAAATATTCGTTGCGTCAATACACTCAGCCAGCCTGCGGGTACGTTCAGATGGAAAAAGTTGACGCATATTTATTTAGGGCGATGCCCCCCTGCCACTGTGCCCGCGCTGCGCTGTTAGACTCAAGAACCGGCGAAACCGCCAGATCAGCCGCTTACGGATGGAACATTTTGGAATGAACGTGCTTGCCAATTTTTTATTGTCCTAGCGCCCTTTTTTTCGATCGAAAAATATGAAGAAGAGCTTTTTGGTGCCACTCGTAATCGCCGTCTTTTCGGCTGCATGCTCGACGACAGTTGTTGAACCGCAGCTAGACCAGAGAATCGAGCGTGTCGTGATTCGTGCCGCCGCCGAGTCTTATGGGGGGTATATGAACCGCACCATCAGCTCTTCGGTTGGTCTAGCTGGATTACCTGTAGATCAGGCCGCTTCGCGAACAAGGAGCCCGGAGATTGACAGGCTGTACGAGTCGAAAATAAATAAGCTGGATCTACGAAAAAATCTTATTGAATCTGTTCGAATCCATATCGCGCAGAGATATCCAGGCGCGCAAATTGAGGTCAGCCCAGACGAAGTTACAGAATATCGAAATTTTGAATCATGGTGGAGGGCAGAAGCAGGATCCAAAACGAATCCCACAAGGCCGGCTACCCTTTATGCAGAAATCGGTTACATAAATTTTATTGTTACGGATTTACGGGGGACCCGGGCGGATGGAGCCCTAGCAATCAAATTCATAGATGGGCGGACTAATAGCATTATTGGCAAAACCACTGGTGGGCCTGGGGTTGTTGACGAAAGAACTCTGATTGGAAACACCCTTGAGCCTAACGTCGGAGGACGGGTCACTGAACATGGAATGGAAAAATTCAAAGAGCTCCATAAAATACTGGTTCAACAAGCGTTCGCGAAGCTAGGGCGTTAAAAGTCCAAGTTCTCGTTGGTTAACGGCTATCCTTGCACGGTCTATCTCTTACAGCGTGGCAGCCAAGCAGATTCAGACTAACACGCCGTGACATCAAGGTTTTTTGCGATCTTCGTCATTCCGTTGACGCTGCCTTGTAAAACTCACACCGGGGACTAGCGCGTTCGTGTTCTGTGACATTTCAACGTTTACTAGCAGGCCGCCTACCGGATCGCCTAGGCCCAGTGAACAATCCCACACTCCGACCTATCTGTTCAAGCTGATAAAGTTCAGCAAGTGCATCAGAGCGTTTCGCCCGTATGGCTCGCGTTTCCCCACCATGTGTAGTCTTAGCTTCTGCGCAACGCCGTCGGCCAGCCTCAGTCTTTGGCCCGCTTGAACACCCGCCGTGTATCCGGCACACATTTTTACCGCGCATTGCTGGTGACCGACACTGCACACCGGATCGTTTTGCTCTAGCACGGCATCTGACACAGGTGATCCTTCCGCCGAGTGTTAGATAGTATGAAGCCATCGTAATTTTTGACATCGCGTTACGCCTTGTGAGGGTCTGGAAGAGGCGGCGATTTTTTGTATTAATCGCAGCACCTCTTGGACGGTTGATCGTGTTGCGCGCCGGGGAGTATTTGAGGTATTTGAGGTATTTGAGGTATTTGTTTTTCACTACTTTAAAATTTAATATACAGAACCTGAATTTCAATATAGGGGAAATCAAATGCCTCAAACACCCTAAATGCCCCTATAGGACCGTCAGCACACACGTTGCACCCGCCACGTCTTGGTGCCGTCTACTTTGGGACCCACCTCAAGCCGCCGGCCGTCAACAATGCGGTCCTTGCGGTAGTGTAGCGCTCGCCCTAGCGCCTTGGCTGAAATTTGATTAATAGTCCTGCCGACGAGGCCTTCTATCGATTCACGTAATTCACCTTCATGGCTACTGCTTGCCGAAAACTTGATCTTGTTTATTACACAGGCGACGGTGATTGATTCCCGTCCGAAGACTTGTTCCCAAGCATGAAGCAACGATCCGATTGCATCCAATTCTGGATCCGCAGACTGGTTTTTGACTACAGCCTCCATCACGTCGCCGAACTGACCGGGCCACAACTCGTTCGCGTAAATAACCGCGCAACGCACCCACGCATCCCACTCTTCGAAGCTCGCCAGCTTTCCAGCAACGGTGGTGCTGCATCCACATGTGAGCATGGATCGGATCAAGGTCAGCGCATCAACGATCATTTGTTGGCGGTAGTCACGACAATACGAAAACGGGTCGAGATGAAACGCACGTGCAAATGGCTGATCTGTTGCCGGGTCTATTCGGCTCACCAAGACCCGGCGAGGCATCTCTCCTTTCAGTTCGATATTGTTTCCAGTGACTAGAATCATCAAGCGATTAGGCACGTGCCTGCTTTCAGTCTTTCCCAAGACGCGATCCTGATAGCTCGGGCTTGTTATACAAGAGGCCATCGCCGCAGAGTCAAACGCCCCCACCACGTTATCCCAAACAATTGCTCGTACACCAGCTAGTAATATCGCGAACAGGCGTTTGCGAACCTCTTCGTCATCTCTGGTTGCGGTGTGCGGCCAAACTCCAATATCTGTGCCTTGTGCCAGCACACCAACGCATCTCGCCAATAAAGTTTTCCCACTTCCTTGAATCGGGGCGTCGTATGCAAAAGCTGGCGCTGTGGGCAAGGCCGGACGGACCGCTGCGGTAAGAATTGCGGCCAAGTGAACTGCTTTGTCAATCGGCCCACAGAATGGGAAATCTTTGAATGGGTACCACAAGTTCTCCAACGCCTTCCGGGCGGCTTCTCGCGTTGGACGTTCTGGGATAGAGAATTGGCTGAATGGCGTGTCAAGATACAAACCGGTTGCAGCATCGTACCCCCGTGCGGTGAGTGGGCAGCCGTCTGGTTCAAGCGTTGGTGCGGTAATGATTGCGTTTAGTTTCTTCAGTCGTCGAGAGCGCAAATCAATCACCATCTTGCACACTTTCGGTGGTGGATCTCTCAGGACCTCCTTAACAGAGTTACCGACACTCTGAATCGCCCAAAATTGAACCAATCCTCCGGCGACATACTGTAGAGAGCTTTCAGTCAATGGTTGCAACTGACCGCCGCAATTAAGTTGGACTAACTCTTGCCCGTAATCAAATATGTCGGGTGCAGTTCGGAGAACGTCCAGTAATTCATCTGCCACTTGCCTTGATTTTCCCGGGATAACTTGGATGCGGTGCGGTTCACTTCTCAGCTGGTAGTTAGTGCCGCCATGTGCGAAGCTGTATAGATTCTTTCGCGCACCATCCAAGAAAAGCTTCCCAACAAGCCGACGCCCATCGTAGTCTGGCTCAAGAGGGTCTAGCGTGAGCAGTTCGTGAAATTGCGCAGGTGACGCGAGAATTTCTGCAACCGTGAGTTGCCGCTCTTCGGAACCGGCATACACGGTGAGTATAAAATCCGGCATCAACTCCCGAGATTCGACGGCACGTCGTGCTGCAGTCGTTGCTTGAGCAGGTGATAGCGCTGGCCTTACCGCACGTATAACCTTGCCTCGAGCGTCGATCCACTCTGCGCGTTTTTTAGCGGCCGCCGCAGACAGTGCAGATTTGGCTTTCGTTTTACGTTCGTCGACTTGACGGCCTTCGTCGTCGGTCAAATCAGGAAAGGCCGTACGCGTATCAAGTAACCAAAACTGGTCTCCGCCGACTACCTCAGGGGTACCGCGCTTCTGGCAGAGGCCCGGGCCACAACTGGCACCCGCCGCGAAGTCAATTCGGTTCGCCTGCCACACGGCGCCATCAAACAGGGGACGTTCAATCAACTGACCTGATGCACTTACTTCGTACCCTCCGTGACCCAACAACCACAACCGGTCATTCAGTACTTTACCGGCGCGCTCGATGTCCGAAGCGTCGGCGACGAAGAGGTAAATGCGTTGCCCTTTCAAGCCATTCAGTTCCGTCTCGTCGTGATAGATGTAGCTGGATGTGCTCGACCACCATATAAGATCAGTCTTGTTTATATCGGGTACGACTGACAACAGCGCCTCGAAAAGTGCCTTTCTCGCGATAGGCTTCGTCCCGTCTTTTGGAGCGTCATAGTCCAGCATCATGATGCCGGGACCGACCGGCCATGTGAATACCTCTTTCGTGCGAGGAAGTGGCTCGTCAGGTTTACCCATTTCCGCCCACTTTGCTTCCGTCACCAAACCTGCTTCGCGTGGCGGCACACCGTATGTCAAGCATTGGTTGGTATTGAGGCTGAGAAGGAGTTGTGAAAAATCATGAGCGTTGGCGATATCCCGCAGCTCCATTTTTCCGCGCGTGATATTGGCCACCGTTGACTTGGTCAACTTACCATCAACCAAGCGAAACTCTTTTGTGACGCAGTTGGGCTGGTGGGATGTGATTACGCAGCACCGTACATTCATTCCCAGCTCCAATCGTCAACGGATTTTAAGATTGCGGCTTCGATGGTGGCGTCCAGCGCAACCTGCTTGGCTTTGAACCTCCCGGGCAGAAACTCGTCGTCGATCATGGCCCAATATCCGCCCATTTTCTTTTTTCCGACGACCAGCACCTTGCCGCTTATCCTTCGCCAGTCGTTACCTTTGGCGGACAACGCCCATTCCGTATCGTGGGTGGGGTAACTCATTTGACTTCTCCAAAGTACTCGTACGAGAAGCCGGCCGGTCTGTCACCCTCAATCACTGCTTTAGCAGCGTGAAACAAACTGCCTGTAGCGGTCAAAATGGTGATATAGATGGCCATTGTGTGAAAGTGCTCACATTCTCGGCTTATGCTGCGCAGGAGAGACTCGTCACCCAGGCAGATATTTTGCGAGACAGTTTCACGCACGAGGCGTTCCTTATCGCGGTCGTTAGCCGTGTCGTATCGATTAAAAAAATCCGTGCTCGACAACGGGGAGCCCCCCGTACCAGTTGGCTCAGTGAAGCGGTTACCACCGACCAACCGCAGTTTTCCTGTTTTGTCATGCCCCATGACCATGAGGATGGCATTGCCCCGGCCCGACGGCGGCGGGGAGATCCATGACGCGACCTGACCGTTGTAGGCGAACACAGGAAACATGGGCGCATAGCGAGCTAAACCCCGAAAGAATAGAGATACCCCGTTGTTTTGGTCGATCCATCTATAAAGCTCGATCGGCTTGAAGTAAGGGTTAGCTTGTTCGAGCCACGGATCAGTTTTCAGATCGTTAATGAGATTGAATTCGTCAAGGAATAGATTCCGAGTCTTTGGGTCAAGCCAAGGGGATTGATTTCCAAATGCAGGCGTACCGTCACACGGGTTCATACCGCGCAACCCTTGATGACTTAGTAATCTAGTCGAGGAAGGCCCCTTCACCCCGATTCTCAGCGTGGTCGAGGCTCCCCGCCGGTTCTTGTGCGCGCTCATT
>SXGQ01241811.1_pt1 | contig 11167 bp, 11 predicted proteins | sample 3178371 | NCBI WGS metagenome assembly SXGQ01 (sample SAMN11356859, study PRJNA531348) | freshwater metagenome | isolation source: freshwater sample F1-20 | place: China: Fuxian Lake, Yuxi | collected 2017-12-25 | reverse complement strand
TGCATCGGTGCCAGCCAGGCGTCGATCCGCGAGCAGCTCGCGCAATTCCGCGCCAGCGGCATCCGGCGCATCGTGGCGTTGCGTGGCGACCTGCCGAGTGGGTACGGCAACACGGGCGCACTGGGCGAGTTCCGCTACGCCTCCGAACTGGTCAGCTTCATCCGCGAGACGCAAGGCAAGGACTGGCACATCGAGGTGGCCGCCTACCCCGAGGTGCACCCGCAGCAGCGCTACGCCGCGAAAGACCTGCAGCACTTTGCCGACAAGATGCGCGCCGGTGCCGATGGCGCCATCACGCAGTTCTTCTTCAACGCCGACGCGTACCTCCACTTCGTGGACGAAGCGCGCAAGCTGGGCGTCACCCAGCCCATCGTGCCGGGCATCATGCCGTTCCACAACTACGGTCGCATCGCGCAGTTCGCGCAGCGCGACGGCATCGAGATCCCGCGCTGGGTGCAGATGAAGATGGAAGGCTTCATGGATGACGCGGCCAGCATCCGCGCGTTCGGGCTGGACGTCGTGACCCGGCTCTGCGAACGCCTCATCGCCGCCGGCGCCCCAGGCATCCACTTCTACACGCTGAACCAGAGCCCGCTGACGCTGGAACTCTGCAAGCGCCTGGGCCTCGGCGCCAAGGCTTGATCCAGCGCCGGCGGCGGCGCTGACGCCACCCAGCGCTGCCTGGGCTGGCGCTTCTGAGCGCATAACTTCTGCTCATGTAAATGAGCGATTTACGTGAGCAGGCGTTACCGCCCCGCCGCCAGAATGCGCGGCCATGAGCCGCCTCCTCCTTGCGCTGGCAGCGCTGTGCGCCTGCGCGACCAGCGCGGCGCAAACGCCACGCCCTCCTGCCCCACCCCCGGCGGCAGCGGCCAGCACGCCCGCGCCCGCAGCAAGCAGCGCCGGCAACCGGCTGGAACGCGTGGAGGTCACCAGCGGGCCTACGGCCAACAGCCGGCGGCGCAACAGCACCGCCAGCAAGATCGTCATCGAGCGCGAAGACCTGGACAAGTACGGCGACACCGTGCTGGGCGACGTGCTGCGCCGCCTGCCGGGCGTCACCCTCGGTGGCCGCCCCGGGCGCGGCGGCGACATCCGCATGCGCGGCATGGGCAGCGGCCTCACGCAGATCCTCGTGGACGGCGAGCGCGCGCCTGCCGGCTTTGCGGTGGAAGACCTGCCACCCGACCAGATCGAACGCATCGAGATCTACCGCGCGCCCACCGCCGAGACCGGTGCGCGTGCCATCGCCGGCACCATCAACATCATCCTGCGCGAGCCGCTGCAGAAGTCCAACCATGAGCTGCGCTTCACGCTCGGCCAGGACCGCGGCGAGCCACAGGCCGACTTCAGCTGGACACGCAACCTGCGCTGGGGCGGCCCCAACAACGACGAGTTCATCGGCGCCGTGTCCACCAACGGCGGTGTGCGCCGGCGCTTCAACAACATCGATTCGGGCAACCGCGTCACCGACACCGAGACCGGCCAGGTCATCGAGCAGACCACGCAGGTCGGCACCAGCGAGGGCAACAGCGCCAACCTCAACGGCAATGCCCGTCTGCGCTGGAAGTACAGCGACACGTTGAGCTTCAACATCTCGCCGTTCTTCGCGTTCTCGCAGAACGAGGGCAGCAGCCAGACCAACGCCGAAGGCACGCGCTTTCGCGACATCCACGGCGAGAACGACGGTCGCATGCACAACGTGCGGGTCAACCTGTCGGCCAGCTACCGCCCCAAGCCCGGCGAGACCTGGGACTTTCGCCTGGGCCGCGGCGGCTTCAAGAACACCAGCAACAGCCACCGGCGCGACACGCTCACCGTGGCCGGCGTGACCACCGAGCGCGTGCAGGACGACCACAACGCGGTGGAGGAAGACCAGACCAGCCTCGGCGGCAAGTGGATCCTCAAGACCGCGCAGGAGCACCAGTGGGTGAGCGGCTTCGAGGCTGAGCGCAGCCAGCGCACGCAGGTGCGCGACACGCTGGTGAACGGCGCGGTGCTGCCGGGCCTGGTGAAGTTCGGCAACACGCTGGGCTCGCGCAACCAGCGTTTCGCCGCCTACACGCAGGACGAGTGGAGCCCCACCAAGCAGTGGTCGGTGTACGCCGGCATCCGCTACGAGCGCATCGAGACCACGGCCGACGCGGCCGGCACGCTGCCCGAGACGCGCAACGTCTCGCAGGTCGTCTCGCCGCTGTTCCACCTGCTGTGGAAGCCCGAGGCCTTCCCCAAGGACCAGGTGCGCCTGAGCCTCACGCGCAGCTACCGCTCGCCCAACCTCAACGACCTGATCGCCCGGCCCAGCATCAACGCCACCTACCCCGACGGCCCCAACTACCAGACCTACGCCGACCGCGCCGGCAACCCTGACCTGAAGCCCGAACTGGCCACCGGCGTGGACCTGAGCCTGGAGCATTGGCTGCCCACGGGCGGCATCATCTCGGGCACGGCCTTCGTGCGGGACATCAAGAGCCTGATCCGCAGCCAGGTGATGCTGGAGACGGTGAGCTGGGACACCTCGCAGCGCTGGATCAGCCGGCCGCGCAACATGGAAGGCGCACGCACCATGGGCCTGGAGTTCGAGTTCAAGGCCCGCCTGGATGAGCTGTGGGAAGACGCGCCCCCCGAACTGCAGCTGATGTTGCTGCGCTTCAACCTGGCGGTGTTCGACAGCCAGGTCAAGGGCATCCCGGGCTCCAACAACCGCCTGGACCAGCAGCCCAAGGGCAGCCTGAACGTCGGCATCGACCACCGCTGGAAGGCGCTGGGGCAGAACTTCGGCAGCGGCTTCAACTTCAACTACGTGCCCGGCACCAACGTGCAGCAGACCGAGACGCTGCGCCGCGAGGAAACCTCCCGCCGCCAGTTCGACGCCTACCTGTCCTGGAGTAGCGGCGCGGTGCGCGACGGCATCAACTGGCGCCTGTCCATGGCCAACCTGCTGCCGCGCGACACGCAGGCCGCGTCCGAGGGCATCGACCTCGTCAACCACCGGCTGACGGAGAGCTGGTCGCGCAACAAGACCTTCCGCGTGATCTCCCTGCGAGCCGACATGCGCTTCTGACGGCTGGAGAGAATGCGGCCATGACACGCCGCATCCTCTTCTTCTGCATGGGCAACATCTGCCGCAGCCCCACCGCCGACGGCGTCATGCGCGCCAAGCTGGCAGCCGCCGGCCTGGACATCGAGGTCGACTCCGCCGGCACGCACGGCTACCACGTCGGTGCGCCACCGGACGAGCGCAGCCAGGCACACGCGTTGAAGCGCGGCTACGACCTCAGCCCGCTGCGCGCCCGCCAGCTCGTCGTGGAAGACTTCTCCCGCTTCGACCTCGTGCTGGCCATGGATGCCGACAACCTGGCCCACGCCGAGGCGATGTGTCCGCCCGCCCAGCGCCACCGCCTGAAGCTGCTGCTGGACTACGCGCCCCACACCGGCCGCCGCCACGTGCCCGACCCGTACTACGGCGGCGACGCCGGATTCGAGGAGGTGCTGGATCTTGTGGAGGCCGCGTGCGATGGCCTCATCGCCACGGGCCTGCAGGGCCGCACGCGCTGAGCTGGCTCAGCGGGCGGGTTCGGCGCCCGCCAGCCCGTTGAGCAGCGCGCGCCAGCCCGCCGGTGCAGGCAGGCCGGGTGTTGCCGGGAACTGTGGCGTGAGCATCAGCTGCAGCGGCGCGTCTGCGCTGTCGCTCTCCACCACCAGCGCCGGGAACTCGAAACGGCGCGCCGAGTAAGGTCTCACCACCGCGCCGGACAGGACGGGCTGGCCCGCCACGACCAGCGTGAAGCAGACATCGCTGAGCAGGCGCGGCGGCGCCGGCACCTCGCCGCTGGCCGGCTGAACCAGGCGCCCGCCCTGCCAGTCGATGACCACCGCCTCCACCAGCCACCGCGACTTCAGCGGGTCGGTGGCATCGGGCGGGGCCACGCGCTCGAAATGCGGCCCGCGGTGCGCGTACTCGCACTGCGACAAAACGCCGGGCCGGAACGGGTGGAACAACAGCACCCGCCAGGGCTGCGCCGTGGCCTCCTCCACCGCGAGCGCAGGCAGCGCCGCACACCAACCGGCCAGGGCCAGCAAGAAAGTGATGCGGACGTTCATCGACTCCTCAGCGGGCCAGCGGGATCGCCGCGCGGGACCAGTCGAAGACGAAGCGCCGGGCGCCGCTGGCGATGTCCAGCGACGGCGACTCAGGCCGCCCGTCGCCGCGCACCACGGCCAGCGTCAGCTTGACGCGCCCCTGCGCCGCGGGCACCAGCGACACCAGCGTCAACCCGCTGCGCGCCGCCGGCCCCACCGTCCAGCCGTCACCGGCTTCGCCGGGGAGGTCCAGCACCAGTTGGTCGTGATCCGTCAGCGCCAGCGCCTCGCCCTGCTGCTGGTCGGTGCGCGTGACGACCCGGCCGTAGCTGAACACCGGCGCCTCGCCGATCGCCAGGCGGTACCACTTGACCGCACCGGCGTGGCGGACCTGCAGGTGCACCACCCCTGCCCGCGCCGCGCCGAAGCGCTGCCAGCCATGGCCGCGCACGGCCGGCAGCCCCGGCTCGGCCACAAGCCCGCCGCCCTGGGCCGACAGCTCGCGGTAGCGCGCCTCGTCCAGCGGCACGACGGCCGCCGTCGGCTTGCCGCCTTCGGTGAAGGTGAGCGTGGCCTGGTCAGGCACGAAGACCGAGATCAGGTCCCCCGCCTGCAGCGTGCGCTCCTCCGGCGCCTGCATCACCGCCTGCCGCGGTGGCTGCGGCACCGGCATCAGCACGAGCTGCGCCCGCTCGCGGTCGATGAGCGCGGCCCAGGCCGGCGCCAGGGCCAGCAGGCAGGCGGCGGCGGCAAGGCGTGCGCAAGACCGAATCATGGGCAAGGCGTGCGGAGGGTTTGCACGTCAGGCAACGGTCGCGAACGCGTCCCGCGTCAGGTTCTCCGGCGCCTGGCCCGCCGCGCTGCAGGCCACGTCGTCCTCGATGCGGATGCCGCCATAGCGGGCCAGCCGGTCCACGGCGTCCCAGTCGACCTGCGCCGCGTGCGGCGACGCCCGCAGCTCGCGCAGCAGCGTGGGGATGAAGTACAGCCCCGGCTCGATGGTGACCACCATGCCGGCCTGCAGCGGCCGCGTCAGGCGCAGGTAGCGGTGGCCTTCGGGCTTGTCGGCCACGCCGCCTACTTCGCTGGCCAGGAAGCCGCCCCCGTCGGGCACCTGCAGGCCCAGCAGGTGGCCGATGCCGTGCGGGAAGAACGGCTTGGTGACGCCCTCGGCCACCATGGCCTCTTCGCTCATGCGGACGATGCCGGCGTTGCGCAGCACGCGCGCGGTGCGGCGGTGGGCGCTGAGGTGGATGTCGCGGTAGTCCACGCCCTCGCGCACCTCGTCCACCAGGCCGAGCTGCTCCACCTCCATGGCGGCGACGAGTGCGGCGAACTCGTCGTGGCCCGGCGCGACCCAGGTGCGGGTGATGTCACTGGCATAGCCGTTCACCTGGGCGCCGGCGTCGATGAGGAAGCTGCGCGACTCGGGCGGCGGGCTGTCGTCCTGGTACTGGTAGTGCAGCACCGCGGCGTGTTCATTCAGCCCGACGATGTTGCTGTACGGCAGGTCGCGGTCGGTGTGGCCGCTGGCCACGAGGTAGGCGCGGTGGATCTCGGCCTCGCTGGCGCCGGCCAGGAAGGCGGCACGCGCGGCACGGTGAGCGGGCACGGCACGGCGCTGGGCGGCGCGCATCTGCTCCAGCTCGTACGGCGTCTTCACGCCGCGAGCCCAGTGCAGCAGGTTCAGCAGCCGCTCGGGGTTGTTGGGCGTGATTCCCGGCAGCGCCGCATCGGCCTCGCCAAGGATGGCGGTGCGCGGCGTGAGGCAGTCGGCCAGCGCCTGAGCAGCCTCTTCCGGCTCGCGGATGACGATCAGCTCGACCGCCTCCACCCATTCGCCGCTGGGCGCGCTGGGCGGCACATGCCAGTAGTCGTCGGGCTGGAAGTAGACGACGCGCAGCTTCTTGCCTGGGCGCACCGCCAGCCAGGAGTGCGGGTGTTGGGTCAGCGGCACCCAGTGCTTGAAGTGCGGGTTGGGCTGGAACAGGTAGGGTCGGTCGTCGAGGAAGGCGTACTTCTCGATGCCGGAGGCGATCAGCAGCGTGTCGAAGCCGGTGCGCTCCAGCGCCGATGCGGCCTGGCGCTGCAGCGTGGCGAGGTGGTCGAGGTAGAGACTCATGGGCTGCGCCTCACTTGCGCACGTAGGTCAGCTTCTTGGTGCCGCCGTCGCAACTGCCGATGACGGTGGCGTCGCCCACCTTGTCGTTCTCCACGGCGGTGATCTCGTAGCCCTTCACCTTTCTCGTCGAGCTTGGCCGCGATCTCGGCCTTCAGCTCCTCGCAAGGCTTGGGGGCCGCTTGCACGGCCTGGGTCAGCAGCAGCACGGTGGCGGAGAGGATCAGCAGCGTGGGCTTGGACATGAGGTGAACTTGCTTATGGCAACGACGAAATCGGATTGTGTGACAGGCGGCTTCTCTTTCTTGCATCTGCGACAAGCCTTCTGACCCGCTGCAGTGCCGCGGGAATCCGCCCCGCGATGGCGGGTAACTTTTCTCTGCTGCGCCAGAGAAAAGTCACCAAAAGAGAGGCGCTGAACCGCACACCAGCACCACGTGCACGAACTGCGCCGTACAACAGCCACAAGCAGCCCATGCAGAAGCGAGCCGCTTCGCTCTCGCGTCTGACTTGTGACGGGCCCGCCTCATCGCACCCGCTGCCCGTCCGACGCGCGGCTGCACGCCGTGCTCACCAAAACAGCCAAAGACAGCGTCGCTCGGGCGACGCGGTCGCCGAGCACTTCCGGTGCCGTCGCCCGAGCGACGCCGCATTTCCTGATGAGCCCGGCGTGCAGCCGGCGTTAAGCGGCGTGAAGGTGCGATCTGGCGGGCTCGTCACAAGGACAGCCGCGAGAGCGCAGCGGGTCGCGTCTGGGCGACATGCCGCTGATCGTTCTCGCGCGCCGCTCTCGGCGGCGCCGCGGTCGTGTGCGGTTCAGCGCCTCTTCTTTGGTGACTTTCTTCTGGCGCCGCAGAAGAAAGTTACCCCGCCGCCGGGCGGGACTCCCGGCAATGCACCGGGCACGCGCACGCTTCGCAAGCGAACGCCCTCACCCCTCCCGATCCCACACCACGCCCTCTTCCGTCAACATCGCATCCAGCGCCACGTCCAACGCGCTGGGCTTGAGCAACGGCAAAAAACCGTGGGCATAACCAATGCCGACAGCCGCCGGGCGCGGCTGCAGTTCGGCCAGCGTCTTGTCCATGAACCCACCGCCATAGCCCAGCCGCAGACCGGCCGGCCCGAAGCCCAGGCAGGGCACCAGCATCAACTGCGGCTGGAACGCCTCGGTACCCTTGGGCTTGGGGATGTGGAAGGCGTCTTCCTCCATCGGGCAGCCGGGGTACCAGACGTGAAAGCGCAGCGTGCCGTGCGTCTTGTCCACCACCGGCAGGCCGATGCGGCGTTCCGGGTGGCCCTCGCTCCAGCGGTACAGCGCCGGCAGCGGATCGAACTCGCCCTTGATGGGCCAGTACGCGCCAATGGTGGTTTCCTTGCGGCGCAGCAGCCAGACGCGCAGCACCTCCTGCAAATCGGCCGCCAGCGCCAGCCGGTTGGGCAGGCCCAGGCGTTGTTCGATCAGCTTGTGCCGTATCGCGGCGCGGTCGTTCGCATCCATGGCGCGCGAGCTTACATTCCCGGCATGGCCACGAACGCCTTCAAGGACTTGTGTGTGGAGCTACTGTCGCCGCTCGGCCCGGTGCGCACCCGGGCGATGTTCGGCGGGCACGGCTTCTATGTGGACGGCCTGTTCATGGCGCTGATCGCCGACGGCCAGTTCTTCCTGAAGGCCGACGACGTGACGCGGGAGCGTTTCGTGGCCGCCGGCTGCGCGCCGTTCACCTACGGCACCAAGGACGGTGAACGCATCGTGATGGGCTACTACCGCCCGCCGGAAGAGGCGCTGGAGTCGCCCCCGCTGATGCTGCCGTGGGCCCGGCTGGCGTTCGAGGCCGCTTTGCGGGCCGCGAACGCCAAGGTGAAGAAGAAGACAGCGGCCACTCCGCGGCCCGCCGCCAAAAAGGCCTCAGCGGCCAAAAAACCGGCGGCCAAGAAGGCCACGGCTCGCCGGGGCTGACACGGGCGGCACCAGCAGTTCGAAGTCGGCCGCCGGCCAGCCTTCCAGCACCGCAGCCTGGCCGGGTGCCAGCGCCACGGCCTCACCGGCCTCCAGCCACTTGTCTTCGGCCGGCTCGTCGGCAGTGCCGGACAGCGTCAGCCACACGCGGCCCCGGGCCACCGCCAGGCGGCGGGACTCGGCGCTGCCGGCCAGGGTCAGGGCCCGGCCACCGTCCAAATGCCATACCGATTGCGCATCACTCATGATGACTCTCCTGCGTTGATGGGATCAATTCTGGTAGGCGAGCACGGGAAGGTCCAATGACTCCGCAGCGCAGATTGATACCATCCACGCATGAATCAGCCGATACGCCAACGCCCGCTCTCCATCGGCCCCCTGCGCGCCTTCGAGGCCGTGGCGCGGCTGCTGAGCTTTCGCGCGGCGGCGGAAGAGCTGAGCCTCACGCAGTCGGCCGTCAGCCGGCAGATCCAGGCGCTGGAGGAAGAGATCGGCTGCGTGCTGTTCCTGCGGGGCACGCGCAAGGTGGAGCTGTCGGGCGATGGCGCGGTGCTGCTGCCCACCGCCGTGGCGGTGCTGTCGCGGCTGGACCAGACGGTGCGGCAGATCCGCCGCTCGCGCGGGCGGCGCATCGTCAACGTCAGCACCTTCGCGTCGTTCGCGTCGCTGTGGCTGATCCCGCGCATGGAAGCGTTCCAGCGCGAGCACGAGGACATCGACATCCGCGTCTCCGCCTACGACCGCAAGGTGGACCTGGAAGACGGCGAGAGCGACCTGGCGCTGCGCTACGACGACCGCCCCTCGGTGCCGGCGGATGCCGAGCAGTTGTTCGAGGAACTGCTGTCGCCGGCCGTCAGCCCCTGGTACCTGAAGAACCCGCCCGCACCGCTGAAGCGCCCGGCCGATTTGGCACGCCACGCACTGGCCGAGGAAGACGATGCCCGCCCCAGCGCCGAGTTCCTGAGCTGGCGCCGCTGGCTCGTCGAGCAGGGCGAGCCCGACCTGCAACCCCGCCGCTGGCTGTACCTGAACTTCACCTACCAGCAGGTGCAGGCCGCGCTCACCGGCCAGGGCGTGGCGCTGGCGCGGCTGCCGCTGGTGCACGAGCACCTGACGCGCGGTGAGTTGGTGGAACCCTTCGGCAAGGCCGGCCGCATCGGCTGCCCGTTCGGCTACTGGTTGATCGTGGGCTCCGGCGCCGCACGGCGGCCAGAGGTGCAGCAGTTTGCCGACTGGGTGCGAGCGCAGGCTGCCATCACCCGCGCCCAGCTCGCGGGGGTATGACGGGCATGTGGCGCCGCGCCCTGCTCTACGGCCTGGCCCTGGCGGCCGGCACCGCGCTGCTGCAGTGGCTGGACTACCAGCGCCTGGCGCGCACGCACTCCGAGACGGTGTACGTCGTGTTGATCGCCGTGCTGTTCCTGGCGCTGGGCGTGTGGGCCGGCGGGCGGCTGCTGGGTCACCGCGCGCCGCCGGCGCCACCGTTCGACGGCAACCCGCAGGCGCGCGACACGCTGGGCATCAGCCCGCGCGAGCTGGAGGTGCTGGAGCAACTGGCCGCCGGCCTGTCGAACAAGGAGATCGCCGAGCGGCTGCATGTGTCGCCGCACACGGTCAAGACGCATGTGGCACGGCTGTACGAGAAGCTGGACGCGCGCCGCCGCACCGAGGCGGTGTTGAAGGCGCGGGAGCTGGGTTTGTTGCGCTGAGGCGCAATCAGCCGATGTTTTTCGGGTGATTCCCGCGAAATCACCCATTTGTCCGATGGTGGCGCAGGCCCGAACATCGTTCCATGGCGCTTCCTTCCACTCCTCCGCCATGAGCACCCCATGCTGAAACGCATCCTGTCCTTCGGCCTCGCGGCCGGCCTGCTGGCCGGCGTGCCGCTGTTCGCCATCGTCGTCGCCTACAAGGGGCCGCCGCCGGATTACGGCATGGCGATCGGCTTCCTCATCATGCTGGTCGCGCTCAGCCTGGTGTTCGTGGCCATCAAGCGCCGGCGCGACCGCGACCTCGGCGGCGTCATCCGCTTCTGGCCCGCGTTCGGGCTGGGCGTGGCCATCAGCCTCGTCGCCGCGCTCGTCTACGCCGCCACCTGGGAGGCGACGCTGGCCATCACCAAGCTGGACTTCGGCACCCAGTGGGCGCGCATCTACCTGGACCAGGGCAAGGCCAAGGGGCTGTCCGAGCCCGAGCTGGCCAGGCTCGCGGCCGAGATGGACGCGTTCAAGGCGCAGTACGCGCAGCCGCTGTACCGCTTCGCGATGACGGTCTCCGAGATCTTCCCGGTGGGGCTGCTGGTGTCGCTGGTGTCGGCCGCGCTGCTGCGCAACCCGCGCTTCCTGCCGCGGCAGCGCCTCTGAAGGCACCGCCATGCTGCCCACCGGCACCGCACTGATTGCCTTCCTCGTCGCCACGTTCGTGCTGGCGGTGACGCCAGGGCCGGGCGTCGTCTACATCGTCACGCGCACGCTGGCGCAGGGGCGTGTGGCGGGGCTGGCGTCCGTCGCGGGCGTGGCCTTGGGCAACCTGGCCAACGCGGTGGGCGCTTCTCTCGGCCTGGCGGCGCTGTTCGCGGCCTCGTCCACCGCGTTCACCGTCGTGCGCTGGGCAGGGGGGGGCCTACCTGCTGTGGCTGGGCTGGCAGGCCTGGCGCCAGCCGGCCACCGCGCCGGACGGCACACCGCCACCGCCGGCCGCGCCGCGCACGCTGTTCCGCGACGGCTTCGTCGTGGCGCTGCTCAACCCCAAGACGACGTTGTTCTTCGCGGCCTTCATCCCGCAGTTCCTGCACGGCGAGGGCTCGCGGGCGGCGCAGGCGGTGGTGCTCAGCGTGGCATTCGTCGCCATCGCCGCCCTCACGGACAGCCTGTACGCACTGCTGGCCGGCGTGATGGCGCCGCGCATGCGCGGCGCGGCCGGCCGCGGGCGGGCGGTGTCGGCGCTGGTGTACGTGGCGCTGGGGCTGTATGCGGCGGTGGGCGGCTCGCGCCCCGCGCCGCCGC
>SXGQ01636052.1_pt1 | contig 11171 bp, 6 predicted proteins | sample 3178371 | NCBI WGS metagenome assembly SXGQ01 (sample SAMN11356859, study PRJNA531348) | freshwater metagenome | isolation source: freshwater sample F1-20 | place: China: Fuxian Lake, Yuxi | collected 2017-12-25 | reverse complement strand
GCCCATATCTCCTGAGCCAGCTGTGTAGGCACCCATTGAGTCAGAGATTTGACGAGCTAAGCCCATATCCCCTGAGCCCTTGGTATATGCACCCATTGATTCAGAGATTTGACGAGCTAAGCCCATATCCCCTGAGCCAGCTGTGTAGGCACCCATTGAGTCAGAGATTTGACGAGCTAAGCCCATGTCGCCTGAGCCTGCAGTATATGCACCCATGGATGCTTTTCTGCTGTTCTTTGCGAAATGAGAGCAGGCCTGTAGACATTTTTTGCAGTGTGCTGCAAGCTTCTTACAATTTGCAAGCATGCTGACAGCAAGCTTATTTTCGGGCTTAGCCTGAGCAAGCTTACCCCAATATTGGCAAAGAGCGAAGGCCTTTTGAGAGGCATCCTTGGCCTGGGTAAAGCATGCTGCTAGAACACTGTTACATACAGCATGAATAACAGCTAAATCCTCACGCATTGCAATAGCCTGATTCTTCTTCAAGCCCTTGTTAGACAAATGCCCTTGAAGACCTTGAATGAGCTTCTTTGAAGTCTGAATGAAGCTACAGGCCTCCTGTAAGGCAGCACATTGATGTGCTAAAGCATTTGCCTTTTGCTTGTTAACTATGCTTTGGCTAGCCCCAGCCTGAATAAGCTTTTTTACCTGCTTCTCAGAGGCTTCCTGCATATCCTGGTGTCGGTCAATTTTATTGTAGCTAGAAAGAAGAGCCTTTTGTAGAGCCTTATTATGAAGTACGATTGCAGGCTCATGACCTTGACGCACATTCCCTAAGCCCTCACTGCCTGCTTCAGCCTCATCGAAAATTTCACCCATGCTAGCAGTTGCATAATCAATACCGCTGCCTACAATGATTGCACCCTCTTGAGCGGGGGTTACGGCATTTTCATAGATACCAAAGCCAGTTTGCTCTAAGCGACCATCATTCTGCAAATAATCAGTGATAGAGCTTGAAAAGCGACTAGAATTAATATTTCTACCGAAGCGGGGTAGGGAATTGAATTGTACCACAGGATTCTTGGATTCCCCTTCAATTTCTGAAAGCGGATCTCCAAGCTCTCTGATAGCAACCTTTGGCGTTTCCTTTACATAATCGCCGTACTCTGAGTGATTGTAGAAATCTCTAGAGTAATCAACTCCCATATTTCTACCATCATCTAGAGCTGCATTTGGCGTAAATCTGTCTCTACTCATAGCATTCTCTTTCTTTTGGTGTAAGGCCTCTACGCTTCGTCCAAGACTAGCTGAGGCTTGTTTTTTTAGGTTTTTTGAATGATCTTCAAAGGAATAAACTTCATCAGAGCTTATAGCATCTGTGGAGCCCATGTCATCGTAGCCTATGGCAGTAGGAATATAAACCTGATCTCCTGCCTTAGGCACCTCTCCACCACTAAGCCCCTCATACATCATACCATCAAAATCGCCTAAGGAATCTCTATTCAAAACAGGATTATAGCCATCATTTGGTAGGGGTGCATTTGGATCATCAGGGTGAACATACACAGGTATTTGCTGCTGAAGCTCCTGCTCGAATAGCTCTCGCCCATAAAGCTGCACATCAGGATAGAAGCTCATGCCAGAGGCTCTATTTGTGATGAGCTTTTTGCTGGAGCTACCAGTACCTGATAGGCCATTGTCTTCTTCATCGTCACTATCGACAAGACTTGGAAACAAGCTTTTCATGCGTATCTCACTTTCGTAATTACTTTTTACTCAATTCTATATAAGCACTATTCATAGTTCAAACATATTTTGAGAATAGTTATTAGGCTCTTACTTTTTGCGATCCATCATTGCAGCGAAGACTCCAACGAATAAAAAGGTGCCTAGTAAAAGAGAGGCTGATGCGAAGTTTTGCTTGCTTCTTCTCTCGGTCTGCAGCTCTCCCTCTAATCTTGTAATTTTTTGAGCATCCGTTTCAGATGTGCTGCTTCCCATAGCGATATATCCATGTAGAGAGCCTCTTTGACCCTTGTAGCGATTAACAAAATCATAGGGAAGCAGCCCTTCATTTGCTCTTACATAAGGAATAAGTGGGTCAGGGTGAGGCTCTGGCCATACTCTATCGATTTGTCTTGGATCAAAAAGGGCTGATTTAGGTCTAGGATATTCATCGAAGCTACCCATAGCACTCTTAGGACCACAGCCACAGGCACCACCACAGCCACAGGAGCAATCAGCCCCTGATAAGCCCCCTCTAGATAGCCCTGAGCTACATCCACAGCCTCCTCTCCTACCCTTTGAAGCCCCCGATCTGCACCCACATTTACAGGATGGGGGGCAGCTACACCTACAGCTAGGCTTTGACAAGCCATTCAAGCCATGAAATTTACCAGCTAAACAACAGCTACATGTCATTTCAATACTCCTTGAAGATTTTTTATTACTTAGACTTTTGTATGAATTTATCAAAACCTAAAATATAATCCTAGCATATTTTCTAAAAACTAATCGGTGAGCACCCTTGCTTTGTATACTATCTAAACCTCTTTTGCTTTAGATGCTCTGGGATGAATTGTGTAATATCCACCGTGGAGCCCTGAATGTCCTCAGGTCTTAAGGGCACCTCCTCGAAGCGTTTATCTCGGGTGCTTTTACCTCGCATCAAGGCCTTTGCTGCTAGCTTACCCTGTGCAGGGTTTTCTAAAAGCTGTCTTAAAACGCTTGTATAGGTTAGCTCATCTGCCATTTTCATTCTCCTTGCTTGGGTGTGGTTAAGAGCTTGTAGCTAAAATACGATACAACCCCAAGCCCTGCAATCGATGCCGCGAGCATGCCTGGTGATAGACCTATTTTAGCTGCTGTGCCTGTGAATTGACTCATGGGAGATAACGCTCCAGCATCTGCTATTCTATCCTCAGCCTGTGCGTCAGTCTCTGCCCTTGCAGCAAGCTTCCTTACTCTTCGCTCCTGCTGCTGCTCAGCTGCCTTGATGCTTTCTTGGACACTGATTTTATCACATGCCATTTTTTGAAGAGCATCCTGTAGCTCCTTATCGGAATTATGGTAGATCTCCTTGAGCCTTGCTATAAATGCGTCCCCACCCTTCACATCCATGATACGCATACGGCCGACCTGAGAGCATAGCATTTTCTTGGTTTCCTCATCCAGCTCTATTATGTCAGGGTTTAGCATCGCAAGGGTTGCCTGTGTTTTGCCAACGGAGATCTTAGTAGCATCTATCTTGAGCTGTGTTTTTTGCTCAGCAGAAAGTGAGCAATAATATCTTCGTGCCAGCTCTCTAGCCTCCTCGGATATTTCATTTTCATCGATAGGTCGATAGCCCTGGGAATCGACGATATATGCTAGGAGCTCCTTGTCTCTGAAGGCCTCATCAACCTCCTTGGTGGAGGTGCATTTAGAAATAAGCTCAATACGAGAATCTAAATATTTGTAGCTTTGTAGCCTACCAAAGGTCTCCTGAATGAGCTTTGTGAAGGGGCTTGTTTCATTGAGTACAAATTTAGCGAAGCGTGTGCCTAGCTCCGATTTAGCTCTGGGCTGATTACCCTTCTTATCAAAGCTTGTCAAAAGATATTCAAGGCTGCTTTTTGATGCGTCATCGTCAAGTCCACTAAAATCATTGAGCATATAGCTGACCATATCACCAAAAACCTCCTCATAAATAATGAAGCCCTTATTTGCTCCCTGCTCTGCAGGACTCGCCTTGATCAGACCCTTATCAAGGACTCTACCAAAATAAGAGCCTAAAAGAGCTAATAGTCTGATAGCATAGTATTCCTTACGAAGCTGAACAGAGGATTCGAAAAGTCTAAGCTCTGCTCCGGAAAGACCTGTAGCCTTGATGATTGGAGAATCATAAATCACATCACCTGTATAGGGATTGATGAGGAAGGGCTTTGTTTTTATGGATACATCCCCCTTCATACGACCAGCATCTCTGGCACAAAGCAGAGACCCACAGTTTGTAGCGGCAGCATGGTAGAATACAATTGAATCCAAAATAGCTTTTTTATCTGTGAAGGGATCAAAGACTCTTGGAGTGATGGTAGGCAGGAGCTGCTTGCCCTTGACTCGACCCCAATAGGTAGCTCCCTCTTGAATGAAGGGGATCAACGCAGGGATGTTGTGCTGGGAGCTGGAGTCGGCTGTCATACGGTCCGCTTGCTTGTTGTTTGTTCTAGAGGGGAGTGTTCTTAAAAATTCGCCATCTGTCTTTGGCTTGTTCAAGGCGTCAAGCTCAGGGAAGGAGATCTTCCCTGATGTATAGGGAAGAAAGCGAGGGATAGGTAGCTTCTTGTCTGTTACATTTGAGAAAAAGGCACTATCTATTAGAAAGGACTTGGCACATAGATTTGGTGCAGCCTGTGCCCCTGATTTTGCCTTGGAGGCACCTAGTGCTAAGCCCTTGAGTGCTGCACGGTTTTTGGCCTGGAGCTCTCTCGATAGCTTAGTCTGCTCTGCCTTTTTTGCTGTCTTGGCATCCTGCTCAAGCCTTTTTTGAATATATTCAGGGGATAGACCTGGTAAAAACTCCTTGGAGCCCGGTAGTAGCTTGAAGGCTTGGAATTTTCTTTGAATATTTTTAGTCCCTTTTTTGAAGTCCCTTGTTGTAAACATGGTCTTGGGATCAAATAAAACACCTCTTAGAGCATTTGTAAAGCTACCGAATTTTTTATCTCCGAGCATATTAAAGGGTGTTTTGAATAGAGGAAATTCAGGATCCAATAGCCCCTCGATAATAGCTGCACCGTAAGGGTCTAGCTTATCTACATCCTTGTACTCACTATTGCTGTAAAATTTCCCATAAAGGTTTAGCTGGGAATTCATTAAACGATAAAAGGCATCCATAATCAATCTGCTAGGTGTAACCCTTTTACGATCAATAATAACCTTGTCCGCCCATTTCAAGCCCGTATATTTTACACGAGCACTTTCACGACCGGTCACTGCAGTCTTAACTGCCCCTCCTACCTTACTGACACCCTTACCCACAGTCTTAACTACCCCCTTAGCTGCCTTCAAGGGACTAAAGCCTAGGGAGGAATACCCACTTAAGGGCGGGTTTTTTTCCTCAAAATTGTACCTCAGTGCCTTGAAATCTGTATTTGCATTGAACATTCCCCAGAGTCTAGCAAATTCATCTCTATTGAACTCATTCAAGCCCTTAGAATCCTTATTGGTACGGGTAAGCAGAACCACATTGGAATTAGTGCTATATGCAAGTGCATAGTCGATTGAAAGCTTAATGTAGCTGTCCCCCTCCTTGCGATATGCAGGAGGGAGCCTTACATCCATGAATTTCGAATTATCATCAGCGACAAAATTCAAGGCATCATTTCTCTGAGCACCCTGAGACATAATGCGGGCATTTTTTTCAAACAAATTAATTGCATAGCTGCCACCCAAATCCATCTCAAAGCCCTTAGTCTTGTTCGAGCTCTGTCTTTCGATTGATGTGGCAATACCTGTCGCCTTCTCTACTCCCCTATCCTTAAGAAGCACCTCAACATTGACATCATTGCCTACCGGAATGAAGCATTGGTTGATATAGCGATAATATGCAAGAGCCTCACAAAGCTTAGCCCTTTGGGTAGAACTCAATGCCTGCTTTTTTTCGAGGGTCTTGCCTAGCTCCTTTATTTCATCGATAGTCATATTCGTATAAAGACTTGGCAAATCGAAGCTTTTGATGAAGGGGGTAGCTGTTACATTTGTAACCTCCTCAGTATCAATGATTCTGGTTACATTGTTATTGGAGTAAAGAGCATATTGCACTGTTTTTGCATCCTGCTTCGCCCTCTCCTCTGCATTTAGACCTGTAATAGGTAGAAGATTTGTTTCAGAGCCCCCTAAATTCAGCTTATGCATGGACACTGCCCAAGCATCCTTGAATTGTGGAAATATATTAAGAACCTCCTCGAAGCTAGGGGCATTCAAGCCCGTATGCCTTGTGGGTTCAACCCTTTCTGAGCTCAAGAAGCGAGCAATTGCATCCTCCCAGGCACTACGGTCCCTATCAGACGCATAGCCCACATGAATCATGCTTTCAAAATCGAATAGGTTCTTCCCAAGATTCAAAACCTCATTGGATAAAGGATTGTATGACTTTTTACTAAGCGTTCTTGGGGAGGTAAAGCAGGTGGTAATAATGCTTTCAGGAATACCGACCGCAAAATCCTCCTGCAGCATCTTCTTATCGTAGAGTCTTGTGTTCAAGCCCTGAATAACACCCTGAAGCTTGCCTGTAGCGATTTGCACCTCAGGCAAATTAAACTCTAGGTAATAGCCTGAATTAACGGCAGCCCCCTTGGGTACAAGTGCCGAGCCAATCGCTCTGAAGCCCATTAATGCTCTCCAAGCCTTTACCTGCCCTAGGATTTGATTACCAAGAAGCTTAAAATCAAAGGTCTTTTCAGAGGTAAGCTTTTTTCCTGTGCTTCTGCCATATTCCTCCGCAAGGAAGGCAAGCTGTGCCTCTCTCGGAGGCTGTAGCTCGAGTAGTGCATTGTCAGAGCAAAAGGGTGAAGCGTTTTTATCTATGAGCCCATAGCTTTTCTGAAAGGCCTCACTCAAACGCGTATTTGCTCTAGAATAAAGACCTACACGAACTACATTTGAGGTGCCGAATTTTTTGATGTCATCTATGTTCAACACAAGCATATTTTGAAAGGCTACAATTGCAGCCTTACTTGGCAGCCCTGAAGCCTTTTTAGTCTGTGTCGAAGCTGGCTTTGCTGTTGTCATATTGCCTCTTGCTTTATGCCTTGTGGTGGGTGTAGCTAGCTACCTGCTTTGCCATTCTGCCTGTTTTAGGACCAGCAACAGGATCTAAAATAACTCTAGTCCCTGTTCTTTCCTCTATAACAGTCAAAAAGACATGGGTATGATCTCTCCCACCAAAGCCCACGGTGGTATAATAGGAGTCATTTCCGACAGACATTACAAGAGATTTTAGGAGGGCGTTGATATATAGAGCAATATCATCACAGTCTGCAGCCTTGTTCTGTAGAATCAGCTCGGGGTGCTGTATATATTCTGCACCTGCGGGATCTCGAGTATAACGAATTGTTCTGCAGGTATCATAGTAGAGGGCTGCTAGCTCTGACATATAGTCCTTGGGCTGAACCTCTCGAATCACAGATTCTGCATATTGTCTAATTTTTGGGGAAACCTGTCCCTCCTTGGCTAGCTCAACCATATAATCGATGGTCTGCTTGGTGCCCTTGTAGGTTTTGGCTTCAACGCTCATGTTTCTTGGGGATTTAACGGGGTCAAATAGCTTGGACATGCTTTTACCTTTGCTTTTGAAGGAATTTTATTAAATATTAGTGAATTTCAAAAGCAAATGGAAAGATTAAATACTGTAATTAGAGAGTAAGGCCCTGAAGGCTTGATATTTTCACTTATGTCGGCATATATGCCGATACACACTTATATATGCTTAGTGTCTTTTAGAGCCATGCTTTCTAGAGGCTCTTTTTTTACTAACACCAGTCGCTCTCTTAGAGCCCTTTTTTGCTACTGACCTCTTTTGGGTTCTTCTCTTGGTGGAGGAGACTTTTCTCTTCTTAGAGGAGGCTTTTCTCTTTTTAGAGGAGCGGCGTTTGGCAGGATTGCCGATTGCTGCTGTCTCCTCTTGAGCTGATATTTGCAGAGGAGGTGCAATCACATTGCTTTTTTCACGCTGCATAACCCCAGCAGTCGCCTCAGCTCTAGGTGTAGAAATAGGCTGTTCTAATGTATCCTCCTCGTCCTCTTCCTCTTCATCAGAGCCACTAAGTGCATAGGCTAAGCCTCCGATTAAAGCAGCTGCACCAACACCTGTGATAATAGGATGGTCTGTAAAGATAGAATACCATGGCTTTTCTAGAGATCCACTCATTGGGGTGGTCGTTGTAGATGTGCTAACAGTAGTCCTTCTAGATCTTTTGCCATCCGCAGAGGCAGTCTGCTGACCAGGGGTTTTTGCAGGAGTTTTTGCAGGAGTCTTTGCAGGAGTCCTTGCAGGAGCTGATGCTGTTGAGGAGCCTCTTGAAGCAGCTGCACGAAGCTGTCTAATCAGATCAGCACAATGTGCAAAGGCCGGATCATTCTCTGAACCAGGAGCTAATAAAATCTCCTTATTAACGCTAGAGCAATCCATTTTTTTGTTTTCTTGAGGGACTAGAGCTGGGTTTGCAGGGGAATTCAAATCAGGATGGATCAAATTTGCAACTAGCTTTTTAGCAATATCTGCACCAGCCGCGGCAATTGGGTTAGCAGACCTGCTTACACGAGTGTAGTTAGAGTTCTTCATACCCTTGAGCATGTCTAGCGTAGATTGACCTATGATGCCATCTCTGTTCCTCACATTAGTCCTATCGCCAAAGACATTTGAGGGGGGATTAGAGGTTTTAAGGGATTCATTAGAGGAGCCTGAGGAATACTCTGCATAATGCTGGAAGGTGTAAACATCCTTACCTAGCTGAGTATCCTGAACACTATTGTAGGCTCCACCAGATTTCACATTCCAGCCGAAATTAGCAGCACTCTTCTTAGAGCCAGACTTGAAGGTGCCTTCCTTGAACTCAGAATAGCCTAGGGCACCTAAGCCCATGTGCTGGGGCATTGAAGCCTTTCCAATTGTGATTTCCGCACAAAGGTTTATAATGATACACACAGTCTTTTCAGCGTTGGACATTCTAGACCATTTGGCAGGAGAAATTGCTCCCTGCTTTGCTACTACTGTAGGATAAAAAACCTGCCCATTCTTATTTTGATGCACCTGTGCATTCATGATCTTAGTGGCTTTGTCTAAGACTGCTTTCGCCTCATGAGGGGTTAAATTTGATGCTAAATCTGCCATTTCCAGCTCCTTTAGACTTTGCTTGGTTCGTTTTTTCACATTTATTACAAGAATAAAAAAACGCAGGTAATAAGTCCAACATAATTTTTTATTTTCTTTTTGTATTGTCAGGTGAGCACCTCTTTTGTTTTACTTTTGGAGGCAGTCCTTATATATTGTGGAAAACACATAGCTAAAGAGCGAAAATATGGAACCTAAAAGCATGCTTACACAGATGGGAATATCAACAATATCCCTGCTAGGGCTGGTAGCTATTTTCTATAGGAATAGGACTGCTCGGAAAAATCCTTCCACCTCTAAGACTCGAGGGGGACTGGACAGCTTCGAGGTTGGATTATTAAAAATCAGGCTGGAGCAAATAGATAAGGGAGACCCGGGCTTTAAAAAGGCTCAGGCAGAGCATTATTCTAAATCCAAGGGAGTTGTTGGGAGACAAATCATCTATCGAGTAAGCTACGATGGTATTTTGGATGCAGATGGGAAGCCAAAGGTCTTTGCATACATGCTATGGCAAAGCCCTCCAGGCTTTTTAGAATATCGTAGACTGATAGCACCAAGGCTCACAGCTGCTATAGACCAGAAAATCAAGAGGCTTGAAGAGAGCATAAGCCCAAATAGTAGCAGAGAGCGTACCGAGGCTGTAAAAAAGCAAATAGGTGACTTGAAGGGGCTGATCACTAACTCCATGATTTCTAATGGTCTTTTCAGGATGCTCGTCCCCACAAGGGAATATCCCTGTGTGGATTTTACAACAGCAATTCTTGAGGTCTGTGAAAGAGCATTACCTAAGGACTGGAAAGGAAAATATCCGGGGGTAGGACGCATTATAGCTCTTGAAACGCTTGTACAGCTTCCTAGGCTAGGCAGACTTTATGTAAAAAACGGGTGGAGGCTGCTTACATTGACTAAGGGTGTTGAGCTTCGGCGTAGCTCTGCTGTAGGCCCTCAGGAAGTCTCCTCAGGAGAGGGCTGGGGTGGGGGGGTTAGAAGAGCCGAAAGCGTACCACATAGAAAGCTCGTATATGTTAAGCCCCTTCCTGAGGAAATCGATGCTCTCATAGCCGTGCTGGAGGGAAAAGAAAATGAATGAAAGCAGAATACCCAATTTGAATAGGCTGAAGAAGGATGAGCTATATGAGCTGTTTTTTGAGCAAATGTCCTCCTTTGATTTTACGGGACTCTCACCTACAAGCACTCTTCTAAGCCTTCTAGCTCGAAGCACACAGAAAATGCTAGAGCAGACCAAGGGAGTCCTGCCAGCTATTACTCCTGAGCTACCTCTTGAGCTTAGACTTATCTACATTAACAGGCTCTTGAGAGAGCTTGATGAGGCCCTGCTAATAATAACGCCAAACGAAAGCAAATACCAAATAACAGAAATAAAATCGGGGGCTGAGTGTCGTATTAGATATAGTCTTAATGTGGTAATAGATAAATACACAGAGAGCTCAAGACAAATAATGATAGGTAAGCTCTTAAAGCAGTCTGATGAGGAGCTATGGCCGAGAGTCAAAGAGTTTTTCAGCGAGGTATTCAAGCTACAGGTCGATGCTATTTCAAGCTTAAGCATCAAGGTCGACCCTAAGAGGCGTAGGGGCAGTGAGGTCTTGGAGAGTATTACATTAATATATGACCTTGTATTAAAGGACATTACAGAGACAAAGAGGGTGGAGATAGATAGACTGCTAGCTGAAGCAGGTGAAAGGGGGGGCTTGTTCAGGATAGGCTATGAGCTCTCGAGCAATATTCCAGCTATATTGAAGCAAATAAACAGCCTGATAGCCGCCAACCCCTACTATAGCTTCTCCTTTCCCTATCAAAATAGTAAGGCCTATATAGACCTTCTAGACAGATACTTTTCTCAAGACGAGGACTATGGTGGTCCTCTTTATCAGCTTTTGGGGGTCACCTCGATGGAGAATGAGGAGTGGGGTGAGGAGGCTGTCGATATTGACCTTGAGGGCGACCTTTATGCCTGTGATGTGCTTTTTAGGCTGGAGCTGGATACTATTTCTAAGGAATATTTTTTCTCTCCCTTAGACCTAGGGTCTGTCGTTCCAGCTCTTGAGTCCACACAGAAGACTATTTGGGGAGGGGAAAAGGAAAAGGAGCAGCTTTTTCGAATCACAGCTGCGGCTGGCATGCTTCAATACTCCTATCGACAGCTCCTATTGAATCAGCTTTTATCGATAGAGCCAGAGAAGCAGGGGCTTCGCACTAGGCTATTTGGATTACAGGCTATGACAGGCTTTCAGAGTGGGGTATACTATAGCGATATACCCACCGAATTCGAGGAGGTAAGAGCTGCTCTAGAAAAAATCTGTGGCTTAACCATGCTGTCTGTTTTGCTGAAATATAG